>Ga0007787_10000717_pt1 | contig 10659 bp, 7 predicted proteins | sample LauGreFa1BDMLBSN_2_FD_59500 | JGI IMG/M metagenome (GOLD analysis project Ga0007787, IMG submission 59500) | Freshwater lake microbial communities from Lake Michigan, USA - Fa13.BD.MLB.SN | ecosystem: Environmental > Aquatic > Freshwater > Lake | place: Lake Michigan, USA | collected 2013-09-23 | reverse complement strand
TTTTCTTCAAGTGCGCGTAGGCGGAGATCATGCGTTATTCAAAATGATCGGACATTACCTTAAGACGCTTGAACAAGAATTAGGAGGGGTTCTCGATCAGAAATTCGTTGAAGAAAAAACAGAGGGATTCATCAATTACTGGAACAGCCTCGACGAAGTAAATCTTGACGAGTGTTCTGAAGTCAGCGGCATTTCAAAGGCACAAGCTTTCGAAGTGGCTGAATTAATTTCCAAAAAGAAAAATATTATTTCATGCTGGGCCATGGGTCTTACCCAACAGAAGAAAGCAGTTGCTATCATTCAAGAAGTGGTGAACATTCACCTCGTGTTAGGTGCAGTTGGAAAACCAGGCGCTGGCCTTTGCCCAGTTCGTGGACACTCGAACGTGCAAGGAGATAGAACCATGGGCATTAACGAAAAACCCCGCGAACCATTCCTTCTCGCCCTCGACAAACGTTACAACTTCACAGCACCGAGAGAACACGGGTTCGACGCGGTAGAGGCCATCGAAGCGATGTCTAAAAAACAAGTGAAGGTATTTATTGGCCTAGGTGGAAACTTCGTTTCAGCAACGCCCGACAGCGTCTTCACCGGAAAGGCTATGCAGCGCGTTCCATTAACCGCTCACATTTCAACCAAACTGAATCGCTCTCATCTGGTAACCGGAGAAGAGGCACTCATTCTTCCGTGCCTAGGAAGAACGGAAATAGATTTGCAAGAAGGCGGAGAACAATTCGTGACCGTTGAGAATTCCATGGGAATCGTGCATCGCTCGCGCGGAAGCGTTATCCCCGCTTCTGAACTCTGCATGAGCGAGCCCGCAATCGTTTGCGAAATCGGAAACGCTTGCAAGAAAACATCTGACCTGCCTTGGAAAAAGTGGAGAGGCAATTACGATTTCATTCGTGAAGAAATTGAAGCCACCATTCCAGGTTTCGATAATTACAACAAACGCGTTCGAGGCGTCGACGGATTTTATCTTCCGAACGGTCCGCGCGAAGGCAAGTTCACAACTCCTTCAGGAAAGGCACAGTTCAGAACAGAGCCACTTCAACACATAGAAATTCCAACTGGACATTACGTATTAATGACCATTCGCACACACGATCAGTTCAACACAACAGTATACGGTTTAGACGATCGCTACCGCGGAGTGGAGAACGAACGCCGCGTGTTAATGATGAATGAAGAAGATATTCTGAGGGCTGGATTTCAACACAAAGAATTGGTGAACATCATTTCAATTCACGAAGGAGCAGAGCGTAAAGCCATTAAGTTTCACATTATTCCTTATGACATTCCAAAGGGATGCGTAGGAACTTATTTCCCGGAAACGAATTGCTTGGTTCCACTTCATCACACAGCGGAAAGAAGCAACACACCAATCAGCAAATTCTTAATTGTGCGATTCGAAAAATACAACGGAGAGGAAGGATGATTTCAAAAGTGTTGTGGTTTCCAATTAACGTGTTACAACTTGTATTGATTCTCGTTTGGACCATTTTCTGTGGGATTTTTGGAATGCTATTCGCCCTTGCAACGAACCCTACGTATTCGCACAGGATTATGGGTTACTATATTTTTTCTCCCGTTATTCTAGCCATTTCAATGGTTCGAGTAAAGGCAAGCGGATTGAACAACATACTCGATGAACCTGCTATTTATGCAGCAAATCACGCTTCTCAATTAGACATTCCAATCATGTGCACCCGCGTGAATCGGCCCATGTTTTTCATTGCAAAAATTGAGTTACAAAAAATCCCAATTCTCAGTCAATATATTAAAGTAGTGGGAATGATTTTGGTAGACCGGAAGAATCGTGAACGCGCCATGGCTAGCATGCGCACTGCCATTCAAGATATTCAAGGAGGAAAGAGCATTGCAGCATTTCCAGAAGGAACACGCACCAAAACTGGAGAGTTATTACCTTTTAAAAAAGGGGTATTTACCATTTCGAAAGAAGGAAGAATTCCTATCGTTCCTATTGCATTAATTGGAAGTGCAAAGGCTCTAGCCAGCGGCAGTTTTTTCTTGCGTCCAGCAAGCGTGGAGTTACGCGTTTTGCCAGCTTTGAATAGTGAAGAATTTTTCAATATGTCTATTGAAGAAATGGCAAATCACACGCGTTCGCTCATTCAACAAGAAATAGAAAAAGGTTAGAAAGGAAATCCCAATCCTAAGTTCAAGACAGGCTGAAGTTTGAATGTGCTCGGCGAATTATTCACGTTGGAAAGAAATGCATTGTACTCGTCTTTTCCTTGCCATAACCATTTTTCACCGTCTACTTTCAACGGATCTCTTAACGGAATTCCAACATCCATTCGTACAATAAAGAAATCGAAATCGAAACGCAATCCAACTCCGGTACCGAGCGCGAACTCTTTGTAAAAACGATTTTTATCGAACTCTGCATTTGGACGACTGTTGTCTTTGTTCGCTAACCAGATATTTCCGGCATCTACGAAAAATGCCGCTTGAAACATGTGCGTAATCTTGAATCTATATTCCGCATTGAATTCCAATTTTATATCGCCAATGTTGTTGAACGAGCGAACCAGTGTCGTGTCGCGAAAACTTCCAGGCCCGAGGGTTCGAGCCTGCCACGCGCGCAATCCGTTCGCACCACCACTGAAATAACTTTTTTCGAAGGGTAGGGAAGATAGATTTTTCAGAGGTATACCAACACCAACAAATGCGCGAAAAGCGAATTTATTGCGGTCGTCCTTTTGCGTGTAGAAGCGCACATCGTGATCCGACTTCACATATTGCGCAAAGCGAATGTTATTAATCTCGTAACTACCCAAAGAGTCAGTATCTGTATTTGGAAGGCGCTGATAAATCGCACGAAGTAAATTGCCCGCTCCTTCAATAATGTTCCCGCGGTAATAAAATGCGCGGGGTTGGTTGCCGTCTTTCTGCGTGTTTACCGTATATCCCAATCGAGAGGCTAAGATCAAGTGATCCTGATAACTGTTCGCCAAATAGCTGTCGTTCAGCGACCCTAACCATTGATCGAAAGCGGCAGAACGATCAATTTTTATGACACTCAATTCCGCCCATTCAATATCGAATGAAGATACCGTTTCTGGATTTTCAATGAAAGTCCATCCGAAACTGACCTGAGAAAGTGTTCGCGTATAATCGGGTCTGCGCTGATAATTCAATCCGGCACGCAGGGTAGTTTTCGGATCGTTGCTTCGGCTCGTCAGCGCCAAGTCGCGCGGAAACAATCGCGGTAAAATCAAATTCAATTCAGGACCAATTTCGAAGGTATTCAATTGGAAGGTGCGCTGAACAATTTGATTGCCCGTGTTCGCGGAGCCGTCACCTAACACTTGTGAAGCTTCCGCTCCGACAACCGTCTTGAATTCAAAAGACTCTGCCCCGCGAAAGACATTGCGATGTTTGTAGATGAAGTTACCATATATACCCATGTTGCCCGAACGGTTGGTCACGCGCGGATCGAAACTCAAGGCTTGCTTCTTATTTGGCGCCAACAACACTTTAACATCGAGCAAGGCTTGTCCAGTTTTCACATCGTTCCGCGGTGAAAGTTGAATGTTCACCGTCTTAAAAACACCTAATTGCGTGAAGCGTTTATACGTTTCATCGAGATACCGCTGCTGGTAGAGTTGTGTTTCCTTTACTTCTACGCGTCTGTCCAGTATAACAGGCTTCACACACGATAAGCCAACGCTATAAATGTCTAGCCCTTTGTATTCAATGGTGTCGGTCGGAGTCTCATTGGGATCCAATGGATTGAAAGAGGTGTTGAACGAAATTTCTCCGATATAAAATTTGCGATGAGGCAATGTTTTTCCAGTGAAATTCCCGTAACCGTCGAGCGCCTTTTGGTTTAAAACAGTGAGTTTAACGTTTACTTCTTTCGGGGAAGTAACTGTGTCTAACTGATAGACGATATAGTCAGGGATGAATTCGTAGAAGCCTTCGTTACTCAAGAACAATGTAATTCGGGCTCGTTCAGTATCTAGATTTGTTACGCGAAAGCGTTCGTTAGCTTTAACCAAAGATTTTTCTTGAAGTTTCGGAAGTTGTTTTTTTATGTTCGCGTCCTCTGTAGTCCACTCAACATTTTTAATGGTGTACAAGTCTTTCAGCTCAACATGATAAACCACACGACTCTTCTTTCCTGCTTTCCAGAATAAACTTTTTTCTGCGTTAATGATGCTTTCTCCATTAACTTCTGCGTTGAAATAACCATTCTTTCGCAGATAGATTTCCATTTGTCGTGCTCCTTTGTTAACGAGCACTGTATCCAAAAGCACAGGCGGTTCTCCGACAGTATAAGCAAGCCAAGGCCACAGGCCATTGCACTTTTTAGGGTCTTTGTGCTTTTTGTTTTTTCGCGTTTCTTTGTCAAAGCGCTTCTTATTAATCCGAGCGCAACGTTTATCAATACGCAACTGCGATCGTTCTAAAAATTTCCTTGGAACAAACGTATTCAAACGCATATTCAATCGAAACATTAACGTCTTCCGATTGGGTTTCAGTTTCGTCAAATACAAAAGTTCGTCGGCGCTAACATCGGTGGAAGGAAGTAATTCGTTTTTCTGTCCAACGAAATCAATCTTGTGATCTTCGAAATAAATCTCACCATCACGCAAGTTATTTTGAATGGCGCAAGAAGAATAAGTGAGGCAAAGAACGACACCGATAAGTGTTTGTAAGAACCAGCGTTTTTGAAAAATCTTCTTTTGCATCATTTCTACAAATATCTAACGCATCTTTGTAGAAATAAAATTTAATGTCCATTTCCAAGAACGAAATCAAACTAATTCGCTCTTTGCAGCAGAAGAAATTCAGAATGCAAGAGCAATTGTTCGTTGTGGAGGGAAGAAAGGCTGTCGAAGAGGCATTAAAGTCGAGCGAAACTGTGGTGAAGGTCTTTACGACTGACGGGGAATTCTCAGAGGAAATGAAGGTTCCTTTGATTCACATGCGTGACATGGAACAGATTTCGAGCCTTACGAACGCACCCGGATACCTGGCCGTTTTGAAACAATCGTTAGCGAGTTTGATATCGGTGAAAGGGAAAACGTTCTGCATTGCAAATTCAATTTCAGATCCAGGGAATTTAGGAACTCTTATTCGCACCTGTGAATGGTTCGGAGTAGACGCGTTGTTGCTCGATGAGCATTGCGTGGATCCATTCAACCCGAAAGTTGTTCAAGCGACCATGGGCAGTATTCTTCGTCTTTCCATAGTTATGACTTCAGGACAAGAAATTATTCAGTTTTGTAAATCGAATGCTATTCCTGTCTTAGCTGCTGATTTGAATGGCACTCCCATTCAAGGTTTTCGTGCACCTGAAAAATGGGCGTTGGTAGTTGGAAGTGAGAGTCATGGTGTGTCGAATGAGTTTGCACATGCCGCGCAAGATCGTCTCACCATTCAGGCAACGGGAGATGCCGAAAGCTTGAACGCCGCTATTGCAGCTGGAATCGCGCTATTTGCGCTTTCCACTTCGAGAAAATAATTTATCTCCCGTAAAATCCTGCAGGCTGCAGCAACGGTTCGAAAACAAAGAACTGAGCAAGTCCTATTTCGTTCGCGTCTGTCTTGGCCCAGAAATACTCAGGATCAAACGGTGTCATTTGTCCAGTTGCATCAGGAGTCATCTCCTTTGCTTTCTTCAAATACAAATTAAGAGAAGTAATAGCCCCAGCATTGTTCTTTACGCGCAATACAAATGTCGGTGTAATGTTCTTGATGGAATCAGCCGCTGTTGGCTTAAGCATGGTGTTATAGCTCTCGAGATTTACTTTGCGCATGCGCTTCATAAAATCGAAGGCCAACGCTGTGTCGAGCTGAGCAAAAGGAGTAAGCGTTCCATTGAGGTAGCGCTCGAATTTAAGTTTGTTGTTTCCGAAGTGTGTTAACTTGAAGCTGCTCGACGGGTCTGTCATGTGCAGCAATTCAATTTCAGCGATGTCGTTATTCGGATAATAGAAAACATCGGTACTGCGCCATTCCATTTCATCAATGAAGAAGCGTGGATTCAAGAATCCAGTGAATCCTTCAATGTGGGTAATATAGGGTTCTTCACTTCGACCATCTTCTGTAGTTTCCAAGAGCATAATGGTGCCCATGTGGTCTTGTGTATTCGGCCCCACGAAATATGTCTTTAAAAGCTCGTTGTTTTTCCCGTAGATTTTAACCTCTTTCGCTGAGGTCGCCATTACGCTCATCATGTTGTCGCGCATCTTCGTTGGGACATTTCCTCTTACACGAACATCATGAAAACATTCAAGAAGAAGTTTAATCACATCTTTACGCGCATTGTATTTTTTGTTGATGGTCCATTCGTTGCTACCGCTTTTTCTTTCCAACAAGGCTACATTTCCATTTCTATCTTGAATGGTAATTTTTGAAACAGACGCAGTGTCTTCAATGGAAAACTGCATGAACGGATTGTCGCCTGTTGAACTTTTCTTACTCAACTTCGGATAAAGGATAACGGCTGTCCCTGCTAGCAATAAGAACAATACAAGGAGAATGACATTCTTTTTTTTCATCTTAGTTCTGCTTGGTCCAACGCTTTTTTCTCGAGTAAATAATTGTCGTACCGAAGATGGCTAACACAAAAAGCGGAGATGCAGTATTCAACGATTTCCAATAATTCTTTTCGGTGGAAATTTTATCCTTGTCTAATTTTCTCACTTGAATATTTCGTGAACGAACGTCGATTAGACTTGCATCGTCCAACAAAAAGTTAACGCAATTCAAAAGCAAATCTTTGTTGTCGTAAACCACACGCTTGAACTGTTTGCTGTATCCCAATGGAAGAGGATATTCTTTTCCGTTTTCAACTTGAACTTCGTTATAGGCAATGTCGGCGTCGGAGATAACTATCATGCGCGTTGGTTCGCTCGATGAGCGATAGGAGATTTCAGGAGATTTTCTTACGCTATCTGGAAGGTAATCGTTGAAGGCAGATGAGAAAGTTCCTTCCAACAAAATACCCATAACTTGGTTGGGTTTGTTATTGGTTTTGAAATAGTCTCCTGTTTCACGAAGCAACTCTAAATCAATACGAACAGGTGCCTTAAATTCTTTTGCTAAATCGGAAGAAAACAAAAACGGAGTCTTCCGAATGTTCTTGTCTTGATTAACGGTGTCAATAGATCCCGCGAATTCTGTGAAGATAGGATCGAGGTTCGCAGCAATCGGATGAGAATGTTTCTCGGAAGTGAGAATAGGAGCGAAGTAGTTGCTCTTCTCCACATAACTTCTCTGATTGCCCATAGGACCGTTGTCTAGAATAATGGGAGCGCCTTGAAAATCAACGACCATGTTTCGGTTCAAGCGAACGCCGTATTCATAAAGCATTTCGTACAAGCCGTTTTCATTCGAAACTGCCATGGCTAATCCGCCCGTTTTAATGCTGTCTAAATCCATATGAAGCGCGTCGAGCATCCACAATACTTTTCCTCCGTTCATCACAAACTGATCAATGAGGAAACGGTCTTTGTCGGGAACAACAGTATCTGGACCAGCTACAATAAGCATGTCGTAAGCGTTCGAACGGTACTGAAATTCCGGGAGCTTGTCGCTCAACGCATTTAATTTCCCATTGATGGTAACAGGCTTCACGTTGTAATTGTCTTTCAACGTGTAGAGCAAATCGGCCATGTGAATACGTTGAATTTCTTTGTGTCCTTCTAGCACACCAATCAACGGCTTGCGATCACGCAAAATCCTGCGGAAACTGCTCGCCAATTCGTATTCCAAATTGTTTACAGAGAAGTTTACCATCTCTGGATCAGATAATGGCATTTCGCTTCGCATGAACTGCACAGGATATTCCTTGCCTTTGTATTCCACGATAGCGCCAGGCCAAATAATTTTGTTGACTTCGCCGCCGTCTTGCTCGTAGGAAATGTTCGAAAATTTCAAACCCTTTTCATCTAGTGCGGTGAAAATTTCTTGACGCTTTTTCTCATCGGCTTCTTCATACGGATCAATGAATTCGTATTCGATGAGTCCGTTGCTTAAACTGTTGAATTCAGCCAAGCGCTCTTCCACGGCTTGTTCCAAGCGCTTGTAGTCTGCGGGAAATTCGCCATGCAAGTAAACACGCACATACACAGGCTCTTCCAAGCTTTCCAACATCTCTAATGATGTTTTAGAAAGTGAATTTCTCTTTTCAGCGGTGATATCTAATTTGAAAAAGATAACCGAGGAAAGCAGCGCAACAGCGCATAAAATACCTACGGTTAGAAAAAATTGAACGAGGTCGGAATTGCGTTTCTTCATCTATGCAAAAATGCAATGCTTTCAGCGAAAAAAGAAACTAATTTCAGGAATTGTTAACATGCCCAAGAGCCTTCACAGAGGTCTTTCCCAAATTGAAAATAGCATCGAGTATAGATAGATCTTTTTCAAACGGAACCCGATCCGAAAATACCTGCGGATAACTCCTCAATTCCACCGGTCTCGTCCCACGCTGCTTCCATTTATCATCTACCGTTCCATCAGCAATCTTTTCTTTTGCTAAGAGTCCAAACCATTTGATAGAGTATTCATGTGCCCTAGTGTTGAAATCAATCAGAAACTTCTCTTCCTTCAAAAAAAGTTCTTCTAACTCCTGTTCAATGAAATCATACATGGCTGAATTACCGTAGGCGCTGCGAATGGCTTGCAATGTTTTCTTTCCACTGTATTCCGGACTAATACGAATATCGCGAAGAAGCGTACGCTCACCACCAGTCGATTCAACTGGAATAGTAAGGGTTTGAACGCCGTTACCCGTGAGTATATCGAATCGATTGCGATAGGTTTGCTTTTGAAAGTATTCGTCTTGCTCCAATGCGAAATTCTCATCAGCATACAAAACATACCAGCTCACAGGAGCGAAGCAACAAAGCGGAAGCGCGTTCATTCGAAATTCTTAATCTACCAGATGGAAGATGCGATCCCAACGAATCTGCTCTAACCATGATTTATTGCCTCCGTGGTACTCGTTATTTTCTTTCGAGAACCATGTGAACACCGCTTTTCCTACAATGTGATCTTCTGGAACAAATCCCCAGCAACGACTATCGGCGCTGTGATGACGATTGTCTCCCATCATGAAGTAATAGTTCTGCTTGAAAGTATAAGTCGCTGCTTCTTGACCGTTGATGAAAATTTTCCCGTCTTTCTCTTGAATGGTATTTCCTTCATATGCACCAATCACTCTTCCGTAACGAACGAAAGCATCGTGCGACATTTCAATGGTCATACCTTCAGCAGGAATAGTCATAGGACCATACCGATCGATAGACCAAGTTTTGAAAGGATAGTCTGCAGAATTTGGATAAATAGATAATGAATTTTCCGGTGTAGTATCTTGGTATTGAACAACGCTCGGAAAGTCACTCGCCATACCACCCATTTTATTTGCCTCATCTGCCGTTAATGGCACGAGCAACATACTCCCTTCTTGATTTACCATTTGAATTTCGCTGTTCAATTTCCCAAAATCACGTTGAAGTTTTGAAATCGCAGATGGAGAAGAAACCGAAATCATATGATTCCACATCATGCCAGCTTTGCTTTCAATCGCAGATCCGTTAATGAATACTTGTCCGTCGCGCACTTCCAATGTTTCCCAAGGAAGTCCAATACAACGCTTGATGTACATTTCTTTTTTGTCGAGTGGGCGGTAACGAGTGCCTCCAATTTTCAAGTTACCTCTTCCGCCGGGAGTGTTCTCGCGACAAGACCTGCAGACTTTTTTCTCGTTGAAATTGCTACGCGCCATGGCTTCGTATTTCGCTCTGTCAGACAAGTACAAATCGATATTTCCTCCAGCAATGGTTATTGCTTCGTTTCTCAATAGTTCTTGATAATTGTGCCCAACGTAATACGGATCAACCAAAACCGTATCTCCATTTGGGAAATTGAATACCACCGGATCGAAGCGTTCTACTTTTCCGAAACCAGGTGTGCGCAGATAAGGAAGACTGAACCAACTGAGATAGCTGTTCGTTAATCCGCCTGGAATGGCATTGTGGAAGAACGGAATAGAAACCGGAGTCATAGGCAAACGCGTTCCGTAAGTGAACTTGTCTACGAACAAATAATCTCCAACCTTCATACTCGCTTCCATAGATGGAGTAGGAATGGTGAAGGCTTCGAAGGTGAAGGAACGTATGATACTTGCAGCAACAACAGCGAATAAAATAGCTTCTCCCCATTCGCGTCCCCAGCTTTTTTTCTTGTCCTTCCAATTGCGTGGACCTACGTATTTTTCTTCTGTCTTTTTGAAGGCCAATTCATAAAGTGCATACCACGGCAACGCTCCGAATTTCCATTGGTCCTTGCTAGATCGTTGATTGAAAACAATTCCAACTTCAACATTTACAATAACCAACATAATTAGGTTTACTCCCGGCACTAAAAGCAACAAGAACCAATACCAAGGTCTTCCAATAATTTTTAACAATGGAAGGAAATGTAAAATAGGAATGAAGCCAGGCATCTTGAATTCCAATCCGCTTCGCTTCATGAAAGCAGGTGTGGTTGCGCATTGAATAGCGATTAACAAAAACAGTAATATCCAAGGAATGAGATTCATTTTCTATTTATTAGTTGGGCGAAGTTACAAATTCAAGACATCTTTCATGGTATAGACACCAGACTTTCCATGAAGAA
>Ga0007787_10000716_pt1 | contig 10660 bp, 10 predicted proteins | sample LauGreFa1BDMLBSN_2_FD_59500 | JGI IMG/M metagenome (GOLD analysis project Ga0007787, IMG submission 59500) | Freshwater lake microbial communities from Lake Michigan, USA - Fa13.BD.MLB.SN | ecosystem: Environmental > Aquatic > Freshwater > Lake | place: Lake Michigan, USA | collected 2013-09-23 | reverse complement strand
GCTGAATGCGGTCGTGCTGGGTTACGACATCGGCGTACGGGTGGTCGAAGCCTGCGGAAAATTGTTCGGTGTCAAGAACCGCTTTGGCCTGAACTCGGACTTCCTGTACACGATTGGCGCGGCGTCGGCAGGCAGCCGTTTGCTGGGCATGGATGCCACGCGGCACTGCCATGCCATGGCGCTGTCAACCTTCCAATCCAACGCCCTGTGTGCTTTCTATGCTGAGAAACGGCACGTCAGCAAGTCCTTGTGCAACGGGCAGTTTGCCTCGAGCGCCGTCGCTGCAGCCTTGATGGCAGCGACCGGACTGGAAGGGCATGAGGACATATTGGGTGCTCCCTACGGTGTGCTGCACGCCTGGGGTGTCGAAGGCGGTGCTGAAATTCTCGGTCGCTCCCTGGGTGAGCACTTCTCCATTCTGGATGCGAACTTCAAGATGCTGAATGCCGGTTATCCGATCCATGCGCCAGTGGAGGCGGCGATGACGCTGTTTGCAGCGCATGGCTTGGCGCTGGAATCCATTGCGTCGGTGCGGATCGGCATGCCAAGCCATGCGCTGAAGGTGGTCGACGGCCGCGACATGCACAACATTTGTGTTCAGGACATGTTGACAGCCGCACTGGTCAGCGGCGGTTTGAAGTTGCGGGATTCCCCATTTCCCGGTGTTCTTTCCGACCCGTCGTTTGCGCGACTGCGCCCGCATGTGACGGCGCATGCCGACGCCGATCTGGACCGTGACCAGCCGGAAGGTCGTGGTGCCGTCGTCACGATCACATTGCACGATGGACGGGTTCTTGCCAGACGGGTTGAACACCCGAAGGGCCACAGCCGCCGAGGCGGATTGACCTGGGACGATCTTGCCCACAAATGGCGCCAGGGGCTCCCGGGTTACGACATCGACCGGATGATCGCGACCGCCCAGCGGCTGGAGCAACTCGACGATGTGCGCGAACTGCTGGACACCTTTGTGCCCACCATTGCGGTGGCTCGGCCATGAGCGCGGTGTTGGGTCCGATCCTGGTGGTGGGTGCCACTGGAAGCATTGGTGTGCATGTCATGGCGGTGGCGATGGAGGAAGGCTTCACCGTGCGAGCCCTCGTCCGCGATGAGCGCCAGGCCAGGCGACTGCCCCCTGGGGTTGGACATGCCGTGGGAGATCTGACGCGCGCGGAGACTCTTTCCTCGGCGGTGGCAGGAGTCGGTGCGATCGTTTTCACCCATGGGTCGAATGGCAGGGAGCCTGGCCCCGAAGCGGTGGATTACGGCGCAGTGCGCAATGTGCTGGCGGCGCTGGGAGACCGGACAGCCCGCATAGCGCTCATGACCACCATCGGCTCTACCGACCGCAAGGGAGCCCACGACTGGAAGCGCAGGGGCGAGCGGTTGGTGCGGGCCAGTGGGCTGCCCTACACCATCGTGCGCCCCAGCTGGTTCGACTACAACGCGCCGGACCAGTTGCAACTCGTCATGCTGCAGGGCGACAAGCCTTTGACAGGAACCCCGAAGGATGGGCAGATATCGCGAAGGCAACTGGCGAAGGTCCTGGTGCGCAGCCTCGTCTCGCCGTCGGCACTGCGCAAGACACTCGAATTGCATTCCGCGCGCGGCCGGGAGCAACAGAACTTTGACGAGGTCTTCGACACGCTCGAGATCGATGTTGCGGGAGAACTGGACGCCGTCCGCGATCCGCCGAACATGCCTGTGGATCGCGAGCCGGAGCGGATTGTTCGGGAGCTGGATGCGGTACGCATCCAGTCGCAACGCCGCCAGGGAGGTGCATGACATGCAGTTCGATTCGGGATGTAGACCATGAGCGATTCATTGACTCTGCGGCTTGCGCGTTATGCCGCTGCAACATCGATCGACAAGATACCGTCTGAGATCGTCGACCTTGCCAAACGCGTCTGCTTCGACGAAATGGCCAGTGCACAATTCGGACGGCGCAGCCTGGCAGGCGGGCTGACGTCGCGCCATGTGGCCGCCCTGGGTGGCCCTCCCGAATCCCTGGTGCTTGGAACGCGCATGCGGGTGCCGGCACAACATGCCGCTCTGGCCAACGGGGCCGCGGGGCACGGCGAAGAGGTGGACGGCGCACATGTCGTGGGTGGCCATCCGGGAGCCACGCTGGTGCATGCGGTGGTGGCCATGGCGGAACGACAACGTGCCACTGGGGCCGAACTGATCAATGCACTGGTGTTGTCCTACGACGTTGCCATCCGGCTGGTTGCCGCCTGTGGCGGAAAGTTCCAGGTGAAGGCCCGTCACCATCTCTACGCCGACTTCCTGTTTTCCATTGGCGCGGCAGTCGGGTGTTGCCGATTGATGCGGCTGGATCCGCAGCGGTATTGCCATGCGATGGCGCTGGCCACTTTCCAATGCAATGCATTGGGGGGCCTGTATGCCGAGAAGCGGCATATTGCCAAGTCGTTCTGCAACGGGCAATTTGCCTTGGCGGGTGTCAGTGCCGCGCTAATGTCCTCGTCGGGCTTCGAGGGAGTGGACGACGTCCTGGGCATGCCGGATGGCGTGCTGGATGCCTGGGGCGCTGCCGGTGCTGCCGAAGCGGTCATGAAAGGGCTGGGAGAGGAATGGCCCATCCTCGGCTCGAACTTCAAGTTCATCAATGCCGGTTATCCGATCCACGCGGCCGTCGAGTCCGCCCTGGCAGCGGTTGCACAGGGTCAGGTTTCTGTTGAAGCGATCAGGTCGATCCACATCGGCATGCCCGAGAAGGCGATGCGCGTGGTGGACAACCGGGAGATGCACAACATCTGTGTGCAGGACATGGTGTGTGCAGCACTTGTGCGCGGCAGGCTCGACCTGCGAGAGCTGCCATTTCCGGGAATCCAGGGAGATCCCACCTACATCCGCTTGCGGGGGGTCGCGCAGGCAGGGGTCGATGCAGACCTGAATCGGGATCAGCCAGAAGGTCGGGGTGCCAATGTCACGGTCACGACCATCGATGGCCAGAGCCATTGCCACCGGGTGGATGCACCGCGAGGCCATTCCTCGCGCGGCGGGGCCTCCTGGCAGGACCTGCATGACAAGTGGTTGTCAGGGCTTCCCGGGCGTCCGGTCGACGCCATGACTGCCTTGGCGCAACGACTGGAGCACCTGGAGGATGTCCGGGTTCTGGTGGATGCGTTCATGGAGGCAGTGGGCGAACAGACCCCATGAGCGGGTACATCACCAACACGGGCCGAGGCCGGATGCCGACGCCCACGCAGGAACCGATGGCGGTCCGTTTGTAACCACAACGAGGAACACATGAAACCTACTGCAGAGCACTTCATCATTCGAACCACCTTGACATCACCTTTCGGTCGCAAGGTTCGCCTCGCTGCAGACGTGCTGGGTCTGGCAGATCGCGTGACCGTCGAGACCGCCGACGTGTCCAGCGCACAGGACACGCTGCGCCAGCAGAATCCCCTGGGCAAGATGCCCTGCCTGGTACGCGCGGACGGAAGCGGCGTGTTTGACAGCAGCGTCATCGTCGAATTTCTTCAGCATGTCGCGGGGACAGAGCAATTGTTTCCCTGGCAGGGGCCGGAGAGATTTGCGCTGCTGACCCGGGCGAAACTGGGAGACGGCATCATGGAAGCGGGCGGGCTGATCATCTATGAAGCACGCTGGCATGAGGAAGACAAGATATCCCAGCGATGGATCGACTACCAGCGCGGCAAGATGGAGCGTGCCTTGGCTGCCCTGGAGGCAGATCCGCCAGATCCACGGAAAGTCGACCTTGTCGCGGTGAACCTCGCGTGTGCCCTGGAGTTCCTGGACCGCCGCCCGGCTGTCGCCTGGCGCAGCACCTGTCCGAGGCTGGTCGAATGGCTGGATGCATTCGCGCGCCACGAACCGGCCTATGACCGTGTCATGTCTGCCGTTTGACGGGCCATGACGCCGCGGCCGTCAGGCCGTCAGAAAGGTCGCAAGGTCGATGACGCAGCGCGTTGTCGGCGGACCGTTCAAACTGCGGTAGCCCCCAGCAGAGGGGCCGCCACTGTCAGACCTTGCCGGTGTATTCGGCGTCGCTCACCAGGTCAAACCAGTCAGCCGAGACGCCGTTGTCATGTTCGGCAATGGCGATATGGGACATGGCTGTGGTCTCGCCACCGCCGTGCCAGTGTTTCTCGCCTGGCAGGATCCACACCACGTCGCCCTGGCGGATCTCCTGCACGGGCTGACCTTCGCGCTGTACCCGGCCACAGCCGGCGGTGACGATCAGGGCCTGGCCAAACGGGTGCTTGTGCCAGCCGGTGCGGGCGCCGGGCTCGAAGGTCACCGTGGCGGCACGCGCGCGCGCTGGAGTGGTGCCCTCATAAAGCCGGTCCACGCGGACTGTGCCGGTGAAATGGGTCGCGTCGCCTTGTTGGGAGGGCTTGCTGCCGCAGCGGTAGATTTCCATGGTGGGGGTCCTTGTCGTCGTGTCGGTGGTTGTCGTCGTGGTTTATTCGAGCAGGCCGCGGGCCTTGAGAACTTCTTCTGCGATCCGGAACCCGTCCACTGCGGATGGCAGGCCGGAGTACACCGCCGCCTGCAGCATGATCTCGCGAATCTCCTCGATGCTGACCCCATTGTTCAGGCCGACTTCGAGATGGCTCTTGAGCTGATTGGGGCGGTTCAACGCGGTAAGCATGGCAATGTTGAGCATGCTGCGCACCTTGCGCGGCAATCCATCGCGGGACCACACCATGCCGAAGCACACTTCATCGGAGTAGTCCTGCACGGTCTCGTTGAAGGAATTGCGTTTGGTATTGCGGGCTTTCAGGGCGGCTTCGCCCATCATTTCGCCGAGAACGCGGCGGCCAATTTCGAGGGTCTGCTTTCTGGTCTGGTCAGTCATCTGGAATCCTTGGAGTGTGGGTGGATGGGTAGCAGGGACGGGCGACCTGACGGTCACCCGTGTGGGAGGAGAATCTGTCGCACCACGTCGCCATGGTGCAGTCGGTCCAGGCTCTGGTTGAGTTGCTCGAAGCCCATGGTGCCGCTGCGCAGGCGGTCCACCGGCAGTCGGCCCTCGGCGTAGAAGCGCAACAGTTGCGGCACATCCCTCTCGGCATTGCCGCCCCCCAGCAGGGAGCCCCGCAGCGATTTTTCTTCCGACACCATGGCGGTGTGTGGATAGGGGTAGGTCTCGCCGGCAACTCCCAGGCCAACGCAGATGATCTCCCCGCCCTTGCGGGTCACTGCGAAAGCCTGTGCCACTGCGGCCTTGGCACCCGAGATCTCGAATGCGAAATCGACGCCACCCTGTGTCAGATCCCGCACCATCTCGACTACCTGCGGGTCGGTGGCCAGGATCGTGCGTGTACAGCCGAGTTCGCGGGCCAGGGAAAACTTGGTCTCGTTGATGTCAATTCCGATGATCTCGGAAGCTCCGGCGAGTTTGGCGGTCATGACGGCGCAAAGACCCACACCTCCCAGGCCGATCACGGCCACACTCTGCCCCGGCCGGAGCCGGGCCGTATTGAGCACCGCCCCCGCACCCGTGACGACGGCGCATCCGAACATGGCCGCCACGTCCAATGGTACGGAGTGGTCCGCCTTGATCAGGGCGCTGGGCGTCGTCACGGCATATTGCGCGAAGGAGGATATCCCGCTGTAGTGATAGACCGCATTGCCACCCAGGCCGGTCAGACGGCGTGATCCGTTCGACAGGATGCCTTTGGAACGGGAGGCTCCGACCAGATCGCACAGCGCGGGGCGACTGGAGATACAGGTCCGGCAGTGGCCACACCCGGAGGCGCCGGTCATGACCACATGGTCGCCAGGGCGCAATTGCGAGACACCCAGCCCGACCTCACGGACGATTCCGGCGCCCTCGTGTCCGCCGACAACCGGCAACGTGCGTTTGCGTTGCCCGGCGACCACTGAAAGATCGGAATGGCACAGCCCTGCGGCGCGCACTTCGACAAGCACCTCGCCTTCACCTGGCCCCTCAAGATCGACCTGCTCGATCCGAAACGGCTGGCTGTCGGAATAGGGTGCAGGCAGGCCCTGCTCGTACATCACTGCGGCTGTCATGCGCATAGGTTCTCGATTCGAACTTGGGAGGTGGTGGAGTGGTCGCGCTCCTGCATGGAGGCGTTTCGTTGCAGACTGTCCAATGCTAGATGCACCGGTGCCACAGCGGCGCGAAGAATGCGACGCAGGCCATTTCCCAATGGGAAAGCATCGATTGCCGGCATCCGGGTGTCTATGGTATGGTTCATTATGTCGAACCTTATTTCATAATAGTGACCATGTTAACGCAGTTTTGACGGCCTGCCTGCATCGCCTCACCGTTCAATCCGTCTCCTTCCTTCGTCAGAGAAAAAACCATGCGCATTCAGACATCCAACGGCAAGTCCACGCTGGCCGACACCAGCTGGCAACATTTCATCGACGGCAAACGCACCGCATCCGTGTCGGGCGAATGCCTGGACACCTATAACCCGGCGACCGGACAAGTCCTCGCCACGCTGGCCCGGGGGCGGCAGGCGGATGTGGATGCCGCCGTGGCCGCGGCCCGCAGGGCTTTCGAAGGCCCCTGGAGTCGGTTTTCGCCGGCACAGCGGCAGCAGGTCCTGATCCGTTTTGCCGATCTGGTCGACAAACACTATGAGGAGTTGGCCACGATCGAGTCGCTGGACATGGGGGCACCCCTGGCCCGGCTTCGCGGCTCGAAAGACAACTACATCCGCAACATCCTGTACTACTCAAGCCAGGCGCGGTCCATCAGCGGCGAGACGATACCGAACTCCCTGCCCGGCTCCGTGACAACCATGATCCTGAAGGCTCCAGTCGGGGTGGTCGGGGGCATCCTGCCCTGGAACGGACCGATGTCCAGCCAGATGTACGTCCTGGGCCCCGTGCTTGCGACGGGTTGTACGGCGGTGCTGAAGCCAGCCGAAGAGGCGTCGCTGTCCATCCTGCGTACGGCCGAGTTGCTGATGGAGGCCGGTTTGCCGCCGGGCGTGGTCAATGTCGTCACCGGTCTGGGCGCGGAGGCAGGTCAAGCGCTGGCGTCCCACCGGGACGTCAACCGGGTGGCTTTCACGGGCTCGACGCTGACCGGCCGGGAGATCATCAAGGCATCTGCCACCAACATGAAGCGCATTCAGCTCGAACTGGGAGGCAAATCGCCGGACATCGTGTTTGCAGATGCAGACCTCGACAAGGCGGTACCCGGGGTGGCCATGGGTGTCTACAACAACAGCGGCCAGATCTGCTTTGCGGGTACGCGCATTTTTGTCCAGCGCAGCATCCAGGAACAGTTTGTCGAGCGCCTTTCTGCATACAGCAAATCCCTCAAGATCGGGGATCCGCAGGATCCGGACACCAAGCTCGGGCCTCTGATCTCCCAGCGGCAACTCGATCGCGTGCTGGGTTATGTGAACCAGGGCCCGACTGAGGGCGCAAAGCTGGTTTCCGGCGGAAAACGACTGGGCGGAGCACTGGCTGGCGGGTACTTCATCGAACCAACGGTTTTCGGGGATGTCGCAAACACCATGACCATTGCGCGTGAAGAGATCTTCGGGCCGGTCGCATCGGTGATTCCGTTCGACACGACCGACGAAGTGCTGCAACTTGCGAATGCCACGGAGTACGGTCTCGGTAGTGGTGTCTGGTCCTCCAACATGAACACGGTCATGCGGATGGTGCACGGGATCCAGGCTGGAACGGTCTGGGTCAACTGTTACGGTCTGCTGGATCCGGCGGTCGGGTTTGGCGGCTACAAGGAAAGTGGCTATGGATGGAAGGGGGGCCCTTCTCAGATTGACGGATACCTTTATCAGAAGGCTGCCTACATCAACGTCACTTGACCTGCTGGGGCGGACACCGATCATGAAAAAGCGCAAGCTCGGCCGAACCGGTCTGCAAGTCTCCCCGATTGCCGCTGGGGGAGCAGCGTTCAGCTATGTGCACCAGCTGCAGGGATGGGACCCGCTCAGCGACGATGGTCGCAAGGTGGTGCACCGCACTCTGAACGAGTGCCTGGACCGCGGCGTCAACTACATCGATACCGCGCCGGCCTACGGCAATGGCTACAGCGAGACGCTGGTCGGCGAAGTCATGAAGTTGCGGCGCAAGGAGTGCGTGTTGGCCAGCAAGGTCTGGTACGAACTCGATCGCCAGGGTGTGATCGACAGCGTGCACGCCAGCCTGCAGCGTCTGCAATGCGACCATATCGACATTCTGCAGATCCATGGGCGGATGTACAAGCCGGAAGAGGTTCGTCACATCCTCGATGGCGGGGTCCTTGACGCGCTGGTGCAACTCAAGCAGGAGGGCAAGATCGGTCATATCGGCATCACTTCCGAAGAACCCTGGACCCTGATGCCCTTTCTGCCACTCGCCGAGGTGGAGGTGTTCCAGATCGCCTACAACCTCATCTACCAGGCGGCAGCGCGCCACTTCCTGATCGAAGCGGCCAAGGTGGACGCAGGTGTGGTGACGATGCGTACGATGACCTCTGGCGTTTTCCAGCGTGAAATGAGCTTCCTGGCGCCCCATCTGCCGGAGAAGGATCTGTACGAGATCGCGTTGAAGTTTGTCTTGTCGGACTCGCGATTGGCCTCTGGCATCGTGGGAATGCGTTGGCCTGCCGAGGTCGAGCGGAACGTTCAACTGGTGGAGGCATTTGTCCCGCCGGTCGACTTCGCGACCATGCCCCGTCTGACGTTCGAGGTCTACAAGGCGGATGACGCAGCCCTGTGAGAGCAGAGAACGCGCCCGCCAGCGGCAGGGTGTCTCCTGCCTGACTCTCTGGAAAAGTGGCCACGACGGCGCGCCCTGGGATCGTGCGCATTTCCCGCCCTTCGGCCACGGAAAGCCTTTGCTGGCACAGCCCGGCCGGCTGGTCCGGAATTGCCGGCATACTCTGGGTCAGGCAGAAAGCGTGGATATCGCCGTGGCGCTTCTACGAAAATGTCGGCACACCAGGCTGCTGGGTACCATCAACAAGGGGTTTTCACGAACATGCAATCCAAGCGGGCGCTTCCAACAACGACAGGTACCGCACAGGCGCGCGCGGTACGCTCTCCCAACAACCACCGGACGGTTGATCGGGTCACCCATATCCTGGAGGAGGTCGTCTATCGGCCGGGCATGACGTTTGCCGAGCTGGCGCGGGCACTTGATGCGCCGAAAAGTTCGGTCCATGGGTTTCTCGGCGGGTTGCTCGCAAAGGGCTGGCTGCATGAGTCGGAGCGCCGTTACTACCTTGGACCGGCGGTCTACGGATTGACCATGGCCAGTGGCCATATCCGGGCGGGCCTGGTCACGCATGCGGACCTGGCCGCCTTGAGCGCTGAAGTCAAGGCCACTGTCTTTCTGGGGGTGAGAGCGGGCGAGCACCTGATCTATGTCGCTGAGGCCGGTGCGGATGACGTTGCCGGCTACGAAGTTCGATCGAACATTCGCCGGACTTTGCTGGTCACGGCAGGTGGCAAGGCCCTGCTGGCTGCGCGACCTGCAGTCGAGCGTGAAGCCTATTTGCGACGCCGGGGTCCCGAAGAGGCCGAGCAGGTCGAGATGTTCCTCCACGAACTGGAAGAAATCCAGCGGACCCGCCTTGCCAAGAACGTGCGCTTGTCGGGTACGCGATTTGCGCTGGGCGCTGCGGTTCGCAACCAGCTTGGCGAGGCGGTGGCCGCCGTCACGGTAGTGGGGCCGAGCGTCGACATCCAACCGCGCGCTACCAAGCTCGGCAAGATTTTGCTGCGGCATGTCGACGGGTGGTCGCACCGGTCCATCAGCGCACGCGAGGCCATCTGATCCTGCGATAGCGGCCTGTGGACGGGGGCCTGCGGGCTTCAGGCCGTCAAGGGCCTCCAACCGTCACGCGGCTTTGCTGCGGGTCGGCAGCGCGATCGTCGCCTTGCCAGGCATCACGTTCTGTTGCCGCTGGTTGTTTGCCCATGTCGTGAGGTGGACCACGTGCTGGCCGTTGGCGTCGATTTCCTTCGACTCCACCCGTCCACCAAGCCGCACGACATCGGACAGGTACACATGGGCCCGGTACTGTCCGAACAGCGATGCGAGCCGGCCAGCGTCACCCATCCAGTTCGTCAAGGCATGGATCTGCCAGCTGGTTCGCTGCACGCCGACGTCGTAGGCGATCTGGGCTCCCTGCAGCTTGGCTGCATACTCGTTGTAGTGCACGGCATACACAGGCTCCAGGGCGTGTGTCGCCGGATCGCGAAAGGCCCATTTGGGGTGCTTGCGGTACCGGCGCAAGGCCACTCCGTGGGCTGCAATCCGCGGTACGGGTGCGGCACCGGCCGCGATGTAGGCGATGAAATCCGTCAGGCCCAGCGGCCCCTTGGTGATGGTGGGAATCTCCTCGCCAACCTCGACGTCCTCCCAGTAGCGGGGTGTGGCGCCGCGTGGCGCCTCGGCCATGATGTCGTCCTCGATCTGTTCGATCTCGGCGTCCGTCCAGGGGTGGGGCAGTTCGAGCTTGCGCGTTTCGCGCCGCTTCTGCATTTCCGAGCGCTCGAAACGCATGCGTGAGCAGATGAAGGTTGCGACCAGCTGATCGTCCTGGTTGCGGTATTCCTGGCGCAGGTAGTCCTTGATGCGGCGTCCGCCGAATTGGCTGTCATCGGTCGGCCCGTCAAAGCCGTCGAAGATGACCTTGGCCGTGATTTTGTCACCCACGCGGATCGGCTGC
>Ga0007787_10000703_pt1 | contig 10732 bp, 7 predicted proteins | sample LauGreFa1BDMLBSN_2_FD_59500 | JGI IMG/M metagenome (GOLD analysis project Ga0007787, IMG submission 59500) | Freshwater lake microbial communities from Lake Michigan, USA - Fa13.BD.MLB.SN | ecosystem: Environmental > Aquatic > Freshwater > Lake | place: Lake Michigan, USA | collected 2013-09-23 | reverse complement strand
AATAAAAACAAACATTAAATAAATTATCATGAAAAAACTTTACTTAGCAATTGCTTTATTTGTTGGACTTAATGTTTCAATGGCGCAAACAAAATCAACAGGAGTGGTTAATTTAAATAGCTCGATGTCTATACAAATAGATATGAATTCAGCGACTTCAACTGTAACACTTAGGCTTACAGGTCCTTCCGATAAATGGTTTGCAATTGGATTTAATGCAACTTCGATGTCTAATGGAACCGATTGTATCTATTATTCTACTTCATTAGTAGATTCAGTTTTAACAGGTCAATCAGCTCCAACTACTGATGCTTCTAATGAGTGGACGGTAGTTAGCAACACTATTTTATCTGGAACCACTACCAGATCACTAGTTTTAACAAGAAGTTTTGCTGGTGGTGCAGGTGATTACACGTTTGTATATAACAATAATTCTTTAAATGTTATTTGGGCTTTTGGATCTGGGACTGCAATGACTCAACACGCAGGAACCGCAAGAGGTTCTAGTAATTTAGGTTTTACCCTAGGAGTAGATGATTTTTCTTCATTAAATACTATTTCTATTGCACCAAATCCTTCTAATGGATTGTTTACAATTACAAAAAACATTCAGACTTCTATTTCTAAAGTAACGGTATTTGATATCAATGGTAAAATTTTAAAAGTTATTGATTCTGAATTAGCTTTAGATTCAATTCAAATGAATTTATCGGATTTTTCTAAAGGAGTTTATTTCATAGAAATCACAAATGATACAGATAAAGTAGTTCGTAAAATCATAATTGAATAATTTTCAATCCCAAAAATGTAAAAAACTCTATTTGATTCAAATAGAGTTTTTTTTTACCTAAAAATCACCTTTTAGGTTGCTATTTATCTTTACTATAATTAGTAATTAATTTAAGAAAATCTTAAGTATTTTAGTCAGTTATCGAAATTTAATTTAGTAAATTTGATCGGTATAATAATTCAAACTATGTCAAGGAAAGTAAAAATTATTGGGATTGTATTGATAGGTATTTTACTAATTGTAATTTCTATTAATTATGTTTTTAATGGAGGCGCTAGAGATTTAGCAAAAGAAGAAGCAGTATTTACAGTAAGTTCAAAAGCTATTATTGAAGAGTTTTCTTCTGATGTAACTTCAGCTACAAAAAAATATTCTGATAAAGCGATTTCTATTTCAGGCAAAGTAACTGCAGTTTCTGATAGTATCGTAACTATAGACCAAACGATAATTTGTAATTTTAAGTCCACAGATTCTTCGATAAATAAAGAACAAACCATTTCTGTAAAAGGAAGACTTGTAGGTTTTGATGATTTGTTGGGCGAATTGAAATTAGACCAATGTTCAGTTAACAAATAAAATTAAATATGAAAATAAAGAACTTACTATCGATTGTACTTTTTCTTTTTGCCATAGGCTTTGCAACCGCACAAGATGATTTATTAAATCAATTGGATGCCGGTGCCCCAAAGCAAGTAAATATTGAAATAGCAGCATTTAAAGGACTTCAAATTTGTAACATGCAATCGACTAAACTACCCGCAAAAGGAGAGTTTTATTTCGTTGTTTCTCATCGCTTTGGTAATTTAGCACAAGGAATGGAGAATTTTTTTGGATTGGATAATGCCTATACCAAGTTAGGGGGTATATATGGTGTTTCTAATTGGTTGGCAATAAGCGCCTCACGTCATACGTATCAAAAAACCTATGAGTTAGCTGCTAAATATAAAATGTCAAATCAAGAAGTAGATGGATTTCCCGTAACCATTGTTGGATACAATACGATGGACATCAATAGTGAATTGAAAAAAAATGAGCTAATGCCTGGCTTACAATTCAATCACCGATTGGCATTTACAACACAATTATTAATTTCAAGAAAATTTAATGATTCTTTTTCTATTGAAGTAGCACCTATTTATGTTCATAAAAATTTATACAACGGAATTTTAGATCAAAAATCTACTTTATTGTTGGGAACAGGAGCGAGATATAAAATTGCAAAACGATTAAGTTTGAATTTAGAGTATGCTGCAAGGTTGAATTTACCAGAAGGATTTGTATCCAATTATCATAATCCATTAACATTAGGTTTGGATATTGAAACTGGAGGTCACGTATTTCAGTTGGTATTCTCTAATAGCCAAGCGATGAATGATGTAGCAGTATTTACCAATGCACCTGGTCGTTGGGATGGAACTAAGCAATTGTATTTTGGATTTAATATGTATAGAGTATTTTAAAAAAAAAAACATTATGAAAAATATAATAATAGTTATATTAGCATTTTGCGGTTTGTTCCTTATTTCATGTGAATCAACTACTGTTCAAGATATTTCAGGAGTGGTAACCAATCCAACCTACAATGCCAATGTAAAACCGGTGATGACCTCAAAATGTACTGGTTGTCATTCTGGCGGAGGCCAATATCCAAATTTAGAAACGTATTCTCAAGTTAAAGCTTCTTCACAAAATGGAGATCTACTTTGCAGATTAGATGCTTCCTGTGGAAATATAATGCCTCAGTCGGGAAGTTTGCCACAAGCTACCATTAATATGATCAATACCTGGGCTACCAATAATTTCCCTGAAAATTAAGATGAAAAAAATAATATTAATAACGTTACTATTATTGGTAAACATAGCTTTTGCTCAAAGATTGTTAACTCGTTCTGGGGAAATTAAATTTGATGCTTCCATGCCCAACTTGGTTGAAATAGTAGGAAAAAGCAATACGGCTTCGGCAATTTTAGATCAAGCTACAGGACAATTTGCCACTAGTGTGATTATTAAGTCTATCCGATTTAAAGTGCCATTAATGGAAGAACATTTTAATGAAAATTATATGGAATCTTCTAAATATTCTAATTCCACTTTTAAAGGTAAAATTATTGGATTTGATGCTAAAAAATTAGTCGCTAGCAAGGTAACATTTGACATTGAAGGTGATTTAACGATACATGGAGTCACGAAGAAAGTTAAAACTAAAATCAATTTAGCTTTAAATGGTACTAAAGTAGCTGCCTCTGGTATTTTTTTCGTTCATGCCCAAGATTACGACATTGAAATTCCAAGTTTAGTAAAAGAAAAATTTGCTGACCAGATTAAAGTTAGCTTTAACTTTGATCTTGATTCTAAATAATTTAAATAAAAAACGCGAGAAATATCTCACGTTTTTTATTTTATTTATCTGTTTGTCCTCGAATAAGCTTCTTGTTGCTTCTTAGCATCTTCAGCAAGTAATTTATATTTTACCTTTTGATCTTTATTAAGTAGAATCATTATATCAAGGTCCATTTTTTCAGAAATAGCTTTTAGTTCAGCTGCTTTTTCCTCATTGCCACCCTCTTCTTTTTTAATTATTGCATTTTGTTTTTTGATGTTTTGTGTGATAATATTCGAAATTGCAATAACTTGAAGTTCATCAAGTTTTAATTGTTGATTAAGTCGATCCACTACTTTCTTTACCGTTTCTTCGATAGCCGGTTCTTTAGGTTGAGACCTTTGTTGGTTTTGCATATTGGGATTTCCACCCATTCCATTTCCCATTCCATTTCCCATTCCCATTCCCATTCCACCTTGACCATAGCCACCGTAACCGCCTTGACCAAATTGAGCTGAAATAGTTTGAATTGAAAATAACAAAATTAAAGTGCTAATAATTTTAATTGATTTCATATCTAAAATGTTATATTAATTTTATATTAAACGGGTTCACCGTATAAATCAAATTCAGTGGCTTCAATTATTTTAATCAGAACAAAATCTCCTGTTTTCACATAGTGTTTGGAGGCGTCTATTAATACTTCATTATCTACATCAGGGCTATCAAACTCTGTTCTTCCTACAAAGTGAGCGCCTTCTTTTCTATCTATAATACATTTGAAGGTTTTTCCTACTTTTTCTTGATTTAAATCCCAAGAGATTTGAGATTGTAATTCCATTATTTCTTCTGCTCTAGCTTGTTTTACCTCGGTAGGAACATCATCCTCAAGTAAATAGGCATGTGTATTTTCTTCATGGGAATAAGCAAAACAACCCATTCTATCAAATTTCATTTCTTGAACAAAATCTTTTAGAATTTCGAAATCCTCTTGCGTTTCTCCAGGATAACCTACAATTAAAGTAGTTCTAATTGCTATTCCGGGTACTGCAGCTCTAAAGTCTTTCAATAATTGAGTAGTTTTTTCTCTAGTTGTACCTCGACGCATCGATTTCAAAATAGCATCCGAAATGTGCTGAAGAGGAATGTCAATATAATTACAAATTTTTGGTTCCCGTTTCATGATTTCCAATACATCCATCGGAAAACCCGTAGGAAAAGCATAATGCAAACGAATCCATTCTATGCCTTCAACTTTAACCAAAGCTTCTAACAATTCACCTAGATTACGTTTTTTGTAGATGTCAAGGCCGTAATAAGTTAAATCTTGTGCAATTAAAATCAACTCTTTTACTCCATTTTTTGCTAATCCTTCAGCTTCTTTAACTAATTTTTCAATAGTTTGAGAAACGTGTTTACCGCGCATAATTGGAATAGCGCAAAAACTACATGGACGGTCGCAACCTTCGGCAATTTTTAAATAAGCATAGTTTTTTGGGGTAGTAGTCAATCGTTCTCCCAATAATTCATGCTTATAATCGGCACCTAGGGCTTTCAATAATCCTGGTAATTCAGTAGTCCCAAAATATTGATCTACATTTGGAATTTCTTTTTCTAAATCAGGTCGGTATCTTTCAGATAAACAACCGGTAACAAAGACTTTATCAACAATTCCACGTGCTTTTTTATCGGCATATTCAAGAATGGTATTTACGGATTCTGCTTTGGCATTATCAATAAAACCACAAGTATTAATAACAACAATATTACCCTCTTCCTCATGCACTACGTCTTTTCCACTGGCGCGCAATTGCCCCATTAAAACCTCACTATCGTAAACATTTTTGGAACACCCAAGGGTAATCACATTGATTTTATTCTTTTTTAACGATTTCGTTCTCATATCTTGTAAATCCTCAACTAATTTGAAGTCTGCAAAATTACACTATTTATAATTAGGAGCATAAAGTTGCTTGGTTTTTATGACGATACTTCCCGCTATTCGTTTTATCCTCACAAGGGCGAGGGATAGCACTGCTATCGGGGCTAATAATAAAGTTATTAAATACTAATTTAATTATCTTTTCAGTGTAAAATGGCCTTTTTCAGTTCTACCGTCTTCAAAATAAATGGTATACCAATAATCATCTGTTGGCATAGGTTCACCATTGAAAGTACCATCCCAACCTTTACTAATAGGGCTTAGTTCCTTCAATAATTTGCCATAACGGTCAAAAATGTAAATAGTAGTATTGTAATTTTTAGAAGATGTTAATCCAAGAACGTTCCAAGTATCATTAAACCCATCGGCATTTGGAGTGAAAAATTTTGGAATTCCAATTACGTTAATTATTTGTGATGAAGTACCACAACCGTCTAAATCCTTAACATAAACTGTATGAGTACCTGGAGCTACATCGGTAAAAATATTTATTGTTTGGTATCCATTTGGATAATCCAAACTGTAAACATAATTGCCTAACCCCGTAACATTTATAATTACCGTATTATCATCGCTCAAATCCATTATGGTTGGCATGTTGAATTGAGCAGCATTTGATGCAACTACTGTAATTGTTCTAATTCTAAAACAACCCATAGAATTAATAACTTTAACGGTGTAAATTCCTTCAGTATTTACATTTAAGGTATAGGAAGTAGCAGTAGGAATTACTACACCATTTAATGACCATTCGTAAGTATAATTTGTAATTGGAGTTCCGTCGGTGATACCAGCATTTAATAAAGCAAAGAATGTAGGGTCATTACTACAAACTAATTCTGAAGATTCTAGTTCAATTATTGGAACTGGATTTACAGTAAATGGTAGTGTTTTAGTAATTCTACAGGTTGGGTTTATTGGGTTGTAAACTACCACTGTAATATTTTTAGTTAAGGTTACTGGCAACGGATTTGGCAGCGGAGTGGACATCAGTACATTGTATTCATCATAGTATTCGTAAACCATTCCTGTAGGTTGTCCTGATGTTACAATATTGTGAATCGCTTGAGAACTAGTGAAATCATACTGCCCATTTTGATTCGCAGGATCAATTTCGTCATCACATATAGAGGTTAATGAGGTAGGAATTGTAAAATTGACAGGAGATTTATCTACAATAAATTGAATGGTTGTATCAAACCAACAAGCTTGAGGTGTAGTATTAGTCACAACGGCTCTAATTACTTGAGAGGTAGAAGAAAAAGTCGCTGGAAAAGGACTTGTTATTAAATTATTATTTGAATCTCTCAATGGGTTATTAGCAGCATCGAAATAGGTAACTGCTACCCCTGTTTGTCCCAATAATAAATCCCTTTCTAGGTTTGCAGTATTAAAATTGAAAATGCCATCCGTATTATCATCGCATTGTCTAGGAATTGTTACTGGGTGAGCAAATGGTTTTGCTTGAACATTTAAAGTTACCCATGGACCCAAACCATAACAAGTATTGGAGATATCACTATCAATTCTAACCCATATATTTTGAGTAGAAGGATAGCCTATATTTCTATAATTAGTAAGATTTGTTATTTCATTTAGTTGTGCTAAGGCGTCTGCTCTATTTCTATAATATTTAATGAAATAAGTGCCGGTAGTTGGTAATAAAGCTCTGATAGTTGGTTCAGTTGAACTAAAATTAAAAGTTGCAATACCATCACGATCATTATTGTTGGCATTGTTATTACCATTGATGTCTAAATAATCATCACATACCGCTGGCAAGGTTATATTATAGGTACTTGGAATATTTGGAGCGGCAACTCTTAAGGTAATTCTAGCTACTCTATAACATCCATTTACAGTGGTAACTCTTGTCCAAATATACATTAGGGTAGGAGTAGTATTGGTAAAAGCAAGTGGATTAGTAATCAAATCATAGGCTGGATTTGCACTAGCACCAGCTAATGACGTATAATAGGTAAACGTTTCATTTGCTGCATCAACGGAAATTTGAGAATTATTTACTGTCAAATTAAAGGCGGTAATTGCATCCAAATCATCATCACATTGAACAATAGTTACATCGTTAATGACCGGTAAAGGATTTACAATTACTTCAGCAATATTGGTAGAAACGGTTCCACAGCCCCCATTGGCATAAGTTGCAATACAATAGTAATATAGAGTTCTCACTACCGAAGTTATTGGAGTATAACTAAGTGTTGTTGCTCCAGTAATTAGAGTTCCTCCAGCATAGGTGTTAACCGTGTTTGAATACCATTGGTAGGTTGGTGTTCCAGTACCATCAATAAAAGCGGTTGTTAATGTGATTGGAGTATTATTAATACAAATAGGTTGACTTGCCAAAGGTTGTAAGCTAACTGAAGGATTATTTACTACTTGCACACTCACAAGCGGACTAGTTACTGAACATGCTAATCCAGTTTGAGTAATAACGCAATAATAAGAAAGGGTACCCACAGTAGCTGTTGGAGGAGTGTAACTTGCATTTGTCGCTCCTGCTATTGCGGTATTGGTTAGCGAACTGTACCACTGGTAACTATACGTTCCTACTCCTCCAGTTGGCGTAACAACCAAATCGGTTGGTATTGCTCCCTGACAAATTATTTGAGTATTTGGGGTAATGTTTACTGTAGGATCTGGAACCACACGAACTAGTGCAATGTTACTAGAGACACTTCCACAACCAGAACCCGATAAAGTTACTGTTGCATAATAGTTATAATTACCTGCAGTACTAAATGTTCCAGGAGTATAAGAAGAGTTCGTTGCTCCTGAAATTAGTAATCCCCCTGGATTGGTATACCATTGGTAAGTAGCACTACCTACTCCGTCTGTATAACCTACTACTAGAGGTGTGATAAGACCGCCAACACAAATATCTTGACTAGCTAGCGGTTGAGGTGTTATAGTTTGAATTGGATTTACAATGACTTGAACAATGTTTGAAGTCACTAAACCACATCCGCCATCGGCATAGGTTGCTATACAATAATAATAAATAGTTCCAGTTGCATTAGTTAAAGGGGTATAGGTAGAAGCTGTAGCTCCTGAAATTGAAGTTCCTCCAAGTGCATTAGCAGTATTTGAATACCATTGATAAGTAGGTGTTCCGGTACCGTTCGATAAAGAAATAGTTAAATTTGTTGGTGTACCATTCAAACAAACCGTTTGAGTTGCTTGTGGCTGAGTATTTACTACCGGGACATCTACAACTTGAACGCTTACAATTGGACTTGTTACTGAACAAGCCAATCCGGTTTGATTAATAACACAATAGTAAGAAAGGGTACCCACTGTAGCTGATGAAGGAGAGTAACTTGCATTTGTTGCACCAGTAATTGCTGTATTTGCTGGAGAATTGTACCATTGGTAACTGAAAGTTCCTACTCCTCCAGATGGCGTAACAACCAATGCGGTTGGTGTTGCTCCTTGGCAAATTATTTGAGTAGTGGGTGTAATCGTTACTGTTGGGTCTGGAACCACACGTACTAAAGCTGTATTACTGGCCACACTACCACAATCTAATCCTGAATAAGTTACTAATGCATAATAGTAATTGTCTCCTGCAGTAGTAAATGTTGGTGGGGTATAAGTTGTTGTTGTAGCACCAGAAATAATGGTTCCGCCAGAGTTGCTATTGGTAGTATTGCTATACCATTGAACAGATGGAGTTCCTAAACCTCCTGAATAAGCAATTGAAAATGGAGTAACAGTACCTCCAATACAAATATCCTGAGTAGCTAAAGGTTGCGTTGTAATGGTTTGTACCGGGTTTACAATCAAATTAAATGAAGTTGTTAAATGACATCCAGAAGCTGCCATAGTTAACCTCACGTATATAATTCTATTGCCTGTATTTATTGAGGTTATTCCGTTTTGACCTAAATTGGCATCACTTTGGGAGGTATGATAGGTTACGTTCACACCGGTTTGAGTTCCTAATACCTCACTATTTTTTAAAGTTAAATTAAAAGTTGCTGTTCCATTAGTAGCGCTCCCATCAACAGCATCGTCACATTTTGCATAATCTGTAATTGTATTTATGACTGGAACAAGAGAGTTGTTTACATTTACTGTAGACGAAACAACCGGGCAAACTCCTGTTGCTGGAAAACTATAGGTGTAAATACCGCCAGCATCAACCGCAGGATTAAATACACCCGTACCAGAGGTTAATGCTGGAGTCCATGTACCTCCAACTTCAGCTGTACTCCCTAATAAACTAAATAAATTATAAGATGGGGTAGTTACACAAGAAGAAGTAGATGTGCTAACCCCTGCGTTTTTAATTTGTTGAATAGTTACATTTACTTTAACACTAATGGTAGTTAAAGAAGTATTACATGATTTGGTAAACGTGTAAATATATTCACCTGGTAAATTTATAGCGGGATCAAAAATATTTCCATTTAAAGACGCTCCACCTGTTGGTACAGACCAAGTCCCGCCAGTTCCTGGGTTTCCTGTAATAACACTGAATAGATCTTTTGTACTATTAGAACAAACACTAACATTAGTATCTTGTGGGGTGCTTCCAAATCCAGAATAATAACCTGCAAATCCAACCGCACCTGTTAATCCAGCATTTCCAAAAACTCCAACCGCTAAAGGACCTGTAGAGGTAACATTAAGATTTCCAGATTGATTAGCAACTCGATAAGATACCCAATCCGTATTTCCCAAAACCGTCTGCGCTTGGGAGGTAGGAACTGCAACTCCATTAATTGATATTATTGCGTTTGAGTAAGTCAACATCATTAAATCAGCGGTGTAAGTGGTACTTCCAATTTGATTTACGTTAGGAATGTTAACAGAATTTTGAAAAAAGCAACTCAGAGGCGGAATAAAATTTAAACCACAGGTAGCGGCACCTGAACCTCCAGCTAATAATTGATATGCGAATACGGGTTTGCTGGCATGAACAAATATGTTACTATTATTGGTGCCTTGATAGTAAGAGTTGGGTACCAAATAATACTGACCTGCATTTAAAGTAGTAACAGGTGTAGCACTTCCGTTTACAAAAATTTCGGTGTTGTTTTCATGAGCAACAATTAATGGATTTTCAATAGTTGAAATCCCATTTCCTTCTATGAAAATATAATCAGTACCAATTTGTGTTGCAGATACTATTTGGTCTAAAGTGATATCTCCATTTCCATTTGTATTTCCTCCAAGAACATTACCTGTATTTACTGCAACCGGTTTGTCCGAGGTAATTAAACCTCCAATAATTCCTGTTAGATTTGCCGTTACGTTGCTGTATCCACTAAATACGATACATTGCCCAGCATTTAAGGTGAAGGTTTGAGTATCAGCTGTGATATTTCCAGAACCACTAGAAAAAATAACTCCAGTATTATAATTTGATAACGTAACACTAGTATTATTTTCAGTAGCCATAACACTGGCAACAAAGTTTTTTCTATTGTCTTGAATTTCATTTATGGTACAACCCAATCTAAAACTGGTTCCAATTCCAGGTTTTCCCTTTGAAATGATTGTTTCAGCATGACTCGCATGACGCATTCTAAAACTCACATAAAAATCTTTCGTACCTTGTAACAGTACTCCTTTTCCTGAAACCACGGTGTTTACATCACTTAAACTTAGAAACATTTTTGTTGGTTGTCCTGTTCCTACTGCAAATGAAGCT
>Ga0007787_10000699_pt1 | contig 10750 bp, 8 predicted proteins | sample LauGreFa1BDMLBSN_2_FD_59500 | JGI IMG/M metagenome (GOLD analysis project Ga0007787, IMG submission 59500) | Freshwater lake microbial communities from Lake Michigan, USA - Fa13.BD.MLB.SN | ecosystem: Environmental > Aquatic > Freshwater > Lake | place: Lake Michigan, USA | collected 2013-09-23 | reverse complement strand
CCTCCACCAAGCTCGGTCGTTGCTTGAGTTCACGACCGAACTGCCGGAACTCCAGATCCCGATAGCCGATGCCGACACCGAGGTCGAAGCGCCCTTTCGTCAACAGGGAGAGGGTCGCAGCATCCTCCGCGATGCGGATCGGATTGTGCAACGGCAGGACCATGAGGTTGGTGCCGATACGCATCCGTTGGGTGCGGGCGCCGATGGCGCCACCGATCACCAGCGGAGAAGGCGTGTAACCGTCGTCGCAGAAATGATGTTCGGTCATCCAGACCGAATCGAAACCCAGACGTTCGGCCTCGACGATCTGCTCGAGACATTGTTCATAAAGAGTCTCGAAGGGAATACGCCAAGGATCCGGATTACGGAAATCGTACCAAAGCCCGAAGTTGACCTGACGCGTCATGGCATCCCTCCGAATCAGCCCAAGGTGTCGAGGAAGCCCATCAGCGCCTCCCGATATTTATCGCCGTCCTCGAGGAAGGGCGCGTGTCCGCAGGCCTCGAACTCGACCACCCGGCAGACCTTGGCGTACTGCGCGACCGAACGGCAGACATCAGGCGCGACAACGAGGTCCTTGGCGCCGACGAGGGACAACACGGGCGCTCCCAGCTTCGCGAGGATGACGCGCTGATCGATGACGTCCAGTTCAGCCAGCGACGTGTCCGCACACGGCGAACTCAGCATGAACTGCGACCACATCCAGATGTGCATCGCCTGAGACTGTGGCTCCGCATAAACCGCCTTCGTGAGTACATCGAAGAAGTTCGCACGGTCCTTGCGCATGACATCGACCGTGGCCGCTGCGCTGCCTGGCGCTCCGCCGTGGGGATAGTCCGGCGCCTGCACATAGCGCGGGCTCGCGGCGGCGGTCAAGACGAGGCCGGCGCAACGGCCGTCGAGGCGGCCAGCGGCCTCGACCGCGATGGCCCCACCGAGCGACCAACCGTTCAGGACCGCCCGCCGGATCCCGAGATGGTCGAGGATGGCGATGGCATCCTCGGCGCCGAGGGCGATGGTGTTGTCCGTGAAATCTTTGTCTGACTGGCCGCAGCCGCGTTGGTCGAAGGCGACGACCGCGTGTCCCGACGCCTGCAACGCCACCAGAGTCGTGTCCCATATGCGGCAGCTTGTCCCCCACCCATGGATCAGCAACACGGGGGTCTTGCTCCCAGAATGGTGCTCGAAGTAGATCTTTCGGCCGTTCTCCCGCTCGATGTAGGACATGATGTCTCCTCCGCGTTTGGTCGGCCCGGTCAACCCTGCGGCGCAGTCATCTGCGCGCTGGGGATCGGGTTGAAATAGTGGATGACAACATCGCGCCGCTGGATCTTCCAGACGCCATCGCGCCTCGTGAAATGGTCGCGATAGGTCGCGCTGATCATCTGCACAGAGTCGTCCATCAACGCGCCCATGCAGTCTACGTCGCATTCACCGCGGGCCTCGTCGAGGCCAGTGAACTCGACCTGTAGGTTGCTCGTGAGATGATGGGATTCTCGCCATACTGGCCAAAGAATCTCCTGCACGGCCTTTTGGATACCGGCGTGACCTTCGAACACCCCGAAGGGCGGTCCGATGTTCCACGTGCAATCTTCCCACCAAATGGCGAGGAAGCGGTCGAAGTTCCGCTGATCGAAGCCGCGGCAGTAATCGGTTACCAGATCGCGCATCACATGACGGCTCTCGAGCCGATCGATACGCAGCAAGAGCCCTTTCAGATCAATGTCCATCTACAAGCACCCTCCGATGGAAAGCATCCGACCGAAGACTAGTGGTTCCCCACCTCCAACTCGAGCGCCCAACCCAATTTCATCTTGGCCTTTTCGATGGCGTCGGGCAGATAATAGTCCGGGAACAGATTGTCACAGGCCTTGCGATCGCGCAGAACTTCTTTCGCGACGCTGAATTTATGGACTTCCGTCGGACCATCAACGATACCCATCTCCGGCACCGTCGCCCACATTGCCATCAGCGGCGTCTCATTCGTCATACCCAGCGAACCGTGAAGGTGCAGGGCGCGATAGACCACATCCCGCAGCACTCCGGGCATGGCAGCTTTCACCGCTGCGATCTCACGACGCACTTCGCGGGAATAGGCCTTGTGCTTGTCGATCAGCCAGGCGGCATATAGGACATGCAGGCGGAACTGGGTGATTTGCGTATAGGAGTCCGAGATCTTTTCCTGCGTGAGCTGTTTTTTCGACAACGGCTCACCCTTGGTTTGCCGACTCAGCGCGCGCTCGCACATCATATCGAGCGCTTTGTTGAGCAATCCGACTGTACGCATGGCGTGGTGGATCCGCCCACCACCAAGCCGCGACTGGGCTACTTCAAACCCCTGCCCCGGGTTGCCCAAAATATTGGCTTTGGGTACTCGACAGTCCTTGAAGCTCAGATAGCCGTGCACACCGGCACCGATCTCCTCGATCATCCCTACCGCACAATTGCGGATGACACCGAGGCCGGGCGACTCTCGGTCGACGATAAGGATTGAGGCGCCTTGGTGAATGGGGACAGTCGGATCGGTCACCACCACTACCAAAAGGAATCGCGCAAAATCAGCGTGCGACGCGAACCATTTCTCACCATTGATCACCCATTCGTCCCCGACCAATTCCGCCCGGCAGGTGAACTGCCCCGGATCGGCGCCCGCCTGCGGCTCTGTCATCGAATAACAAGACGCGATCTCGCCGGCAAGCAGGGGTTCAAGATACTTGCGCTTCTGCTCAGGGGTGCCGAAGCGGGCCAGGATCTCCATATTGCCGGTGTCGGGCGCTTGACAGCCGAAAACAGTCGGCCCGAAACGGCTGCGCCCGAGGATCTCGTTCATCAGGCCCAACTTGACTTGGCCGTAGCCCTGTCCGCCCAGATGCGCATCGAGATGGCAGGCCCAAAGCGCCTGTTCCTTGACGATCTTCTTGAGCGGCGCCATGGCCGCCGCCGGACCGCGGCGACTTGGATCGAAGGGGTCAGCAGGCCCACGGAACAGCAGATCCAGCGGCTCGACCTCGACTCGGACGAACTCGTTCATCCAATCCAATTTTTGTTGGAATTCCTTGTCCGTTTCGAAATCCCAAGCCATTTCGTCACCCTCTGGCTGAAACAAAACTTTGTTGCGAAGGCCCAACGCCGTCTCGAATGCTCCGACATGGCCTCTGAGGCGAGCCTACGTCAAAGTCCCGACGACACCAGTATAGAGATTCACTTGCTAGTCGACAACAAGAGTATTATGGTTATTAGAGGAATGCCGGTCTGCTTGTTTGGACCCGCCTGTGGCAAACCGATGACAGTGCAAATCGACAAGACTTAAAAGACAAATCAGATATCCAAACATCGGAGAAGATAAATGACCAAGTCGAAGTCAAGCCTATTGATCTCCGCTGCCATCGTGATGGCGTGCGGCTCGTTCAGCGACACTGCGGTCGCAGCAGACGATCCCTCGAACCAGAATGTTCTCGAGGAGGTCACCGTCACCGCCCGTAAGCGAACGGAGAACCTCCAGGACCTCGGCACCTCCATCAGCGCGCTCGGCTCGGCCGACCTACAACGCCGTGCCGACATCGACCTGCAGTCCTTCGCCAACGCGGCGCCCAACGTCATCATCAACGACCTGCAGCAGGGTCCCGGCAGCCCGGCGGCCATCTCGATCCGCGGCATCGGCACCACCGACGTCGAAAAGAACTTCGATCCGACCGCAGGCGTGGTCGTCGACGGCGTGTTCATCGGTGTCAACTCGGGCGCCATGATCAAGGCCCTCGACCTGCAGAGCCTCGAGATCCTGCGCGGCCCGCAGGGCACGCTTTTCGGCCGCAACTCCATCGCCGGAGTCATCAACGTGACGCGCGGCAAGCCGAGCACCGAGGGCTTCTCGGGCGCGGTACGCGCCAACGGCGGCAACTTCGGCGAGCTGGCGCTCGACGGCTACATCAATGTGCCGCTCTCGGACAAGTTCGCCTTCAAGCTCGGCGCCTCCAAGCGCGACAACGACGGCTGGTTCTACAACCAGACCCGCCGGACCGACTCCGGCCAGATCGATTACATGAGCATCAGCCCGAGCTTCATCTTCAAGCCCACCGACAACTTCGAGCTCCACTACCGATACGACAAGACAGAGCAGGAACAGGACGCCAACACCGTCCTCAATATGGCGCAGAGCAATCAGATCTTCTGTCTTGCCTACCGCGAATGCGCGAAGAGCGTTGAGACACCGTCTTCCGGCGACCGGTACACCGTCCTGCAGAACGGTGTGGGTGGCTACCAAACTTACTTCGATAGTGAACTGCATAGCGCCACAGCCCGACTGGACATCAACGAAGGCAATGCGGTCGAGTACGTGTTCGGCAAGTTCTCGACCGACGAGAAGGTCTTCCAGGACTGGGATGGCACGGCCCGCACGCTGTACCACACCGACCGTCCGGCCGTCTGGAACCAGACCAGCCACGAACTGCGCTGGGTACATTCCGGCGATCGTTTCGACCTCACCGCCGGCGTCTACCTCTGGGAATCCGACTACCGCATAGACCTGCGCAGCTACATCGGCTTCGGAGATGTTCTGTTCGGTCTGCCGCCGGGCACGGTGCTGACCATCGACCAGACGGTCGTGCAGAACACCGACTCGCAGGCCGCCTTCTTCGAGGCAGACTACCAGTTGACGGACGCCCTCACCCTGACCGTCGGCGGCCGCTACACCGAAGACGACAAGGACAGCGGCCTGATCGACGCCAGCATGCCCGACCTGTCAAGGCTTGGCAGCCTCTCCAACCCGTTCAAGAAGTCCTGGAGCGAATTCACGCCCAAGTTGAATCTGCGCTATCGGTTCAATCAGGATGCGATGGTCTACGGCCTTTATTCCAAGGGTTTCCGCGCCGGCGGTTTCACCGGCCGACCAGGCACCTACGAGGCCGCCTCCATCGCCTACAACCCGGAGACCGTGGACAACTACGAGATCGGTTGGAAGACCGAGTGGCTCGACGGCCGCGTCCGCTTCAACGGCTCGATCTTCATGATGAAGTACGATGACAAGCAGGAAGAACAGAGCGTTCCGACCGCCGGCGGCACCGGGCAGCAGACGCTGGTGCTCAACGCCGCGCAGGCGGAGATCAACGGCATCGAGTTCGATGTAGCAGCGCTCATCACTGAGAATTTCACGCTGTCGGGCAACATCGGCATCCTGGACTCCAAGTTCAAGAAGCTGATCGATACCGATCCGGCCACCCCAGTGAACAAGCGTGATCTTTCCTACCTCAAGCTCCGTCGTGCACCGGAGTACACTGCGACCCTCTCGCCCAACTACACTTGGAACCTCGGCAGCGGAAGGATGTGGCTGCAAGCGGACCTGCGCTTCGTGGATGATCAGGAACTCACCTTCCTGAATTCACCGCAGAGCAGCGTCAAGGCGCACGAAGTAATCGATGCCTCCGTCGGGTATCAGTTGAATAACACGACCTTCACTGTGTGGGGCTCGAACCTCACCGACGACGACTCCTGGACTCAGGCGTACGACGTCGGTACGAGCGTCACCTTCCCCGGCCTCTGGACCTATGCCGCTGCGCGCCCACCGCGCACCTACGGCTTGCGGATCACCCACAACTTCGGGAACTGATCCGTCATCATCCGGCCTACCGGGACGGCGCTCTCCTCACGGAGCGCGCCGTCCCGGGACGCCACTTCGGACTCTTTTCCCGCTTCCTTCAATAGACGCATGTCCTCAAAACGTTGGGTGATCACCGGCGGCTCGCGGGGAATCGGTCTCGCCACCGCCAAGGCAGCACTGTCCCAAGGTGATCGTGTCGCGATCATGGCGCGCCGATTGGATGAGTCCGCCCTGCGACGCGAACTCGGGGCGGATGCGCTGCTGCTCACCGCTAATGTCACCGATTTATCCTCAATCGCCGAAGCCTTCTCCCGTGTCCGCGCGGTCTGGGGCGGTCTCGACGTGCTGGTCAACAACGCCGGCCTGCATCGTGGGCGCCGGCTGGCGCGGCTCGAAACCGCCGACTGGGATGCCGTGCTGGCCACCAACCTCTCCGGTCCGATGCACTGCATCAAGGCGGCACTCGACCTGATGGTCGACGGCGGATCGGTGGTGAACATCGGCGCCGTTGTCGGCCTACGCGGCTTCCCCGGCGACAGCCCCTACGGCGCGAGCAAGGCCGGCCTCGCCGGGCTGACCCAAGTGCTCGCTGTCGAGCTCGCGCCGAAGAACATCCGCGTCAACCTCGTCGTGCCAGGATTGGTCATGAGCGAGATGACCTCGGAGGTCGACGGGAAAGCGATGGAGCGGCTGCTCGCGCGTATCCCACTTGGTCGTGTCGGCCAGGCCGAAGAAATCGCGGAGGTCATCTGTTGGGTGGCGCGATCGACCTACATGACCGGTGCGGTCATCCCGACCGATGGCGGATTGATGGCCCAGTTCTGAACCTCAGGGGAGGCTCGCGGTGATGCCACAGCGAAGACTGGAGCGATGGCTCGAGACCGAACTCGGCCTTCGGAATGCAAGCGCCGACGCCCGTCTGGGCGGCGGGAATTCCAATGTGACGCAGTTGATCCGGCATGACGGCGGATTGGCGGTGCTGCGCAGGCCCCCCGACGACACCATCTCGGCGAGCGCGGGCGCCGGAATCGCGCGCGAGTACGGCATGTTGGAAGCCTTGCATGGACGAGCGAAGGTGCCACGTCCGCTTGGTTACTGCGACGATCTGACGGTCGCCGGCCATGTCTTCAGCGTCATCGAGCACGTCCCCGGCGTCGCCATCTCCGAAACGCTGCCTACGGGCTATTCCTGCGATGCCGCCACTATCTCGGCTTTGGGCACCGAACTCATCGATGCGCTCGCTACGGTGCATCAGATCGATTGGCGTGTGATCGGCATGAAGGCTCCGGCTGCACCAGAGCGCTACGCCACCAAGCAGATTGCACGCCTGCGCAAGCTGCGGGCTGAGGAGTCGGAGCGCCCACTTCCCCTGATCGAGGAGCTCGCACGATGGCTCACCGAGCGGCTCCCGGAGCCACCGCCAGCCACCGTCATCCACGGCGACTTCCATCTGGATAACACGCTGTTCTCGACCACTGTCCCGAAGCTCCAGGCAATCATCGACTGGGAGCTCGCAACCATCGGAGACCCTTACGCCGACCTCGGCCTGCTGTTGGCCTTTTGGGGCCCTCGCAGTATCGACCCTCCAGGGTTCGCCTTTGTGCAGAAGGTCTCGCGGATGGCCGGCGACGTGATCGCGCGCAGGGCGCTCGCCGAGCGGTGGTCGGCGCATACCGGACTGGGCATCGAGCACCTCGACACGTACATCGTCTTCGCGCTCTGGCGCTTGGCCTCCATCGTGGAGGGTGCCTATATCCTTTACCAACGCGGACGGGTCGACAGCGACTACGCACGACGACTTGAATATGACGTGCCGGCGATGCTCGAAGAAGCGGCCGACATCGCTTTCCGCCGCTGATCTGCCCTGTCAGGAGCACTGGACATGCTGAGCACCATGATGGACCTCCCCCTGTCGGTCCAAATGATCCTGCGACATGGCGCGAGGATCCACGCCGACAGCCGGGTCGGGACCTTCAACGGCGCAGCGTTCGCTTATGCCCGCTTCGCCGAGGTGGCCCGACGAGCGGAGCGCCTCGCGTCGGCCCTCGCGTCGCTTGAAGTCCGCCCAGGCGCCCGGGTGGCGACCTATTGCTGGAACCACCGACAACACCTCGAGGCCTATCTCGCCGTACCCTCGATGGGCGCGGTGCTGCACACGCTGAACATCCGCCTCTTTCCGGAGCAGGTGGCGGGCGTGATAGACCACGCGCGGGATGACGTACTCATCATCGACGGCTCACTGCTGCCGCAGGTCGCCGGCGTGCTCCCGGACATCCGATCGCTCAGACACGTCATCGTGGTGGGCGACACGGTGACCGAAGTGCCGCCGGGACACTTCCGTGTGCACTGCTACGAGGAATTGCTGGCGGCGGGCTCAGAGCGCTTCCCGTGGCCCGCGGTGGACGAACGGGATGCAGCCGTCGTCTGCTACACGAGCGGCACGACCGGTTCGCCGAAAGGCGTCGTCTACAGTCATCGTTCGGTGTTCCTGCACACCCTCGCGACCCTTGGCAAGGACACCTTCGGCATCTGCCAAGCGGATCGCATACTGCTGCTTCCCTCGATGTTCCATGCCAACGCCTGGGGACTGCCCTACTCCGCGTGGTTCGCGGGGGCGGACCTGCTGCTGCCCGGGCCTCACCTGAAGTCGACGGACATCCGCGCGGCCATCGAACAGGAGCGCCCCACCATCACCGCGATGGTGCCGACCCTGATCAACGACCTGCTGGTCGCGGACCGCACGGTGCCCATGGACATGAGCTGCTTCCGGGTGCTGGTGTCCGGCGGCTCGGCGGTCTCTCCGGCCCTGATCACAAGGGTCCGCGAGCGCTGGGGCGTGCCCGTGCTGCAAGGCTGGGGGATGACTGAGACGAGTCCGATGTGCTGCCTGTCCATCCCACCGCGCTCGGCATCCGTCGACGAGGAGGCCGAGTGGCGCGCGAAGAGCGGGCGTCCGGTGCCCGGTATGGAGGTACGTATCGTCGGTACCGATGACCGACCGTTGCCCGAGGACGGGAGCACGGTGGGCGACCTGCAGCTGCGCGGTCCATGGGTGACGGCCGGTTACCACGACCACCCGGCACCGGAGAGCTTCTCTCCCGACGGCTGGCTGCGCACCGGAGATGTCGGCACCATCGACGCGCACGGCTATGTGCAGATCACTGACCGGACGAAAGACGTGATCAAGTCCGGGGGTGAATGGGTGTCCTCGCTGGAACTGGAGAACAAGCTGGCCGGGTTCCCCGGCGTGTGCGAGGTCGGCGTGATCGGCATACCCGATCCGCGCTGGGAGGAGCGGCCGCTGGTGTTCCTGGTCTGCGACCCGCAGCAGGCCATGGTCTCGCCGCAGGCGATCCGCGACCATCTGTCTCCCTTGGTGGCCCGGATCGCCGTCCCCGAGAACTTCGCCTTCCTGCCGGAACTACCGAAGACGAGCGTGGGCAAGATCGACAAGGTCGCGCTGCGCCGGCTGTTCGCCACCGGCAAGGTCGAGGTGGTCCGCGCGAAATGACCCTCAGCGGGGCTTCAACGCCTCGCGGACCAGTTCCGCGCCCAGTCCGAGCTCCGCCAGGATCTGGGCGGTGTCGGCATCGGAGGCCTTGGGCGGCGTCGGGACGGTCGGCTGCGAACGGCTGAATCGCGGTACCGGCGCGTTCTGCAGCACGCCGCCGACCTCGATGAACGCCTGCCGCGCGATGTTGTGCGGATGTCGCGGCGCTTCGTCCATCGACAGGACAGGCGCGACACAGGCATCGGACGAGGCGAAAAGGCCCTCCAGCTCGACGCGCGTATGCCGCTTCACGGCCGCTGCGAGCTTCTCGCGCAACCTCGGCCACACTTGGTCCACCAGTTCCTCGTAAGGCCTTCCCTCGAACCCTACGCCGGCGGCGAACTCCACAGCGTCGAGACCTAGTTTCTCGATGAGCAACCGGTGGAACTGCGGCTCGATGGCACCGACGGCAATCCACTTGCCGTCGCGGGTCTCGTAAGTGTCATAGAAATGGGCCGCCCCCGAGAGGAAGTTCGCCGCTGGCCGATCCAGCCAGTGGCCCTGGTTCCGCAAGCCGATCAACGGCGCCATGAAAGAGATCACGCTGTCGATCATGGCGGTGTCGACCACCTGGCCCTTGCCGCTGCGCGCACGTTCGAACAGCGCACAGACGATGCCAAATGCGGCCATCAGCCCGCCTCCGCCGTAGTCGCCGATGACGTTCAGCGGCGGAACGGGTTTCCCACGGCTATCGCCGATTTGATGAAGCAGTCCAGTCAACGCGATGTAGTTGATGTCGTGCCCGGCGGCCTGCGCCAATGGCCCATCCTGGCCCCAGCCCGTGATGCGGGCATAGATCAACCGCGCGTTCCTCCCGCTGCAGACCTCGGGGCCAAGCCCCAACCGCTCGGCCACACCAGGCCGGAAACCCTCCAGCAACACATCGCTGCGCTCGATCAGTCGCAACACGACCTCGGTCGCGGCGGGGTTCTTGAGATCGAGCACCATCGTACGACGGTTGCGCAAGGTCGGATCGGCCGGACCGGACACCCCGGCCCCGGGTCTCTCGATGCGGATCACCTCGGCTCCGAGGTCGCCGAGCAGCATCCCCGCGTAGGGTCCCGGACCGATACCCGCCAGTTCGACGACCCGAAGACCTGCCAGTGGTCCGCTGGAGGACGGCGGAACAGCGGTCGGAGCCTGCTCCGCCTCTAGCCGATCCGACGTGTCGTCCTCTCTCCGATCACCAGGCGTCACGGAACCGCGCTCCCTTCTTCGCCATGTCGAGCAGCAGCTCGCAGGGCTCGTAGCGCGGACCGGTGACGGTCGCGAAACGCTTGCAGGTCTCGACGAAACGCCCCACACCGACCATGTCGATGTAGGAGAGCGCGCCGCCCGTGTACGAGGGGTATCCCCAGCCGAAGACCGAACCAAGGTCGCCGTCGACCGGATGGGTCAGCACACCCTCCTGCAGGCAGCGGGCCGTCTCCAACGACTGGATGGACAGCAGCCGCTGCTTGACCTCTTCGAGCGACGGCTGCTCCTTCGCGACCGGGTACTCGGTCGCGAGCCCGGGCCAAAGGTGTTTCCTACCGGATTCCGGGTAATCGTAGAACCCCGCTCCCGCCTTGCGACCCGTGCGCTTGAGGTCCTCGACAAAACGCCGG
>Ga0007787_10000695_pt1 | contig 10786 bp, 9 predicted proteins | sample LauGreFa1BDMLBSN_2_FD_59500 | JGI IMG/M metagenome (GOLD analysis project Ga0007787, IMG submission 59500) | Freshwater lake microbial communities from Lake Michigan, USA - Fa13.BD.MLB.SN | ecosystem: Environmental > Aquatic > Freshwater > Lake | place: Lake Michigan, USA | collected 2013-09-23 | reverse complement strand
AGGCCCTGCTCGACAAAGGTAGGGATGTCTGGCGCCGCCGCGGTGCGCTGGCCCCCACACATGCCGATGGCGCGCAAGGCACCGCTCTTGATATGCTGCTGCACGCTGGGCAGTGCCACGGTACCAAATTCCACCTGGCCGCCGAGCAGGTCGGTCACCATCGGACCCACGCCTTTGTACGGGATGTGCCGGGCCGACACTTTGGCTTCGTCCAGAAACATTTCGGCAGCCAAATGAAGAATGGTGCCCGTGCCGCCCGAGGCAAAATTAAGCTCACCGGGGCGGCTTTTGAGCAGGGCCACAAACTCCCGGCTGTTGGTAGCGGCGACTTTTTGCGGGTTCACGACCAGCACCACGGGCGTACTGCCTATGAAGGCGATAGGCGTGAAGTCGCCCGGCATGTCAAAGGGCAAAGACTTGAGCACGCTCGGGAAAATAACCACGTTATTCGACACCACGGACAAGGTATTGCCATCTGGCGCCGCCTTGGCCAGCGTCTGCAAACCCACCACGCCGCCAGCGCCAGGTTGGTTCTCAACGACGACGCTGGCCCCCAGCGCTTTGCCAAATGCCGTCTGTGCAGCCCGGGTGATGGCGTCGACGCCAGAGCCCGTAGCGTTAGGCAATACCAGGCGCACAGGTCGGTCGGACTGGGCGTTAGCCAAACCCGGTACCCCGCTCAAGACGGTGGTGGCAGCAACACTACCGACTGACAACAGCGCTTTGCGCCGGGTGACGAAAGTGGAATGTGACATGGCTAGATCTCCAGAATTGTGAGTTTTGGCGGAAGACGCTGACATTAGAGCGTAAATTTAATGAGGGTTTCTGTAAGACACGTCCGGCAGCTCCTCCATCTGTCTGAATCGCCGGATTGAGCGAACCTGCCAAAATGACTGTGTTAACTTGGTTGTCTATCTTTTTTACTGAGAGGATCCTCGTCATGAAACTGTTGATCACTGGCGGCGGCGGCTTTTTAGGCGCCCGTCTGGCCCGAACTCTGCTGGCTCGCGGCCACCTGGCCGGACAAACCATTGAATCCATGGTGTTAACCGACCAGGTCAGTGCGCCGCCAGACCTGATCGCTGATCCACGGGTAACGCAGCGCACCGGCCCCCTGCAAGCTCAGTGCGCGGCGCTCCATCATGAATATTTTGACGGCGTGTTTCATCTAGCCTCTGCAGTCTCAGGCGAATGCGAGCTTGACTTTGACCTGGGCATGCGCTCTAACCTGGACAGCACACGCGCTTTGCTGGATGCCCTGCGCCATGCCGGGCAAGCCAGCGGCAAACCGGCTCGGCTGGTGTTCTCCAGCTCGGTGGCGGTTTTCGGGCCTGACCCGGCGCTACCGCTACCCGCCAAGGTGACTGATGACACCCTACCGGCACCACAGTCCTCCTACGGCATTCAAAAGCTAATCTGCGAACACCTCGTCTCTGACTTCACCCGCAAGGGCTTCATCGATGGCCGGGCAGCGCGCCTGATGACGGTCACGGTGCGCCCCGGCAAACCCAATGGCGCAGCTTCGTCGTTCTTCTCGGGCATCATCCGCGAGCCACTGGCTGGTGTGGCATCGGTGTGCCCGGTCGACGCACAAGTCTCACACCCCATGGCGTCGCCAGGCAAGACAGTGGAAGGGCTGATTGCGGTGTATGAGGCCAGCCGCGAGGCCTTTGGTGGGCGTCTGGCCATGAATTTACCGGCCCTCAACGTGCGGGTTTGCGACATGCTTGACGCTTTGGAGCAGGTTGCCGGCAGCGCCGTTCGAGCGCGCGTCAGCTTTGTGCGGGACGATCGAATTGCGGGAATGGTGGGCAACTGGCCGGCTGCCGCGAGTGGTGCGCGCGCCAGCCGACTGGGGCTGATACCTGATGAGAGCTTTGCCCACATCATCCGCCAGTACATCAGCGATTGCCAGAAAACACCTGGTGCCGAACTGGCGCTCAACGGTCTATGACGCAGCGTCCAATTCTTGCGGGCCACGCTGTATGAATCTGCACAGCATCGAAGCCTTCTTGGCCGTTGCTGAAACCAACAGCTTCACCCTGGCTGGCAAACGGCTGGAGAAGACTCAATCGGCCGTTTCTCAAGCGATCCGGCAACTAGAAGAAGAACTGGGCGTCATCTTGATCGACCGAGCGTCACGGCAGGTGACGCTCACGCCGTCAGGCGACCTGATGCGCCGACTCGCGACAAGGCTGGCGGAAGACATCAAAAAAATGACCTCACTGGTCCGCGAGCAGAGCATGACCAAGGTCAGCCAGTTGCGAATCGGCATGGTGGACTCATTTTCTTCAGCGGTCGGACCATCTCTGATCAGCAGCATGATGTCGGAGGCTGTGAACCTGAATCTTTCGTCCGATGTCACCCCAAGGCTGGGCGAAGCCCTGCTGGCCAAACGTCTCGACATCGTTTTTGCCAATGACTCCTATGACAACGAGCCGCAGCTGACCCGGTACGAGCTATTGCGCGAGCCTTTTGTGCTGTTACTCCCGAAAGATGTCAGATGGGACGAAGAAACCCCTGATCTGGCCAGTCTGGCCCGCGCCTACCCCATGGTTCGGTACGCCACACAGTCGCACATCGCCAGCCAGATCGACGCACAGTGCCATCGGCTGAACGTGACACCATCCCGTCGCGTCACGGTTGACACCACCGAAAAGCTGATGGCCAGCGTGGCGGCAGGCGTCGGCTGGAGCATTGGTAACCCCCTGTCGCTATTGATGTCAGGTCGCCAGCGACGACTGATCCGCATTGCATTGTTTCCGGGCGAGACTTTTTACAGGCGCTTGTGCGTCGTGGCGCGTCGGGGTGAGTTTGACGACCTGGTGCTGCGGCTGGCGCGGCTGTCATCTGCCGCATTGAGCGAATTGGTCGAAGGTGAGCTCCATGACACCTACCCCGAACTGTATTCCGAGATCAGGGTCGCCAAATTTGATGAGGTTTCTGCACCCTGATAGGCAGAGGGGCTGATCAGCGCCTCTTATGGACCAGCGTTAGCTTTGTTAATGCGGATTGAGGCCTGATCGACACGCCTGCTGAAACTCATCAGAATCAGGTCTAGCCAGGCAACACCGCTTTGAGTGGGGCCTCGTTGACAAAGAGCAGACCGCCCCATGGAAAAGCCCACTGACACATTGCACCCCATGAAATTTTCGGGCTACCACCAGCCCAAGGAACGCCCGGTTGAAGAATTGACAGCCCGCGTTGGGCCGGGTACGCCCTGCGGCGAATACATGCGGCGCTACTGGCACCCATTTCTGCTGTCATCGCAGCTCGACCACCGCCCCAAAGTGGTGCGAGTGTTGGGCGAAGACCTGGTGCTCTACCGCGACCTGTCTGGTGACCTAGGCCTGGTGCACAAACACTGCGCCCACCGTGGTGCATCGCTCGAGTTTGGCATCATTGCCGAACACGGCATACGTTGCTGCTACCACGGCTGGCTGTTCGGCAATGATGGGACCATCCTGGAAACCCCGGGCGAACCACCTGAGAGCCCCCATCGTCACAAATATTGCCAGGGCGCCTACCCCGTGGTGGAGTTTCAGGGTGTGATCTTCACCTACATGGGCCCCCCCGCCATCAAGCCGGCTTTCCCCATGATGGACGCCATGGTGATGCCAGACAACCAGATGAAGCCCTACCTGATTCACTCTCCCTGCAATTGGCAGCAGGTCAGTGAAAACTCGATGGACCCGTTTCACGTGGCTTTTTTGCATACCCGCGTTTCAGGCCCTCAGTTCAGCGAGGTGTTTGCAACCCTGCCGATCATTGAGTACTACGATACGCCACACGGGTTTTTCTACACCAATGCGCGACGGGTGGGTGACTTCGTCTGGATCCGTATGCACGACCATTTGGTGCCCAATTTTTCTCAAAATGGCGCTATCTTCGAGAACGTGAGCCATGTGCGTTACTTCGGCCGTCCTGGCCTCACGCGCTGGGTTACCCCCATTGACGACACCAACACGGCGGTCATCGCGTGGCGGCACTTCAATGACCGTGACGACCCCCACCATCAAGGCCGCCCCGACGACGTCGGCGTGGGCAAAACAGATTTCTACGGCCAGAGCAATGAGGCCCCCTATGAAGTGCGGCAAGACTCGCCCGGGGATTGGGACGCCTGGTGCAGCTTGGGTCCGGTGACCAGCCATGCCAGTGAGCATCTGGGTAGCACCGATCGCGGGATTGCGCTGTTGCGCCGCAGGCTCAAGAAAGAAATAGATGATTTGGCCCAGGGTATCGAGCCACAAGCGCCTGAGCCGCTAAGTAGTGGAACGATCCCGACCACCGGTGGCGACACGATTCTGCGAATACCCGCCAATGGGGGCGACGACCGGCAACTGATCCGCGAGGTCTGTCAAAAAGTGGCGCAAGCCTATATCGACACCCAGCTGCTGCCAGATGCTGAGCGACGGGCGGCCATCACGGCCCTGCTGGCGCCGCTGAACACTGCGGACCCGAACGAAGTCAACCCAGATCACGGAAAGATTTTCGAGTTCAAAACCGTTGGTTGAAACCATGGATCGCAGCGAGTCCATCCGCTGGGGACAACTGCTGGCTCTGCCCCTGCTGGTCAGCGGCCTGCTGCTGCTGGGCTCGCAGTTTGTGTTCTTGAAGCAAAGCATCTACATTGACCTGCCGTTTGGAAAGATCGCCAGCGACTGGAGTTTTGCCAACTTCCGTCGCATTGCCACTGATCCTTTTTACCTGCGAACCCTCTGGCTCACAACATGGATCTCGGCAGCCGTGGCCGGCGTGTGTGTGATTTTGGGCTTCCCGATCGCCAAGACTCTCGCACGGCTGCAGTCACGCTGGGCGACCCTGTTGCTCAGCCTCATTGTCCTGACCTCTTTCATTACCACAGTGATCCAGATCTTTGGTCTGTTGATACTTTTCCGTGGCGATGGCCTGATCAACCAAATGCTCATGGGTCTGGGTCTGATTCAACAGCCGTTCACTCTGATTGGAACCTCGGCCGGTGTGGTGCTGGGCCTGGTTTATGCCTCCTTCGGTTTTTCGGTGATGCTGATGTATGGCATTGTGAGGACCATCCCGGTCTCGCTGGAAGAAGCCGCCGCCATCCATGGCGCCTCACGCCTGCGGGTTTTCAGAAAAGTTTTGCTGCCACTGTGCCTGCCAGGTCTGGTCGTGGGTTTCCTGACCATCTTCAACACCAGCATGGGCGCCTTCACCTCGGCGGCTCTGCTGGGCGGCGGGCGCGTGATCACGCTGCCGGTGCTGATCCAGCGCACCATGTTGTTGGACGTGAAATATGGCATGGCAGCGGCGTTGGCAGCACTGCTGCTGGCCTTTGTCGTCATCTTGAACCTGGCCTCGGTGATGGTGTTGCGGCGCTTGCGTCATGCACAGGGCGTGATGGCATGAGGTCCGCGGCATTTCGATCTGCACTCGGTGGCTGGCGACTGCTCACAGTCGCCTACTTTGTGTTTATCTTCACTGTCTTGCTGGCACCGCTGGTGGTGGTGATCGGGGGTTCTTTCAGCGCACCAGCCAATGACACCGTCATCGTGTCCTACATCCAGTTTCCACCTGAGCGTCTAACACTGCAGTGGTATGCCCGCATACCCGCGTCTCAGTTGCATGCTCTGGGCGTCAGCTTTGTCCTGGGGCTGGCCGTCGCACTGGCGGCATCACTGATCGGCGTGCCCGCTGCGCTGGGCTTGGTCCGCGGCCGTTTTCGGGGCAAGACACTGATGTCGATCATCCTCAAGGCACCGCTGCAGATACCGCACGTGGTTTGCGGCATTGCGTTTTTGCAGTTGTACTACCGCTTTGGCGATGCGACCAACTTCTACTTGCAAGGCACCAACCTGGGTCTTTTTCTTGGTCATCTGTTTTTGGCAACCCCGTTTGTCATTGGAAGTGTGAGCACGGTACTGTTGCGGTTCAACCCCAGACTCGAAGAGGCTGCGCAAGCGCTCGGTGCCAGCCCGTGGCGAACCCTGTGGCGGGTCACGCTGCCCGTGATTGCGCCTGGCATCTTTACCGGCGCGCTCTATGCTTTCATCGTGTCATTTGTCGACGTGCCGGTCGCGGTTTTCCTGGCCTCCGCAGACACCACCACATTTCCGGTAGAACTGTTCCACGCCCTAGAGCAGGACTTCAACCCCAGCAGCTTGGCCAGTGCCTCACTGGCGGCAGGGTTTGCCGTGTTGCTGGTCATGGCAGCACAACGACTGGTCGGCATGGAAACACTGCTGCACTCCAAATGACTCACCTCACACCAACCCAAGCGTTGCATGGCAGCGCCATCATCCAGGCACTCAAACAGGCGCGCGTCGAGTTCGTCCTGTCGGTACCCGACATCTGCACCAGCGAGGGCCTGCTTCGACCGATTGCCAACGACCCCGACTTGCGCCTGGTCAGAGTCTGCAAGGAGGATGAGGGTGTGTCCGTCTGCGCGGCCTTGTCGTTTTGTGCCAAGCGATCGGTCTTGCTGATGCAGCAAACCGGTCTGATGGATTCGGCCAATGCCCTGCGTGCCATCGCCGTGGATTACCGCAACCCTGTCTGCATGATGATCGGCTTGCTTGGCAAGGAGCCCGATGTACCGCCTCAGCAGTCGGCGCGCTACGGCGTGCGCATCATCGCACCCATGCTGGACGTTTTAGGCATACGTCATCTCGTGATGTCGTCCGACGAGGACATTCCAGCTTGCATGCAGGCCATTGACGAGGCCTACGAACGCAGTCAACCGCTGGCCATTCTTTTTGGAAGGAATCCACAATGAACGCCACCAGACCACGGGATGAGTTTTTGCGTATGCTGGCGGGCCGATATACAGGGCAATTGGTGGTGAGTGTCTACACCACTTGTTTTGAATGGATGGCCATTCGACCCGATGCGCTGAACTATGTGGCAGTGGGCGCCATGGGTCAGGCTGGCTCGCACGCACTCGGGCTGGCACTGGGCCAACCAGACCAAGAGGTCTGGGTGCTTGACGGTGACGGTAGCTTGCTGATGAACCTGGGTTCGCTGGTGACACTGGCCGGTGCCAAGCCCAAAAACTTGACGCATTTTGTGTTTCAAAACGGCAGCTATGAGGCTAATGGCCGTGCGTCATTGCCGGTGGCTCATGCCATTGATTTTGCCGCCATGGCCAGGGCTGCGGGTATCGCCGATGCACATCAGTTTTCGGAGCCCGAGGCCTTGGACCATTGGTTGCTTCACCGGGGCCCCGCCGCCGGCCCCGCACTGGTTGACCTGCGGGTGCTCAGCAGCGCGACGAGCTACCCCCAGCGTTACGACTACATCCACAGTGCAGAAGCGCGTGACACGTTCAGGGCCGCGCTCAAGGCTCTGCCTCACACCGGGGCAAGGGCATGACTGCCGACGCCAAGCTTGTGGACGGCATTGCCCACCACCAGACCTGGATCGACGGTCAATGGTGCGATGCCGTCAGTGGCCGCTACCTTGACTCTTGGGATCCATCCACCGCAAGGGTGTGGGCCCGAATACCGCAGTGTGATGCCCAAGATGTGGCTCGGGCCACCCAGGCGGCCCACAAGGCTGCCTTTGAAGGACCCTGGTCCACGCTCCGACCCACTCAGCGCGGCATTTGGCTCAGAAAGCTCGGTCAGGCCATAACGGCTGACGTTGAACGACTGGCTTTGGCTGAGTGCCGCGACAACGGCAAGCGCTTGAGCGAAGTTCGGGCCCAGATCGAAGGTCTGCCTGAGTACTTTGACTACTTTGCGGGCCTTGCGGACAAGTTTGAGGGCAGCGTGATTCCGTTGAACAAACCCGACATGTTCAATTACACGGTTTGGGAACCCTATGGGGTGGTTGCTGCCATCACCGCCTGGAACTCGCCGCTGGCCCTTCTCACCTGGAAGATTGCACCGGCTCTGGCGGCCGGTAACACGGTGGTGATCAAGCCTTCTGAACACGCCTCTGTCTCAACCCTGGCCTTGATGCGCAGCTTCGAACCGGTCGGGATGCCCGCGGGCGTACTGAATGTGGTCACCGGCCTCGGGTCCGAAGTAGGCGACGCGCTGGTTAGCGACCCTTTGGTCTCTCGCATCAGCTTCACCGGCTCGGGTGCGGTGGGACGAAGGATCGCCGCACGGGCTGGCGAGCTGCTCAAGCGCGTCACCCTGGAGCTTGGAGGCAAATCGGCACAAGTCGTGTTTGCCGATGCCGACATTGAGCAGGCTCTTCGCGGCGTCATATCTGGCATTTTTGTCTCCAATGGTCAAAGCTGCGTCGCAGGCTCCCGACTGCTGGTGCAGGAAGAATTGCATGACGCCTTTGTCAGCCGCCTGCAATCCGCCATCGGACCCCTTAAATTTGGTGACCCACGTGCGGTCACGACCCAGATTGGCCCGATTGCCAACGAACCCCATTTCCAACGCATTCAGCACGACGTGAGCGTCGCTCTGAGCGAGGGCGCCCGTTGTGTGGCCGGCGGGCAACCGGTACAGGTGCCTGGGGGCGGCTGGTACTTTGCCCCCACGGTGCTGGTCGACGTCACGCCGTCCATGCGCATCGCCCGCCAAGAAGTGTTTGGCCCGGTCCTTGCTGTGATGCGGTTCAAGGACGAAGCTCATGCCATTCAACTTGCCAACGACAGTGATCTCGGGCTCGCAGCCGGTGTCTGGACACGTGACATGGGCCGCGCCTTTCGTTTGTCGCGCCAGATTCAGGCCGGCACCGTCTACGTCAACACCTACCGTGGTGTGGCGCCACAGTCACCCTGCGGCGGCTACAAGCAAAGCGGCTGGGGACGCGAGAACGGCATCGAAGCCCTACGCGAATTTTTACAGCATAAAAGTGTCTGGATTGGCCTGGGCGACATGCCGGAACCTTTCCCCGCCGCTTGAGCACCCTGTCCTTCTGCCAACACCATCCAACGACATCAACCTAATGAGGAAGCCATGAGACTTTTTTTGAATTTTCTGCGTGTTTGCGCCTTGGCCCTGCTGGGCGCATCGTTTCAAAGCAATGCCCAAACCGCTGATGAAGCCCGGTTCAAGGGCGTGACATTGCGCATCGGAACCTGGGGCAGTGCCACCCGCGACTCGCTCAAGGATTACGTGGCTTCTGAAATCGAACGTCGCGGCGGCAAGGTCGAGTTTGTGATCGGCAGCCCCCAAGACAATCTGGCCAAACTCATCGCAGCACGAGGGCAGGTGCCGTTTGACCTGTATGAGTTCCTCGGCACAATGCGCCCCGAAATCGAAGGCCGCGGCCTGCTGACCAAGTTGAACATGCAGGCCATGCCCAACGCACGCGCCGTGGCCACAGCTCAGTCGGGCGACATGATGGTGCCAACCTGGATCACCCAGGAAATGATCATCTATAACCCGGACAAATTCAAGGAAAACGGCATCCCGGTACCCCGTTCACTGGCTGACCTTCGCCACCCCAAGTTGGCCGGTCGGGTGATGATCCCGGACATTTCTTCAGGTGGCGGTATCGAGGCAGTAGGCGCCTTTGCCCTGACGGCAGGCGGTGACGAGGCCAATATTCAGCCCGGCTTGAAAATGATCATGGAGATCCCTGGCGTGCGCTTCTGGAAATCTGGGGGCGAAGTCATCACCCAATTCAAGTCGGGCGATATCTGGGCTGCCATGGCCCATGGGGGCTGGGCTGTCCGAACGGCTCAAGCCGGCGTCAAGGTCGCCACAGTGCCTCCAAAGATCGGCAACCGGGACGGTCTGATCAAAGACGGCTACATCGGGGTTGTGAAGGGATCCCGCAACCAGGAAGCGGCCGAGTTTTTCATCAACACCTACCTGTCCAGCCAAGCACAGTTGCAATTTGCGATCAAGGTGGGTGCCATCCCGATGGTGGAAGAGGCGCGAACCAAAATGGCTGAGGTGCCCTTGCTGCGTGAACTGCTCGTTCTGGATGGCCGAAAAATTGATGCCATGCTGCACTTGAATGCGGCCAAGATCGACCTGTCGCGCTGGAACGACGAATGGAACCGCGTTGTCTCGCGGTAAGACCTGAAAGAAACCTTCTGACATGTCCACGACGCTCCAACCTGCGGTCCACCTGAGCGGGGTCGACAAATACTACGGTGACGCTCAGGTCGTCAGACAGCTTGACCTGAGTGTGCGCAAAGGCGAGTTTCTGACGCTGCTGGGACCGTCAGGTTGCGGAAAGACAACCACGCTGCGCATGGTCGCCGGCTTTGTCAAACCTACAGCGGGGCGGATTGACATCGGCGGGGTGGATGTCACCCATACCGAGCCCCGACACCGACGGATTGGCATGGTGTTTCAGGACTATGCGCTGTTTCCACACTTGACCGTTTCCGAGAACATTGCCTTCGGTCTGGTGGAGCGCGGTGCCCGGTCACCACAGATCGCGGCCCGCGTCAGCGAGTTGCTCGACCTGATCCAGCTCCCAGAATTGGGCGGGCGGTACCCGTCGCAGCTCAGTGGTGGCCAGCAACAGCGGGTGGCCTTGGCCCGCGCCATCGCCCATCCGCCAGAAGTGCTGTTGCTCGATGAACCTCTGGGCGCACTCGATCTGAAAATGCGTGAGCACATGCAACTTGAAGTGCGCAGGATTCAGCAGCACTTGCAGCTGACTGCGATCTACGTCACCCACGACCAAACTGAGGCCATGACCATGTCGGACCGGGTGGCTGTGATGAATGCCGGCCAACTAGAGCAGATCGACACGCCAGAGGCCATCTATAACCGGCCCTGTTCCCGCTACGTTGCCAACTTCATTGGCAAGGTGAACTTTCTGGACGGCCACGTGACATCAGTCCACGATGGCATCGCCCACATCGAAGGACCAGCAGGGCATT
>Ga0007787_10000687_pt1 | contig 10852 bp, 10 predicted proteins | sample LauGreFa1BDMLBSN_2_FD_59500 | JGI IMG/M metagenome (GOLD analysis project Ga0007787, IMG submission 59500) | Freshwater lake microbial communities from Lake Michigan, USA - Fa13.BD.MLB.SN | ecosystem: Environmental > Aquatic > Freshwater > Lake | place: Lake Michigan, USA | collected 2013-09-23 | reverse complement strand
ATTAACCATTGTAAATTTTAAAATTCGTTAGGCTCATTTTAAAATACAATTGGTATTACTGGTATCTAAGCCGAGTAATTTAAAACTAAAGCCTTCGCCCCAGCTACTATGCGTTTTTTGTCCTACCATATACCTTCCTAAAGCACTACAATTGCTACTGGGTTGGTTGCTAAATTTTTGATTATCGTTACATTTTCCTTGTGCTACTAAATAGCTGTAAACAATTTCGTTTTTAGTAAAGTCCCAAACCACTAATCTTTTTTTACCCGATGGTACAGCATAATTTACTAAAATTACCTTTTGTGTATCTAAACCATTGGTTTTACAAAATTGAAAAGCCTCATGCACATTATTGGTTAAATTGTAATCAACAGTATGCTTTTGAGAACAAGCAGAAATCAAAAAAACCAAAAGCGTATGAATTAATATGATTTTTAAACTCTAGTTCATTATTATTTAAACAGTGGAATAGCTTCGGATATGTAATTTAAAACTTCATCTCTACCTAAACCTGTTTCGGATGAGGTAATAAAACTTGGCGGTAATTCCTCCCAATGTTGTTTTAATGCTTTTTTAAATGCAGCTGTATTTTTAGCCACTTCATTATTGGTTAATTTATCGGCTTTGGTAAAAATTAGGGCAAACGGAATTTGATTTTCGCCTAATTCGTTAATAAATTCAATATCAATTTTTTGCGGAGGTATTCTGCTATCAATTAATACAAATACAACCATTAAATTGGTTCGGTTAAAAATATAATCGGTAATCATTTTTCCAAACGCACTCCTACTTTTTTTAGATACCCTAGCATATCCATATCCAGGTAAATCTACCAAATACCAAATATCATTAATATTAAAATGATTAATAAGCTGGGTTTTTCCGGGTTGTGAAGAAGTTTTAGCTAGTTTTTTTTGTTTACATAAACAATTAATCAAACTACTTTTTCCTACGTTAGAGCGACCAATAAATGCAAACTCGGGCAAATTTGGGGGCGGGCATTTTGTATAATCCTGATTGCTTACTGTAAATTTAGCCGACTTAATTTCCATAATTTGTACTTAGCTTGTAAAGTTAATGCATGTAATTAGTGTTACCAAATTTTGCAGATTTTCACTATTATTTATAAAATTATTTTTTAGTTTTTTCGTAAGTAAATATTAACCCTAAAGATGTATCCTTTGTTATATAATTCCAAGCCCAATTTATAAAAATGATTAATTTATTTTTAACGCTTAAAACCAACATAAGGTGTAAAAACATCCAAATTAACCAGGCAAAATAACCTTTAAAATGTAAATATGGTAAATCAACAACAGCTTTGTTTTTACCAATAGTTGCCATTGAACCCAAATCTTTATATTCATATTCGCAAGTACTTTTATTTAACACTATTTTTTTTAGGTTTTTGGAAAGTAATTTTGCTTGGTTAATAGCAACATTGGCTACTTGAGGGTGTCCTTTTGGATATTTTGGAGTGGTCATGTAAGCTATATCTCCAATTGCAAATATATTTTTACTTTCAACAATTTTGTTGGTTCTATCAACTTTTATTCTATTTCCAACTGTTATTTTATCATTGGATAAACCTTCAATTTTATTTCCAATTACACCAGCCGACCAAATTACTGTTTTACTACTAATAGTAGAATTATTGCTAAGCACTAAAGTTTCGCCATCGTAATCTTTAACAAAAGTTTCTGTGATTATAATTACTCCCATTGCTGATAAGTAGTTATTTGATTCAATTTTGGAAGATTCGCTCATGTTGTTGAGCGTGTTTTTTGAACCCTCAATTAAGTAAATATTTAAATTTTTAAAATCAACTTTATGATAATCTTTTGGTAAAATTTTATTTTTAATTTCCGCAAAAGATCCTGCTAATTCAACTCCTGTTGGCCCTGCGCCTACAATAACTATGTTGAATAAGCTTTCTTTTTCTTTGTCACTTGCAGATATGATTTTTTCGAAAGTTTGTAAAATATGGTTTCGAATGGTAATTGCATCAAAAGTTGTTTTTAAAGTAAATGAATTTTTTTCGATATTTTCGTTGCCAAAAAAATTTGTTTTACAACCAATTGCAACAACCAAATAGTCATAATTAAATTCTCCAATAGTGGTTATAACTGTATTTCTTTCTTCTTCAATTTTTAATACATCGGTTAAACGTATCTGAACATTTTCGTAATCTTTAAAAATATTTCGTAAAGGAAATGAAATGCTAGAGGGCTCTATTTGAGATGTTGCTACTTGATAAAATAAAGGTTGAAATTGATGATGATTAATTTTATCGATTAACAATACATCAAATAGATTTTGATCTAATCTTCTTACTAATTGAATCCCTGCGAATCCCCCACCAATTACAACTATTTTTTTTTTATTAGTTATTTGCATAAAATTAAATTTTGAGTAACAGATTTACTTCAAAAATATTTTACATAAATAAAAAATAAATCTAAAGTATTAATCGATTGCAAATATCAATTTAATAATGTATAAAGCAAAAATGATTATTTTTTTTAACTATTTATATGTTAAATTGGTATTCTACAATATGGCTAAATTGATGATTTTAGCTTTTTTTTGTTTACATAAACAATTAATCAAACTAGTTTTATATACTTTGACGCGCCCAATAAATGCAAACTCGGGCAAATTTGGGGGCGGACATTTTGTATAATCCTGATTGCTTACTTTAAACTTAGCCGACCTAATTTCCATAAATTGTACTTAGCTTGTAAAGCTAATGCATGAATTTAGTGTTGCCAAATTTTAGTTGTTTACTTATACAGTTAACCTTAACATCTAAACTTATTGCCATGTTAAAATCTGTATTTTACTTCGCTTTATTAATCAACTTAGCTACCTTGGCTCAAAAACCCAATGTTAAAATAAGCTATAAAATTAACCCTAACATTAATGAAATTCCTACAGAAGATTTAGAGAATTTTTGGCATCAGTTTATATTTTTAAAAGAAGGAAATTGGGTTTACTTTAATTTTAAATCCGACAATCATTTAACCTACAGTGCTAATCAACAACTGATTAAAAGTTATTGTATACAAGTTTGTAATTATTTTTTACAAAAAGGACTTGATAATAAACACGCTTTTATACACTATCAAAATTCGCCTTTAGTTGCAATTTTTAAAGAAAAAGGAAAGGACAAACCTGCCAATTTTATTACTTTACCTCTCAATTATTTACAAACTTTTTTTGTAAAAAATAGCGAAGGAGCTATTTGTAACACCAAAGCGGGCAATAAAATAGTATTTAAACCTTACTGTTTTAAAACGGGTAACGATACCGAGGTAAAAGTGGAAGTTTATGAAATGTTAAACAAAAAAGATATGATAATTACAGGTTACACTGCACAAAGTGGTGCTATGTTTTTAGAATCGAATGGAATGTATAACATTAATGCTAGTGCTAATGGAACTAAAGTTGATTTTAAAGCAAATGCCAATGCCGAAATTTTATACCACGAAAATAATTTTAATCACAAAGATGAGGCAAGCTCATATTTAACTTTTTATGCAGATAACAATAAGGATAACTTAAATTGGAAACCCGATTATAATGAACGAGTTATAAATAAAAATAATCAAAATTCACCTCTTCAAAACTTACCCAACAATACTATTACTAGCACTAAAATTAGTAGATACACCGAAATACATTATATGCAATTGCATTTAAAACTTAATTATATTGAGCCAACTTTAGATGTTGATTGTAAGGAATGTGTTTTAAGCGCGAATAATTTCTTATATATAGTTAATAAATATGGCAATTTACAATACAACAAAAAAAATACAGGAATGAATTTAAAACCGATTGTAAACTATAACGAATATGTATCCATTTTTAAAAATTCGCCTATGGATATTTTTATCGGCTTAAATCCAGAACAAGAAAAAGAAATGCAACAAAATAAAAATTGAATCAAAAAAATATAAAAAAATCGTTAAGTAATGTAGTAAAATAATTTATATATTTGTAAACTATTGAAAATGACATTTATTAGTTAGCTCAAATTAATTTATACTTTACTTATGATTAAATATATATTATTCATTTTTATCATTACATCAATTTTTGGATGCCAAAGATGTAAAGATTGCACGAAATTAGTTGATGGTAAATTTGATGGAAGAGAAGAAAAGTGTGGTAAAAGATTAAGAATGGCTGAAAAAAATTATGACGAAGGAAATGGTTGGAAATGTGAATAGATTTTTTCATATTTAAATTAAATAATTCTAATTTTTATATATTTCTATCAATTTATCTACATATTCTTTAATGTCAAATTGTTTTGAAAATTGTTTTGAAAATTGACTCATTTTTTGAAATTTTTCTTTATCAGAAGCTATTAGAATAATCTTTTTAGCAAATTCTTCAACATTCTCGTTTTTTAATAAATATCCATTTTTATCATCTATAATCAAATCTTGATTTCCACCACCATCTAAGGTTACAACAGGCAAGCCCGAAGCCATAGCCTCGATTAAAGTTAAACCCAATCCTTCAGACAAACAACTATGCACATAAATATGAGATTCTTTTAAGTATTTATCCACACTATTAACATTACCGATTAAATTAATTGATTGATTTAAGTTTAAATTATTAATTTTAGATTGTAGCTTATCTCTATTTTCACCATCTCCTAAAATTGTTAATTGAATAGCAAACTTATTTTTGATCAAGTAATCAACAACATCAATTAAAAACTCTTGATTTTTTATTGGTTTAATACTTCCAACATTAATTAATTTTATCGGTGAATTCAAATAAATTTCATTAGGATTGAAAAAAATATTATAGTTTATACCGTTTGGTAATAAAAATATAGGAAAGTTATTGATTTTATTTTTATAGAAACTGAAAGTATCATTTGATATTGCTATAAAATTATTTCCACCATTTTTTATATAATTTTTAAACAAGTAGTTATATTCAAATTTATCAATTATATATTTTTTAAGTTTTTTATCATTTTGATTAAAGGTATTTATATTACTATGACAATGAGAAAACCATTTTGCTTTTGCATAAGTGCAACTTCTAGTAATAATTTCAGCTTCGTATAAATGAGTATGAATTATATCAGGTTGAAAACTATCAATTTTATTCTGAAGACCACTAACATTCATGTAATTTTTATGCATTAAAGATAGTTCTACATTTGCATGCACCACCTCCCAATCGATATCTTTGGTTAAAAATTCATATTCATTGGCTTCACTAAAGGTAATTAATTTAACTTTTATATTTTTTCTGTTTTTAATTTCATTACAAATATCTAAAACTAACCTCTCCGCACCTCCTTTTTTCAAATTAGGAATGATATGAAGTATTTTAATCAAATTATTATGTTCAGACACTTTTAATTTTCGATTTAATTCCGGAGTATTTTTGTTATTAAAATCGAAATTTAATTCGGTTCTAAAACTTAGATCTTCTTTGGAAAAAATTTCAAAATTAGATTTTTTTAAACTATTATTGTTTATGTTTATATGAAACGCATATAAAGTCCAAAGTTGATTTCCATAATCATGATTTTTCTGATGTAAATCAAATATTTGTTTAATAAATTTATAATCTAAATCAATTTCATTTTGTTTTTTATTCAATACTACTTCAATAAATTTATCTTTCCATTTTCCTCTAAACCAATCTCCAATGGGTATTTCAAAACCTGTTTTTGGTTTTCGCATAATTTCTTGAGGTAAATATTTTTGAGCTATCTGTCTCAATAAATATTTAGATTGTCTATGTGGAATTAAATTTTTATAACTTATTTGACTTACAAACTCTATCAGCTTATCGTCTAAAAATGGTGAACGTACTTCTAATCCAGCATACATTGAACTCCTATCAATTTTCACTAAATAATCGTTCAATAATCTTGTTTTAAAAGTTCCGTACCAAATAGATTTAAATAAGGTGTTGTAGTTTTCTTTACCATCTTCTAGAACTTTTTCAAAATAATCTTGAGCAAATAATGTATTTTTCCCTTTTAATAATTCTATTATTTCATTTTTGGAAAAACTCATAGATCGAGATAATTCTCTAGCTAAAAATTTTGGATTTTGTTGAATTATATTTTGAACATTTTGATATTTTTGATATTTGATATTTTTAGAATCTGGAAAAGCAAATTTTAATAAGTGTAATTTATTATAAATTTCCTGCATTCTATATGCTTGATTATATGTAGGGTAACCCAAAAAAGCTTCATCGCCACCATCTCCAATTAAAGCAACTTTTGTATTTTTACTTACTGCTTTGGCAATAAAATAACTAGGTAACATGGATGCATCGGCAAAAGGTTCTCCAAATTCAATAATTAAATCATCTACATTTTCAAAATCTTCTTCTCTTAATAAAAGTTCATGATGGTTCGTGTTATATTTTTTTGCTACTATTTTGGCAAAAGGTCTTTCGTCAAAAATTATATTTTCAAATCCAACAGTAAAAGTGTCTAATTTTTTTTCACTTTGTAGAGATGCTATAGCAGTAATTAAGCCAGAATCAATTCCTCCACTTAAAAAACAACCAACAGGTACATCTGCTACTAATCTTTTTTGAATACTTTGAATTAATAATTCTTCAATATTATTTTGTATATTCTTTGAAGGAATTTCTTGAGTATTAAAATTAATAGTTTTATAAGTATAATTTTTAATACCATTTTTACTAAATTCTAAAATACTTCCTGGAGATAATTTTTGAATTTCATTATAAATTGTATTTTCTCCAGGGGTACTTAGCTCAGCGAAATAATAGGCTAATGAATTAATATTTAAAGTAGATTTTAATACATGTTGAAAAGATCTGATATCAGAACTAAAATATAATTCGTTTTTTGTGTGTGCAATGTATAAAGGTTTTTTGCCTAAATAGTCTCTAGCTAGAAATACAGTATTTTTTATTTCATCAACAATAGCAAAGGCAAACATACCTTGAAACTTTTTGCAAGATTGTTCTATCCCCCAAGCCTGATAAGCTTTTAAAATTACTTCAGTATCCGATTGAGTTTTAAAAACATATCCTAATAATTTCAATTCATTTTTTATCTCTAAAAAATTATAGATTTCACCATTATAGATTAATTGTATGGTGTTATCCTCATTGGTAAAAGGTTGATTAGCCAAGGAACTTAAATCATGTATAGCTAATCTATGATGGGCTATAAAGTATTTACATTCATTTTCTATATTTATTTTTTCTCCGTAATTATCGGGACCTCTAAAACGATTGTATTTTGCAAATTGAAAACAATTTTCATGTGTGTATTTCCAATTTTCATGAAAACTAATAATACCTGCTAATCCACACATATATTTATTGTAATTTAAAGCAAATTTATAGATTAATATTTGATTAATATTAACTAATCTTATATTTATAAATAAAAATGAAAAATTTAATTGATAATTATTATTTATAAATAATAGCCTTACTCTTTAAACTTCTTTAAAATATTATAAATAAATGGGGGTAAAATAGATTTAGTTAAATTTATTATTAATTCTTTTCTCTTTTCTTTTTTCTTTTGTTGAATTCTCTCTTTTATATATGCTTCGGTTTTAATTACATCATCCATACCTTGTCTAGCCTTAAAAATGGTTGAATGGTCTTCTAAAAATTCTTGTACTTCATGTTCAGGTCTGCCGTTGGTGTAATAATATAAAGCAATAGATTTTCTACTTCTATCTTCAGGACAAGTTAACTTATCTGGATGACCATGATAAGATTTACTTGTTGTTGAGAATAATGCTACTCTATTAAATAAAGGTAAAATTTTCTTCTCACATTTTGTCATATCCTCATTCCATAATTCAAAATGTCCACCGTATTCTTCTTTCCAATCTTTATTTAAATAAACCAATAAATTTAAACGTCTATCTAATCTATAAATTGGATGTTTATTAAAGTCTGCATGAACCTTTAAAAAACCTCCAGGTTTAATCTCATGATAACCACCTCCTGCTAAAGTTGGGTCTGGTAATAAATTTTCAATTCCAGTCATTTCTGATAAAAAATCTAAAAAGGGTTGAGAATTTAAAAACCTAATAAATTCTTTAGCATTTGGTCCTAATTTATACTCTCCCTTAGTAGCTAATTTTCCTTGATTATCGTCTTTAAATTTGTAATCAGCAATTTTATTTAAATCAGGAAATTCCTCTAATACTTTATCTAAAAATTCTTCATTAAAAAAATTATCAATATAAATGTTTGGAAATGGATTTGCATTAGTATATTCCTCATTATATTTTTTTCCTAATTGGGGTAATTCGTTATCGATTATTGAAATTATTTTTTGCATATCAATTTTTTTAACAAATATAGTTTTATTTTTTTAAAATTTTTTTGAGCAATCTGTAAGGACTTAAAACAAAATTAGCTATTTTCATTTCTATACCTTCTAAAAGTTGCATTTTTTTATAATACATTTCAGTATAATTATCTTTAACGAAATGAATATGCTTTGTATAAACATAATCTATTGCAATATTTAAATTATTATTTGCAACAGTATAAGTTCGTGAATGATTTAAAACTCTAATTTTAAATAAAATATCATTAATATGCTTAAACTGGATTTTTTTATTAAAACAATTTACAAAAAATTCCCAATCTTCCAACCCAATCATATTTAATTTCTCATCAAATTGTATACTTTTAAATACGTTTTTATTAATCATACAACAAATAGAAATAGGATTACTAATTAGAATGTAATATTTTGTAGGGATGTACTGGTTTTTTATTCCAGTTTTTTCGCCAAAATATTCACAATTTCCAAATATAATATCGTAACCATCAATATTATCAATCATTTTAGATAAAGAATTAGGCAAAATAGCATCGTCTGCATCTAAAAAAACGATATAATTACCTTTAGAAATTTGAACGCCAAAGTTTCTTGCTGTTGATGGACCAGAATTTATTTGATTATAAATTTTAATTCTTTTATCATTTAACTCATTTACTATAGTATTTAATTCAAGAGTGTTTTTTTCATCAGAACCATCATTTATTATATTAACTTCATAATCATTATAATTAGATTTTAACAACGATTCAATTGTATCTTTAATATATTTTCCATGATTATAATATGGAATTACAATAGAAATATTAGTCATTTTCAAATTTTATTATTTTATTTATTTTATCTTTTATTTCATTTGTATAAACAAAATTAAGATCCTTGTTTAGATTAGCAGGAATAAAATAATATTTATGTTTTAAATAACTTGCCATTACCCAAAAACAAAGTGGATCAGGTTTATAAAATTCCTTAGCTCCAATTTCGATTATTACTGAGTCCTTTGGCATATAAATTTGATTAGTTAATCCGGCACCATGTGTACTAATTAAAATTTTTGTATTAGAAAACAATTCTACTTGTTGTTTCCAATTTAAATTTTCAGTAAAAATAATCTTTGCATTAATTTTTTCTAAATAATTTATCAATTCTATTTCATTGTCCAAGCTTCTAAATGTTGATTTAGACCTAGAAATAAAAACTATATGTTTATTAACCACATCAATTATATTTAGATTACTTTTTATCTCATTGGCCATTTTTTGAACAAAAGGATTGTAATAACCTGAGTCAGTTATAAAATCTACATAATACAATTTTTTGCAGTGTAAATAAGAATTTGAATCTATTTCAATTATCTCAAATCCAAAAGACAAAATAGATTCTTTAACAAATTTTGGAGAGTTTGCTGGAACTAAAACTTTAGCTTTGATGTCTTTAATCAAAAATAATTTTGGCAAGGAATCAATAAACCAATGAAAATAATTTTTTGTAGAGTTACTATCATGTATTACAATCAAATCATCGCTTAAATTCAGTTGTTTTTTTGTTTTAAAAACATGTAATAAGTAATTAATGTTGTATTTTTCATACCAAACCTTATAACGTAAACTTTCATAATGAATTTTAAAATTAGAAAAAATCAATCCTATTTCATCAATATACACATTATTAAATACTTTTAACCCACCATTTTTAGTTGAATGAGAAATAAAACCCTTATCTATATTTACCCATGAAGATTTGAATTCATCATAATTTAAAGGTAAAGTATTTTCGAAATCTAACTTTGAAAATAAATGTGAATATATATTATATTTAAGGTTTGACAACTTTCTTTTACCAAAAAAATAAAAAGTTCTTAATATCAAGTATTTAATCATATTGTTGATTATTTAATTTAATTTAATGAATTAAGCTTTTAAATATGTGTTTTCTAAATTTTTAATAAAAAAATCTATATTTTGGTTTTTAAAAGTATAATTAAACTGTATTTGGCTTATATGTTTAGCTTCTTCTGAAGAACTTAGAAGGTTTAATGAATATGAGACAAATTCATTTATATTATTGGTTTGAATAAAAATTTTTTTTAATTCAACATTATTTTTTCCACCAAAGTCCCAAAATATAGTTGGGATTCCAAGTGAACATAAATCAAAACCTGCAAAACCACCTGGCAAACTATGATATGCATGTAACCATAATAAATCAATTTTTTCATCAATTGCAGTTTGAAGCATGTCCTTTTGATGCCCTCTAAATTTTACAAAATCTTGTAAGTTAAGTTGTTTTATATATCTTAATATACCTTCTTTTTCAGGGTCACCACTTCCAAAAATATGAAACTCAACATTTGGAGTAAAATTTCTTAATAACTGAAAGCTATATATAAAGGGATCTAATGGTTTTGTATTAGATAATCTTGTGAAAATACCTATTTTTTTCACTAAATTATTAGTTGGTTCCCATAATGGTTTATTATTAGGAATTTTAAAGCTTAAAGGCAAA
>Ga0007787_10000678_pt1 | contig 10881 bp, 9 predicted proteins | sample LauGreFa1BDMLBSN_2_FD_59500 | JGI IMG/M metagenome (GOLD analysis project Ga0007787, IMG submission 59500) | Freshwater lake microbial communities from Lake Michigan, USA - Fa13.BD.MLB.SN | ecosystem: Environmental > Aquatic > Freshwater > Lake | place: Lake Michigan, USA | collected 2013-09-23 | reverse complement strand
CTATTTTGGAATTCCAATAATTAAATAATAGTACCATCATGTCAAAGAAAACAATTTATACTTTATTAGGTTCAGCTGTTGCCCTAATCGTCGTTTTATTAATACTGTCTAAAACAGGAGTTATTGGCAAGAAAGACAAAGGAACAGAAGTTGAAGTGGCTACCGTAAACGAAATTACAGTAGTAGAAACGGTTTCTGCAACAGGGAAAATTCAACCTGAAATAGAAGTTAAAATATCTTCAGAAGTTTCAGGCGAAATTATCGCTTTACCAGTTAAAGAAGGTCAAGTAGTAAAAAAAGGAGATTTATTGGTAAAAATAAACCCTGATTTATATACTTCTGGTTACCAACGTACGATTTCAAATTTATCAGGTACAAAAGCAGGATTGAGTCAAGCGGACGCCTCTTTCAAGGAAGCAAAATCAAATTATGATAGAAGTAAAACTTTATTTGATAAAGGAATAATTTCAAAATCAGAGTGGGATAAAGCTATTGCCTCCTTTGAAGTAGCAAAAGCTTCTAAAGAATCAGCTTATTACAACGTACAAAGCGCTTCGGCAACGGTAAGCGAAGCTAAAGATAATTTGGGAAGAACTACAATATATGCGCCGGCAGACGGAACTATTTCAATGTTAAATGTTGAATTAGGTGAACGCGTTTTAGGAACCCAACAAATGACTGGAACTGAAATTCTTCGTGTTGCCAATTTAAACAATATGGAAGTTGAAGTAGATGTCAATGAAAATGATATCGTTAAAATCAATGTTGGTGATACCGCAAAAGTAGAAGTGGATGCCTATTTGAAAAAAGAATTTAAAGGTGTAGTCACTAGTATTTCAAATTCTGCAAGTACTGCTTTAACAGCCGATCAAGTAACAAATTTCAAAGTTAAAGTAAGAATTCTAAAGGAATCTTATTTGGATTTATTGGAAGGAAAACCATTAACGTATTCCCCTTTTAGACCTGGAATGACTGCAACAGTTGACATAATTACTACTAGAAAAGTAAATATTATTGGTGTCCCAATTAGCTCAGTTGTCGTAAAATCAGACACTACCGCAACTTCAAAAATGGTGGTGGAAGATTCAAAAGATAAAGAAAGTAAAGTTGCACCAAAAAGTGATAAGAAATTGGAATGTGTATTTGTAAAAGTAGGGGATAAAGCCAAAATCAGAATAATCAAAACAGGAATTCAAGACGATACCAATATCGAAGTGCTTTCTGGACTTAAAAAAGGAGATGTCGTAATTGTTGGACCATACACCACGGTGACAAAAGACTTAAATTCAGGAGATAAAATTATTGTGAGTTCTGGAATTGAAAAACCAGAGAAGAAATAATATCTAAATTATCCTAGTGACTTATATTCTTAATTTAGAAACGGCAACTAAAAACTGTTCTGTATCAATTTCACAAAATGGAAAAACTATTTTGTGTAAAGAAATGGCAGAAGCGGGCTATTCTCACGCTGAAAAGTTACATGTGTTTATTGAAGAATGTCTCAAAGAATCAAAATTATCCTTCAACGATTTATCTGCAATTGCAGTAAGTCAAGGGCCAGGATCCTATACTGGTTTAAGAATTGGAGTTTCGGCAGCCAAAGGCCTTTGTTTCGCATTGAATTTGCCTTTAATTTCGGTTGACACCTTACAAGTTCTAGCGTCTCAATTATCAATTCCGGATGGCGTAATTATTCCCATGATTGATGCCCGAAGAATGGAAGTTTATTCGGCAATTTTCACTTCTAAATGGGATAAAATTAGAGAAGTTCAAGCTGAAATTCTTACTGAAAATTCATTCGAAGGTGTTTCTGAAACGATTCACTTTGTTGGGGATTGTGCTGAAAAAGCAAAAACAGTTTTAACGAATACCCATTTTATTTTTCATGAGGAAATTATTTATCCTTCGGCAAATGAAATGAGTGCATTGAGTTATCTGAAATTCCAACAAAGTAATTTTGAAGATGTAGCCTATTTTGAACCGTATTATCTTAAAGATTTCATGGTAACGGTTGCAAAAAAATAATCAAATTTTATTTAGCACTTCATTGAAATTGGAGGTTGGAAGCTGACAAGTTTGGCTTTGGCAAACATAAAACAACATTTCATTTTCTAAATATCGGTCTTTTAGAAATGGCAATTCCGAAATTTTATTTGCAGCAGCAAGAAGTAAATTAGGATGGTATTCCCGATTTATTTTTGATATACATTCCAAAGCGCTTTCACCACAAATGCCCAATTCTTTTTGTTGTTCGGAATAGTTCAACAGAACATTTAACCAATTAGAATAGGCCGATGGGTAATCAATATTGGGAATTATTTTTTTTAGCATTTTCATGCAAATGGATTCGTAATATTGATTTTGGAAATAGACACTCAAATGAAACAAGTTATTAGCCATAACTGAATTTGAAGCAGGAATTACATTGTCTTCCGTTTCATAATGTGTTGCAATTAATGGGTCATCTTTTTTGGAAGTAAAGGAGAAAAACAGTGCCGCTTCATCATAAAAATGGTCAAAACAGTAATCGGTTAGTTGCTTAGAAATACGAAGCCATTTTTCATCAATTGTGACTTCATAAAGGGATATAAAAGCCTCAATTACAAAACAATAATCTTCTAAATAGCCATTTATGTTGGCGTTTTCATTTTTGTAGTTATGTAGTAAATTACCATCTGGCAACAATAATTTATCTATAATAAAATTAGCGTTTTTTAAAGCTGTTTCTAAATATTTTTCATCACCCAATGCTTTAAACGCATCAATGTATCCTTTTAGCATTAGTGCATTCCAGGAGGTCAATGACTTGTCGTCCAATCTTGGTTTGCTTCTTTTTTCTCTTTCATCAAAAAGTAATTTTTCCCAATTTTTTTTCTTGGTTTGCAAGTCATTGGGGTTTATTTTATTGCTTTTTGCTATTGTTTCTAAGTCTTGATTTTGAATCAGAACGTAATTATTATTTTCCCAATAACCAAATTCGTTGATATTAAAAACTTGACTAAATAAAGGAAAATCTTCGGTTATAATTTTTTCTAAATCAGATTGGTTCCAAACGTAAAATGCACCTTCTTCCAAATGTCCATTACGATCTAAACTATCAGCATCTAGGGCAGAATAAAATCCGTTTTCATTATTTAATAATTCTCTAGAAACGAACTGAAGTGTTTTTTCAATTACCTCTTTGTATAATGGGTTTTTGGTTAATTTATAAGCGTCAGCATATAAAGAGACCAATTGGCCATTATCGTAGAGCATTTTTTCAAAATGGGGAACATGCCATTTCATATCTACAGCATAACGTGAAAAACCTCCGTCAACCGTGTCAAACAAACCGCCAAAAGCCATTTTTGTCAACGTTAAATTCACAAAGTCTAGAATGTCTTGTTTGTTTTCTTGATGTCCGTATCGCAACAGAAATTTATAATTGTTTGGCATCATAAATTTTGGTGCACGTGCCATTCCTCCAAAATCTAAATCGAAACTTTTTTGCCATTTTTCAATTAACGGCTCAATACAATTTTGATTTAATTGTTCTGAGGTTATTTCAGTGTTTGAAAAATTCAAACTATCAATTCCAAGTTTCAATTTTTCAGCATACTCAATCATTTTTTCAGGGTTTGATTGATATATATGGTGTAATTTTTCAAGTGTTGAAATCCATTCTTCTTTTCGAAAATAAGTACCTCCCCAAACCGGTCTTCCATCGGGAAGTGCCACTACATTTAGTGGCCATCCGCCACGGCCAGTCATTATTTGAATGGCTTTCATGTAAATTGCATCTACATCAGGGCGTTCTTCTCGATCCACTTTAATATTGATGAAGTGTTGATTCATTGTTTCGGCCACTTCAACATTTTCAAAACTTTCGTGTTCCATCACATGACACCAATGGCAAGCCGAGTAACCAATACTAATGACAATTAATTGGTTATTTTTTTCAGCTAGGGCTAATGAATCTTTGTTCCATGCTTTCCAATGAACAGGATTATTTGCGTGTTGCAAAAGGTAGGGGCTGGTTTCAGAAATTAGTTGGTTCATGGTAAATTTTTTAGCCCAGATGGCAGTGAAAATCCCACGCTTTTGCGTGGATTGTAGCGAACAGCTGGATTAGCTTCAAAAAATAATAAGCGATTTAAAATACTTATTTTATAATTGTTTGAAATTACCCGTTGATAGCTTCCACTTTAATATTTTCATCTTTAAGCATGTCTTTCAACATATTTTCAATTCCGCTTTTTAGGGTAAAAGTAGAAGAGGGACAACCGTTACAAGCGCCTTGAAGCACCACTTTCACTCTTTTTTCCTTTTCATCGTAAGAATCAAAAAGGATATTTCCTCCGTCTGCTGCTACGGCTGGCTTAACATATTCCTCTAAAATATTTATAATTTGTTGGGAAGTAGTATCTAGATTATCAAAATTACTGATTTTTTGTTTTTCTAGTTTCTCCGTGTTCTCGATTAAAGACTCGTCTAATACTGTGCCGCCATTTTCTATGAAAAGTTTAATAAAAGAACGTAACTCAAGGGTAATTTGGTTCCAATCGTTGACGTCATATTTGGTTACCGAAATGTAGTTCTCGTCAATAAATACCTCTTTCACATAGGGAAAACTGAATAATTCTTTAGCTAATGGGGACGGCTTGGTTTCGTCAATATTTTTGAATTCTACTCCCGTTTTAGTTAACATTCTACTCACTACAAATTTTAGAGTTGCAGGATTTGGAGTCGTTTCACCATAAACAGTGATAGGTTGTTTTTTTTGTTTATTCTCATCCACTTTAATCACTATTCCTCCGTTTTTTACAAATTCTTCAATTTGTTCGGCTACAGCTTCTTGGACGTCTTCCCATTCTACAATAGAATATCTTTCAATAGCAACAAAATTTCCAGAAATATAAACTGTCTTTACAAAGGGTAAATAAAATAATTGCTGAGCCAATGGAGAATTTTTTGCCTCATCTATATTTTTAAATTCAAAACTCTCGTTTTGAGTAATAAAATCTGGGAATTCAAATTTTAATATGGTAGGATTTTGAGTGCTTTTTATTGCTATTTTCATGATTTTTAATCTAATTATTTCCTTCAAATTAGGAGTCGTAAAGGTAAATAATTTCATTAAATATTAGGGGCAATTTAGAAAATGATTGCGATGATTTTTTGTGAAAGTACCTTAACAATAAAATAGGAACTTAAAGCGTTATTTAATTTCGAATAGCTGTAAATATATTAGGTTGTATTTGATATGTAACTTAAAAATTTATATATTTGACCGGAATAAAAAAGAGTGCCTTAGATTTTTATCATAAAAAGGAGTCGTTTTTCGATTTTCATATTTCTTTCATGAATTATAAATTTTGAAGAATTTATTTTGTTTTATTACCACTAATATATTCCAGTTCATAAAAGAATTATTAAAAATGAATATTAAAAAATTATACATTTTAGGTTTGATTTTTATTGCTCAATTTTCTTTCTCTCAGGAAGGAGTTGCGGTGTATTCAGATTATTTATCAGACAATTATTATTTGATTCACCCTTCAATGGCGGGTGCTTCAAGTTGTACCAAAATAAGATTAACAGCTCGTAAACAATGGTTTGAGCAACAAGATGCTCCGCAATTACAAACCTTAAGTATTAATGGGCGTTTAAATGAAAAGTCAGGTGTTGGTATGATAGTATTTAACGATGTAAATGGTTATCATTCTCAAAAAGGATTAAAATTAACCTATGCACATCACTTAATGTTTTCAAGAGACGAATCTGATTTGAATCAGCTTTCATTTGGTATTAGCGGTGTTATGATTCAAAGTCAATTGGATGAAACTCAATTTAGAAACTCGGGTAATTATGATCCAATAGTTGATGGTACAATTGTTCAAAAAGAGTCTTATGTAAATTTTGACATTGGAGCTTCTTATAGTTATTTAGAATTTTTCTCTCATTTAACAGTTAAGAATGCTGTTGAGACTAGACGAAATATTTACACCGCCTACGAAAGTGATAATCTTAGAAAAGTAATTTTAAGTGCTGGATATACTTTTGGGGATTCAGATATTGTTTTGTGGGAACCTTCAATTATGTTTCAATCAGTTGAAAAAACCAAAGAAAGTTCTATAGATATTAACATGAAGGCCTATAAAAATTTCGAAGATGGAAAAATATGGGGAGGTTTATCTTACAGAAGAAGTTTTGATGGCGCTCAATATATTAAAGGAAATGGATTAGCTGAACAAAAATTACAATACATTACCCCAATTTTAGGGTTAAATTATAAGAATTTCATGGTTGCTTATACTTATTCTCAATTGTTTGGAGATGTTAAGTTTGATAATGCAGGATTTCATCAAATCACTATTGGGTTAAATTTATTCTGTGAGCCAGAAAGATACCACTGTAATTGCCCAGCAAATAATTAAAAAACTATTAAAATATTCAGTCCCGCTTCGTCGGGACTATTTTTTTAAACTATGGTAATAAAAGCTGTAAACGGAAAATCCCCCACTATTCCTGAAGATTGTTATGTTGCTGATAACGCCACTATTGTTGGCGATGTTTCTTTTGGTAATTCCTGTAGTGTTTGGTTTAATGCCGTAATTCGAGGAGATGTCAATTTTATTAAAATTGGCAATAAAGTTAATATCCAAGATGGGGCAGTAGTTCACTGCACGTATGAAAAGCACCCTACAATTATTGGTAATAACGTTTCTGTTGGACATAATGCCCTAGTTCATGGTTGTACGATTCACGATAATGTGCTAATTGGGATGGGCGCCATTGTAATGGATAATTGTATTATTGAAAGTAATTCAATTGTTGCTGCAGGCGCTGTGGTTACTCAGAACACGGTAGTGCCATCGGGAACGATTTGGGCTGGAGTTCCTGCTAAAAAAGTCAAAAATATAGATCAATCCGACTTTGCTGGGGAAATTGAAAGAATATCTAATAATTACATTATGTATTCCAGTTGGTTTAAAGAAGAAAATTAAAAATCTCTTTTTGTTGCTCTAAAATTATTTTCCAAAATATCGTTAAGCACTTTCGGATCGACATTGGAATAAAACTCACATTTCCCTTTTTCTAAATTAGTTAACCCGTTTTGGCTTTGTAATACGGCTAGCGTTTGTTTTGCAACCGCCTCCCCTGAATCAATTATTTGAATGTTTTGAGGGAGAATTTTTTTAATTTTTGGAATCAAGTAAGGGTAATGGCTACATCCTAATACAAGATAATCAATGTTTTTTTCGATCATTGGATTTAAATAGGATTGTAATAGTTCTTCCATTTTAGTTGAATTGATTTCACCATTTTCAATCAATTCAACTAAACCATAACCTATTTGCTCAATAATATTTGTTTCTTGATAGAGTGCAACCGTTTGATTAAAAAGCGCACTACTTAGAGTTCCTTTTGTAGCTAGAATTCCAATGGTTTGTGTTTTAGAATGGGTAGCTGCGGGTTTAATAGCAGGTTCAATTCCTATAAAAGGGACATCATAGGATGCGCGCAGTTCTTTAATGGCATTTGTAGTTGCGGTATTACAAGCTACAACAATTATTTTGCAATTATTTTCTAATAATAATTCGGTATTTTTTTTACTAAGTGCAATAATCTCCTCTTTAGATTTTTCTCCGTAGGGGGCATTTTTGCTATCGGCGAGGTAAATGGTATTTTCATTCGGCATCAATTGGTGGATGGCTCTCCAAATGGAAGTACCTCCAATTCCTGAATCAAACAAACCGATTGGATTATTATTATTAATCATAAAAACAAATGTAAAAAAAAACTGCTCACAATAGGAGCAGTTTTTTAATTAATTATTTTGACTGTAATTAGAAACCTAGTTCTTTCTTAACATCAGCAGTTAAGTTTGGACCGTCAGCTAATAAAAGGCTTTCAGAATTCAAAATGTATTGGAAACCTTTAGCTTTTCCTACTTTTTGAATCGCGGCTTTAATTTTTTCCTGAATAGGTTTCATTAATTCCGCTTCTTTAGATTGTAATTCTTTTTGAGCCGTTTGCCCGTACTCTTGAATTCTTTTTTCCATATCTTGAACTTCTTTCTGACGCTCAATATTCATTTTTTCAGATACGGTTGCTACTTCACCTTCGTATTTTTTGATTTTTGCTTGGTATTCTTCACCCATGGTTTTATAAACCGCTTGGTATTCAACTCCCAATTTTTCTAACTGTTTTTGTGCTTCTAGGATAGCTGGCATTTTAGTCATAATCTCATTTACTTCTACATGAGCTGTTTTTGATTGTGCAAAGATTTGGTTAGCACCTAGAAAAAAGATTGTAGCTATTAGTAAGCATTTTAATTGTTTCATCATTTTTAGTATTAATTATTAATTTATTGGTTTTACTTTTAATTTTTCTTCTCTTGCTTTTTTAGCGGCTTCTCTGTCCTCTAATATTTTTTTATTTCTTTCTTCAAGCTCTTTTTTTCTTTCCTCTAATGCTTTAGCTCTAGCTTCAGCAGCAGCTTGATTTTGAGCTTTTAGAGCCGCCGTTTTTTCTTCTTGTTCTTTCTTTTTTTCTTCTAAAGCTTTTGCTCTAGCTTCAGCGGCAGCTTGGTTTTGAGCTTTTAAAGCGGCAGCTTTTTCTTCAAACTCTTTCTTTTTTGCGTCAATAGCAGTTTGATTTTGAGCTTTTAGGGCCGCAGCTTTTTCCTCTTGTTCTTTCTTTTTATCTTCAATTGCTTTGGCTCTAGCTTGAGCGGCAGCTTCATTAGCGGCTTTACTCTTTGCGGCTTTATCTTCTAGTTCTTTCTTTTTAGCTTCGTCAGCTATTTTTTTCTTTTCTGCAGCTTCTGCTTTTTTATCCGCAATTGCTTTTTCTCTAGCTAATTTTTTATCTTCAAGAATTTTTTGTCTTTCCAACATTTCAGGATTTTCTCTTATGGCATCCTCTTTAGCATCTTTTTCTTGTTGTAATTTAAGCTGTTTTTTTGTTAGCTGCTCTTTTTGTTCTGCTCTATTTAAAGTCCTTAATACTTGATCGCTAATATCATATCTTTTGGCTGCAAATAGCATGGTTAAATCGGATGATTTGTCAAAAATAAAATCATATTTTTTAGAATCGGCAAGATCTTGAACTATTGTAAAAATTTGATCTTGTATCGGTTTAACTAATACTGATTTTTGAATTAGTAAATCTCCATTTGGACCAAATCTTTTTTGATTATAATCTAATAACTCTTTTTCCTGAAAATTAATTTCTTCTTGTTTTTCAGCAATAAGTTCTTTTGTTAACAATACTTGTTCCGTTTTTAAAGCGTCTTTAAGTCTTGTAATTTCATTATTTCTAACCTCAATTTCTTGTTTCCATTTTTGCGCTTTAAGCTCCAATTGGTTTTTTGCTTCTGTATAGCTTGGAACATTTTGCAAAATGTATTCCATATCGATATAACCAATTTTAACTCCTTTCGTTTGACCGAAGGTTAAGGCGGTAAATAGAATTGTCAAAAATAGTAAAAAATGTTTTCTCATTACTTAATTTTATTAGAAAATTATTACTTTCATTAAAATTGTTGACCAATAATAAAGTGAGTTTCCCAACCATTAGGTTGTGTTAATCCTTGAATAGGTAATGCATCAAAACCATAACCAAAATCAATACCTAATAAACCAAATGCGGGCATAAACACTCTCAATCCAAATCCAGCAGATCGTTGAAGGATAAAAGGATTGTAATTTTTGAAGGAATCATAAGCAGCACCACCTTCAGCAAATGTAAGGGCATAAATTGAAGCAGATGATTTCAAAGTAAGTGGATATCTTAATTCTAATGAAAATTTGTTATAAACCGTTGCACCATTTTGAGCACCACGACTATCGGAAGGAGTTAATGATTGGTTAGGGTACCCTCTTAAACCTACAATTTCACGTCCATCTAAAGCAAAGTTGGCCAATCCATCTCCTCCAACAAAAAATCTTTCAAACGGGATCATTCCACGGTCTTGATTGTAAGAACCTAAAAATCCAAATTCCCCAAGTGATCTAAGTACTAATTTTCCATATATTTTTGTAAACCAATCCGCTTTAAACTTGATTTTATAGTATTCTAACCAATCAAATTTTTTCTGATCTACTTTACCTTGGTCGGTATCTGCTTCAGTAAAGCTATTTACTTTTACTTGATAATTTGTCCCGTTAATTTCTTGCGTCGCAATGTAATCACCTGGTGCTACCCAATTGTTATTTACATCAAAATACCCTGCGCCAGAATTAGTTAATTTGTATTCCGCTAGGTTCCCTAAATTTGCATAGTCTATTTTGTTAAACATTGAAAATGGGGGAGTAAATTTCGCTGAAACACTAAATTCTGATCCATAAGTAGGAAATATTGGGTTCACCCCTTTATTATTTCTACTCAATCCTATCGTATAAGCTAAGTTTCTAGAGGCACCGTTTCCAAATGTAAATAATCCTGTATTGTAATTATTTAAATCATAAAATTGAAAGCTTAATGAATTAGATAATACAAAAGAGTCGTCCGGTACGGTCAATCTTTTTGCTAAACCAATTGAGGCAGATAAAATATTAAAACTTTTACTTTTATCAACTGAACCATTGGTAAAATCATTCAAAAACTGTTTGCTATAAGATAACGACGTACTAAATTGAACTGGTTTCTTTCCGCCTAACCAAGGTTCTGAGAAGGACATGCTGTAAGTTTGAAAGAAAGTACTACCTTGTAATCTTAAGGAAACTTTTTGACCATCTCCCATTGGTAAAGGCCTGTAGGCTTCTTTGTTAAATACATTTCTTAAAGAGAAATTATTAAATGACAAACCTAGCGTGCCTATAAATCCACCACCGCCATAACCACCTTGAAGTTCAATTTGACTTGATCCCTTTTCGACTAAATTATATTCAATAT
>Ga0007787_10000671_pt1 | contig 10923 bp, 10 predicted proteins | sample LauGreFa1BDMLBSN_2_FD_59500 | JGI IMG/M metagenome (GOLD analysis project Ga0007787, IMG submission 59500) | Freshwater lake microbial communities from Lake Michigan, USA - Fa13.BD.MLB.SN | ecosystem: Environmental > Aquatic > Freshwater > Lake | place: Lake Michigan, USA | collected 2013-09-23 | reverse complement strand
CAATCCGCAGCCAAGCTCCTAAATCCGTTATGATAGGATATGGAGAAGGTTCAGAGACTAAATGGTAGCGGGTCACAAATGATAGCCTAATCAGCTTGATGTGGCACAAGATATAGTCCGTCCTCCTTGGAAACTTGGAGGGTAGTGCGTATGGAGATGAACGCACACTTACCACAATCTTACGAGGCAGCAGTAGAATTAGAAGAAATTGCTGCGATTCCTCACCATGTAATTACTCCCAGACACGCAAAACCAATGATTGGTACTTATCAAGATACTGTCGTGGGTACTTACAGACTTACTCAGCCAGGCGTACAATTTACACGCCGTGAGTTTATGAATCTTATGATGTGGAACAAGCGCTTTGATGGCGAACTTCCACCACCTTCTTCAGTAGAAAATGGAATTGAACGCTGGACAGGTCAGCAAGTTCTTAGTGCTCTCCTTCCACCAATTAACTTAGAAATGGGTAACAAATCATATGATGGTGATAAAGACACTCCTGCTTCAGATAATTATGTAAAAATTGTTCAGGGTGATATCAAACAAGGTGTAGTTGATTCAGATATTTATATGAAACCAAGTAAGGGAATTATTCATGTAACATATAATGATTATGGTCCCAAGGAAACAGTTGACCTCCTTGATGCGCTTCAAAATACAGTAGAAAACTTCTTGGTTCTAAACGGTTTTAGTGTAGGTATTAGCGATTTAATTGCTGATGAAAATACCAAAAAAGAAATTGACCAAGGTATCCAAGAACGCAAGAAACAAATTGAACAAGTTATCTTACAAGTTCATTTGGATTTATTTGATAATAATACAGGTAAGACAAATCAGCAAGAGTTTGAGGACCAAGTATTCGGTATTCTAAATAATGCTACAAAGGATGCGGGTAATGCTGGACAGCGTTCTCTTTCTCAGGAAAATCGCCTTGTAGCTATGGTTCGTTCTGGCTCTAAAGGTGAAGGTATTAATATTGCGCAGATGATGGCCTGTCTTGGTCAGCAAGCCATAGAAGGGAAGCGCATTCCTTATGGCCTTACTGACCGCACTCTTCCACATTTTAAGAAGTATGACGACTCTGCTGAAGCGCGTGGTTTTATTGAATCCTCTTTCATTCGCGGCCTAACACCTCAAGAGTTCTTCTTCCACGCTATGACAGGTCGTGAGGGTTTAATTGATACCGCTGTTAAGACAGCAGATACAGGTTATCTCCAAAGACAATTAATTAAGGCTATGGAAGATTTATGTGTTCAACATGATGGAACAGTTCGTGATGCGAATATGGGTGTAGTTCAATTCCATTATGGAGAGGATGGTGTAAATGCTACTAAGATTGAAACACAATCCTTGCCTATTGGTAAACTATCTCAAGAAGAAATCCGCACACAGTTTGGTCTAATGAATGTAGATTGGTCAACTGTTCTATTGGATGGAACAACTCGTGAAGATGATTCTAGTCTTCTTGCAGGTTATGTCAGTGATATCTTAAAGGACCAGCAGATGATGGTAGAAGGTGTATTCCAAAGTAAGTCAGTAGATTCTGGTGGTATCTTTGCGCCTGTGAATCTTGCGCGTATGGTATTAAATACAAAGGTGCGATTTAATCTAAAGCCAATTGATAAAACTGATTTAACTCCTGCTTATGTATTAGATGGTATTCAGAAAGTAATTCAACGCACACAGCCTTATCATAAGATTTGGTGTGCTCTACTCCGTTTCCATCTGGCCCCTCATAAGCTTATTGTAAAGGAACGATTTACAAAGGCTGCCTTTGATATGCTATTAGAAATCATTGTGGTAAATCACATGAAGGCTTGGGTGCAACCTGGTGAACAAGTTGGTATTGTTGCTGCGCAGTCAATTGGCGAGCCCTCAACACAGATGACACTCAATACTTTCCACCAAGCAGGTGTAGCTAGTAAATCTGCAGTAACACGAGGTGTCCCACGCCTCAGAGAACTATTGAAGGTAACTCAGAATCCTAAGGCTACATCTCTTACTATTTATCTAAAACCAGAATACCGTCAATCTAAGGACAAAGCGCGTGAAGTGGTCCAAGACTTAGAGTTAACCATTCTGCGTAATATTACAGAAAAGGTCGCTATTTATTGGGATGCCTCTGATGCTTCAACAGTAATTGATGAGGATAAGATGTTAATGGAGTTTTATAAGATGTTTGAGCAAGGTCTATTAGAAGATGAAGGTTCTACATCTGAAGAATTATGGTCTAAATGGGTATTACGCCTTGAGTTGAATCGTGAAGAAATGTTTAATCGTAATATTTCAATCCAGGATATCGTCTTTGTAATTAAAAGTCAATTTACTTCGGAAATCAATGTAGTATATAGTGATTATAATTCAGACAAGTTAGTAATGAGAATCCGTTTGCCAAATAAGGAGCAAAAGGATAAGGATACTGCTTCACAATTAGACGAGTTTACAAATCTTAAGAAGTTTCAGAATAAACTGCTCAACAGTATTGTAATTCGTGGTCTACCTGGTATCAAAGGAGTTACATTCCGTAATGATAAACAGACTGTTCAGATTGAAAATGGTAAATATGAACAAGTTGAGCAATATATTTTAGATACAGATGGTTCCAACTTTATTAAGGTTATGAATCATCCCATGGTTGATGGGACAAAACTTTATACAACAAATATGCATGATTTATTTGATATCTTAGGCATTGAAGCAGCGCGTTCTATCTTATTCAATGAGATTCAAGGTTTGTTTGACAGTGTAGGTGTAAATTATCGTCATTTGTGCCTCTTATGTGATGTAATTACACGATTTGGTAAGATGATGTCAATTGACCGCAATGGTATTAATAAGAATGATATTGGAACACTTGCGAAGGCATCTTTTGAGGAAACAGAGAAGATTCTGCTAAAAGCAGCCTTATTTGGTGAAGTGGACCCAGTAACAGGTGTTTCAGCAAATATTATGATGGGTCAGCCTATTCGTGGTGGAACATCCTTCTCACAAATCCTATTGGATGACCAGATGCTACCTGAGCTCATGAAGGATGTAGATATGGCAGATGAGGAAGAAGAAAATGAAGAAGAAGGTGATATCTCTGGACTTATCAGCGATGGATTCCAGATTTCGGACCCTTGTTCCTCAGCACAGTTCCAGATGAATATGGTGCTACCTCCAATTAAGGAAGCGCTTGAAGAGCCTGATATTGAGATTGATATTATTGAGTAAAGTTATATAAATATAAATAATTAAAATATATTAATAATAAATACATAATATAATAAATACATAATATAATACAATGAAACTGATATATTTTTATTGTATTATAAATGATTAAAAGCCTAATTAAAAGCCCAATTAAAGGCTATATATGATGTAATAGTATGGACTCGCACGCTCCCTGGCACAATTTTCAGCTATATAAGCGAAATGTATGTAATACATCCGATTTTAGGACTAATCAACCAGAATCGCATGATATAAAAGATACAGAACAAGAAACTATTTTAAATGAATATCGTAATAAAATAAATACATTTGAAGAGACACTGGAGAATCATAAAAACTGGGAATATTATAAAAAGATTGTGAATCCATATGAAATGGTATATACACAGAAGAAATATGATAATTTTCCAGAATCAATTTGTTTTTTAAAGCCTCTAAGTCGTTCTTATTTTAAAATGTTAGAGATGTTAGATTTATTAAACTTTTTTGAAATATTTAAGAATGAACAAATTAAAACAGCCCATATTTGTGAAGGGCCTGGTGGATTTATTGAGGCTGTATATGATAGAGCTGTATCAAACAGAAAACAAATTCATTCATCGGTTGCGATGACATTGCGTTCCAAATTAAGTAATGTCCCTGGATGGAAAAGAGCTACGCAATTTCTACAGAAATATAGAAATATTAAGATTGTATATGGTCATGATGAAACTGGAAATGTTTTAAAACCAGAAAACCAAGAAGAGTTTATTGAACTACAAAAAGGAAAAGTATCCCTATTTACAGCTGATGGAGGATTTGATTTTTCAGTAGATTATACAAAACAAGAGCAAATGATTTTACCGCTCTTGATATCTTCTACACGAATTGGATTTGATGTATTAAAGCGTGGAGGTGTTTTTATTGTTAAAATCTTTGATTTTTATAAGAAACCAACAATTGATTTAATCTATTTGTTATCATGTCATTTTTCTTCATGGACTTTGTATAAACCTGCTACAAGTCGCCCTTGTAATCCAGAGCATTATTTTATTGGAAAAGACTTTTTGGGAGCATCTGAAAAAATGATGGACTATTTAAGATTATGGGTTCATGAAGCAGAAAATGGAATATTACATTCATCATTATTTACAGAATCATTTTCATATTCAAATCAGTTTTTAGAAACAATTGATGGTTTAAGAAATACATCTTTCAAGAAACAAATTGAATATCTAGAAAAAGTATTTAATATTATAATTGATAATAATACAGAAAAGATTAAATATTATTTGGATAGAAATCAAATAATAAGTTATAAATGGTGTAAAAAATTTAAAGTCCCTATTTATTCGTCCCGTTGCCTCGCAATTGAGGGGTTACAAAACGGTCAACAAGTCTTTTTCCAACAATAATTGATGCTTGATGCTGTGAGATATTACCATCTGCCATCTTATCCAGCATTGAAAGCATAGTTTGAATAGGTGCTAAATCTTCACGAGCAATTAGTTTTTTAAATAATTCAGGATATTTCTCTACAAAATCAGGTGCTCTATCACGGATAGTCTGTTCAGAATCACCTTGAGAGACCCATAGACTAACATCTTGAATCATGCGACGAACATAACTTGCTCTTTCAGCAGGATTGAAATCAAGAGCCCTATTTTCGGCTTCTGCTGTTGCTTCTGTAATACTTTGTCGTTGGGGTTGAGGTAGTTGTCTATTATTTTGCTGTCCAGGCATGATGAAGACTCTGAAGGATTATATAAAAAACCTTTTATATATAAGCACACACAAAAATAGAGTCTTTAATAAAATGGATAAACATCAAATAAAATCAAGACAAGTTTCTCCGCTTCCAATCGGTTCCGGAGGAAATAATGCTACAAAACAACAATTAAATTCAATTAATACAAATTTAACAATGATGACCTCACAAGCTGTAGTGGATACAAAATACGACCCTCCTGTCCCTCAACATATAACAAAACCATCAACAATTGAGAACTTTCAGGTAAGTCATTCAATCAAATCAGTAGGAATTATGACAGCTGTATTAGGCAGTTTAATCATAATTTATAGTATTGTGACAAAGTAATATTCAAATTAATATAGGGATAAACTAAATGGAGAATTACAATGTTGATTCAGATATGGATGATTATGAATGGGAACATACATTAAATGAAGAGCCTTTGCCAGAAATAAATAAAGAGTTTCGTCAATTAGTATTAGATACAAAACATAAATTATATACTAATACTGTAATTTCTGGGAAGGAGGGAACAGAACAGGCGCAGAATAACAATTTAATAAGGGACTATTTACGAAGTATAAATAATTTGTATGTAATTTCATTGAATATGCAGAAAAAAGAAAATACGGACTCTATTAATTTATCAGTCTTTCCAGAGAATACACGAGAATCAATTGAATTAACTTTGAATTGGATTCGTAAATATTTTAGTGAAAATAATCTTCCTGATACTATTCCATATAAGGACTATATCCAAAAGAGTTTTCATGAATATCCATATGTTCAATCAGATAATTTTATTGAAGATAGTTGAAATTATATAATATAATAACCGTTATAATAATTATAATATAAATAAGAACAATAAAGAAATATGTTATATTAAATTAATAGGGAATGAAAATGGATGATGATTGTCCAAAGGGCTATATAAAGAGAAAAGGTTATACTCGTAAGTTTAAGAGTATAGTAAAACAACAGGGTTTTACTGTTCGTCGTAAGGGTAAACTTTATACGGTGCGTCCCAAAAAGGATATGACATATGTTCCTCCGAGTTGTATAAGAAATCGTGGGCTTCCTGGTAAAGGACCTAAGGAAGGTGATGGTATTGGTTCTCTCCGGAAAGGAGAACTAATTAAATATGGTTATTCATACCGTTTACCTGATTCCGTTCGTCATAAGGCTCTTAATAAAGCTATAAAAGCATATGGCGCCTTATCTGTTTACAGAAAGCTTGATGCTGTAGCAAAATACTCTATGAGAACAGCTCCTGATGCCAGTAAGATTTTTAAGATAGACCGTGATTGGATAAGAGCAAATCATGAATTAAAAGAAAAGGATTAATTGTGGTAATAAACATATATAAGTATGGATGAATCAAAATAAATCAGATGAATATTTGTTAATAGAAATTAAAGAATAGCTATTGAGAAATAAAATGGTAATATAAGGTTATTTGTCAAAAATAGGGAGATGGCTCTGCAGGCAGAACATCAATTATGGACATTTTCAAATGGTTTAATGTTTGTTATACTAATATCAGTAGTTGCCTTTGTAGGAATATTTTTTTCAAGTAGAATTTTTAATATTAATCATGTTAAGAAAAATTGGGCCGAATATAGATGTAGTCCAACAATAATGCCATTTGCATCATTTTTTGGACATAATACAGCTGAAAACTTTAATTTCTGTATGGGAAAGACATTTCATATACATGCTAATTCATATTTTAGTTCTTTTGGTGGAATCTTAGGAGATTTTACGGGACTTCTTCATAGTATATTTGGTTCTATATCATCATTAAGGAATACTATTGCGACACTTGGAGGAGGAATCAATGTTATTTTTCAGGAATTTACAGAGCGTATTTCAACTTTTTTCTTTAATTTACGCTTGACTGCTATACGAATTAAGATGATGTTTGGCCGTATGTATGCGATTTTATTTTCGGTTATGTATATGGGATTGTCAGGAATAACAGGATTAATTACATTTACAAATACATTCCTGTTTTCATTCCTTGATACATTTTGTTTTCCAGGTGATACAAGGCTTCATGTAAAAGATAAAGGTTATATACAGATAAAAGATATAGAAATTGGTGATGTATTATTACCAACAGAATCAAGGGTATCTGGTTTATTCCGATTTTATTCAAAAGGTCAACCTATGGTTAAATTAGGAAATATAACTGTTAGCACAAATCATTATGTAAATCATGATAAACGATGGATAAAAGCAGGAAAACATCCAGAAGCTATTCAATTAGGCCCATGGGATTCCGAAAAGCCTCTATATTGTCTCAATACAAGTGATAATAAGATTCCAATTGAGAATTATACATTTTTAGATTATGATGAAACTCCTGAAGCAGATGTGTATACAATGACATATATTCAGAGTGTATTAAATGGAATGAAATATTGTTATACAACAGAACAATATAACAAATTAATACCTGAATATTGCGCTTGTATAGAAGAAAATACAAAGATTCGTATGAAAAATGGTGAACTTAAGAAGGCAAAAGATATCGTGTTGGGTGATACATTATCAATGGGTGGTGAAATAGTAGGATTTATTCGTCGTGAGGCAAGTTCTCTTTGTAGAATTCATGATTTAGAAATAACACCTTCTACTTTATATTGGAATAATGATAAAAATGCATGGATACGATTTGGACAAGAAAATCCTATAATTATATTGGATGCTCCTAAAATAATGATGTCCTTTGTGGTTGCTTCTAACTCACAAATTGAATTAGAAAATGGAGTTATTATAAGGGATTATATGGAGTTATGTTCTCCGGACTCAGAAATGTATTATACGAAACAATTGGAAAAGGATAAATCTGAGTAAATAATGGGGTAATGACTTATCTTGTGAATAAAAAGGGAGATGGATGCCAAATGGCCATTTATGATAATAACATTTGGATTATTATTCTTATTAGGGATAACAATCTCAAAATTAGAAAAAAATGGTGTAATGAGAAATTGGGATAAGCGACGATGTGAATTTTCTGTTATGACAGCGGGTATGTTTTTTAAACCAAATGACGACCCTCGTTCAAAAGCACAGTTTGCTTCAGATAATTTTACATTCTGTATGAAATCATATATAGATAAATTCATTGAACTTGCTTTTTTGCCATTTCAAACTTTAATAGGGAAACATTTAGGATTAGCTAGAGATGCTATGGATATGATAAATGTTATGCGAAATATCGCAAAAACAATATATGATGCCTTCTTAAATATATTACAACCATATTTTCGCAGATTTACAGCATCTGTTTATGAAATGAGTCGTATTGTTCAATATCTAAGAATGGCTTTACGCAAAGCAAATGCTATTATGTTGAGTATGTTATATCAAGGGTTAACAGTTTTCCGTGGAATATTAAATACTATACAATTTGTAATCAAAGTTATTTTAATTGTATGTGGGATTATATTAGCAATTATACTTGTCCTTATATTTGTATTATTCCCATTTATCCCAGTTATTATGTCAACATTAGGAGCCATTATAGCAGCAGTTACAGTTGCTGTTATGGTTTTTGCTGGATATGTGGGCAAAGCATCTGGTATGAAAAGTGGATTTTGTTTCTCAAAATTAACAAGAGTTTATGTAAAAAATACAGATGGTTCTATACAATTAAAACCAGTCTCAAAAGTTCAAATAGGAGATGAATTAGCATTTGATTGTGGAAAAGTAACGGCTATTATTTGTATGGAAGGCTCTGAAGTTTCTTTATATAATCTACAAGGTATTTATGTATCAGGTTCACATGTAGTCCAATCAGATAATGAAAAGGAGATTGGACAAGATAAAGTTGAAACACAAGAAGAAAAATGGAACTTAGTTGAGAATGATAAGCGTGCTCAACCCGCTACTTATAAATCAGCTCAACTCTATTGTTTTAATACTGAAACACATAAGATTCCAGTATATGCCCCTGATAAAATATCTGTTAAGCCAACTAAAAGAGTAGTATTTTTTAAGGATTGGGAAGAAATTCCAGATGAAGATACGCTTGGTCAGTATGGATGGAACTATATAATTCTTAAATCATTAAACCAATCAAAATCATATGAATTATGGAAAGATGGATTATCAAATTTCAACAATACACCACTTATGAGCCCTGAAACTTTAATAAAAACATCTCACGGTTATATTGCTTTAAAGAATTTTACAAAACAGAAAATTGGAACAACTATACTTGATAGAAAGGGACAAGAACAAGATGTATTAGGAGTTATTGATTCAATTGTAGAAGATGTTGATACTTTATCTATAAATAGGAATTGGCATACAGAATTATATGAATGGGATACCAATCAAAAAGTCTGGAAAAAAGGAGTCTGTAAAATAAATCCTGGAAAAGGAGTCCTAAACGGAAAAACTCTGATAACGGAGTCTGGAGAAATTATAATTTGGAATGAATCTACAAAGTCCGAAAAAATAGTCCGAGACTTTACGGATATAGGATATAAATCAATACACGAGACATATCCCTATGTAGCCCAGAGACTCCGGTTATACAGATAATCTAAAGTGTTATAAGTAGAATGAAAACAGGTTTTCTTATCACTGGATTAGTTTTATTGCTAATCGCAAATTTACTTATGGTATATTCCGCTCGCACTGCTACAAGTGAAGGATTTATGGGTTATTTCCTTGAAAATGCTGGTGGCGCTAAGAATAAATACGAACCTATTGGTGCTTTTGATGATGTTCGTATTACTCCTGATAATGGAGTAAGTTCATGGCGCTACACGGACCCGAATGAGCCTCTTCTTGGCCCCGAGTTCAAGCCCGGTCCTGATAGCCTCTTCATTTTCAAGAATAATCAGTCCAAGCCCGAATGTTGTTCTGCCTCTTATTCTTCAGATGTAGGTTGTGTATGCACTACTCCTGAACAGCGTATTTATATTAATACCCGTGGAGGAAATCGTACGGTTGAAGATGGTGTTTAAACATATGGCTATAAATCATACAATATAAAGAACAAAATAATCAAATATAAAATACAGAAAACTACAATAATTTAGTTTAGATAATAAATTAAATTATTATAACATTCAATAGTGATATCTAATAGAATGAATCAGAATACTATCAATAATTCTGGGCTACAACGAATCAACTCGTTTGTAACAAATAATATGCGTAATTTTGGTAATACTGTAGGTAATGCTATAAGTGATACTGCTACAAATATTGCCGCTCCAATAACAGATTCATTAAATGCTACAAAGGATATAACACCCTTTCCATTTGTTTCTATACCTATTATTGTTGGATTAGGTATACTTATTGTGATTCTCGTTTTATTAATTGTTTATAAGCATCAAATAACAAATTCAATAAATAATATTTGGAGTAAAATAAAATCAGCAACATCATCAAAACCAGTTGCTCCTGTAGGGCCAGTTATTCCTCCTGATTTTATTCCAGGTCAGGAAATAACAAGTAAAGTTCTTCCAACTAAAAAACAAGTTTTTAATATAGCTGAAAATAAATATACATACACTGATGCTGAACCTCTTTGTAAGGCATTTGGAGCAGAATTAGCTACTTATGACCAAGTTAAACAAGCATTGAAGGATGGTGCTGATTGGTGTAATTATGGATGGGTAAAAGGTCAAGCGGCTGTTTATCCTACACAAGAAACAACATTTAATCTATTACAACAAGGACCAGAAGACCAGAGAATGGCTTGTGGAACTCCTGGTGTAAATGGTGGATATTTTGATAATCCTGAGCTCCGTTTTGGAGTAAATTGCTATGGGACTAAACCATCAGAAAGTTCCAATGATATTAAGAATATTATGGCAAATCCTGGAGATTTAACTCCTGGTGTATTGAAGTTTGAGAAAAAAGTCTTAGACTATAAGGCAAATCTGGCTGAAATCCCTGTTAATCCCTTTAGTCTAAAGTCTTGGTCAGAGTAAATATTA
>Ga0007787_10000667_pt1 | contig 10949 bp, 9 predicted proteins | sample LauGreFa1BDMLBSN_2_FD_59500 | JGI IMG/M metagenome (GOLD analysis project Ga0007787, IMG submission 59500) | Freshwater lake microbial communities from Lake Michigan, USA - Fa13.BD.MLB.SN | ecosystem: Environmental > Aquatic > Freshwater > Lake | place: Lake Michigan, USA | collected 2013-09-23 | reverse complement strand
AAGTTTAGATGCACGCGTTTTAGTAGTTGGAGCGGGTGAAACCAATACCAAAATGTGTAAGTTTTTGTATAAACATGGTTTTAGAAATTTTACAGTTGCAAACCGTACTTTAGCAAACGCACAAACTTTAGCCAATTTGGTAAAAGGCGATGCTTTGGCTTTAAATGATTTGCCTAACTATACCAAAGGATTTGATTTATTGTTAACTTGTACAGGAAGTGATACAGCTATTTTTAATTCGCATTTATACTCGGCAATTTTAAATGGCGAAACGACTAAAAAAGTTGTTGTAGATTTAGCTTTACCAAATGATGTAAGTAAAGAAGTAATTCAAAATAACTTAATTAATTATATCGAAATAGAAAGTTTAAAAAAGATATCCGAAAAAAACTTACAAGAACGTCATAAAGAATTGGCTAAATGTGATGTTTTTATTGATAAATATTTAGAAGCTTTTGAGGAATCTTTTCATCAGCGACAAATAGAATTGGCAATGCGCGATGTACCTTTGCGCATGAAAAAAATAAAAGAAAAAGCTTTTAATGAAGTTTTTGCCAAAGATATTCAAAATCTAGACCCTAAAAGCAGGGAGGTTTTACACAAAATGTTCGATTATTTGGAGAAAAAGTATATTTCTGTTCCTATGAAAATGGCAAAAGAAATATTAATAAAAAAATAAATTGGCAGTATATAGATTGTTTTATACTTTTAGCACACAATCAAAAATATGCTAAACAATTTTTTATCCCTACTGTTATTTCTTGTTTTAACAGGAAATTTATCTGCCCAAAACAACAACACTTTATTATGGAAAATTGAAAAAAAAGGTATGCCAGTATCTTATTTATATGGCTCCATGCATGTTAAAAACGCAAAGGCATTTGATTTTGCAGACTCAGTTTTGTTAGCTTTTAATTCATGTAAATCAATTGCTTTAGAAATTCATCCAGATAGTTTAAATTTATTTCAAATTACCAATATAGAAAAATCTATCAACAGAAAATTTTATGGTTTAGATCAAAATCTAGACATCAATTTAGCGCGTAAAATTGAAGAAAGATTACAAAAAGAAACAGGAATTAGTTTTAATCAAATTAAAAATAAAAATCCAAAATACATTAAACATTTATTAAGCGAAACGGAGGTTTCCAATGATGATAAACATGTTTTTTTAGATTTATATTTATACGATTTGGCATTAGGAGAAAATAAAAAAGTGTATGGTTTAGAATCCTTAACAAGTTCGTATAAAGCACTAGAAAAATTTAAACCTAATTTACAAGAGCAGTTTGAAGTGGAGATTGATTTTTTAGATAGATTAAAATCTATAGAAAACTTAATAGATTTATATCAAAACAATCAATTAGAGGAAATCCATAAAATATTTGAAGATTCCACAAAAATAAAATCTGATTATAAAAAAGCTTTGTTAGATCATCGAAATCATAACATGGTAAATAGCATTGATACGATATTTTCTAAACAATCGTGTTTTTTTATAATTGGTTGCGCACATTTATTGGGAGAGGAAGGTGTTATAAAATTATTACAAAATATAGGTTATAAAGTTACCCCAGTTTCTCCTAAAAAATCGGGTTTAGCTAAAACATATCCGCTTAAATTTTCGGAGCCAAAATTTACAATTATTACTGATGAAACTTCGGGATACAGTGCCGAATTTATGGGCGTTCCCTATCCAATGCAACACTCGGTTTTGGTAAATAAATTATATTGCTCCAATGAAATTATTAAGGATTTAGTTTACTTTTCGGTATCTAGTCCTTTGGCTTTAGAATTTCAAAATTTGAGTAAGGAAAAGTTATATCAAACAATGCTGCATAAAATTAAAAACGAAAGAAGAGCAGTTGTTACCCATAGCAAAAAAAGAATTTCTAATGGCATTGAAGGTTTGGAGGCTTCACTGGAACTTAAAAATATAAATTTTAAAATTTTTATTTTAGAAGATAAAGGCTATGTATATTTATTGATGATAGGAGGGAAAAATGAAAAATTAGATTTTTATTTTAATCGTTTTGTAAATAGTTTAAAAATTATTCCAAAATCAAAAACCAATTCGGAAGAATTTATCTCTAAAATTGATGCTTTTAAAGTTAATTTCCCAAGTAGTCCAACAACAAATGTAACGCCTTTTGAAGAAGATGATTATGTTTTACTTAGAACCTATGTTTCAAATAATTTATCTACAAATACTACCTTTTTAATTCAGGTTTCGGAGTATACAGGTGATTATTATATTGCTAACGAAAAAAATGTTTTGCAAGTATACAGCGAGAGTATTTTAGTTGAATTTGATAAAAAAACAATAGAATTTAATGATTTTGTAATTTATAAAGGCTTAAATGCATGGAAAATTGTAATAAATAACAAATTTTCTAGAACAGAAATGTTGATGTTTTGTAAATTAAATCGTGTTTTTTTAATTTTTGGTGAATTTAAAACAGAAAATCAACAAGAAATGCAAGATTTTGTAAATTCTTTTGAGTTTACTAACTACGAAACTGCAAAGTTTACTTTAATCGAAACGCCAACTAAATCAGCATTTTTAATTCCTGAAAATTACACTCTAACTATAGATTCTGTAAATTTGGAAACAGGAATCAAAAAAAATTATATTTATACAGCAAAAGATTTAAATTCATCTGCTTTGTATAAAGTTTATCATGATATATATTCAACTTTATCTCAAAAAGATACTTCTTATATTAGAGAAATTATTTCGAGCAAAATTCCCGAAAACAGCACTCTTTTAGATAGTTTAGTGGAAATTACGCCTATTGGATTTAACAGTACATTAAGTTTTAAATTGGAGTCCAATTTAATTAAAAGTGTATATCTAAAGTTAAATGGTAATGAGTTGTTTAGTTTTGAGGTTTTTCATGATTTTGATACCTTAAACAAGGATTTATCTAAGTTTTTTAAAAATATTAAAATTGTAAAAAGCAAAAATCAAAGTTTATTCGAGAACAAAAAAAATAGCATACTTTCTCAGTTAAAAAATCAAACTTTATCATCCGTTGAAATTGCTCAAGGGATTTATGGTTCAAAATGGGATAAAAATGATTATTCTACATTAAAATCTTATGTAACCAAATCATTTTTATATGATACATTAAACCTTAATATAAATAGTAGTTTATTATCCGTTATAGATACTTTAAGTACTACATATTTTGTACAAGATAGCAAGGAAATTTACAGTAAATTAAACCAAAACAGCAAGTTAACTTTATTAAATTCTTTAGTTAATTTAAAAAGTGATAGCGCTTTAAATATTTTTACCGATTTGTTGTTAAAAGATACTTCAACACATAACTCTTTTAATTGGTGGTACTTAAATAATATTTTAATTGACTCTGCTAATTTAATCCAATATGTTTTTCCAAAAATTTTATCGATACTAAATCATGAAACTAATATCGAAAACTTAGCTTTTGTAATCGAAAATCTTTTAGATAAAAAGTTAATTTCAACAGAAATATTAAATCCATATAAAGATAAATTTTTATTCTACACGCAAAAAAGTATAGATAGTGCTTTGTATAAATTAAAAAATGTAAGTGAGGATGAATGGTATTATTTTCCATATTGGATTACCAAAAGCGTAAATATTATTTATACCATGAATTGGGCAGATGAAAATTTAAATAGTGCACTTTTATTTGCCGAAAAAAATGTAAACTCAAAAGAGTTTAGTAGCACAGTAGTGGTTAATTTTTTAATTAAAAATATAAATTTACCTAAGGAGCTTAAAAATAAAGTATTTGCCGATACGCAATATTTTTGGTATATGTATTTTAAATTACAAAAGCATAATTTAACGCATATTTTACCTAAAAACTTACAAGATTTTAAAGAGTTAGCAAAAAGTGATTTGTTAAACTATAGCATAGAATTTGAAGATTATACACCTGATAAAATAGAGTTTTTAAGTACCGAAATGGTAGAATTTAAAAATCAAAAATTACAATTTTATACTTTTGTAATTAAAACAAAATATGATGATTCCACCGAAGAATATTTTGGTATAAGTGGAGGTTTTGAGCCAAATAATTTTACTAAAGGTAAAAAGGAGGATTACACTAGCATTTTATGGGAGGATTGGAATACAATTAAAAAATTGCCTAAATCTGCTTTAGTGGAAAGGATTTTAAACGAATATTATAACTATTAAATCAAGGTAATATGATTGCCCAAAATTTACAAAATGTACGTACTACTTTACCACAACAGGTAACTTTAGTAGCGGTTAGTAAAACGAAACCAATTGAAGATATTTTAGAAGCATACCATGCTCAACAACGTGTATTTGGCGAAAACAAAGCGCAAGAAATGAAGGAAAAATATGAAGCGCTTCCAAAAGATATAGAGTGGCATTTCATTGGGCATTTACAATCAAATAAAATTAAATACATTATCCCCTTTGTTGCGTTAATACACAGCGTGGATTGTTTAGATTTATTAGAAGAAATTAATGTAAAAGCACAAAAAATTAATCGTGTTGTTCCTGTTTTATTACAAGTACATATTGCGCAAGAAGAGCATAAATTTGGCTTTAAGTTAAACGAAATATTCGAAATTATACCTAGCTTACAAAAATATCAAAATATCCAAATTAAAGGTTTAATGGGTATGGGAACTTTTACAAATGACCAAATACAATTAGGTAACGAATTTAATAGTTTGCAAGTTTTGTTCAATAAAATTAAGATGTCCTATAACGAAATTTTACCTATATTTGATATCTTAAGCATGGGGATGTCTAATGATTACGCATTAGCAATTCAAAATGGAAGTAATATGGTTAGGATTGGTAGCACGATATTTGGTGAACGTAACTACAATAAATAATTAATTGAAATTTTATGTTTAAAAATTTACTTTTAGTTTTGATATTTTCTACAAATTTTTTGTGGGCTCAAAACAATAATTTATATCAATTTATAAACAAAAACATTACTTTTAAAAACGATACAATTGGAGTATCTAATGCTAAAATGCAAAGTGATGTTTTGTGGATTGATGCCCGATCTTATACAGAGTATAGTAAAGGAAGTATCGCAAATAGCATAAATATAAATGCGGCACATCCAATTTTAACAGAGTTAAATTCGGTTGCAAAAAATAAAAATATAATTGTGGTTTCAAATTTTGGTTATCGAGCAAATTTATTGGCTTCTGAGCTTAAAAAAAATGGATTTATACAAGTAAAAGTTTTGTATGGTGGTTTAATTGATTGGGTAAATCAGCAAAATGGCTTGGTAAACGATAAAGATGCTACTTCTTATTTAATACATATTGGGGAAAAAGAAAATGCGGTTTATTTAACCAATAATAATTTTATTGCAGTTTATTTTAACGATTAAAAAAATTCCGTTAACTATTTTATAAGTTAACGGAATAAATATTATTAATAGATTGTATTATTTGGATAATTCAAATGATACTTCTCCTAAAAACAGGTTTGTAGTTTTAAGAATTAACTTATCTTCTGTAAATTTTGTGATTGTCCAAGTTCCACCCCAAGAACCACCATCACTAGATTCATCTACAATAACTAATTGAGTTTGTTCGGAATTTAAAGAGTAGGTAAAAGCTCCTTTGGTACTGTTTGTAGAACTATAATCTTCACCAATACAAGTTGTATCATTACAAGTTCCAAATTTTAAATAAGAACCAGTGCCAAGAATTGTTTGTCCAAGAACAACACTTTTGTCAACGTTCCATTTACCCTGAATTGTTTTTTCTTCTTCTTCAACTTTTTTACAAGAATTAAAAAATAATGATGATGCGGTTAATAAACCAATTCCTAAAATAATTTTTTTCATGATTCAATTTTTTTAAATGAGACTAAAAACTATCAATATTTATGCCAATTATTTTAAGGAATACTTTTTTAGATTAAAATTAAAAATTCAATTTTAACCCACCAATCATTTCAAAATTTCCAATCAACTTATACATTTTGATTTCGGCATTTTGATAAATTTTCAAATCAATTTGGCTATCAGAGTGATGTAAAATATCTCGGGATAATTTCCCTTTTAACGGACCTTTAAACATATATTTTTTAGCTACCGAAAAACTCATTTCAAGTTTAATTTGTTTACTTTTTATAGTAATTGTTATGTTTTCGGGATTTGTATTATCATAAGATACATTAAACAAAGTTAGGGTTCTTAAATCCAATTCTTCACCATTTAAACGTAAATGACCAACATGTTTAATAAACGATTTTCCCATCCATTTAATTTCGGCTTGCGAAAAAAGTAAACTTACATTAGGATTATTGGGTTCTACTGCTTGTATCCAAAAATATTTTTCGGGAAAAGAAGTTCCCCAATTTTTCTCCATATAACCTAAATCGTTATCTAACAAATATTTATTGTTAAATAAATTAATTTCACCCGAAATTAAATGAGATTTGTTTAATATAGAATGGTAGCAAGGTAAAGTTGGAATAAAATAAGCATAACCCATTGAATTTTTAAACGAAGAAATAGGCAGATTATCCGATATATTCAAATCCATATAAATATCCTTTAAGTTAATTTTGATTTCCTTTAGAGATAAAATATTTGAACCCATTTGTACGGAATGATTTTTGGGATTATACGAGATTTCATTTTTTGAAAAATAGTATATTTCAACATTTTTATTCGGGATTAAAAATTGAATAAATCCAAATTTATCGTAATAATTTCCTGTTGTATAACCATAAATAATTACAAAACTAGTTTGATGTTTGGCAGAATATATTTTATGAAACCAACCTTCAAAAAAATTCCTTTTTTTAAATTTTCCTTTAAGTTGAGTAGGCTTTAATTTTAGCATAAGGATTTGTTAAATCAACAAGTAAAATCCATTCCTAATTCATCAATAATTTCTTTGTGTTGCGGATATAGTTTTAGCAATTCTGATTTTTGATACAATTTAAAATCTGCGAAATCAAAACCTGGCACAACTACGCAACTTACCAAGGAAAATTTACCCGATGATTTGGAACCAAAAATACTATTAGCAGGAACCATTGCTTGTAAAACTTCATCTTGCGCGGGGTTGGGACCAATTTTTATAATATTTAAATTTCCAGCATCATTTATACTATAAACACAAAGCGGCGCTCCTGCATGATAAAACCAAAGTTCGTCTTGTTTAATAGTATGAAAATGCGATACATTTCCTTCTTCAATTAAAAAATAAATACTCGTTATATAATTTCTTTTTTCACCAATTTCGGTGGGAATAAAACTATTATTAGAGCGGTAAATTTCTTTGTAATATCCTCCTTCGGGATGTTGTAAAAGTTTAAGTTCCTTTACCCAATATTTTGCATCTTTCATGTTTTGCATTTTTTAAATAAAAAAAGGCTGGATAAACCAGCCTTCAATTTTATTTACTTAAACCGTATTTTACAATGCAGTAAATGGCTCTAAAACCATCTCTCCATCCAATTTTTTTACCTTCTTCATAAGTTCGTCCGTAGTAAGAAATCCCCACTTCATAAATTCTAACTTTTGGAATGGCAGATATTTTAGCAGTAACCTCTGGTTCAAAACCAAATCGTTTTTCTTGTAAATCCAAGCCTTGCACCATTTTGGTATTAAATACTTTGTAACATGTTTCCATATCCGTTAAGTTTAGGTTGGTAAACATATTGGATAACATGGTTAAAAATTTGTTTCCTATAGTATGCCAAAAAAATAACACACGATGAGGTTTTCCTCCCATAAATCTTGAGCCATACACCACATCTGCAAAACCATTCACAATTGGTTTTAATAAAATATTGTATTCCTCAGGGTCGTATTCTAAATCCGCATCCTGAATAATTAAATATTCGCCAGTTGCTTTTGAAATTCCAGTGTGTAATGCAGCACCTTTACCTTGATTTACTTCGTGTTTATAATACTGAATATTTAACTCTGGGTTTTGAGTCATGTAATTTTTAATCGCTTCCTCGGTATTATCTTTGGAACAATCGTTTACAATAATCAATTCTTTCTCGATATCGTTAAGCAATTGCACCGCTTTTACTTTATTTAAAATTAAATGTATGGTTTGCCCTTCATTATAGGCTGGTATTACAATGGATAATTTCTTCATTTTAAAAGTTTAAGGAGACAAATATAATTATTTTAAATTATTTATCTATACCTATTTTTTTATCCAAATGTAAAATTATTAACTTTGAGATAAACTAAATTTTATGTGGTACAACAATATTTTAGAAACCATTGGTAATACACCAATGATTGCTTTTAATAAAATCACCAAAGATATTCCAGGTACTATTTTGGCTAAAATAGATACTTTTAATCCAGGAAATTCTATTAAAGATCGTATGGCGTTACAAATGATTTTGGATGCCGAAGCTGAAGGAAAAATTAAACCAGGAGGTACTATAATAGAAGGTACAAGTGGAAATACTGGAATGGGTTTGGCTTTAGTTTGTATTGCCCGTGGATACAAATTAATTTGTACCATGAGCGATAAACAAAGTAAGGAAAAAGTAGATATTTTACGTGCTGTGGGTGCCGAGGTAATTGTTTGTCCTACGGATGTTGAGCCTGATGACCCACGCTCTTATTACTCGGTTGCACGACGTTTAGAAACCGAAATTCCTAATTCGTATTACGTAAATCAGTACGATAATTTATCTAATACTAAAGCACATTATTTAACCACCGGTCCCGAAATTTGGGAGCAAACGGAGGGAAAAATAACACATTTGGTAGTTGGAGTAGGTACAGGTGGAACTATATCTGGAACAGGAAGATTTTTAAAAGAAAAAAATCCTAATATCAAGTTATGGGGAATTGATACTTATGGTTCGGTGTTTAAAAAGTATCATGAAACAGGTATTTTTGATAAAAACGAGATTTATCCTTATAGCACCGAGGGAATTGGAGAGGATATTTTACCTAAAAATGTGGATTTTAGTATTATTGATCATTTTGAAAAAGTAACGGATAAAGATGCGGCAATTATGACCAGACGCTTGGCACGCGAGGAGGGATTTTTTGTAGGAAATTCCTGTGGCTCAGCGGTTCAGGGTTTAATGCAATTGCAACATTTGTTAAAGCCAACAGATGTGGTGGTGGTGATTTTTCACGATAGTGGCACACGTTATATTGGTAAAATATTTAACGATGATTGGATGCGAGATAGAGGTTTTATGGATAGTGGTAAACAAACAGCACAGGATATTATTAACCGAAAAGGTGCACAAAAATTAGTGTTTGCAACCAAAGAAAATAGTGTAAAACAAGCTATTAATTTAATGACCGAAAACGACATTTCGCAATTGCCAATAATGGAAAATAATGAGTGTGTTGGAACGGTACACGAAAAGGATTTATTTAAGTTTGTGATTGAACATCAGGATAATCAAAACGAAAAATTGGAGCAAATTGTAAAATCACCTTTGCCTGTAATTAGTCCGCGTACTACTATCGAGGAAATGTCGGGGATTATCGATCAAAATAATCCAGCAATGTTGGTTAAAAAAAGCGATGGTACATTTGGAATAATTACACGCCATGATATAATTAAATCCTTAGGAAATAAGTAGTTAACATAAATTTTAAATAAGGAAGTAAAAAAATCGAAAAGTTTTTTTCGATTTTTGTAAAAATAAATATATCTTTGTACCCGATACGGCGATGTTAGCTCAGTTGGTTAGAGCATCGGTTTGTGGTACCGAGGGTCGTGGGTTCGAGCCCCACACGTCGCCCGAAACAAAAAGGTCTTCAAGAAATTGAAGACCTTTTTTTATTTCAATTATATTTTTGGGTTAATTATTCTTTTATAAAAGTAAAATTACTATTCCATTCGTTGTTCTGAACTATTAAAAAGTAAGTTGCTTTTGGTAATGCAGAAACATCTAAAACATGATTTTTAACATTTTCTACTGTTAATTCTTGTACAATTTTGCCCTCTACAGTAGTTATTTTTATAGAAGTTAACTTAGCAATTTCATTCCATTCGATGTTTAACAAGGAATTAGTTGGATTGGGAAATGCTTTTATAAATTTTTCGTTAGTAATTTTAATATCGGACGTTGGAATTACTTCTACTAAATTAATACTTGTACCAGTTCTACTTCCTCCATGATAGGCTCCAGCAGTTTGATTTGGACCAATTGCAAGTATAATATCAATACTTCCAGCTTGTGCATTAAAATTAAATCCTCCATTGGTTGCCAATAATGGTCGTTCAATAATGTAAGTTGCTGTTGCGCCAGATGTTGTATAACTTTCTAAGCTAGTTATACTTGTTATTGCGTTTCCATACGTTCTATTTCCTAATATACGTTCGGATACATTTCCGCCCAAAGTTTCATTGGCAAAAATTGCATAGGTATTGTTCATTGATCTATTTCCAAAACCTATTGAAAACCATGAATTTGATGGGCCTGTTAGTTCAATTTTTGCTTTATTTGTTTCGTCATTTAACGTTACTTTTACATTTAATTGTCCTAAAGTTACCGAACCTGTAAATTCTTTTGCCAATAAATTTAAGCTTAATAGTAGAGAGAATAGTGTAATTTTTGTTTTCATAAATTATGATTTTTATTTGAATTAACAATATACCAAAGGTATAAATTTTAAATTATTTTTGAACTCTATTTTTAAAATTTATATATGAATAAAATTGTAATTTTTGCTATGGCTAGCATCTTAAGTATATCCACCTTTACGCAGGATAGTACTAAAGTTTTTTCCAAATACGAATTGGGTTTAAGTTTAGCTAAATTAAATAATTTTGGTTTGATGTATAAAAAACATTTTAAAATTAATTCGTTTTTTCGTTTATTATTAGCATCTATGGATTATACTTTAATTAATCGAACGGATGATTATATTCATAATTTTTCTTCGAGTATTACTATTGGTAGAGAAAAACGTAAGGAAATTTACGATAATTTA
>Ga0007787_10000666_pt1 | contig 10951 bp, 10 predicted proteins | sample LauGreFa1BDMLBSN_2_FD_59500 | JGI IMG/M metagenome (GOLD analysis project Ga0007787, IMG submission 59500) | Freshwater lake microbial communities from Lake Michigan, USA - Fa13.BD.MLB.SN | ecosystem: Environmental > Aquatic > Freshwater > Lake | place: Lake Michigan, USA | collected 2013-09-23 | reverse complement strand
CTTTTGGTATCCCTTGTAGATGAGGAAAACACCTACACCAATGGCAACAAAATGCCAGGGTTTCCATTTAAATGGTAAGTTAGGTTTAGGCATAGTGTTTTATGGTGCGCCAAATTGTTCGGTTATTTGCGTGTAGAAATCCATGCGTATTGAGATAGAAGAACGCATTACACAACTTACCTGTCAGCTAAGTAATGTTAGCTCCGGCATGCAGAATATTGAACAAAAAGTGGTCAAGGCCACCGACATTATTTCGAACCTCGGAAAGGCCTATTTACAGAGTGAAACAGCCCATAAAAGAAGGATAGCGAGTTCGGTTTTTCCTAAAGGGTTGATTTTTGACGATCGGAAAGTTCGAACTCTCCAAATAAATAAAGTGATAGCCCGAGTTCTCAATATTTACAAGGGTTTCGGAGGTTCTAAAAAAAGAAAGCACACCAAATTTGGTGTACTTTCCCTCAGAGTGGATCCGGAGAGATTCGAACTAATTATTTATCTAGCTGATATACAGAAACTTAAATGATTATTCTTTTTATTACTGAAACATAATTGAAACAAATTTAAATAATATAAAAATATTTAATATCAGTTACTTTATTTAAAATATCGATGCTTTACCTGATTGATTAATTTTATTTAGCCGATGCCTTTCAGTATTGATTGATTTTTTATTTTTATTTGGGCGATGCCATTAGTTTATTTAAATAGTTTAAAAATTGCTTTATGCTTATCTTTTTTAATAAATTTATATTATAAATCAGTTAAATGTATCACAATAGTTTTAGTTTAATCATTTTTAGAATTTTCCATTTGGGAAATAATTTTATTTACTTCAGCTTCTGTTGATTTTAATTTAGTTTGACAGAAGGTAATTAATTCCGATGCTCTTTTAACCCTCTGAGCCAATATATCAACTGAAACAGTTTCATTTTCTATTTCTCTAGCAATTTGAACTAATTCTTTATATGCCGTTTCATATGTTAAAATCGTTTCCATTGTAATCTGATTTTGATTTAATTGTAGATTTTATTAATTTATCAATAAGTATAATTTCTAAATCTGTATTAAGTTTTAATAGATCGGGATTGGTGGTTATTTGACCATTGTGTTTTATAATAGCAAAACCTTTTTTTAAAATATTCTTCGGTGAAATCAGGTTGATAACAGATAAATAATGACCCAAATAACCTTTTTGATTTCTTAGATAAGAAGTTTTAAAAGATTTGACATTATTAATGATATTAAAAATGTTATTCAATTGATTGCTTGTAATAACTTTTGGTTTTGAAATTATACTAGAGGCAGTAAACGAAAGACTACTTTTGTTCATAAATAAAAATGTTTTTGTTTTATTTATTACTGTTTGATTATTTAAAACCAATTTGTCTTTATAATCATTTAGAAATGTTCGGGAATTATTGATGATAAAAGTATTTAAAGTTGTAAGTTTTTGATAGTTATTTGAAAATGTTTGCTGTGATTTAATCAGTATTTTTTTCTGAAAATTTAAGATTGAATCTTCAAACTTTTTATTATGTGTAATAATAAACTCTGCTGCTTTTGTAGGTGTTTTTGTTTGTGTATGTGCCATCAAGTCAGTAATAGTTTCGTTTTTTTGGTGACCGATTCCGGTAATAATTGGTATTGGAAAACGTGCAACTGCCAAACCAATCTTATAGTTGTCAAAAATAAGAAAATCAGTTTGAGCACCACCACCACGAATTATGACAACTACATCATATTTGATATTGGATTTAAAAACGTCAATTAACCTTTCTAAAAATTGCTGTGCATTAGCTTCGTTTTGTACAACCGTGAAATAATCATGGATATCAAATTTAAACCCATAAGGATTATTTAAAAGTGTATGTCTGAAATCTTCGTTACCTGCAGATGTTTTGGAGGCTACAATAGCAATACGATGAATTACCAAAGGTAAAAGTATTTTACTATTTTTTGTTTCATATCTATCCCCAATTTTTGAAATATACTTTGGGTTTTTGGCTAATAAGTTATGAAGTGTAGTTTGTTTTTGTTGTTCTAAAACACCAATTGTAAAATTGGTTGATATATCCTGTACATCTAATGACAAGCCAAATTCAATGTGATAATTAATTTTAACCTCTACAAGTACATTGATATTATTTATGAACTTTTGACCTGTAATAATCTCAAACTCCTTGATTTTAGATGCCCCACTGCCCCATGCTTTTCCTGGTATTTTAGCTAATAATTTATTTGAATTTTCATCTTTTTCAACAAAATTAAAATAATGATAATTGGTTTTTTCTTTGTAGCTGTGATTGGTAACATCAGCAATTACCCACACTTTTAAATTATTAAAGTTACATTCAATAACATTCTGAATTTTTTTATTCAATTCTGATAACTTAATATACTGAGATTTAAAATTCATTTAAACAAATTTATATGCAGATAGCAAATTTAATTTACTTAGATTTTGATATGCTTGCTGATAAATAGTCGCACCTTTTAAATCAATTCCTCCGCTTTGGTTTAATTGATATGCTGCAAATGCACCTTCAACATTATAAATATCGTCTAGAAAAAATTGTGGAAATTCTTGAAATGACATTAATAATTCTACTTTTAATCCATTTACAATTAATTTTTTATCAAATTTTGCAAAAGGATTAATTCTAGTATCATCTATAAATTCTAAATCAAATCCTCTTTGTTTAACTTCAATAAAAATATCACTAACAAAGCTTAATATTTCAGCCGAATATGCAGCTATTAATGCATTTTCCTGTATTTTAAGTGTATTTACATTACAAAGTTCAGAAATTACATTATTTTTTTTTAAAATTAATAGTGCTGGCTCAAATTCTTTAAGTATATAAGCTATTAATCCATTATAAAAAAAACCAATTGGTTTAAAATAAACCCCCAAATCACATGCAGACAATAATTCAAAGTTAATTGTATTATATGAAGTAAGAAAAAGTCTAAAATTCATCTCAAAAGCATTTAAGGGCTGTTTTTCTCTTTTAGATATAAATTGTTCTTTAACTTTATTTAAAGTTTCAGCATGAAACATAATTCTTAAAATTTTTTCATTTACTGATAAATCATTCATTTTTATATATTGAATAAATAATAAATTAATTATAAATATAATATTATTAATTTTATTTTCATTAAAAATTATTTGATAAAAAAAGATTGATTATTAATAAAAATAATTTTTAATAATATTATTTTATAATCGTTAAAAATGAAATAAAATAAATTAAATTAAAAAGTAAAAACTATATTATTTTTATTTTCATAAATGACCATATCACAATACATAGAAAATATCAACCAACGCTATAAACTTGGTAACGGCACTGAACATACTTATCGGGGCGACTTGCAACAACTGTTGGAAAGTTTAGTGCCTGTCATCAGGGCGACCAACGAACCTAAAAGACAAACGTGTGGAGCTCCCGACTACATATTGACAAAAAAAGATATTCCAGTAGGCTTCATTGAAGCTAAGGAAATTGGCGAAAAAGACCTTGAAGGAGCAAAGAAAACAGGAAACAAAGAACAGTTTGACCGTTACAAAGCATCGCTAAACAACATCATTTTTACAGACTATCTAGACTTTCATTTATATCGTGACGGACAGTTTGTAATGAAAATTGCCATTGGTGAAATCACCGACAAAGGCATAAAACCGCTGACCGAGAATTTTTCAAGTTTTGAAAATTTCATCAAAGACTTTTGTACCCACATCGGGCAGACCATAAAGAGTTCAAAAAGACTTGCAGAAATGATGGCGGGCAAAGCCCGCCTTCTTTCTGAAGTGATTGAAAAGGCATTGACCAGTGATGAAACCAATCACGAAGACAGCACCCTGAAAGACCAAATGAAGGCTTTCAAACAAATTCTTATTCACGACATCACTCCAAAAGGCTTTGCAGACGTTTACGCCCAAACCATTTCTTACGGAATGTTTGCAGCTCGTTTACACGATGCAACTTTACCAACTTTCAGCAGACAAGAAGCAGCCGAACTTATTCCGAAATCAAATCCATTTTTGCGAAAACTATTTGGCTACATCGCTGGACCTGATATTGACGACCGCATAAAATGGATAGTTGATAGCTTGGTAGATATTTTTCTGCATTGCAACGTGGAAGAAATTCTAAAGAATTACGGTAAGTCAACAAAAATGGAAGACCCAATTATCCATTTTTACGAAACCTTTCTAAGCGAATACGACCCGAAACTCCGCAAAGCACGGGGCGTTTGGTACACACCGCAACCAGTTGTAAATTTTATAGTTCGCGCCGTTGACGATATTCTAAAAACTGAATTTGACTTACCGCAAGGACTTGCAGACAATAGCAAGACACGAATTAAAATTGAACAGCAAGGCAAAAAAGTTGAGCAAGATGTTCACAAGGTTCAGATACTTGACCCAGCAACAGGAACAGGAACTTTCCTTGCCGAAGTGGTAAAACACATTCACAAAAAGTTTGAAGGACAACAAGGTATTTGGAGCAATTATGTTGAAACACATTTGTTGCCACGCCTGAACGGCTTTGAGTTGCTAATGGCAAGTTATGCAATGGCACACTTGAAATTAGATTTGCTTTTAACCGAAACAGGCTACAAGCCAACCACCAACCAACGATTTAGAGTTTATCTCACTAACAGCCTTGAAGAAAGCCACCCCGACACAGGAACTTTATTTGCTAATTGGTTGAGCACCGAAGCAAACGAAGCAAATCACATAAAACGTGATACGCCCGTAATGTGTGTAATTGGTAATCCACCGTATAGTGGTATATCTGCTAATCAAGGTAATTGGATAAAAGAATTAATTGAAGATTATAAGTATATCGATGGAGTTCATTTCGGTGAAAGGAAGCATTGGTTAAATGATGACTACGTAAAGTTTATTCGTTACGGTCAACATTTTATAGAAAAAAAAGGAAGTGGCATTTTAGCATATATTAATCCACACGGTTTCTTGGACAATCCTACATTCAGGGGAATGCGTTGGAACTTATTAAAAACATTTGATAAGGTTTACACAATAGATTTACACGGCAATAGTAATAAAATAGAAAAATCCCCTGATGGAAGTGCAGATGTTAACGTTTTTGATATTCAACAAGGCGTTTCCATTAATATCTTTATAAAAACTGGAAGAAAGAAAAAGAATGAACTTGGTACAGTTTATTCAACAGATATTTACGGCAAAAGAGAAACGAAGTACAACTATTTACTTGAAAACAATTTAGCTAATATTTCATTTAACAAAATCCAGCCTGAAAGTCCCTACTTCTTTTTTGTAAATTCAAACAATAACCTTTTTGAAACATACGAGAAAGGATTTAGTGTTTCTGAATTAATTATGCATTATACGGTAGGATGTGTAACTGCTAATGATGAATTGAATATTTCATTCACAAAAAAAGAGCAACAATTTAAGATTCAGGATTTGCTTGTAATGGAAGAAGCTGATTGGCGTATAAAATATAATCGTAAAAAGGATTCAAGAGATTGGACTTATAAGACTGCTAAGAAGGATGCAATAGATAACAATAAAGACATTAACTATACTCAAGTTTCGTATCGCCCTTTTGATAGTAGATGGACTCTATATACTGGTAATTCACGTGGATTGTATTCTAGTCCTCAGCCCAAAATTATGAAGGAATTTATTCAGCGAGAAAACATAGGTTTAGTTACAGCAAGAAGTAATAAATCCGAAACTTGTGACCATTTTTATATTTCAAAATACATGATGGAAACTAAATGCGGAGAAAGAACTACTCAATCTGCAATTTTTCCTCTCTACAAATATTCAGAAAATTATGGTCAACAAACGCTTGATGAATCGAGTGAAAGACAACCTAACTTAAATACAGAAAATGTAAAGCAAATATCAGATAAGTTAGGTTTGACTTTCACCAACGAAAAAGAAACCACTAAAAACACATTTGCACCCATTGATATTCTAGACTACATCTATGCAGTATTGCACTCTCCTACTTACCGTGAGAAATACAAAGAGTTTTTAAAAATTGATTTTCCGAGAGTGCCTTATCCAAAAGACAAAGAAACATTTTGGCAATTGGTAAATCTTGGCTCACAAATCAGACAAATTCATTTATTGGAAAGCCCAACCGTTGAGCAATACATCACGCAATATCCAATAGACGGAGACAACATTGTAACTAAGCCAAAATATCAAGACGGTAAAGTTTACATCAACGACACGCAGTATTTCAACAACGTTCCGCAGACAGCTTGGGAATTTTATATCGGTGGTTATCAACCAGCCCAAAAATGGCTCAAAGACCGCAAAGACCGTAAACTAGAATTTGACGACATTTTACATTATCAGAAAATCATTGTAGCCTTAACGGAAACAGACAGATTAATGAATGAAATAAATCATATTGAAATAAATTGAAAAGATGGTATAAAAGTTGCACTAATATTAGTTATGCAATTAGTATCTGTTTTTACTAAATAATAAAATTATTTTATGCAAAAAGTTTTAATTTTCCTTATTTAAGTTCTTTTATTGCCTTTTAAAGTCCTTTTAATCCCTTATAAAGTCCCTTTAATCCCTTATAAGGTCCTTTTAATCCCCTATAAGGTCCTTTTAATCCCCTATAAGGTCCTTTATTATACTTATAATATCATTTTATACCTATATTTTGAACTTAAAACAAAATCATTAATAAGTACTCAAAAGTAAATTTCATTGTATTTTTTATAATTATTTATTCAATTAACATTTTCTAAATAGTTTATAATTTATATTTGTATTACAAGGAAACAAATTTCTGTTTTATCCTCTGCTTTTAGTAGGGGATTTTTTTTGATGGATAGTACAAGAAAACAGATTAACCGTCTTTTCCTATTGGTCTTTTGTTTTTCGTAAAATTCATTAATTGTTTACGTGTTTGTTTTGAAAATACATTCATCCATTTCCATTCCGGATATTTTCGATCTAGGAATGATGTGAATTTTAAAAGATCATTAGATCGGTATTTTACACATTTTGCTGAATTATCTGAATTATTACCAATCTTGACTATGCAAGAGTATTTTTTAGGTTTATTTGCATTCTTTTTCATTTTATGTTTTTGTTTTCTTGTACCATTCATCCAATTCTATTGTGGAATGTAGAATATTCTATATTAAGTTGATAATAATATATTTACATAGTTACATTTGGTCTACATTCATTATGTAATATTTAAAATTGTTGAAGATTGTAGAATTAATGTAGATAGTATGTAGATTTATTATTCAGTCTTATTTATTAGTATTTAGGGTGTTTATCTATTTAACTACATTGTTTATTTAAAAATTCAGCAGTGAATGTATAATACCTTCCTTTTTTTGTTTCTTGTTGCATAGAAAGGTTATTGTCATTGGTCATGCGATAATAATATTTAAAGTAAGTTGATGGTGTATCATTAGGCTCTAAATGCCATTTATCTTTTAAAATTTGAGTGATCTGGTGTCGACTTACCCTTATGCCTGATTCTTTAAGTATTTGTAATAGATCTTGATTGGTAAAGCAGATCTTGTCCAATTCGAATTTTCCTAGCTCTTCTTTTACTATTTCTATCAATTCTTTTTCAATCGATGTTTTGTTATTATTCTTAACTCTTTTTAATGCGTCTGTTTCAATTTGTTCAGGAGTAAACCACATTCGGCTTTTACAAGTTGTACTAAACTTTCTTTCTTTAATAAAATATAAAAAAGCCGGAATTTCTTCTATCAATTCATTTAAAAGATTTGTGTTATCATTTTCCAATTTGGGTACCTTCCTAACCCAATATCTAATTTCTTCTTGATCTATTTTAATGAAAGAATCTTCGTTATTTGAGCAAAGAATAAATTTTCCAAAAAAATCACTCTCTATTTTGTCTTTTCCTTTTGCTTCGGTCTTATTGGTTTTTGCAGTACTTAAACTTTTGATTCGTTCACTATCTTCCCTTTTATCAAGAAGTACTTCATCTACTCCAATAATAAGTTTATTCGACCAATCAGAATTAAACTGACTTCTAAAATCTTCATTGGTGTTAATGGTCATGTTAGCACTAAAAACAGCCTTATTATAATTTAAAAAAGTAGTTTTACCGGTATTTCTTGATTCACTTACTAAACATAGTATTGGTAGTATTTGTGTTGGTCTTTCAAGGATAAGCTTAAAATAATCCAAACCAATTTCATATTGTTCACCAAAAATGTGTTTGAAGAATTGTATAGTTTTATTACAATTACCTTTAATTGCTTTGTGTTCAAAAGGCTCATATCTGTTATAAGAATTACCAATTACTTGTTTGTAGTTCAAATGATCTGGAATAATGCAGAAAGAATCAAACTTTTGTATAGAGGAGATTAATTCAGTTGATTCATCTTGTTTTATTGTTGAGATATTCCAATAGGCTAGGGTTATAAATTTATCGCCCGAAGCCAATGGTTGTTCAATTTTCTTGTAATATACTACCCCAACACGTATGTATGGTATATTTTTTATCTTTGTCATAAGTTAAAATTTAAATGTTACAGAATTAGGACTGCTAGTAACAGTCCTTTTTTTATTTTTTAAGATTATACCCAATAATCTTGTGTTGATCCAATAGATTTAGAATATCCTTCCTCAAGAAATAAACCCTTTTATTGATCTTTGTAAAGGTTAATTTACCTGATTTTCGATAAGCCCAGAGTGAAGTTTGTTTGATCTTAAGAATATCCATAGCTTCATGGGCAGTAAGCCATTCTTTCGGATTGTCTTGTTTGGTTTCAAGTTTGGAAATAATTGAATCCAATTTATAATTGAATTCATTTAAAGCTTCCTGATTGATTAAGATGAGATTTGACATATTGTAATCTTTTATTATTTTCATTACAATATTAGGTTGCCTTAAGAGGCTAAAAAGAATACTATGAGGATACGACTTCTTGTAACTTGCAGAATCTCAATAAAATAATTTTAGGAAATTTTCTTCAATAAGTTTTCTATAATAGCTTTCAGTTTATGGTTATTATTAATTGCAATACCATTTCCAGTTGAAAATTTATTTTTACAGTATATAAAATCTATTGGTTTGCCATCTTTATTGCTAAAATTATCAGATACTAATTGTGAAAGTCTATAATCGCTAATTGTTTCCGCTTCAGTGAATAATTCTCTCATTCCTTTCATAAATGCTAGTAATAGTGTAACATCTTGATTAATCTTAATTCTAGTTCTTTTATTAGTTTCAGAATTACCTTTAAGATCAAATACCAAATTATTAACTCTAGAAATAACATTTTTCATAATAATTTCAGAGTACTTCGTATGATTTGGATGATCAAGGTCTTCTAAAATATATTCGCATTTTTTTTCAAAGTTATTTGCTTCCTTTTCTAAAGTTTCAATTTTAGCCAGATCATCCAAAAAATTAAGATTAAACTCCATACATTTAATAATCTTTTCAACTATAGAATCTAACTCTTGCTTATCTATATTTCCTTTGTGTTTTATAATATGTCTAAATATTTGCAATAAATATGTATTGCTATCAATATTTACTGCATTAATTGAGTTTATTAATTTTGAATTATTCATTTCAACTTTTTATTAAGTAAGTGTGTCATTGATTTTAAATATTGATCCGTAATCTTTGCATAGATCTGCGTGGACTTCAAATTAGAATGTCCTAGTAAATTACTAACTACCTCAATTGGGACTTTATTTGAAAGTGTTACTGTTGTTGCAAAAGTATGCCTAGCACAATGGTGTGTTAGTTTCTTTTCAATGCCAGCCATATCAGCCAATATCTTTAAGTAAGCGTTTGTTTTTTGATTGCTTATAATGGGCATTAACCTTCCTGTCACTTCTGCATACTTTTTGTGCTTTTCAATAACATTTAATGCCTTTTGAAGTACAGGTATTCTTAAAGGTTTACCAGTTTTAATCACTTTTTTGATAGTGATCCAGTATTGCCCATCATTTTCTTTTTTTAGATCACTGATTTTCAATTGATATGCATCGCTAAATCTTAATCCGGTAAAAGCTGATAATAAAAAAGTATCTCTAACATTATTTATACTTGTATTTTCAAGTTTTAGTGTTTCGATTTTTTCTAATTCGTCTTTAGTTAGAAATTCCTTTGTTACTTCAGTAGTTTTAAAAACAAAATTGGCAAAGGGATTTCTAGTAATTGTTTCATGTCTTAAAGCCTTTAGGAAAACACCTTTTAAAAGAGTTAAGTATTTTGCAGCCGTGTTTGTACTGATCTTCTTTTTGGTCTTCAGAAAGTGATCAAATTGGCTGATAATTTTAAGATCTACATTATTGAGTTTTATATCTTCTTTATGTATTATCGCAAGAAACTCTTCCAGATGTCTTTGAATGGTTTCATAGCGTTTTATTGTGGTTGGTTTGTATTGGGTTGTTAATTGTGCTATCTCTCTAATATGGTCATTTAAATAACTTATAAGAGTTACACTTTTTTCGTCTTTACCCAAATAAATATCCTTGATGAGTTTAGCAGTAACTTCCTTTCCATCACTAATAAGTTTGGAATGAATTTTGGTTACTTCATTTTGAATATGGAGTAAATAGGAATTCAATTCCGGATCTCCTTTTGCTTTTTGACTATTGGCATCCCATTTTTTTGGATTGATTGTTCTTTTGGTTGAGATCTCTGCTTTCTTTCGATTGACAGTTATGCGCAGATAAATGATATTGTTATCATCTGCATAAAATTTGGTTGTGAATGATAGTTTATCCATTTTATAGGTGTTTCATTTAACTGAAACATTTTTTTTAAGGTGAAACTTAGGTGAAACAAACTTAACTATAAAATGAATATTGCTGAAACATACCGAAACAAAAAACTCGCTAAATTATTGAAATAAAGCGAGTTAAATGTTATCGAATTTTCATCTGTGGATCCGGAGAGATTCGAAC
>Ga0007787_10000662_pt1 | contig 10987 bp, 10 predicted proteins | sample LauGreFa1BDMLBSN_2_FD_59500 | JGI IMG/M metagenome (GOLD analysis project Ga0007787, IMG submission 59500) | Freshwater lake microbial communities from Lake Michigan, USA - Fa13.BD.MLB.SN | ecosystem: Environmental > Aquatic > Freshwater > Lake | place: Lake Michigan, USA | collected 2013-09-23 | reverse complement strand
TAAATATTAAAATAAGAACTTATAAATTAAATTGATTACGCCATCGTTCTTTTTCTGTTTTAAGAGCGGTGTACGGATTAAAATCGTCTTGTAAAAAATCTTGTTCTATATCATGGTTGGTGTGCAGGTTTTTCCAAAACAATTGCATCCATTCATGTTGCAATAATTGTTTAAAATGCGAAACAACCTGTGCTTTTCGTTTTTGGCTTAAGCGATTGTTTTCGTGCATATGATTAAAAAAATTTTCAATGGTTTGTATTACTGCTAAAATACCATCCGGATTTATGCTGGATGCGCAAACCGCACGGGGTTTCCAGGCATATAAATTTTGAGGAAACCAGTGTAAACTTTGCTGATACACATTAGCAGCCGTTTCGGCTTGTGTAATATTGGCACCATCTGCTTTATTTACAACTAAAATATCTACCCACTCCATGATACCTTTTTTCATGCCTTGTAGTTCGTCTCCGGCACCTGCAAGCATCAATAATATAAAAACATCGCACAGTTTTTGTACATCGGTTTCGCTTTGTCCCACGCCTACCGTTTCAATACAAATAACTTCAAAGCCTGCAGCCTCGCATAGCAACATCGATTCATAGGTGTGTGCCCCTATGCCCCCCAATACACCGGTGCTTGGGCTGGGCCTTATAAAAGCCATTGGGTTTGCTGAAAGTGCGGTCATGCGTGTTTTATCACCCAAAATAGAACCTTGTGTACGAGTACTGGTGGGATCAATTGCTAAAACGGCTACAGATTTTCCTTGTTGGATGTAATGTAAACCCATTTGTTCTATACAGGTACTTTTTCCTACCCCAGGCACACCTGTAATACCTAAACGAATTGCTTTTCCGGTAAAGGGCAATACGGCTTCTAATATTTTTTCAGCTAAAATTCGGTGTTCTAAATTGGTAGATTCGGTAAGCGTTATGGCGCGTGCCAGCATGGCCCGATCGCCTGACCTTAACCCTTCCGCATACTGTAGGTGTAGGGGCTTATTCATCTGATAGTATCATAAAGATACGTTTTGAAAGCATACCTTTGGTGTAATGCTGTATCCACAAGGATTTTGTTATACTTCAGAATTCCCTAAACTTAGGCGGGTTAATGTTAATAAGCAAATTTATTGCCGTGTGCGCAAGCGTTGGCTTAAGTTTAGTGCCGAAGAATTTGTGCGGCAAGCTTTTATAAGTACGTTAATACACGTGTATAAAGTGCCGGCCGGCAGCATACAGGTAGAACGCGAAATGGCCTTGCATCATGTACATTTTAGATTTGATGTAGTGGTTTTTAAGCCCAATACAAAGCCCTGGTTGTTAGCTGAATTAAAAGCGCCGGATGTGGTTTTAAATGAATCTACCCTGCATCAAGCCTTGCGGTATAATCTGGTATTACAATCGCCATGGCTTTTACTATCCAATGGCATTTCTGAATATGTTTATAAGGAGGGCTTACCGGTAAAATCGCTTATGCCCTATACAGCAGATACGCTTAATTATTAAGCATTACCGGCATTACCAGCATTAAAATATCTTCAGACGGATTTGCTTTTGCTGCAGGAGAGATAATACCGGCGCGGTTAGGTGCAGACATTTCTAGTAGTATTTCATCGGATTCAAGGTTGTTTAACATTTCAAGTAAAAACCGAGAATTAAAACCTATTTCCATATCCTGTCCCGTGTAGGTACATAATAATTGCTCTTGCGCCTCATTAGCATAGTCATGGTCTTCGGCACTAATAGTTAATTGGCTTCCAGCAATTTTAACACGCACTTGATGGGTGGCTTTATTTGAAAATATGCTAACGCGTTTTAGCGCGCCTAAAAATATACTACGATCTACCGTTAATTTATTAGGATTCTGTTTGGGAATAACCGCTTCATAATTAGGGTATTTTCCGTCAATAAGTCTGCATACCACAGTAACCATGCCAAAATGAAAAAGCGCATTGGTTTTATTAAAATCAATTTTTACGGCATCGTCTATGCCGGTTAGGAGTCCCTTAAGCAATTGTAATGGTTTTTTTGGCATAATAAATGCCGCGCTCATTCCGGCACGAGCATCATTACGGGTATAGCGTACAAGTTTGTGCGCATCGGTGGCAACAAATATGCTGTTAGCTTCGGAAAACTGACAAAACACGCCGCTCATAACGGGACGTAAATCATCATTTCCGGTTGCAAAAAGAGTTTTAGAAATGGCCCCCGAAATAACTTCACTTTTTATAAGCAGGGTTTGAGCACCATCAACCTTGGGCATACGTGGATATTCCTCGCCATTATGTCCGGTGATTTGATAATCTCCGTTTTGTGTTTTTAGTTTAACAGAAAATTTACCGGCATCCACTTTAAATGTAACTGGCTGCTCGGGTAAGTTTGATAATGTATCTAAAAGTGTTTTGGCCGGAATGGCAAGTAATCCGTTGCTGGAAGACTCAACATGCACCGATGTGCGTACACTCGTTTCCATATCGGATGCTGTAACGGTTAATTCGTTTTGCTGAAGTTCAAACAAAAAACAATCCAGAATGGGAATAGTATTATTGGTATTTAAAACACCTGAAATGGATTTCAAATGTTTAAGTAGGGTTCCTGATGAAACAACAAAATTCATACTTAAATATACTCTCTATTTACGAGCTTAAATTAAAATTACCTGTAGTGATTTATGCACTAGTTTTGAACAGGGTGTAAAAAATACAAAGGGCTAACCATCCATTTTCCAAACACAAAATACTGCACGATAGCCCATTCTTTACCGTCTTCAAAATTTAAATAGCAGCGGTCGGGATCATACGTATACTGTATTCCCATTTCAGGATTAACCTTGCCCGTAAATGGCGCCCTGTAAAATAAAAACGTTTTACATTGCTGTGCCTTATCGGTTACCCTAACCTCTACAAAAGGTTTACTGTGTTTTAAAGAGTCTTCACGCTTAATATTTTTGGAAGTGATAAGGCGCTCGTAATTGATATTCATAAAATATTTTAAATACTGACGCATGGCCTCATTATTGTATGCCAGGCTTTTACCTTTTGCATTTCGCAATGTAAACTGCGTAGTAGAATGCAGTTCAATGTCAAATGATGAATCTGCGCTAACAGCATCTGTATACTGTACTTTTATAGATTTTAAAATTTCAGGACTGTAATTAATTACCAGTCGATCGCGCCATTCTTGCGGATCTGCAATATATCGGGGCCTCAAATACCCTTTAAAGCCGGGTATAAAACAAATAAAAGGTTTTTCAAAATTACTTCCCTTAGCGGTATTTTCAAGCAGCATGTAATTACCTTCGCCATCCTCGGTTTCAAAACCTACATAAAAAACCCGAACCGTTTTGGACGCACACAACAGCTCCACTTTAAGCGCTGAAGTGCTCATGCTTTTTAAAATTGTTGGTGCAGTTTCACTAGATACGGGCGACTTTACGTCTATGCGTTTTATAACTTCCATTAAATTTAAAATGGCTTCTGATCTGCAGGTATATAAGTTGTTTACTATCCAGCCTTTTGCTGTTCGCTGCAGGTTAGAGCATGCACCGTTTTTATCCGTAATGCGAATTTGAGTAATGGCAGAAGTATCTTTAAACGCAAAATCACGCTCGTGTTCTGGTAAACGTTTATCGGTACAAGAAATTATTGGCAATAAAAACAGGCCGGCGACAAACCTGCAAAGTACCCTTAGCATAATCTGTTATTTGTATTCTTTACGGGCAGCAAAGAGTGAGTTTGCCAGCATGTTATACCGCAGTGAAAATTCCATACCGCCCAAACCGTTAGAAGCCACGCGGTAGGATGACACGTTGAGGTCATAGGATAAACCACAGGAGTAATTTCCAAAATCAAAAGTGGCCTTTGCCACAAAAGCATCCCGGTTACGATAAAATAAACCCAAACCAAATGCATTTTGAGTACGGCCGCCCGTAAATTTTGTACCGGTACGGAGTCTATATTTTAAAATAGATCCAAAATACAGGGATTGAAAATTGTTTTGTTTTTGAAAAATAATGGCCGGCATAGCGGTAAACCGGGTATCTATAATATCCAGCACAGAAGTTAATGACATTACATGTTTTACAGGCATTTCATATGATGATCCTACTCCAAAATCCTGAACCGGTCTATTTAAATGAAAGCCCCCATATGCCAAGCGAATAGAAATTTCATCATCATGATCTTGATCGGTAGATAAAAAGGAGTATTCGTAGGCTGCACCTACAGATAAGTCTACAGTAGTAAACTGACGGTAAGGAATTTCACCACTAATTAAATTAGGATCTAAATAATTACCGTTAAATTGTGAGGCATATAACAAATTATTATAATCGCCGTTCATGGCCCATGTACCACCGGCAATACCCACGCTCGCAACCGAATGCCGGTTAATTTTTAATAAGCCGTTTATATGCAATAAAATATTGGTGGTTGAAAGGTTTGCGGCGCCGGCCTTATCATTTGTAATTTGCAAACCAAGTCCCATAAAGGCGGGTCGTGTGCGGGTTTTAAACAATCCGCCATCCACCGATAAAGCCATTGTTTTAAATGTATTGTTCATTGCCGGCCATTGATTGCGGTAATTGATATTACTACGCACATAACCGTTAAAAAAGCCTGCATTGGCCGGAGATAATAATAAAGGGGTTTCAAAAACCTGTGAAAAATGTATGTCCTGTGCATTTAATGACGTAGGCCTTCCCATAAAACAACACACACTCACTAGTGCAAGGATTTTAATTTTTAATGTGTTTATAATTTTAAAACTCATGATTATCGTGTTAAGGTAACATTACCGCTCAGGGTTTTAGTATCTCCGTTTCCATCACGGTACGTTAGTACATAGGCATAAACACCAGTGGGTGCCATACTGCCCTTATAATTACCATCCCATCCACTCGATTCGGGATTTTGAGAGGCATATACTTCTTGTCCCCAACGGTTCCAAATTACCATTTGATAGTCGCTAACGTAAAGTCCGCTTCCTAGGGGTTTAAAAAAATCATTAAGCCCATCCCCGTTGGGTGTAAAGCCATTTGGTATATTCGATGATTCCGAATTGGAAACATCGCCCTCAGTATCTGTAAATATTGCTACCACATCGTCTTGAGTATAAAATTGTATGGCTACAGAGTCTTTGGTATTTGGATCCATGGGCGTATGGTTTTTAAACTCCCAATGGTGAAATTTATAACGTGAACTAGAAGGAATAGCTTTAAAACTCATGGTTGTAGAATAATAATTTCCAATCCATTTAAATTTATCTAATTCTAAACTGTTTAATTTCACTTTTCCGGCACCGGAAGGATATACATCCACTACTACCGGATAGGGGCCATATACACCATAACAACCGGGTTTTTTAAAGTAATTGGCTACAATATCACATCTGCGGGCAACGGCATTTCGTAGTTTAACCATATTAGAGTCCCATAAATTCATTTCTGTAATAAAAACACCGGGCCCGGCAGCACAACCCGGATCTTCATGACAGCGCATTTCGCTTAAATACAATGAATCTATAGCGTCAAAATGTTTTAAAATGGATGCACACGACAACGGGCCGTTCATTAAATCTTGATAGCGGTTTCGGTATTCCAATTTAAATGCGGGATTTCCTGTTGTTGAATTCATGAATTTCCAAAGTATATTACCATGGGCATTAAGGGCCATTGCACTTATTGGAATTGTTGAGGAGTGTATCGCACAGGGGCTTACATCGGCATTAAAATACGAAAGGGTATTTGTGGGCAAGCCGATACCGGCTGGAACTGTGTAATTAAAAACCGTTGGCATATTCCATAAGTAATAATGCCACTTATCTCCGGGCTTACCTGCTTGTCCGCCTTTAGCCAATGCAACGTTATAATTCCAAATATCGGCATTCATGCCGTAGCTGTTTAAAATCATGTAATCAATAAAACTGCCCTTGTCTAAATGCTTCATTACGGAGGCATAATAAGATCCCGGAAGACTGCTATTCATGGGCTTTGTCATAACCACATCATATACAGCTGTTCTAAAATTATTACTAAACGTAGAAGCCGATCCATCGGGATAACTCACTATACCATCGCCATTATGATAAAAGCACATATCAAGCGAATCTTTTGACTGATTATTATAAAATTGTTCGTAATACTTGTCAAATACTTCTGTTAAATTGTATACACCCCAATATTTACCATTTACAAAAGTTACAACAGGCTTTATATGTAAAGGATTTACACGAAGATTGTTTTTGGCCGCCAATGACTGGTAAAATACATCGCGTAAACCGGTAGCGTATGATGTAACGGTTGTAACAGCATTGGGTGCAGAGTGCGATTCTATATCACCTCCTTTTAGATGTAAAGTTGGAAATACCGAACGCGAACTGGTTCCTAGCGCAGCAACATTAAACAAGGGGCCATCAAAATTGCATCCAAATCCGTAGCGATCGTCAATACTAATATAATACCCCCGCTGCACCGTGCGCCATTCTTCGTTAGGCGGACGATTGATAACTGCATAGCCTTCGGTAAGCTGCTTATTGGCCGCGTAATACTCAACGTGTACAGTTGTTGAAGGTGGATTGCCATTGGAAATAAACCATGCACTGTCAGCTTTGTCAATGGAGAGTGAAAGTACCCCGAATTGTTTTGAAAAATTTTGATGTGCCGGGTCTATAAAATAGGAATTTGTTTCGCAAAAACTTTCAAGGTAGTCTGTTAATCCTGAGCAGGTAGCCGCACGGGTTAAATTAGGTGCTGCAATTATACGCACCAAACTTGTATTACCTAAAACTATAAAACTCGACAAAGAATCAAAATACTGGGTTGTACTGGCCGCACCAGGAACGGGATAATCGCCATTTGTAGTATAAAAAATATCAATGCAAGGATATGCGGCCGTATCGTATGTTTGACCCATGTACTTTACATACAGGTTTTGTGCACCTTCCGTAAAAAATCCTCCTGTATTTATATTTGCCGTATACGCACCCGGTGCAATGGTTTGCGTTGCATTAGCAGAAAATAATTTTGGTTTGGGTAAATAATCTACGTATTGGCCAATAATACCATTGGGCTGCATGTAAGACGGGCTCGTAAATAATTTCCATGCAGAAACACCCGATACGTCTTTCATTATACGACCTCTGGAATGTCCGGCTTTAGTGGTTTGAACAAATATAGAGTCGCGAACTACGCCCAAAGCATTGGTAAGGATTAGCCACTGGCTTTTGCATTGATCTAGAGCGAAATTAGCATGATAGCCGTTTTTATCTGAAGTGCCTCTGCCCGACAACCAAACCACACCCAGCTCATTTACACCAAGATTAAAATTAGCGGGAAATGGCCATTTGAAAAGATTATTACGATCATTACTTAAATAATAACCGTTTAAGGTCACTGAACTTGTATGCGCATTGCGTATTTCAACCCAATCGCTCAGCTGCCCGTAATTATCTGCTGGGCCCTGAATATTTGTAGCGCAATATTCATTGAGTAAAATGGCAACATTTGATTCTTGCGCTTTTAAGTGCGCCAAAAAACCTAAAACAATTAAAACCCATGTATGTGCAAAACGCGTGTGTGCCATAGACGTTTAAAATTCGTACAATTTTCAAATATAGCAAAAGCTATTTAATAAGCCAAAAAATTTATTATCAGTACTTTAGGTGTAATTTAAGGATTTTGTACCTTTAAGGGTTTCCACATGAGCGAGTTCATAAAACACGAATGCGGCGTAGTTCTCATTCGACTACGAAAACCCCGATCGTATTATAAAAATTCAAATTATGGCTTGCAAATTTTATATCAAATGATGGAAAAAATGCGCAACCGGGGCCAGGACGGTGCCGGCATGGCAAGTATTAAATTACATCCACAACCCGGTGTGCCTTACTTATACCGACATCGATCTGTTGCAAATCAAGCTATTCAAGACATTTTTGACCATATTTACAACAGTCAACATCAACATCAATTACTGCAACTTAATGAGGATGATTTACCCTATTCGGGCGAACTTTTACTGGGGCATTTACGCTACGGCACCTTTGGCAAAAATGGCATAGAAAGCTGTCACCCCTTTAAACGGTCAAATAACTGGCTTAGCCGGAGCCTTGTTTTAGCGGGTAATTTTAATTTAACCAATGTAGATGAGTTGTTTCAGCAATTGGTTGAATTGGGACAGCATCCCGTAGAACGTGCTGATACAGTTACCGTTTTAGAAAAAATAGGCCATTTTTTAGATCGTGAAAACGATCGATTATTTAAGCACTTTAAAGATCAAAAACTTACTAATGAAGCTATAAGCGTGCAAATTCAAACTCATTTGGATTTAGCCTCCGTGCTTCAGGAAAGCAGTAAAAAATGGGATGGCGGTTTTGTAATGTCGGGCTTAATTGGGCATGGCGATGCCTTTGTTTTTAGAGATGCGCACGGCATTCGGCCTGCTTATTACTATGTTGATGAAGATATTATTGTAGCAGCCAGTGAACGCCCGGTAATTCAAACCGTACTAAATGTATCTCAGGATACAATACACGAGTTGCCTCCAGGCCAAGCCCTTATAATTAAAAAAGATGGCACATTTAAATGCGAGGTTATATTACCAGCTGCCGAACGACAAGCCTGTTCGTTTGAGCGAATTTACTTTAGTCGCGGAAATGATACCGATATTTACCAAGAACGCAAAGCGCTGGGTCGGCATTTGGCCCATCAAGTGTGGGATGCTGTAAAACACCAACTGCAAAACACTGTTTTTAGTTTTATTCCAAATACCGCTGAACTGGCTTTTTATGGAATGGTTCAAGAACTTGAAAAATTGGCGCATCAGCAGCATTCCGAGGCCCGTATTCGTGTTGAAAAACTAATTTATAAAGATGCCAAACTACGTACTTTTATTACCGATCAGGCGCAGCGCGATGATTTAGTAAACTTGGTTTACGATATTACCTATGGTGTTGTTAAGCCCCATCAAGATACTGTGGTGGTTATGGACGATTCTATTGTACGGGGTACTACTTTAAAACGCAGTATTTTACGAATTATTGACAGGCTTCAGCCCAAAAAAATTATCATTGTAAGCTCTGCACCTCAAATTAGATATCCTGATTGTTACGGAATAGACATGGCAGAGCTAAGTCGCTTTATTGCCTTTGAAGCGGCCATTGCCTTAACACGTGAACGCGGTCAGGCTAAAACACTAGACCACTTACATCAATTAGCCCAACTTGAATTATTAAAACCCAAAACAGAACAAATTAATATTGTGCAAGCACTCTACGCGCCGTTTAATGATGCTGAAATTTCAAATAAAATTGCTGAACTGGTAAAACCCAAAGAATTACAGGCTGAACTTGAAATTATTTACCAAACCATACCCGGTTTGCACGCCTCATGTCCAAATCATACAGGCGACTGGTATTTTAGCGGCTGTTACCCCACTCCCGGCGGAACCAAAGTTTGTAATCAGGCTTTTGTAAATTTTATGGAAGGTAAAGGCGGCAGGGCTTATTAATCGTTTTCTGCTATACTAAACTGGCCCGTTGCATCTAAAATCATACTTTTTTTTCCACTGCCTTTTCCCGAAATAAAAAACTGTAATGTATACCGCTTTAAACCCTTAACAGCAATTAAAGTGTATGTGCCTCTTGTAATAGCTCGGTATTCGGTAGATGTAAGTGCTGGAATACGGCTTTCAATTAAAGTGCCATCGGACCAAAGCAGGCTATCGGTTTGCACTTGCGAAAAATTACTAAAGCGCCACTGGTAATTTGATGAACATGCAATTAAGCACAAACCTGTAAAAATACTGTAGATTGTAATTTTAACAGCTTTCATAATTTGCGTTGAATTTGGCGCTCGGTATCGCGTTTTTTAATGCTGTCACGTTTATCGTGTTGTTTTTTTCCACGAGCCAGTGCAATAACTAATTTGGCATAACCTGTTTCTGAAATAAATAATTTTAAAGGTACTATGGTTAATCCTTTGTTTTGCAATGCTTTTCGCCATTTATCAAGTTCGCTACGTTGCAGTAATAAAGTACGTTCACGGAGTGGCGGATGATGGTAAAACGAAGCCTGTTGATATTCTGAAATATGCAGATTACGCACCACTAAATGTTTAGAGGTAAATGCACAATAACTGTCTGCTATGTTTACTTTACCTAATCGTATCGATTTGATTTCAGTACCTTTAAGCACCATGCCGGCCACAAGTGTGTCTATAATTTCATATTCAAAGCGTGCTTTGCGATTTTCAATAACTATATCAGAAGATGCCGACACATAACAAAAGTACACATAATGCTATAACTCTAAGACCCGCTTTACTTGAGGATATTACTTTGATTCAAAAATTAGCGCATTCCATATGGCATGCACATTACATTCCCATTATAGGTGCAAAACAGGTAAGCTATATGTTAAATGCGTTTTATTCCACTGCGGCTCTTAAAAAGCAATTTAGTACGCATCATGTGTTTTATATCCTTGAACATCCCTTACATGGCGCTTTGGGTTTTATATCTGTTGAAATGTTAACCGAAGGATCTTATAAAATTCATAAATTTTACATTGAAACAGCATATGCTAACCTTGGTATCGGAACACACGTTTTTACGTTACTAAATACATTATTACATGCTAAAGAATTTACATTAACCGTTAATCGTCAAAACTACAGGTCTATTAATTTTTATTTTAAACTGGGATTTAAAATAACTTCGGTTGCTGATTTTGATATTGGAAATGGATTTGTTATGAATGATTTTATTATGAAATGGACTTTAAAACATAATTGAACTAAAGCCGCTAGAATAGAACTTTATTAGAATTATAATTTTTAAACAAATCCAATTACAGGCAATGTAATTACGATGGCGTGTGCAAGCCCGCAGTAGCCCGGGCCGAAGGCGTCGCTCAAATTATATTCTTCATGTTAATTTTATTTGGGCCTTTCCGCTTTGCGGTCGCCGTCTTTCGGGCTTCACAGGTTCGGTTTT
>Ga0007787_10000659_pt1 | contig 11003 bp, 10 predicted proteins | sample LauGreFa1BDMLBSN_2_FD_59500 | JGI IMG/M metagenome (GOLD analysis project Ga0007787, IMG submission 59500) | Freshwater lake microbial communities from Lake Michigan, USA - Fa13.BD.MLB.SN | ecosystem: Environmental > Aquatic > Freshwater > Lake | place: Lake Michigan, USA | collected 2013-09-23 | reverse complement strand
CCTTCCTTGGCAAGCGCAACGTGCAGTTTGTGATGCTGCATTGCAATAGCACCTATCCAGCGCCCCTGCATGACATCAACCTGAAGTGGATGGAGCCATTGCGCAAAATCCATCCTTTGGTCGGATACTCAGGCCACGAGCGGGGGATCAATGTTTCCCTCGCTGCCGTGGCATTGGGCGCCGTCATCATCGAACGCCATTTCACCCTGGATCGCTCGATGGAGGGGCCGGATCATGCGGCGAGCCTCACCCATGCGGAACTCAAGCGTCTGATCGAGGGCATTAGAGAAATCGAGGCAGCCCTCGGTGACGGGCTGGACAGAGTCATGTCCCAGGGGGAAATGATCAACCGCGAAAATTTGAGTAAGAGCTTAGTGGCGTCCGTCGCCCTGACCAAGGGTACCGTGCTCACCCCTGAACATATCAAGGTCCGCAGTCCGGGGCAGGGACTGTCCCCGCAAAGGTACGAGGAACTGCTGGGCAGGACTCTGCAGCGGGATATGGGAGAGGAAGATTTCTTCTATCCATCGGACCTGAAGGAGACCAGGGTTTTCGCCCGTGCCTATCGCTGCAGCCGGCCATGGGGGGTGCCAGTCCGATACCATGATTTCGCGGAATACGCGGCCATGATCAAGCCGGATATCTGGGAGTTCCACCTGTCCTATTCGGACATGGATATCGATCCGGCGGATTTCCTCCAGGGCACGTATGCAGAAGACTTCGTGGTGCATGCGCCGGAACTCTTTGCCGGCAGCCGCCTGATGGATCTGGCTACACCGGATGAGGCCTACCGCAAGGAATCCCTGCGGGAGACCCAGCGCGTGATCGATATCACCCGGGGTCTCAAGCGCTTCTTCCCGAAGACCAGCCGACCTCTGATCGTCGCCAATATCGGCGGCTTCACCATGGACGAGCCGCTACCTGCCAACGTGATCACGAGCTACTACGAGCGTTTCGCCAGTAGCCTGTCCCAACTGGACCTGGAAGGTGTCGAACTGATTCCGCAGACCATGGCGCCGTTTCCTTGGCATTTTGGAGGCCAGCGCTACCAGAACCTGTTTGTGAAAATTGAAGAAATTGTCCACTGGTGCAGCAAGCTGGGACTGCGCATGTGCTTTGACGTGTCGCACAGTGCCCTGACCTGCAACCATCTGGGCTTCGATGTTTACGAATTCAGCGAGCGAATCGCACCACTGACCGCTCACCTGCACCTCGGGGATGCCAAGGGCCTCAATGGCGAGGGATTGCAGGTCGGAGAAGGCGACCTGGATTTCCCCCGCCTTGGCGCCATCCTGAAAAAGGGCTGTCCAACCGCCTCCTTCATTCCGGAGATCTGGCAGGGACACAAGAACGGTGGTGAGGGGTTCTGGATCGCGATGGAACGGCTGGAAGGGGTCCTTTGATGCCGTGCATTGAAAGCATCCGTGCCGAGGTGTCGGCATCCATCGCGGTCAAGCAGGCCCTGCTGAATGATGCGGGGCTCCTCGCCCAGATCGAGGCGCTGGCCTCCAGGTGCATAAGCTCCCTGCGCAGTGGCGGCAAGATCATCTTCGCGGGCAATGGCGGCAGTTTTGCCGATGCCCAGCACCTGTCCGCGGAATTTGTCTCCAGGTTCAAGTTCGACCGCGCGCCACTGGCTTCGCTGGCGCTGGGAACGAACAATTCCGCGATCAGTGCGATCGGCAACGACTATGGCTACGGCCAGGTTTTTGCGCGCGAACTGGAAGCAGTCGCCAGGGCGGGCGATGTCTTCGTGGGCATCAGCACGAGCGGCAACAGTCCCAACATCATGGCCGCAGCGGAAAAAGCGGCCGCGCTGGGAATCAGCTGCGTTTGCCTCACCGGTCGCACCGGCGGGAAACTGGCCGGCATTTGTGAATGCCTGCGCATGCCGTCGGATGAAACTGCGCGCATCCAAGAGTGCCACATCACCATCGGACACATCATCTGTGGGCTGGTGGAGAGTCAATATTTTGCATAAAGGTGAAATCTCGATGAGCAATGTCGTCGCCCTGATCCCCGCCCGCTCCGGCTCCAAGGGGGTGCCGCACAAGAACATCAAAAGTCTGGGCGGGCATCCCTTGATCGAGTGGTCGATCCAGGCCTGCCTGAAATCCGGGCTGATCGACCGCGTCATCGTCTCGACCGATTCTCCGGAGTATGCGGAACTCGCCGTCAAGCTCGGCGCTGAGGCGCCGTTCCTGCGCCCCACGGAAATCGCGGGCGACCGCTCGACGGACTATGACTTCGTGCTCCATGCACTGGACTGGTTCGCCGCCCATGGGGGCGAGCCGGAGTTCCTGGTCCATATCCGCCCGACCACGCCCTATCGGGCACCCGTCCTGATCGACGCGGCGATCGAGGCGTTCCGGAACGCCCCCCGGGCGACCGCACTGCGCTCCGTGCACGAAATGTCCGAGTCCGCCTACAAGACGTTCGAAATTGCCCCGGCAGGCCAATTGAAGCGGCTTGGCGCCGACAATACCGCGCTCGATGCGGCCAACAACGCCCGCCAGCAGTTCCCAGCCACCTATCAGGCCAATGGCTATGTCGACGTGCTGTCGTCTCGCTTCGTCAGAAGCCACGGACTGATTCACGGGGACTGGGTCATGCCGTTCATCACACCAACCGTGGTGGAAGTCGACACCGAGGAGGACTTCGTCCACCTCGAATTCCTGCTGGATCGCAATCCCGAAATCGCCCATCAACTTTTTGCCTGAGGTCAGACATGGCTGGACATGAATTTTCCCGTAGCCCTCAACAAGTGCCCTTCGTGAGCACTGCACATCGCACCATCAAGACGGCAATTCCGGCGCCGGGGACCGAGCAGATTCTCGCCAGCCTGGATCATTACGAATCCCGTTCGATGCACGGGCAATTCCCCCTGATCTGGGACCGCGCAGTTGACTCCAGCGTGTTCGATATCGCCGGCAATTGCTGGATCGATTTCACCTCCACGATATTCGTCGCCAACGTGGGTCATTCCAACGCCCGGGTGATGGCGGCCATGCAGGCCACCATGGATGCACCCATCTACAGTTGCTATGCCTATCCGAACCGCATCCGCGCCGACTACCTGCAAAGGCTGATCGCCTTCGCCGGCAAACCATTTGAAAAGGCCTTCCTGCTTTCGGCCGGGACCGAGGCCACCGAAGCCGCCCTGAAGCTTATGCGCATGCACGGGCAGAAGCAGGGCAAGCGCCGCCGCGGCATTGTCTGCGTGGAAGGCAACTGGCATGGCCGAACCATGGGTGCGCAAATGATGAGCAGCAACTTGGCGCAGCGGGACTGGATCGGCTTCCAGGATACCGACATCCACCACATCCCCTTCCCATACCCCTGGGCGCTCAACGGTTCGAGTCCGCAAGCCTTCCTTGAGGCGGGCCTGGAAAAACTGGTGACCAAGGGCGTCGATCTGGCGCAGGACGTGTGCGGCTTCATGCTCGAAACCTTCCAGGGCTGGGGCGCCGTGTTCTACCCCAAGGAATTTGTCCAGGCCATCGAGAAGGTATGCCGCAAGAACAATATTCTGCTTGCTTTCGACGAAATGCAGGCGGGTTTCGGCCGCACCGGCAGTCGTTTCGGCTTCCAGCATTACGAGGTGACGCCGGACCTGTTCGCCTGCGGCAAGGGCATGGGCGGCGGTGTACCGCTCTCGGGCGTGGTGGGCCGGGCCGAAATCATGGACCTGCCGGAAATCGGCAACATGAGCAGCACCCACTCGGCCAACCCGCTGGTGTGCGCGGCCGGTCTGGCCGTCATCGAAGAACTGGAGCAACGAGACCTCCCCGGCGAAGCCGCGCGCAAGGGTGAGCTGCTGTTCAAGGGCCTGGGTGCCCTGCAGCAGCGCTTCCCGGACCGCATCTCCACCCTCCTCGGCAAGGGCCTGATTGCCGCCGTCCTGTTCCGCCACCCTGAAACTGGCGCCCCCGATGGCGCCTTCACCAGCCGCGTGGCGGAGCGCTGCATGCAGAGGGGCCTGCTGGTGGTGCACACCGGTCGCGAGTCGATCAAGATTGGCCCGCCCCTGACCATTGCGGACGATGCCTTGCTTGAAGGCGTGGACGTGCTGGGCGAGGCGATCGCGGAAGTGGCCGCAGAATGATCCGTGCCATTCGGCATACCGGCCTGGTCGTGGTGGACCTGGACCGGGCGCTGCACTTTTGGTGTGACGTGCTGGGCTTCAAGGTAGCAAAGCAGATGGATGAATCGGGGCCCCATATCGACGCCATGATGGGACTGAGGGATGTCCGAGTGACCACCGCTAAACTTGCGGCACCTGACGGCAACTTGATCGAGCTACTGCGCTTCCATTCCCATCCCGGCCAGACTGGATGGCATGGCACCCCTTATTCGACCGGGTTCACCCACATCGCCCTGACGGTGGACGACCTGGATCAGCTCGTTTCGAAACTCACACAGGAGGGGGTGAGCTTTCCTGGACCACCACAGCTCTCGCCAGATGGTTATGTGAAGATGATTTATGCAAAAGGACCGGAAGGCGTTCTCCTTGAACTTGTTGAAGTATTGGCCAAATGAATCAGACAACAGACTTGCAACCGGAACAACATGCAGAGAACTGCCCACTCTGCGCGTCGGGGACTAGTGAAATCCTCGCCCACCAACTTCGGCGCGGCAATGGCATCGTGCGCTATTGTCCAGCCTGTGCCCATGGTTATCTGGTTCAAAAACTGGCTGTGGACGCCAAAGAATATTACAGTGGGCAGTATCGCAAAGAGTATTCTCACAACTCAGAACCAACTGCGACAAATGCACAGGAACTTTTTAACGTCTATAAAAATTTTCAGCGTGATCGGTTGCGCCACGTATCAGCCTGTTTGAACGAGAACACTCAATTGCTGGAAATTGGCGCATCCGCCGGCCAGTTTTTGACCCACATTCGGGAAAAGGTTCTTAGGGTTCACGCCATTGAACTGGATAAGGCCTGTCACGAATACTTGGTCAATGAACTCGGCATCGAAGCCGAAGCGGAATACCTTGAAAATTCCAAGTTTGCCGATGGCGCATATGACGTTATTTGCGCCTTTCAAGTGCTCGAGCATGTTGAAGACCCGGTGGAATTTCTCAGAACCATTCGCAAAGCAATGAAGCCAGGTGGGGTCGGATTCATTGAAGTTCCAAACCTGCATGACCCTTTATTATCAGTATGGAACGTTCCAACCTACCAAAGATTCTTTTACCATAGCGCCCATCTCCATTACTTCACCGAGGCCTCCTTGAGCAAAGTGGCGCGGGATGCCGGCTTCCGCCCCGATCGGGTAGAAATCGCCTTTACCCAGGACTACAATCTGCTGAATCACCTGCACTGGATCATGAACAATGAGCCGCAGCCAGACTGCTTTGTGGGCTTGAGTGAAATACGGCTCGCCGGCACAGATCATGGAATGTCAGACTGGCTTACAGAGGAAATCAGTGCGCTGAATTCCCGTTATATCGATCGTCTAGTTGAAGCAAAGAAAACTTCAAACATGATTATGAAATTGATCAATAACTGACATTGCGTACTCAGCAAACGAATCGCATGCTCATTCTTCCCAGAACTTTTTGTTCAAATAGTATTAATCACACTAAACGTACAACGTGAGCTCGGCGACAGCGCAATTTCATCTTGATATCCATGGTTGAAAGCAATGGCGACTAAATATTGGCAATAAACATGAACAAAGACTATGTGAAGGTTATATATAACGAGAAGGATCGTCCCCTGACGCAGTATCCCAGCAGACTAGCACGCCACCTATTCAACCGATATAAATTAATTCCAGGGAACAAGATGCTGGAGGTTGGGTATGGTCGCGGAGAGTTTCTTCAGGGGTTTATCGACTGCGGCATGGAGGGCTATGGGGTAGATCAATGTCACTCGACGGATAACTGTTGCCCAGGAGCCCAGCTGAAGGTATCGAATATCGAAGAAGACGGCATTCCTTTTGATGATGGAATGTTCGATGTCGTTTATTCGAAATCAGTTATTGAACATTTTCATTACCCTGACAAGATGATGCGGGAGGTTTACAGAGTTCTGAAGCCGGGTGGCATGGTAATTACTCTGTGTCCATCGTGGGAATTCAATTATCGTATTTATTTTGAGGATTACACACATCGAACGCCATTCATGTTGTCCTCTTTGCGGGATATTTTGCGAATACATGGATTTGAAAATATTGGTGTTGAATACTTTCGGCAATTACCCGTTCTCTGGGGAGCAGGGGCATGCTTGCTTCCGCTGACAGAACTCACGCGGCTCCTTGTACCGAGGCAGTTAGGCCGCTACAGCAAGTGGGTGAGATTCTCAAAAGAAATTATGCTCTTGTCTTGCGCGACCAAGCCCTAAGAATGATTTGCGTGCGTTCTGATCTAGATGTCTTGACAGGTAATGGATGCGTATTTCAGCCCCGCCGCCCCACAATCTACGTTCAATATTTTGTTGCGCTGAATTGATCTAGTGTCGCCAGAAAAAGAAAGACCGGATTGCGATATATCTTAATTGTCGAAAAGCCTTTTTCGCAGAGAGACGCTGACCGCTTTGGCATCGCTACTATTCACCATAGCGGCTTTGACGTGGAAGTCTGGGATATTGGCTGTTTGTATGTCCGCAACTATCCCCGTGACAGTAGCACCCTTGATCTGGCGGAGATAAAAATGGTGCTGATTGAGAGCTTTTCCCACCTCAAATCAGTGTCATCAGGTTTGTCAGATGAAGACGTGATCTTGAGCATTGCTGGACTGTCTATTGAGCAGGCCTGGCCCTATAGGAAATTAAGAAAATTCATATTCGATACGCCTGCAAGAATTGCCACCATCACAAATGGTCATGGTCCTTTTGATCGTTGGGAAAGTTTCTGGGAAAAGCTCACACGTTCATTTTCAAGCCCGTCTCCCAGCATGTACCGAAAACTACGCAGCATCCTAAGTCTCTCCCTATATGAGGCGAAGATGATTGCCGGAAATCTGATGACGGTAGTCAACGGCTACCGGCTGGACTATCTTTTTGCGGGTGCAAGTTACTATGGGGTTGATCAGCGCCTAATTGGATCGAATACCAAAGCGTTTCAAATTCATGGCCTCGATGTGGACGACCTCCTGAGAGCAGAGCGTGATGGCCCAATCCAGCAGCAGGAACACATCGTTTATTTGGACTCTATGGGGCCACTTCATCCTGAGTTGATGGCATACAAAATGCCATTCGGGGTAGAAGCTTCAGATTTCTATTCTCTGAATATTCAGTGCTTGAAGGAACTTCAAGCGCGATTGCGCAACCCATGTGTGGTTGCAGCCCACCCCAAAGCGCAAATTGGTCAGTTGGAAAAATTTTACAGCCCCTTCCCTGTCATATACAGAAATACGGCCAAATTGGTTGCGAACAGTACGATCGTGATTGGAGAACCCAGCCTGTCATTAGGAATGGCTGCCTGGTTCGACAAGCCTGCAATAATTCTTTGGAGTAGAAACCTTCCCGATTGGATGAAGCAGCTTGTCGAAGATTATCAACTCGCCCTAGATTGCGCAGTATGGGATGTTGATGACAAGAACACCTGGCAAATACCCAGAGTCAATTTGCCACGCTACAAAAATTATCGGGAAACCTACTTAAAAAAACCTGGAACGCCTGACAGATTTTTTTGGGAATTTGTGACAGAAAAACTGAAGCCGTAGGTCAGTGCTCACACAATCTAATTTTTCAAAAAGGAAATAATGTTGATTAAGATCTTGTTACGTAAAGCATGCAACATCCCTAAAAAATAAAAGCATTAACGACCAAGCCATCCCCCAGCTATCACGGGATCTATCAGCACTTCAACGAGGTGCCCGACGACAACCCGTGGGTAACAGATGCCTGGCTCAGCCTGAACAAAGAGAAATTGCGAGAGCTGCCCATTGGACTTTACTCAGAGCGTAGACACAGCAACATTCCTCAGCAGAGTCACATAATCCTACCGGCCCTCATATTGAACAACATGGGTGGAGGCAATGTCCTGGATTTTGGCGGAGGTACCGGATTCAGCTACTTTGCAGTCAGTGGCTACATCAATAAGCCTAGCGCATTGAAATGGTACGTTATTGATCCAAACAAGAAGCTTCACGTCCTTGGGTGCGAGCACCTCCGCCTGCGTGAAGCTTTTTCAGTCGTGGACAACATCACGTTTGAAGACAGGCTGCCTGATGTCAATATCGACCTCATCAACATATCTTCAACATTGCAATATATTGAAGATGTCTATGGTTTGTTGAGCAATCTCTCCCAAAAATATAAGCCACTGTATTTTGTGCTGACAAGAACGCTTTCAGGAAACACTCCATCATTTGTTTCCCGGCAAATCGTGCATGGAAAATTTACGCCATGCCGGTTTATGAACATATCCGAACTTAAAGTATTCATGCAAAACCTCGGGTACGAGGAAATATTGAATGCTCCCGGCGGGAGTATCGATGCCAGTCAATATGAGAACATTGCCGCCGAAAATCAAATTACCTGCGCTGTAGACTTGGTATACAAGAAGGTTGCATGAACAAATTTCGGCTTATGGATGATGAAACCTCAAAGAAACTCCCTCCCCGGATGTCAGATCGTTAAGTTTGCCTTCACTTGGATAATAAAATACCACAGACTAAATGCTGGCTACAAAATCAAGACCCAGCGATCCGTGGCGATGATCAACGCTGTCACGATTAGCTGGCGGGTCAAGTGACTCGCATCACATATTTTTGAACGACATGCAAGAAACAATGATAAGTTGTTACCTATGCCATAGTGAGGCAATCGAGTCTGTGCCCGGGAAGGTTCGTGATCGTCCGGAAATCTCCATCCTCCGCTGTACTTCATGTGGATTAGTCTTTCTTGATAGCTTCGCGCATGTACATGACTCTTTCTATGATGCGGACTACACAGAGGAAAATCATTCAAAGCTTGATTGGCAAGCGTTTCTGAATGGCTGCCTTCAAGATGATATGCGTCGATATCAGCAGTTACGCCCTGAGTTAGCAAACCACCGGTATCTTGATGTCGGATGCGGGGCAGGTGGCGTTCTCCTCATGGCACGCGAAATATCAAAAGAGGTCATCGGAGTAGAGCCGCAGTCTCGTTGGCGAGATTTATTGGCAGACGCAGGCATCAATACTGCATCTTCTTTGAAGGACGTAGCTGATGCTGGATATGAGGTAATTTCGCTCTTCCATGTACTTGAGCATATTCCTGATCCCATTCCTTTTCTTAAAGAAGTACTGTCAAAGTGCGCCCCAGGGGGCCGCATTTTTATCGAAGTGCCCAATGCTGATGATGCCTTGCTGACTCTATACCGCAATCAGGCTTTCATGGAATTTACCTATTGGAGCCCTCATTTGTTTTTGTACAACCCACACACTTTGGCTCGCTTGCTTGAAAAAGCAGGCATACCAAGAGAACGGGTCGCGATTAGCCAGTTTCAAAGGTTTCCACTATCCAACCATCTGCTATGGCTTGCGGAAGGCCGTCCGGGTGGTCACACAACATGGTCATTTCTGAACTCCCCTGAACTAAATGAAGCATATGGCGCCAGCCTTGCTCGAATTGGGCGGTGCGATACGTTGTGCGCCTGGATCGAGACATGAAGAAAGTTCAATGTGCTGCACTAGTGGTTACTGTGGAAATGGCCAATTTCTTATAGTGCCAAATGGCAAATGCCGCTTGGTGTCTGCTTGCCCGAAGACCAGCAGACGGGGCTTGGGCAATATACAGTCGCGACGGAATATGCCCCCTTCACTCTGAGCAAATAGCACCATGACTTATAAACTCGGTTTTATGCAGGGCCGTCTTTCCCCCCTGGTTGGCGGAAAAATTCAAGCATTCCCGTGGGATGCTTGGCAACAGGAGTTTCCTGCAGCCCAGCATCTAGGGCTAGGCTTGATGGAATGGACACTGGATCAGGATAAGCTCTATCAGAACCCACTACTGACCCCCCAAGGCCAGCAGGAAATTCGCCAGTTGTGTGAGTCCCACAAACTTGCCATTCCCTCCCTGACTGGGGACTGCTTCATGCAGGCCCCCTTCTGGAAAGCGAACGGGCAGGACAGAGTTGCACTTGAAACCGATTTCATCGCAATAGCCCGTGCATGTGCTGTAGTTGGCATAGAAACGATCGTTGTGCCGCTGGTAGACAATGGCAGGCTGGAAAATAGCCAGCAAGAAGAGGAACTGATCGGCTTCATGTTGAGCCAGACTGAAATGCTTCGCACACTTGGTCTGCGCATCATTTTCGAAAGCGATTTTGTCCCCGCCGAACTGGCCCGCTTCATCGGACGCCTGCCGGCTGACCTCTTCGGGGTCAACTACGACATCGGTAATAGTGCTGCGCTTGGCTACAAGCCCGAGGAAGAGTTCGCCGCCTATGGTCCCCGCATCGTAAACGTTCACATTAAAGACAGAGTCCTTGGCGGAACCACCGTTCCCCTTGGCACTGGCAATGCCGACTTCCCCACGGTCTTTCGACTTCTTCGAGAAATTGCCTATGCAGGCTACCTGATCATGCAAACGGCCCGAGCCAGTGATGACGACCATGCCGGTGCCTTACATCAATATATGGCTCAGATAGAGGGCTGGGCAAAGGAGGCCTGACATGCAGCTCCAGTTGTTGGGAAAATCGGTTCTCGTTACAGGCTCATCCAGAGGTATAGGCCGGGCCATCGCCGAGGCATTTCTTGCCGAAGGTGCAGAGGTCGCCTTTAATGGCCGCGATGCTGACGAGCTGGAGCGAGTTGTCACATCCCAGTCTGGAGGTAAAGCGATCGCCGCTCGAGGAGATGTAGGTAAACCTGATCAGGCACGCGAGGTGGTTAGGCGGGTACTGGCGGCATTCGGCAGACTCGATGTCCTGGTATGCAACGTCGGAAGCGGCCGCTCAGTGCCGCCCGGACAAGAAAACCACGACGAATGGCTGCGTGTTTTCGAACAGAACCTGTGGAGCGCAACCAACATGGTCGAGGCGAGCAGGCAAGCCCTGGCGGTAAAT
>Ga0007787_10000653_pt1 | contig 11048 bp, 13 predicted proteins | sample LauGreFa1BDMLBSN_2_FD_59500 | JGI IMG/M metagenome (GOLD analysis project Ga0007787, IMG submission 59500) | Freshwater lake microbial communities from Lake Michigan, USA - Fa13.BD.MLB.SN | ecosystem: Environmental > Aquatic > Freshwater > Lake | place: Lake Michigan, USA | collected 2013-09-23 | reverse complement strand
TAGCTGCGCTAGTAGTAGCTGCGCTAGTAGTAGCTGCGCTAGTAGTAGAATTCTGTTGTATAGTTAAATCTGTAGATGGAGAAGAAGTATTGACACTAATAGGCTGTGAATCTACAAGATTCACAATAGGCTGCAATAATGGAGGCATCTCCATAGACTGCACTGCTGGAGACGGTGTATATTTCCATGGAACAAAATTTACGGAATCTTCTGCAGTCGGTGTTACATAATGTGTTGTAGTGACACCATTGTTAGTTTCAGTAATTTGTATTTTACCGATAACATCATCTAACCCCTTTCCGATCGAAGTACCAAGTCTTTTCATCGAAATCCAAAACATATATACTACCAGTAAATATATAAGAAATGCAAATACTATTATACCAATTATAACCCATAATATTGTCCACATTTTTACTAAATATGTATGTCCGAAATATAAAAATTAATCTTATATAAACTCGGATATAAAAAAATGAATATCATTAATTATAATTGGGATAAAAGTATGGTAAAAGAAATATTTCAAAACATCAAAGAAGAATGGATGGCTATTATAGGTAAATCAAATCGCGCAAAAATGGTAGAGATGATAAATAATCCCGAATTTGATAAAAAAACATATGAGCCATTATATTATAATACACCGAGTAGAGTAAAGACTATTATTATTCACGATGTAGGAATGTCTAGTTATTTTACAGAATCTGCGTGCAATCTTAAATTTATACAATCCGTGTTTAGAATACGAAATAATGGAATAATGGATAGTGGTGCTGTGGTTAGCCCCGGTACAAGTGGGGAAAACGAATATATAAAGTCACTAGCATGGCAAGGTATATTATTTATAACGCCGACCACGATAACATTAAATCATTGGCTCGAAATTATCTCTATTTTACTTGCCGTACATATGAAAAATAAATCAAATATTTTAGTGGTATCAAGCGGGTCTATATATCTATCTATCACTTGTTTGCTTCATAAATTACACGGTGGTGTTGCATCTTATACTATAGAAAAATTTACGGAAAATATAATAAGCGAATTTATTTATTTTACCCCATTATCATCACAAACCGCTATTTTATCTGCTAATGTTAAAGCGTTATTCTCGCAAATAGATTTTGGTATTAGGCAAACATATATATTTACCGATGGCGCTTGTGCGGTACATCAAACCCCCAGAAAGGCGGGTTACTCAATTTTGATATATGGAGTAATAAAAAAACTTATTTATTCGAAATCGCCGGAATTACAAGATTTGGCAGTTACTAATCAACAGGCCGAAGGATTTGCGATACTCGAAGCATTGCAATATATAAAGTTATATAATATACCAAGTGCATTAATAGTTACCGATAGCAAATTTTGGATTAATTTAATAACTGATTGGATGCATAAATGGCATAAAACTTCTAATGATTTTTCACATACAATTTCTACAGGTAATAAAATAGCAAATCGCGAACTCGTTCTTATGATTTACAATACATGGATTAGTTTATCTTCTATTAATCCAGTAAAATTTTTACATATTCATTCACATAAAAAGTTACCAGCTGATAAATTTTCATATGCTTATTTTCTTGGCATCGGTAATTCCATAGTAGATAAATATGCAAAATTCGGTGAAGATTTAGAAGATAAAAAAATAATAGAGTTTAACGGAATGCAAGAATTAATAGATCGTATGTGATAAGTTATTAGCACGCCATTAATAAAGTATTATTATAAGGTTTATAAACCGGCTTTTACTAGTAATTCCGGATATAACGGATCATTTCTTTCTAATTCTATATAACCATCTAATTCTGGATGAAATTTTAGTACAACGCCTTCGTATACTGCGTACTTATTTTCTCCTATAATATATTCATCTGCTGTGATTTCTTTTTTATCCATTCTATTACACGGAGATCGCATTTGCATATCTTTTCTTATATCGTCTAAGTATAATGGTTCTCCCGTTGGTGTACATAATCTACAATGAAGTTTCGGGTTATTATTATGTATACTACAATCTATAGAAGCCTCCGAAATCGCATTATAAAAACTAGTAATTAATTTGTTAAATTGTAATGCACGGCTATACATATATTCATCTGTTGTTTTTTCTGATTTGAATAATTCATTCGATTTTTCTATTTTGGTTGGATAGTCGTTTATGTAAATATATGGTTGTACTGTTCTATCTTTTTTTGGTAGTTCATCGTGAGATAAATACCGCACTGCTCTTCCAATGATTTGCGTAATACGCATCCAATTCCAATATGGCTCCATAATATGTACATGTTTTATTGCTTTTAAATCCAAACCTTCAGCACCGGCACCAGAAATAATAATTAGTTTTATAAACGAATCATCTGTATTATTCGGATTAAACATATCTACCACAATTTGGCGATCTTCAACTTCTACTTGACCGGTTATAATAATAAATTTATGACGCGATTTATTTTCTTTACTATTTTTTTTTCCTCCAGATTTTGTATCGGATTCTACAGGGCTTTTGGTATTTACAAAACTTCCGTCTTCCGCAAAACTCCCGATTTCTGCCGATTTCTCTAATACAGAAATATCAGCCTTTACTTCGCTAGTAGGTTCGTTTTGTTTTTCTGTTTCTTTTTCTGCAGATTCTACTATTTCATCTGTATCGCTTTCATCTTCATCATTATTTGTTCTGACATCGACTTCTACCGCTTCCCAACCATTCAATACTAAAAACCGTGCAAATTTATTTATTCCGGATTCTACGAATGAACTATATAACAAATGTTTTCCAGTATTTTTTTCATCTTCAAGATTTTCTAATATCTTAACCCATTTGGGCGCATATGTACGTAATGATTCCGTTGTTAAATCTTCGTCGCGAATAGCATCATGATCGAATTTGATTTTTTTACTATAATTAATTGCATATTCTGGGTAAGCAATATTACTAATTTGTCTACTCAATCTTTTATAACTAGAGCTAAATTCTCCTTTTGGTTTTTGTAAATTGCCTTTGCTATTTCCCATAAAACTCATTTCCTTTAATTCAAGTTCGCGCGCCATTGCATATAACTGAAATTGATAATCGCTCATATGTATTTTTTCTATTTTTATTTCTAGACATTCGGGATAATCATTAGTGTTTTTTTTAATCTCGTAATCCGAGCCATAGTAAGATGTAAGACCAACAATTCTATTTTGGAATTTTGATTTATTTTTGATTTTGTTATTTTCCGCATCTATGAAGAAATTTGAAAATTCATCAAATGCGGTAGGGAGAACTTCTTTTTTTGCGATCATATTATAACATGGGACTAATTCAAACGGATGATTTACTATAGGAGTTGCGGTTAAAAATACTAATTTAAGATTTTTTGCGCGCATTATTGAATTATATAAAGTAACCGCGTTTCTACTTCCGTTTGTTATGCTGTTAAAAAGGTTATGCGCTTCGTCTATAATCAGTGTTTTATTATCTAACGATAGTGCGGATACAGCATCAAAATTTATTTTTTTATTTTTATTTACTGCGTTCTTAAGTTGTGTAATCATATTACTCGCATTCATTGTAACAAATGTATAGTCGACATTAATATCTTTTTTTGTTTTTTCCGCATATTGTTCAATAGCCTTTCTAGTATTATTATGTAAAGATTTCGCGGATAATAATATCACTTGATTCAATTGGTCTGCTAAAATTGCGGCCATAATTAATGATTTACCGCTCCCTACATCATGTTTAACTAAAATACCATTATGTGTTTTTAAATATTCTACTACATACTGTTGATGTTTTCGTAAAAAATCATCCTTTGTAAGTTGTTTGAAATATTCGTTTATCTCTAAAGCAAACGATGTATTATTTATTTCCATTTCACAAATTGTACTGCGACTAATTATACGATATTTATACAATAATAAATTAAAATATTTATTAATATTGTAATTAATTTTATTGTAATTAATTTTATTGTAATTAATTTTATTATCAATATATTAAATAATCATTTGATTTCTTGATATTACTATAAAAGATGAATAGTACTACACAAAATTTTGAAAGATTATCAATTCAAAACGAATTAAAAATTCGACGAAGATTTTTAACTTGTAAAAAAATAGCAGGCGATATTCGCGCATATTGGGCAATTATAGAGGACTTAGAAACAAAATTTATGGAATGTTTTGAACCTTCCTTATATACGCAACAATATAGGGCATCGGATAATTATGATTTTACTAACGATGCTATAGACGGAAATAGTGTAGATGTAGATTTAATGCGTAATAATTTTATGAATTCTATTTATGCAGAAGTTATGGGCTATAGAAATGCTTTTAATGTGCTTAATAAACACCTTACTGAAGATTTAGATATGCTTAGAAAAATGATTAATAAAGATACTGGTAATAATAACGATTATAAACACACAAATAATAAAACATGGGATGATAAGTTACCAGAGTATACAGTAGATAAAGATAGAAATAATATCCAAAAAAAAGTTCAACAATTTAAATCTGTTGTTACTCCGGACAAACATACATGTGATATTAGACCGGCGTCTACTATGTTTAATCCGTCTGCCGCGCTCAATACTACCAGTGAAAAATACACTACGATTGATAGATTTATTAAGGAATCAGTTGAATATTCAGGGGATGACGGCGATGATGGAGAACACGAAATCATTACGAATATTAACTTATAATAGATTTAATTTTATTGTATCGCAATAAATAATAGATTTAATTTTATTGTATCGCAATAAATAATAGATTTAATTTTTTTTGAATAACATCGGCTATTAAATATACTTTCAATTCAGCATTAGTAAATGAATTTAGAAGAGAAGGTTGAATATGTATCAAATTTTATTATATCAGATCGTAAAAAATATTTAGTTGATGTTATACCTGATATAGAAAAATACATATACGCCCATAACTTAATTATATCGCGGAATTTATTATATATTTTAATTTTTTCACACGACCCATTACGCGATGCTATAGAAATATCGAATCATATTAGCGAACATATAAAATATGTAGAAATGCGTACAAGAGTACCACATCGCGAATTTGATATCTTTATTAATTTTCAATTATATGCTCGAGTTATGAAGGTAGAAAAAATTGCAAATAAGAATATTTTAGTAGAAATGTCCGCCTGTGCGGAAGATGAGGGTGTATGTATGTATATGTCGCCGGAACTAGAACTTATGTACAAATACTGGCGTTTATATATGGTCGGCAATTACGAAGAATGGGAAATGCTAGAGAAAGAAGAAAATGAATTGATTATGAAAATTTCCGGCGGTGATGGAGGATTTAGTAAGTATTATTCGCCGTTATTCAATATGATCGCGAATCTGGACTGTGTTATAATTGGCGATTATGCTTTACCATGTTTGATAAATTTTACACCAAAATGTAAGATACAAATAATTTCGAATAATGTAAAAAAACATATTGATGAAATAATCAGATTTGTAAAAAAAACAACCGGTAAAAATGCAACTATTATACAGCGTAATGTATTACTTCCGTTTGATTATAGATTTAAATTACAATGTATAATTATAAACAACGAACCAATTGTAGATGTTTTTAATAATGGTGAATACGAATTAATTATGTATAAAAATTTCTTATCCGGAAAAAATACAATTAAAATCGCACATCCTTATGTAATTTGTATGTTTTTATTACTAAATTTATTTACATACAAATCCATTGTGGTTGCGAAGAACATCGATATTTCAAAATATGAAAACACAAAAAAAGTAATAATATCATTAATAAAAAAAATACGATCAATAAAATATGATAAAATCGAATTTTATGGAATTAATATACCGGAATTGCGATCTCTTAAACAAAGCACAAATGACGGCGTATTTTATTACCCTTATTATCCATATAAGCACAAAATGTTACACGGTGAATATAAAAAAATTTAATACACTCGATCATCGAATCAATGCGTTATTGGATTATTGTATTTATTGATCTAAATCAACATCAGCCTCTTTTTCTGTAGATGTTATAAATACTTCGCGATCTTCTGGTGCGAATTTAGTATATATCAATTTTGCCAAAAGTTCTATCTTTGCATTCGCATCTCCTGTATTATCAAATAACGATTTATTAGCCGCAAAGATATTAGGAATAAGTTTTTTATCTATAGTCGTGTATTTTTCGACAATACTTGTCGCTAAACCCGGTTTTTTACTACGAGTTTCGTGTAAGTATAATTTAACAAATGTTTCTTGCGTATCATCTTCTTGCGGACTGTCATTAGATACTGATACAATTTCGACAGGCTTTGCTTTTGACTTTGTTGATTTTTTTGTTTGCAATGTCGACATTGACTCAGAAATATTATGAATTCTAAGTTTCAAATCAAGGATTTGTTCGTTTGCGCGAATTGCACATTCCTCTAATTTATTTTCTAGAGATTCTATTTTAGAATTAGAATTGAGTGCTGATATATTCTTATTAATAGTATCTAATTGACTCACAACAGTCTTCTCGAGCATCATCATTTTTTGCATAAGTTCTGCAATAATATTCGCCGAGTTGTCTTCCATTTTATTGGTATGTTTCGTAATTATATTTCACCAATTCAATTTTTTAATAGACAGATAACTATTAAAAATGAATTATATAATTAGTAACTAGAATAATATCAAGCGAATCGAGATATATGTCAGTTCCGCTTGAGTATTTAAATTCAGAAAAATACGTAGATTATCGTGGATCTATAATGTCGAGATTAGACGCTATATACACCCCAAAATATATTTATTTTACTATGCCTATAACCGCACAAAATGAAATGGTTTTGCGAATAGAAAATTCTATATACCAATCTAGTAAAACAAAATATAAAAATGGTACAGATAAATTAATATTTATTATGGAAGAAGATTTCATTAATTGTTATGCCGACACTTCTTATAATGTATTAAATTATCTTAACAATAATAATAATTTTGCAATACAAGTATTATTAAGTACTAAACTTCAGCAAAATATCGGATTCATAGATGTTGCAGAATTAGTCCCTGAATTTTATGATAAAATAATAGATGTTATCCGTATCCGTAATAGCCAAGTAGTAACAAAAAAATTTAGTTCATTATATAAGTGCCCTAAATGCCATGCAAAGAGGGCAGAAATAGAAGTAGTACAAATGCGGTCATTTGATGAACCACCGAATATTTCCGCACAATGCGCAGATTGCAACCACCGTTGGACGATGGGATAATCAAATACCGCAATTCATAAATTACGAATAAAGCAAATAATATACGCGCACTATAATATGTGACCGCAATACTATATTTTTTATTGTATGTTATTACTATAATATTTTTTTTACCATACAAAAAAATAATAATCGGATTTTAGCAACCCTTTTCAAGTAATACTTTATCGTAGGGGACTCTTATGATTCTTCTTAATACATCTATATGTTTGGGGATATCATAGTGCTTTCCTTCCAATATTAGCTCTTCAATAGGTTTCCACCAAATACTTGGATAAGTTGTTTCGGAAAGCAATTCTTGTAGACGACCTAAGTTGTAAAAGAATTGGTATGCTCGAATATTATCGTTCTCGATGCATATCGAGAATCGTTTTAATTGACTTATACAATGTTGTATTTGGTTTTTTATATCATCGCTTTTGGTAAGAAATGATATGCGAATACGCGCACGGTCTTCCTTTGTGTAAAACGTTTGTGTTACTCTCATACTGATTCTGGTGTTTATATTTCATTTAATGATATTATCTATTCATTTTTTTTTGTACTGTCATTTTTGGTCGCATTATCATTTTGATCATTAATTGATTTGTTTGTAGTACTTTTTTCAGTATCACAAATAATGCATATTATCCATACGATAACAAAAGCACATAAAATTAAGCAAATAACCATAATAACTGTTCCTAAATTATCTTGAATATAGGATGTAATAACATTCTTTTTATTTGTCATTTAAAAATGGTATATATAATGGTATAAAAATATTATAATAATTTTATACTACTGGTCAAAGACCACCAGGATTAGGAGACCCAAGTAAAACCATTAGCATTAGTTTTAAGCTCATAATCATATTGCGGTTTTGATGCAGTCGATGCATTTAATGCATTCGGGTTAATAATAGGTTTATCTAAATCTAGAGTCGAATTCGATTCAGGATTTGACGGGGTTTGTATATTATTTGTTTCAGCTACTTCTTTATCATCGCTATAGTGAACATATAAATAAATTATTCCTAAAAATAATGCAAATATTATGAACAAAACTACACCAGTAATAACTCAAGATTTGGTGTTATCGCTCATTTATATATGTATATAAAAATTAATATAATTAATATAAAATATTTAATTTATTGTAGTATTTATTATGGATTTCTAGGTATATAAGATTGACCATTGACAACTTTCTCAGGGTCTATATAAAGTACAAATAATACCAATGCAAGGAATAAAAACCCTACGATAAGTCCAAAACTTGGCGAACTATTTTTTTCAGGCATGTGTATATATTATAATCACTTATAAATATATATATATATAACATTAAATATTTATAAAATTCTTAAAGTTGTATAAATACTTTTACACCTTTGCACATTTAAAACGCCGTTAAACATGATTATAATTCCAGAAATAAAATATACTTCCAGAAATAAATTTTATTAATATACTTAATACCATTTTATTATTTTTTATATATGTTTGTATAATTACCTCTAATTATATATGCAAATAAATAATATAGGACTACAATTTCACATTCCTGCGGGAAAATATACCAATCTGAGTCATGAATTTATGAATACTTATAATTCGGTATCTGTATTACAGATATTTATATCTACTTTTAAGCATTTTGATTTGCTTAATAAAATACCGAATCTTATTATACATGCGAATATAGACACGTCTATTTGGGATACAAAAGAAAAAAAGCCTAATATTCGCGGAATTAACTACTTAAAATTCCAAATCAGCGAAGGAATAAAATCAGGTCATAAAATAGCCGGATTTGTTATTCATTTGCCTTTATGCCCGGTTAATACGATTGCAGATATTATATGCGGGATTTCCGTAAAAACAAAAGGTAAAATGAAACTATTATTAGAAATGCCTTCTAGAAAATGTCCGAATTGTGATTTTAACACACCGAGATCCTTAGCGGCGTTAATTAGTTCTATTAAACTCCCGCCTTCAAAGGTTGGTATTTGTATAGATACCGCACATTTGTGGGCTATGAATATAGATATACGTAGTTATGTAAATACAAAAAAATGGCTCGATGAATTTGCGAAATTAGTATCTGCAAAATATATAGGACTCATACATCTAAATGGGTCGAGTATAGATATTAATTCCGGATATGATGTACACCAGATACCGTTTTCTCCCGCAGATAAAATATGGTATAAAATTCATTACTCTGATTCTGGCGTAAAGGCTTTTGTAGAATTCGCGCGCAAAAATAAAATATTTATAATACTCGAAAATAATCGCGGAACTTTAAATGATTATCACGAGTTTATAAAAAAAGTAAGTAATGCAAAGAATTAAGTAATGCAAAAAAATCACTCACTCACTCGGTCGCGCTCATTTTCACTCACTCTCATTCGGTTGTCAATCTTCATAACACATCAAATCACAAACAAACTCCACATCCATGCTTTCAACTCTCGCTTTCCAATTCGCATAATCTCCACATGTTGCAGAAATTGATGCAATTTTATTTTTTATGTACATCATATTTCTTCTGATATCGATCAATTCCTGTATCACCCAATGCACATTTGACATTGCTGTTGCCGCCTTTTCAGACAATTTCTCAAGTTTGTCCTCAATCGCAGTAATGGATGTTGCGATTCTGTGTTCATATGAATGCGAAAAAGTCTTTCCCTTGATCTCCGACAAATGTATTCTCAGATTGTTCGATTTAGTCCTTATTTTGTTGTTCTCAATACATATATTTTCGTGCTCCTTTCTTTTGTACAGCAGTTGAATGTATCCGTCACGGTATGCGTTGAACCAGAACTCCAAAACGATTTGTATTTTAAGCTCCTCAGGAAGAGCAAAGAACCCGATTGGTTTTGTCACAGTTTTGCTGGAGTACGAGAACATCGTCAGTTTTCATATATACTTAAAAAAATTCAATTTTATTTAGGATATACTTTATAATTGTTATTTATTTGTTAAAATACCATAGATACTTTTTATACATAATTCTACCAATAATATAGTAAAAAATATAATTCTACCAATACTATAGTAAAAAAATATTTATGCATTACTCCGAACATTGTGTTTTTTGTTTTTCTCTCGGCGACTCCTCAATGCGTCTGTTGTTGGCTTTGTTGTCTTGTGATTCTGTTCCTTATGTTTTTTGTACTGAACTAACCCGAAGATGTTGTTTTGCGAAATTCGAATATTATTAGGAACTGGTGAACCCACATATGAAATATCGCGATTTGGTTCAACAATTTCCCACGATTTACCAATTTTCCATGTAATAGTCGGGTTTGATGAAACCCAAGAATAATACAGTGTGTTATCTAAATTGAAGAATGGAAATGTAAATTCCTCCCAATCGTCCTCGGTGTTTTGCCATAGATCTGCCAACTCTATAAATACCCCATGTTCAAGAATTCTATTTCCAAATACATCGCGTGTATAGTTGAGCATTTCTGTGACATCGAATAATATTTGTGGTAAGAATAGCAATTCATTATTTCCATACCAAAACTCCGTGCGTATAACGAATAATACGCGTTCAAATTCTTTCAAAACATTCAACAGAGTGTATTTTTTTATGTTGGGGATTAAATCAAAAGGAAGTATTTTACTGAGGATGTCTGCCTTGTTGATCTCTTCGATCGCAGCAGCAAAAATAGCAGCAGTTGTCAATTGATGACATGGTACTGTAGTCATCCGAAACACAAGACCCGACATTGCGGATTGACACAAATAGAGAAACAAATTCAATTTTTTGGTTTAGGAAATAT
>Ga0007787_10000646_pt1 | contig 11087 bp, 13 predicted proteins | sample LauGreFa1BDMLBSN_2_FD_59500 | JGI IMG/M metagenome (GOLD analysis project Ga0007787, IMG submission 59500) | Freshwater lake microbial communities from Lake Michigan, USA - Fa13.BD.MLB.SN | ecosystem: Environmental > Aquatic > Freshwater > Lake | place: Lake Michigan, USA | collected 2013-09-23 | reverse complement strand
TGTTGTTTGACCTGCTGTTGTTTGACCTGCTGTTGTTTGACCTGCGGTTGTTGTTGCGGCTACTGTTGTTGTTGTTGCGGTTGATGTTCTTAATGTTGATGTGGGATTTGTTGATAATATATATACATGATTCACCCAGCCTGTTCCTAATAGTATATTTGATGTATCGCCTGTATATTTATTTAGTGCATCATATTTATATGTATGAAAAACACCTGAAGTATCAGTAAATGTACTTCCATATTTTCCAAAAAATAATACAGTGCCTGCTTGATAACCCCATGTATCAAAATTATATGACTGTGCAAATTTAGCAGCCCATGTATTCCACTGATTAAGTTTATCTGTCAAATAAGTTCTTGTTAAACTATTAGATATAATAGGTAGTGTTGCTTGTAAATTATTATCAACACTTATATTAATATTATTATATGCAATTTCAATATAAACTAAAATTGTATATGTATTATTACTAGAGCGTATATTGTTATAACCGCTACTATTTATAACAATATAATTAGGGGATATAGTTCTATCACTATTATCATTCCAATAACCAACATCTTCAAATAATGGAGCACTTGATGTAGTACCACTTTGAAAGTTTTCTTTATTATTACTTTTATTATTCATATATTATATATTTATATTTAAAAAAATTAAATATATAATTAACCAAATACATTTTCTGTACAATATTCTAAATATAAAAATCCATCTTCACTTTTGTAATTATCATATATATAAGAAATTGATTGTGAACCTGATAAAATAATATTTTTATTTGCAACACTAATGTAAATTGATGTATATTCATTTACTTTAATATTTTTTTTTAACAATTGAATAATAGTAGCAGTAGTCATATCATGTGATACTAATAATTTACTTTTCTCTATTTTTGGTAAATACTTGTCTCTACTGCTTTTCTCTAATATCACAGGATATTTATCTGGATATTTTAATAATAATGAATTAGAACGTGTTTTTCTATCTTCAAAAGAAGTAATCTCAATATATTTTTGATTAATATTTTGACTACTCATTATATTTAGTGAGAATATAATTCAAATAATTTTTATAAATAAATTTATAGTTTATTTTTAAGAACATTTCCAATCTCTGCAACTGATGGAATTACATATTTTGGTAAAGGATGATTCATTAAATCATTTATAACTTCATTTCTCTTAATATTTTTAATAACCTCACAACTGTCATCAAAAATTTGTTCATCCATACCCATAGAATTAGATGAATCAATCACATTAATTGTATTAATCTTTGCATTTTTACCTTCTATCACATTTAAATATGATTCTCCTACTTTAATACATTTATTGGGTGGAACTTTTAATCTAGTTGACATTTTAAATAACATAAAAGGTTCTGGTTTTCCTAATAATACTTCGTTATTACAAACAACTTCATCATATACAATTCCATTATTCTTTAATGTTTTTTCAATAACATTAAAAACATTTTTATTATAAAAAGTAGTAATTCCTATTTTATAACCTAATTTTTTTAAAATATTCGTAGTATGATAAGCGCCATTAATTGGCTGATTAAAATCAGGTGAATTATGTAATATAATTAATTCATTCAAATAATCTGTGTAAACTGATTCAAATTTATTACTACAATTATAAAAATTACACATTGCTTTAATATATTGTTCTTGATTCTTAAAATTATGTTGTCTAATATTCTTTTCTGGAATATGAATATTATAATTATTAAATGCTCTTGATGTAGCAATAACAGGAATATGCATACCAAAATCAATTAATACTCCAGATAAATCAAAAATCACTGCAGAATATTTATTGAGCGAGTTTTTATTTAATCGTTTAATCCATTGAGAAGCCATTAAATATATTAACTTTAAACTTTTATATATATTTTTATCAAATTTTTTCTAGTTTATATTAGATAATTATTAGATGGTATTATGTACACTAATAAATATATCCCTAGATATATCAACAAATATATCTTGGTGGATTTTTAAAAATACATTGTATGGAACTTATTATATAACTACTTATTTTATAGCTAAACCTCCTAAACCAACTAAAGAAGAAATTGAACTACTTGAACTAAGAAAAGAAATTAGTCATCTTAATAGAAAATTATATTATGTTGATTCAATCAATAATAATCCTAATATAATTAGTAGAACTAATATACCAATAGATGAAAAAAATTTAGAAAATAGTTTTGTTTTTATAGATGACACTGAATTATAAATAATATTAATATTATTACTATAATTAAATTACCAATACATATATGATATGAATTATTTATATAACCATATACACACCATATTATTGATATTAATAATGCTAAAATTATTAATTCTATTTCATAATTAAATTTATATTTAGAATTTACTAATATTAATGTATTAAAAATTGTTAATAATATTGCTATAAAACTTAATATATAAGTAATATTCATTATATTAAATTATATTATTTTAAAAAAATGACATAATATAATACTATGAAAGTAATGATAATAGTTAAACTAGAAATAGCAGATCATGATGGTTATTGTTCAGATAATGAATGTATTTATGAAAAAAAAAATCTGCGTTATATGAGAAATATTCCAGATGAAATTATAAATAAACCTATAGATGATCCTTATTGGATTAAATTATTACCAGAATATAATATAAATTATTATGGTTCTGGTTATTGTGAAATAAACAAAGAATGCAATGAACATGGTCTAAATCATCATGAATATAAATATACTGTTAGAAAAATTATATTTTATAACTAATTATAAAAAAATGAAATTAATTATTAATGATTAATAATTATTAATCATTAATGAAAAATATATACAAATTTTGGCAAAATAATCCTAATTTGTGGTTTAATTCAACAGATGAAGATGATAAATATATCACAGAAAATTTTATGACATATTTAAGCGACGAATATGACTTTACAGATATGTATAAAGAAGACTGGACTGCTTATTGTATTTTACATGACCAATTAATTAAACATTTTAATCGTCATTATGGTATCAATTTAACTCATCCTAATAATTTCATTATAGATTGTTATAATAAATATAATTATTTAAAACATCATCGTCTAACTGATTTTGAATTTATGTTTTGTTTGATGCCACTACGTCATACTCATGAATTAATTCATGTTAAATTTGTATTAGAAGAAACATGGGATAGATTATCAAAAGATAAAAGTAATCAATTTATTAAAAAATTCTTAATTGCTACTTATGAAAGATACATTAAATGTACAACAGAAACCAATCTAATTAATTATATTAATAATAATATTAATTTTAATCATACTGAAATATTAGATAATATTTCACCAAAAGATTTTTCAATTATGATTATTAAAAATAATCATAATCCTTTATATAATTGCATGGAACAATTTATTAAAAATAATAATTTAACTAATAAAGATATTATGGTTAGCATTAGTGGAGGTGTTGACAGTATGGTATGCTCATATTTATTAAAACAACTCACATATAATTATACTAATTTAAAAATATCTTGTGTTCATATTGATTATTATAATAGACCTGAATGTAAATATGAAGAAGAATTATTAATATGGTGGTGTAATACTATCTTGGAAATACCTTTATCTATTAGAAGAATTGATGAAATAAATCGTCCAAAATGTATGGAATATGAATTAAGAGATTTATATGAAAGTTATACAAAAAATATAAGATTTAATAGTTACATAAATTATTCTAATTCTAATAATTCTAATAATTCTAATGTATATGTAGTATTAGGTCATAATAAAGATGATACTATTGAAAATATTTTTACTAATACAGCAAGTAATAGTCATTATGAAAATCTATTAGGTATGACTCCTATTAGTAATCAAACTTATAAAGATAAAAATATTTATTTTTTGCGTCCATTAATTAATATTCCTAAAAGTGAAATTTATGATTATGCTATTAAACATAACATTCCATTTTTAATAGATAGTACACCTAAATGGAGTCAACGTGGTAAAATTAGAGATATAGTTAAACCAGCATTAAATGAATGGAATCCTTTAATTTTTGATGGACTAATTAATCTATCAAATAAAATGTCTCAAATGACTTTATTATTAGATAAATTAATTTCACCTGATATTAATAATATAAATTATAATACTATAAATGATGTACCATTAGATGAAATTTATTGGACAACTATTTTAAGAAAAAATAATATTTATATTACTCAAAAAACATTGCATAATTTAATTAATAGACTTCATCATTACCAATCATACCCTCATAAATTAAAAGATTTACAAAAAATACAATTATGTAAAAATACTATGATTGTATTAAAAGAAATTAAAGGAAAATTAATTATCAATATAGATATAGATAATTAATGTTTGAATATTTATCAAATGTGTTATGTGAGATTCAAAATAAACAATGTTTATTTTGAATCTTCGCTAACATCTTTGAGTGTGTAGTTCAAAATTGTAAATTTTGAACTGCACATTACTCAAATGTTGCTTTAGATATTTATTATGGATATATTGAAATTAAATGTGTTAATAAACATTGATGCACATATTCAAAATCTAATAGATTTTGAATAGAGTGGATTAACTTTATTATATGTTAGACTTTGTCTAACATATAATAAAAATTGTAATAGAATATTTAAATTTTCAAGAAATAAAATATCTCCTAATATACCAAATAATTATAGTTGCACTATTGGATGTGCTTTAAATTTTTATGGGGATAGATATTCTTAAAGAATATCTATCCTATTGACCTATGGTCTGAACACATTATAACCAAAGGTTGGAAAATTATTATTTTATGACCTTAAGGTCATAAAATATTAACTCGTAAATAATTTTTATAATGATTTTCAAAAAGAAATTAAAGAAAATACAATTATTTAAGCTGTAAATAATTTGCGTGCAAGTGGTTCACAATTAAATAATGGATATGTACGTGTATGAGTTATTTCCATATTTTCTTTAACAATTTGCCGACGTGGTTGTCCACGTGCTTTTATAATAATTTCATCAATGATTTTAATTTTATTAATATGAATATTTTCAAAATTAAAATCATCCATATAATATGATAATAGTTTAATTGGATGCATTAATTTCATATTATTATAAATATAAGCAATACTATTTACACGACACATTGTAATATTAATTTTATAATTATCTTCTGTTAAATATGTCATTGAAGAATATGGAGCATTCTGTACTCGCCGATACGTATGAATATATTCTGGTGTAATAGGCGTGTTTCCCAAATAAAATATATCAATATTGTTTACATTTATATCATTCTCAATTGAAAACATATCTGCTAATTGTTTAATCGCATAACTACCACCAATTACCCACCGAATATTTCGTTCATTAAAAAAGTTAGTAATATTATTAATAATATCATTAATGTCTGTCATAATAATTACTAATAACTAACTTAGACATAAATTATTTCAATTTTTCTAATAATATAATGAAGACTAGTCTTCATTATATTATTATAAAGTTAATCCACTAAATTTATAACCTTTGGTAGTCAAATCTATGAATCAATTTTTATAATCCTGATGTAATACGTACATAAGTAAAATAAACTGCTACTACTAATAATAATATTGTTGCATATATGGCATATGTAACATGTGCCTTATCTTTACATAAAGTACTGGGTATTATTGTATTACAAATAGTAGCAGTTCGAAAGATAGGCCAAGTAGTAAAAGTTACAAATAAACATAATATACCTAAAATAAAAGTTGATATCATAAAAAAATTATTCATAATAGAAGTATTTAATAATCCCATATATATAATAAAATATAAAAAAAATTATATATTATTTAAAATTAAAATAATAAATATTTATATTACCTTTGTAAACAATGGTTAAGAGGAATTACTGATGGAACATAATGTTTTGAAATAGCATTGATGTAGAATGACCCATAAATAATGATGGTAATGTAGGAATAGGAATTTTACTACAAGGTTTATGTAATGGTATTGGATATAATTGTGCACTAATAACAATAGGTGATTTAGATATAATATTTTGATTTTGTAATTCATCAGGAACAGTATGTATTTTTTCTATATGGTCTTTTAACAAAGATTTATAATTATTAAAATATTCATTACGCTTTTGTTTTTTTTCAAATAGAAAATCAATAAAATCTGTATCATAACCAACTGTTAATAATTCTTCATTTGAATGTATTGCAACTAAATGTGTATTAAATGATGATTTAATATGCGTTTTATATTCACATAATTTACATTCAAATTTATAATTATTACTTGATGTTATTTTATTATATGATTTTTTCTTAGTTATAATACGACTTTCATGATATTTTATAGCAAGTTCAATTTCACTTTGAGTAAATTCAGTCTCTTTATCTATGAGATGAATGTGTAAATGGTTATAATATATTGTTTTACTGTTAAAATATTTATTACAAAATCGACATTCACGAATGGGCATTTAATATAATATCTTTTAAATAATCTATAAAAAAATCAATTTTTATAAAAAAATTTAATTATCATTAATTAATGATAGTGGAATAAGAAAAGGCAATAAATGTATATTAGCTGGTAATTGATGAATTGGTAATTGAGGAATTGGTAATTGATGCGTAGATACACTCTTATATTTATTAATTAATGTGTCAATATATTGTTCATCATTATTTGTTAATAATTCTTCTTTAGTATGTGAACTAATTAAATGTTTTTCATATGCAGCTGTTTGTTTAGATTTATAATCGCATAATAAACATTCATGTTTTGGATTTATTACATGTTTATAATGTGATTTACGATGAACTTGTTTACGATTATTATAATATTTATTAATATTATCAAGTTCATTTTTTGTGAACTCATTAATAGTTGAAACATTAATATGAATATGTAAATGACAATAATATGGTAATTTTAGATTAAATTCTTTATTACAGAAACGGCAGATTAGATGTGGCATATAATATATAAATAAATCATTATATTAAATGATTATTTCAATTTTAATAGGATAACATTTTTACAGAGTGAAAATGTTATAATATACTAATTGCTATCATAACCATAGGTTTATTAGGCGTTTTTATAAAAATATCTTTATTATCCACAACCATTCCCAAAACAAATACAATACTCAAATAGTTGATTTTGATAATAATAATGAATAATTATTACCAGCTGATATATCAATTACATTTGTTAATTGATTTGGAATATTTATTTGTTTTACTTCATTATAACCCCATCCAACAACAGTTCCATCACTTTTTAATGCTAATGAATGAAGATTACCAGCTGATATAGCAATAACATTATTTAATCCAGTAGGAATAGTAATTTCACCATAGTAATTAGCACCACCCCATCCAATTACAGTACCATCTCTTTTTAATGCATTGGAAGAGATGTTGTTGTCCTCTGCGAGCTTGGTAATATTTCAAAACATTCTAATTTCATTTATATATATATATATATTATTTTAATTGATTAAAATTGATAAAAAAACAAATTACTAAATAATATAATAATAATTAATGCCATATGAATATAATTATATAACAGAGCGTATTCATAAAGATTGGATGCCATTCTTTGATTCTAATAAAGATGAATTAATAATAATATTAGATAAATTAAATGAATTATCAAAAGAACAAACTATTTATCCAAGAAAATCAGATATATTTAGAGCATTCTATTATCATTCTCCAAAAGATATTAAATTAACTATTATTGCTCAAGACCCTTATATTAATGAAGAATCAAATAAACCTCAAGCAATGGGATTATGTTTTTCAGTACCTCGTATTCATAATAAAATACCACCATCTCTTCAAAATATTAGAAAAGAAATTAAGAATTGCTATCCAGATTATAAGATACCAAATAATGGTTTATTAAAAAGATGGGCAGGAAAAGAAAAAATGTTATTATTAAATTCTTCATTAACTGTAATGAAAGGTAAAAGTAATTCTCATGCTAATCTATGGACAGCTTTTACTGATAAATTAATTGAATGGTTTAATAAAAATACTAATTCTGCTTTTTTATTAATGGGAAATTATGCTATAGCCAAATCTAAATTAATTAATAATAAAATATTTTCAACTGTTCATCCATCACCATTAAGTGCTCATAATGGATTCTTTAATAGTAATGTATTTAAAAAAATAAATGATTATTTAGAAGAACATAATATAGAAAAAATTAATTGGTAAATTTTGATTTATAATTATAATAATTTATATAAATTATTATAATGATTAATATTGATAATGTTGAAATAATAAAAAAATTAGGTTCAGGTATGTTTGGTACAACTTATTTAGTTAAATATAAAAATAAACAATACACATTAAAAATACAGAATATATTAGAAAAAGACAAGAAACCTAGTTTTAAAAATAAATTATGGAGAGAATTAGATTTTTATAATTTTATTAATAAATTAAATAATGATGAACAGATTTTTTTTGCTAAATTATATGCATATAAAATATATGATAATTGTAATCATGTAGTAGAAAGGCCTTTTGAAATAAGTAAGGATGATACTTTTTTTTCAAAATATGATAATTCAAATGTATGTGTAAAATTATTATTAGAATATAAAGAAGGAACTAATCTTCATCAGTTTTTATTAAATAATAAATTAACTAAGAATCAAGTACTTTCAATATTACTACAAATATGTAAAATAATGTTAATATTATACAAAGCAGGATATAGTCATAATGATTTACATCCAGATAATATTATAATAAATAAAACTACTAAAAAATATTTTATTTTGATGAATAAAAAAATTAATTATTATGGTTATCAAATAAGTGCAATTGATTATGGAGAAGTACTTCATAAAAAATTTGGCGTTAAGCCGACTAAAGGTATGTTTAATGATAAATTATTTTTGAAAGATATAACAACGCATATGTTTAATCATATGTATCATTATATATTTAATATAATTAGTAATCAATTAAAATATGTTGATGATTTAAAAAAATCAAAAAAGAAATTACCATGGGAAAGTGAAAATTATAATATGAGTGAACCTTTTAAAAAAATCATATTAAATCACCATGATTTTTATGAATCTACTAAAGAGAAATATTTAAAAATGTATCCAAAAGCTAGAAAATTATTAAAGATAATAGAGGATAATATTGATAATAAAAATGATTTTTATGATATTTTAGGTAAAAAAATAACACTAATATTGCCTATATTAAATAAAATAGAACATGAATTCCATTTAATGTATCCAAAATTATATGAAAAATATTGGAAATGGACATCTTATTATGACTATTTATTACCAAAAGAAGATGTACTAAATTTATTATTGATAGATAATTATAAAGATTTTGTAAATAATATAATTTCAATTATATAATTTCAATTATATAATAATGATAGAATATTATATAAATTTAGTTTCATCATTTTTAGTATTTGGTGCGTATACTATGATAAATGATTATAATAATTATTATAAAATTAAAAAAAGAAGTAATATTGAATTAGATAAAGTTTATAATAAAATTGTACTAAATGTTTTATTTAATGTATTTATTGCATCAATACCAGCTATATATGTATTTAATAATTTATTAAATAATTCAAATTATCATTTATTACAAAATTTACCATTAGCTGGTAAATATTTATGTATGCCATTATTAGTTGATGTTTTATTTTATAGTGTTCATAGAATATTACATACTAAATATTTATTTTATTTTCATAAAAGACATCATGAATTAATTCATCCTGTTGGTATAGGTTCATTTTATATGTCATTAGTTGAATTTTATGGAGCACTTGTATTTCCTATATTTGGACCATTAGTATTATTAGGTTCAAATAGTTATCATACTCATCTTTGGATAACATTTACTGTATTTAATGGAATATGTATTGCCCACTCTAATACAAAAAACTTATCTGAATTTCATGATTATCATCATAATAAAATTAAAGGTTATAATTATGGAATTGATATATTTATGGATAGATTATTAAGAACTAAAAAAAATTAATTTTAATATTAATCTTCTAATAAATTATCATCTAATATTTCATCATTTAATTTATATTTAATATTATCTTTATTGCATTCATTATAAATTATAACATTAAATTCTTTGTATTTATTTTTACAAATTTGTGTGTCATCTTTAAATAAAAAAGACTTTTGTAATGATTCTCTTAATTTTGGTGATAATAAATGACCATATTGATCAAAAAATGAAATTAAATCATCGTACCTATAAATCATCATTTCTTCTAATAAATTATTCTTATCACATAATATAAATTTATTAAGTTTTTCGTTATATGCATAAGCTTGATTACTCCTAACATTAGTAATAATTATATTTTGAAACTGTGGATATTTATCATTTAAATGAGCATATCTTACAATATTTTCAATTGGTGAACCAAGTTTTTTTAATATCATTAACTTTTCTTTTTTAGTAAATACATTTGGTAAGTCTTCTCGGCCAATTTCAACATAATTAATTTGATTATTATTTATTGTAATATTATTATTTGAATAATTATTAGAATTTATCATCTTTTGAAAAGTTTTTGGATGCATCTTATATTTTTTATTCATCATATCCATCATTTGTTTTTTAAATTTTTCAAATGATTTTTCTATTTCTTCTATCTTTTTATCTTTTTCTTCTAGTTCTTTTTTTAAATCTTCTAAATAATTTTTTTTATTACATTTTTGTTCATGATTCCATTTACTTTGTTTAAATTTATATTTATTTGAACAAAATTTACATTTATATTTATTATTATCTATTATCAATTCATTTTGACTTACTTCTGGCTTACCAATATTCATTTTCGGCTTACTATCTGGCTTACTGCTATCTATTTCTGGCTTACTTTCTGGCTTACTATTTTTATGATATTTATATTTATGATACCATACACTTTTATATGACTTGTATATTTTATTGCATAATTCACATGTATATTTTTTGTTTT
>Ga0007787_10000640_pt1 | contig 11100 bp, 8 predicted proteins | sample LauGreFa1BDMLBSN_2_FD_59500 | JGI IMG/M metagenome (GOLD analysis project Ga0007787, IMG submission 59500) | Freshwater lake microbial communities from Lake Michigan, USA - Fa13.BD.MLB.SN | ecosystem: Environmental > Aquatic > Freshwater > Lake | place: Lake Michigan, USA | collected 2013-09-23 | reverse complement strand
AAGTAAACCTTCCACTCCTCGTTGCGCAGGGTGATGTCGATCCCGAGGGTGCGCCGCCACATCTGCTGGATGGCTTCGGCAATGAGGCGGTGGTTCTGGCTGGTGTTGTAGAGGAGTTCGAGCTTCGGGAAGCCTCGTCCTTCGGGGAAGCCCGCCTCCGCCAGTAGCTTCTTCGCCTCTTCCACGGTGCCTGACAGTTTCGCGACGGGGGTGTAGCCGGCTGTGTCTGGATGAGTGATGGCGTACGCCGGCTGCTGCCCGCCCCGGACCACATTCTTGACCAGCGAGTCTCGATCAACGGCGAGGGCGAGCGCGCGCCGGACGCGACGGTCGTTGAGAGGAGGGCGCTTGTGGTTGAAGCGGTAGAAATAGAGTCCGAGGTACGGATCGGTGCGCAGCGCCTCGGGATTTTCCCGGCGATAGACGTCGATCTTCGCCACCGGCAACTCGTTCGTCATCTCGATCTGCCCGGTGCGGAACATCCGCTCCTCGGTGTCCTGGTTTTCAACCGGCAGAAAGTGGATCTCGTCGAGTTTCACCCGCGCACGGTCCCAGTACTGGGAGTTGCGCACGACGGAGATGAGCTGCTGTTGGCGCCATTCCTTCAGCATGAAGGGGCCGCTGGCCACGATGTTTCCCGGGCGCGTCCAGGCAGTTCCCTTTTTCGTCATGCCCCCGAATTTTTCGATGACGTGCAACGGCACCGGGTACCAGGAGTAATGGCTCGCGATCAGCTTCAGGAGAAACGGGGTCGGGGTGTTGACAGTCACCTCGAGGGTCCGCGCGGCGCGGGCCTTGAAGCCGACCTGAGAGAAGTCGGTGATTTTACCCTCGTTGTAGTCCTTGGCCCCGCGCACGTAGTGCAGCAGGTACGCATATTCCGAGGCCAGCGCCGGGGTGAGGATCCGCTGGTAGGATCGGAGGAACGTGACGGCGTCGATCGGAGTGCCGTCGGACCATTTGGCGTCGGCGCGCAGGTGGAAGGTATAGACAAGTCCGTCGGCGGAAACCTCCCAACGCTCGGCGATCCCCGGCTCCGGGCTAAGATCGCGCGGGTTCTCCGCCAAGAGCCCCTCGAAAATCGCCATGATCACCTTGTGTTCCGGCACTCCGGTCACGACCTGGGGGTCCAAATCCTGCGGCTCGGTGCCGTTACCCACCCGCCAGATCATCGGACCGCCCACCTTGGTTTCCGGGGAGGCTGTCTTCGGAGCCGTGCCGGTGGCGGTCTGTTCCTTGCGGCCGCAGCCGGCGACGATGAGGGGCAGAATCAGGAGTGACGCCAGCCGTCGGGGGGAGAGCATGTTGGGACGGAAACGTTTGTGGGCTTCAGTGCAAGCGAGTCGGCGTCTGCCGGGTTGACGAATCCGAAATCCCGGCGCCAAGTTCGCGCCCCACCAACGACCCGCCCCTTATGTCCAACCTGAACTCCCTCCGCGAGACCCTCGCCCGCAAGCAGGCCGAGCTCGCCAGCCTTGAACACGAATTGCGCGCCGCCCAAGCCGCACAGTTCTCGGAACTTCCCGCGCAACTCGGCGTGGAGACGATCGACGATGTCATCAAGACGCTCGCTCCGCACGCCTCCCCGCGCCTGAAGGGCGCCCTGGCCAAGGCCTTCGGCGGCAAGTTGCCCGCGCCAGCCGTGGAGACGGCGGTCGAGTCGGAGTCCGCGTCGCCCGCCGCCAAGCGCGAGCGTCGCAAGCGCGCCACTGTCACCCCGGAGCTGAAGGACGCCATCGTGCAGGCCCTGCAGGCCGGTAAAACCTCGAACGAGGTCGCCGCGGAGTGCGGGGTCTCCCCCGCCACGGTGAACAACATCAAGCGTGCCGCGGGCCTGACGAAAAAACGCGGCGAGGTCTGATCGCGCGGCGGCGCGTAGTTCAGCGCCGTGCCTTGAGCATCTGCTCCCGTCGGTCCCGGAAAGGGCTGCCGGGACTCCACTCCGGCCAACGGTCCCCCGACGACACGCGACGGCCCAGCTCAGTGAGAAGCCTCGCGTCCTGCGCGGCCCCGCCGAAGGTCCAGTCCGGCTTCACCTCGTCGCTCGGCTGGTGGTAATGCCGCGTGATGAACTCGTTCACCTTGCGTTCCGCAAAGTCGGGCGGCTGGTCGATGAAGTCGCGGCCGGCCTTCGCGTAGAAGCCAGGCACGCCGACTTTCGCGAACTCGAAATGGTCGCTGCGGAAGTAAGTCCCCCGCTCCGGATTGCTCTCCGCGCGCACGGTGCGGCCCTGCGCGCCCGCCAGTTCCGTCGCAATGGGGTCCATCGTCGTCGAGCCCAGCCCCACGATTTCCATGTCCCGCGTTGGTCCGAATTGGTTCGCGCCGTCCATGTTGATCACACCGAGGGTCTTCTCGAGCGGGTAGAGGGGGTGGCGGGCGTAGTGGCGTGCGCCGAGCAGGCCTTTTTCCTCAGCGGTGACGGAGAGGAACAGCACGCTCCGCCGTGGCGCGGGACCGGTGCTGAACGCGCGCGCGATCTCCAGCAGCATCGCGACGCCGGCGGCGTTGTCGGCCGCGCCGTTGAAGATACGGTCACCCGCTAGGCGCTCATCCACGCCCAAGTGGTCCCAGTGCGCGTTGTAGATCACGTGCTCCGCCTTTCGCTCGGGATCGAAACCAGGCACCAGCGCGACGACGTTGCGTGAATCCACCATCCGCACGGTGTTCTCCACGGTGAAGTCCGCCGTGGCCCCGAGCGGGACCGGGCGGAAATCCCGGCGTGCCGCCGCGCGTTTCAATTCCGCGAAGTCGCGGCCGGTCGACCGGATCAGGCGTTGCGCCGCGTCGATCGTCAGCCAGCCGGAGAACCCGACATGGCCGGCGTTGTTGTCGGGCGCACGCAGCTCGAAGTTTTCCCGGCCCCAGCTTGAGACGACGACGCCGAACGGGTAGGCGGCCGGCCCGGTCTCGTGGATGATGATGCAGGCGGCGGCGCCGAGTTTCGCGGCGATCTCGTACTTGTAGGTCCAGCGGCCGTAGTAGGTCATCGCCTTTCCGCCGAAAACCGCGGGGTCCAATTCCCCGCGCTCGTTCGTGACGGGCGGGTCGTTGATCAACATGAGCACGGTTTTCCCTCGGAGGTCGGACCCCTTGTAATCATCCCATGCGAACTCCGGCGCGGTGATGCCGTAACCGACGAAGACGACTTCCGATGCCCTGCCCTCGACCTTCGTCGTGATGCGCGTCGAGAGTCCCACGAAGTCGTTGATGGGTGTCAGGGGCATCTCGGTCGCACCGACCCGGAAGCCGAGCGTCGCGCGCGAGGTGATTCCCGCCAGCGGCACCTTCTGCACAAAGGTTCCGTCGGGATTGCCGGGTTTCAGCCCCAGTTTGCGGAACTCTTCCTCGAGGTAGGCGACGGTGCGGTCCTCGCCGCGCGTGCCTGGCGCCCGTCCCTCGAACTCGTCGGCCGAAAGCGTCTTCGTCCACGCGAGGATGCGTGCGGCCGCCGCCTGGTCGTCCGCCGCCGGGAGCAGCGGAACGAGGGAAAGGAGCAGGGCCGGGGTGAGAAGTCTCATCGGGTGAAGGTTCAGGGGGAAACGATCGAAACGCCTTGGTAAACGCGCGCCCACAGGCCGTCCTCCGTCCATCCGCGCACGCGTGGAGACATCAGCCAGACTTTTGAGTTGTAATAGAGCGGGGCGACGGGGGCGCCGGCGCTGATCGCCCGTTCGGCGTCGGCCCAGCGTCCGGCGGCCACCGCGCGGTCGAACTCGGTGCTGGACCAACCGGGATAGTTGAGCGGAGCCCCCGTCACGAGGTCGCCCAGCATCGCGGCGGGATCCGCGGCGTCGGGAATGGCGGTGGCGAACGCGATGTCGAAACCTCCCGTTCGCAGGGCGTCGAGGTGCACCTTGGCCTCACGAAGCGCGATGACGACGTCGATGCCGAGGTGTTCGCGCCACATCTGTTGCAGGGCCTCCAGCACGGGCGCGTTGGTCCACCCCGAAAGTTCCAGTCGTGGAAAACCCTTCCCTCCCGGGAACCCGCCCGCGGCCAGAAGTCTCCGCGCTTCCCCGGGATCGAAGGTTTCCCGGCTCTTCCGTGGCTCGTCCGCACCCGCCAGCTGCGGCGGGAGAAAGGTGTCCGCAGGTGCATGCGAGCCCAGCAGGACGCGCTCGGCGAGGCGGCGGCGGTCGATCGCTAGGCTCAGGGCGCGGCGAGCCTCCGCGCCGAGTGCCGGACGGCGCAGATTGAACACAAGGTGCCGCGTCTCGATCATCGCCGTCCGGTGCAGCTCCTCGGGTCGGTCCCGTGCGTAGCCGGCGACCTTGGAGGCGGGGATCGCCATCGTCACATCAAGCTGACCCGCGCGGTAGGCGCGCTCTTCCGCGTCGCTGCTGTCGAAGCGCACGAACCGCAGGCGGTCCAGCGCGACGGAGGCGGCTCCGTGCCACGCGGGGTTGCGGCGCAGCGCGACGTGCTGGTCCGGCCGCCACTCCTCCAGCGTGAAGGGTCCGTTGCCGACAAAGTTGCCGGGCTCCGTCCAACGCCGGCCGTGGCGGAGGGCGAGGTCGGCCCGCACGGGCAGCCAGGGCCCGCTGGCGACCACGTGGGGAAAGCGCGGATTGGGCGCCTCGAGGGTGACGACGAACGTCCGCGGGTCGGCCGCGCGGAGACCGACGGCGGCGAAATCCCGCTCCTCGCCGCCGGAAAAGGCGCGCGCCCGGCGCACGCCGAAGAAGATCGTGACCTTGGGCGAAGCCGTCTCTGGCCTTAGGATACGTCGATAGGCGGCCGTGAAATCGTCGGCAGTGACGGGCCGGCCGTCGGACCAGCGGGCGTCCTTCCGCAGGCGGAACGTGTAGACGAGTCCGTCCGGCGAGACCTCGAAGCTCTCCGCCGCCCCGGGGCGTGGCGCGGAGCCGTCCGGCCCGGGCACGAGCAGGCCCTCGAGCAGGGCCCGCAGGATACCGTGCTCGTCCGGCAGGGTGGTGGTCGCCGGGTCCAGAGACACGGGCTCGTTACGCTGGCTGACCCGCAGCACGCGTTCCGGCGCCGCGGGGGCGGAGGCTTGGGAGGAGGACGGATCCCGCCCGCAGCCGGTGAGAAACGCGGCGGTCGCCGCGAGCAGCGCGCGGGCGCGGAGCGAGCAGCTAGTTCTCCAACCAGACATGTTTGTACGGATGGTGGTCGAGCAGGTTTGCGTGCCAGCCTTTGACCGACGGTTGGATCAGGAACACGTGCGTGTGATGGTAAAGGGGGATGAGTGGCGCCTCGCCGAGCAGGATCGCCTCGGCCTTCCGGAAAAGTGCACGACGTACCGCCGGGTCGGGCGTCCGGGCCGCGGCGTCGAGCAGGGCGTCGTAGTCCGGGTTATTCCAGCCGGTGTAGTTGTTTCCGCTGTCGCCGCGGAAGATGTCGAGGAACGTCGCGGGATCCAGGTAGTCGCCGATCCAGTCGGAGCGCAGTATCTGGAAGTCGCCGGCCCGGCGCGCGGCGAACACCACCTTCATTTCCTGGTTCACCAACCGAATCTCGACGCCGATTTCCCGGCGCCACATTTCCTGCAGGGCCTCCGCGATGGCGCGGTGGTTCTCGGAAGTGTTGTAGAGCAGTTCGATCGGCGGCAGCCCGCGGCCGCCGGGGAAGCCCGCCTCCGCCAGCAGCCGGCGGGCGGCCTCGACGTCGCGCGCGAGCGAGGCGGTTGCAGAGTAACCGGCGGTGCCGGGTGGCGTGAGGCTGGTCGCCGGGCGCTGGCCGCCGCGCGCCACCTGCGCGGCGATCGTATCCCGGTCGGTGGCCAGCGCGAGGGCGCGTCGCACCCGGACGTCGTTGAGCGGCGCTCGGCGGGTGTTGAAGCGGTAGAAGTAGGTCCCGAGGTAGGGATCACGCCGGAGGAGCTGCGGCGCCGCCCGGAGATAGGAGTCAATCTTGCCGACGGGGGTGAATTCCGTGAGGTGCAATTGCCCGGAACGAAAGGCGCGCTCCTCGGCATCGACGCTGTCGATCGGGTAGAAATGGATCCCGTTCAGGCGCACGGTGGCGGCGTCCCAGTAGCCGGGATTCCTGGCCACGATGATGACCTGGTGCGGACGCCACTCGCGCAGCAGGAATGGTCCGTTGCCGACGAACTTCTCCGGTCGCGTCCACGGGTTTCCGCGGCGATCGATGGCGCCGTGACGCGCGATCGCGGCGAGGGGCACCGGGTACCAGGGCGGGTTGGTGAGCAGCGAGAGGAAGTAAGGCGCCGGGTTTTCCAGCGTGAGGCGAAGGGTGCGGGCATCAAGGGCGAGTACTCCCACCGTGCCGAAATCCGTCGAGCGGCCCTTGTGGTAGTCCTCCGCGCCGCGCAGCACGTAGAGCATGTTGGCGTATTCCGCCGAAAGCGCGGGGGTGAGGATGCGGCGGAAAGAGGCCGCGAAGTCCGCCGCGGTCACCGGCTGCCCGTCGGTCCAACGGGCGCCGGTCCTCAGGTGGAAGGTGTACTGGCGTCCGTCCGGCGAGACCTCCCAGCGCTCGGCGACGCCGGGCACGGGGCGGAGGTCCTCCGGGTGTTCGGTGACAAGGCCCTCGAAGAGGGCGCGGAGCACGTTCCCTTCCGCCACGCCGGTGACCAGGTGCGGATCCAGCTCGGTCACCTCGTTCCCGATTCCCCGATGCAGGATCTGGGCGCGATTGCCGGCCTCGACCGGGGTCTCGCGGCGTCCGCAGCCGCCTGCGCACCAAACCAGCGCGAGCAGGGCGAGGGGAAGGGCGCGCGGGCGGAGCTTCAGCCCGCTCATGCGCGTTGGATCAGGGCGACCGCGTGGGCGGCGATCGCGGCGCCGCGCCCGATTTCGCCCACGCCCTCGTTGGTGGTGGCTTTCAGGCCGATGCGGTCCGCCGGCAGGCCCGTCGAGCGGGCAAGGGCCGCCTTCATTTCCGCGATCCGCGGCAGGATGCGCGGTTTCTCTGCGATGATGCTCACGTCGAGATTGGACGGTTCGAAACCGCGCTGCCGCAGTTCGGCGCAGACCCGGGCCAGCAGCACCTGCGAGTCGATGCCGCGGTATGCCGGGTCGGTGTTAGGAAAGAAATGGCCGATGTCCGGCAGCCCTGCGGCCCCCAGCAGCGCGTCGCAAACGGCGTGGGTCGCGCAGTCGGCGTCGCTGTGCCCTTCCAGACCATAGTCGGTGTCGAACCTCACGCCGCCGAGGACAAGCGGGCGGCCCGCGACGAGGCGGTGGATATCGTAGCCGTGGCCGATGCGGAAATCCATGGAGTCGAAGCGCCGGCGGCGCGTCAGGGGTTCTTCTCCCGGGCCAGCAGAAACTCGAGGTGCGGCAGGTCCGCGGGCGTCGTGAGCTTCGGGTTCGGGCGGTCGTTTTCCAGCAGCGCCACGGCGTGCCCCAGTTCCTCGACCGCCTGCGCGTCATCGGTGATGCGGCGGCCGCGCTCCGCAACGCGCGCATAGGCGCGGGTGATCAGGTCACGGGAGAAAACCTGCGGTGTTTCCATCGCCCAGAGCCGCGAGCGATCGAGGGTCCGCAGCCGGCTGCCGCCACCGGAGGTGAGACGGTGCTCCTTGATGGTGTCGACCACCCGGTGCGCCAGCACCACCGCGTGCTCGCGGCGGACGATCCGGTGCAAGGCCGCGAGCTGTTCGGGACGCACGAGCGGCCGGGCACAGTCATGGATGAACACGAAGCCGATGTCGTCGGGCAGCGCGCGGAGGGCGTTGAGCACCGAGTCCTGCCTGTCCTTGCCGCCGCGCACCAGCAGGCACGGGGTCGGCGCGAGGGCCGATAGCTCCAGCATCTGGCGCTGGTCGCGGTGGACGACGACGTAGAGATCCGCCACCCCGCTGCGCATGAAGGCCGCCGCCGACCAGGAGAAAACGGGAAGGCCGCCCAGGCGCGCGAGTACCTTGTCGGCCACAGCGCCGCCCATGCGCGAGCCGCTGCCGGCGGCTAGGAGGATGGCGGCGGTGCGGGCCATGGAAGAGGCGGTATTTTCAGCCGGCCGCAGCCAGTTCCGCGAGAATGGCTCGGGCCGCGGCCGCCGGCTCGGGGGCGCGGAAGATCGGCCGGCCCACCACGATGTAGCGGGCGCCGGCGCGCGCCGCGTCGCCGGGTGTCATGATGCGCGTCTGGTCGTCGGCCTTGGCGTCGCGGGGGCGGATGCCGGGTGTGACGAGGGACATGTCGGGCGGCAGCACGGCGCGCAGGGGGCCGAGTTCAAGCGGCGAGCAGACGAGGCCGCGAAGCCCGGATTCGGCCGCGAGTCGGCCGAGCCGCACGACCTGGTCCTCGGGGGATCCGGTGACGCCGGTCTCGGCGAGGCCGGCGGCGCTCATCGAGGTGAGCACGGTGACCCCGAGCAGCAGCAGGTCCGGGGCGTGGGTGTGTTGCGCCTTCACGGCCCACTGCATCATCTCGCGCCCGCCGCCGGTGTGCAGCGTAAGCATGCCGACAGGGAGCCTGGAGGCTGACTCGACGGACTTGGCGACGGTGTTGGGGATGTCGTGGAGCTTCAGGTCGAGGAACACCTTAAACCCCTGGTCCGCGATCTCGCGCACGGCGTCGGGACCGCAGGCCGTGTACATCTCTAGGCCGACTTTCACCCAAGTCACCGTCCCTTGGAGCTGCCGTAGCACCGGCGCGACCTCACGGGGCGACTGGGCGTCGAGAACAAGGATCAGTTCACAAGCCATGCCCGATCACTTAGTCCTAGGAAACGGCGCGAATGAAGACAAAAGTCCGGTTTCGCGCGAAGGCCTCGGAACTGGCTTCCGCTCGCCGTTTCTGCTTCCTGCCAGACGCCGTGGAACCGCTCGCGATCCCCGCTCCCGCCAAGCTCAACCTATTCCTCGCCGTGACCGGAAGGCGGTCGGACGGTTTTCATGACTTGGTCTCCGTCGTGGTGACGCTGGACTTTGGCGACACGCTTCAAGTCGCCCCGGCCGGGCGGATGGAGCTTTCGTGTGACGACCCTTCGGTGCCCGCCGATGAGTCCAATCTGGTGCTCAAGGCCGCGCGCGCCTTCGCGGACGCCAGCGGCTGGCGCGGCGGTGCGAGGTTTGTCCTTTCCAAACACATCCCCGCGGGCGCCGGTCTCGGCGGAGGAAGCAGTGACGCGGCGGCGGCGCTGCTCGCGCTCAATCGTCTGGCCGGGGAGAAATTCGCGCTGGACGGAAGCCGGCTCGCCGCGGCGGCGGCGACGGTGGGCTCGGATTGTCCTCTCTTTCTCGCCGGCGGGCCCCTGGTCATGCGCGGACGAGGGGAGTGTCTGGAAGCGCTTCCGGCGCGCGCGACCGCTCGTCTGGCCGGTCGCCGGGTGCTGGTGTTCAAGCCCGGATTCGGCATCTCGACCCCTTGGGCGTACGGCCGGCTGGCGGCGGGAGCGCCGGGATCCTACCTGTCGGCGCGTGAGGCGGAGAAGCGCTTGAGGACTTGGACGGCCGACGACCAGATCGGCGCCGAGGGGCTGCTGTTCAACAGTCTCGAGGCGCCGGCCTTTCGGAAATTTCCGGCTTTGCCGCTGCTGCTGGAGCGGTTGCGCTCGGAATACGGGTGGGCGGCGGGGATGAGCGGGAGCGGCAGCGCATGCTTCGCTTTGCTGCCCGAGGCGGTGGATGCCGCACCGGCCGCGGCCCTCGTGCGGCGGGAATGGGGTGCATCGGCGTTTGTGCGAGAGGCGAGGATCACGGTCGGCGGAAGCGAACTTCAGAATCGGCATTGACCGGTTTCGGAGACGGACGGTTATTATGTCCCGGCGGCGGTTACCCCTCGTCGCTGCAAACCTGTGCCCGACTCCGCCTCCAGAAACGAGTTCACCGTGCAAGGCATCGCCGCCTCGCAGGGGATCGCGTATGGGCAGATTTTTCTGTATCTCCAGAACGAGGTCCAGGTCCCCGACTACCAGGTCGAGGTCGAGAAGCGGATCGACGAGGTCGCGCGGTTCGACCGCGCGCTGGTGCTCACGCGGCAGCAGGTCGCGCGCACCAAGAGCGAGGTGGAGCGCAACATCGGCCCCGAGGAGGCTGCGATCTTTGACGCCCACCTCATGGTGCTCGAGGACGAGGCGCTGATCGGGGAGACGATCCGCGAGTTTGAGTCGACCGGCCGCAACATCGAGACCTGCTTCCACCGCGTATCCACGCGTTACGTCCAGGCTTTCTCCGAGATCGACGACGAATATCTGCGGGAGCGCGCCGGTGACCTGCGCGACGTCACCCAGCGAGTCCTGCGCAACCTGCTCGGGCAGGAGGAAAGCTCGCTGAACAAGCTCGCCGACCGGCGGATCGTGGTCGCCGCCGACATCACGCCATCCGAGTCGGCCTCCCTCGATCGCTCCTCCGCGCTCGCGCTCGTCACCGACTCCGGGAGCAAGACCAGCCACGCCGTGATCGTCGCCCGCTCGATGAAGGTGCCGGCGGTGGTCGGCGTGCGCGACCTCACGCGCCGGGTGCGGGACGGGGCTTGGGCCCTCATCGACGGCTACGACGGGGTGGTGATCGTCAACCCGTCCGAGAGCACGCTGTTCCGCTACGGCAAGATCCAGGAGCGCAAAAAATCGTTCGAGGCTCGCCTGCTGGACGCCGTGCGGCTGCCGGCGGTCACGCTCGACGGGGTGGGGATCACGCTGCTGGCCAACATCGAGAAGTCCGACGAGGTGGGTAAGGTGCGCGAGGCGCACGCCGACGGCGTGGGTTTGTACCGCACGGAGTTTCTGTTCCTGAACCTCGGGCGCGCGCCCACCGAGGAGGAGCAATTCGAGGATTACCGGCGCGTCGTGGAGTCGCTGGCGCCTAGCCCGGTGGTCATCCGCACGCTCGACCTTGGCGGCGACAAGCCGATCGCCGGGAACGCGTCCCTCTTTCCGCACGAGAGCAATCCGTTCATGGGGTTTCGCGCGATCCGCTGGTGCCTCGAGAACCGCGAAGTTTTCAAGGACCAGCTGCGGGCGATCCTGCGCGCGAGCGCCTTCGGCAAGGTGAGGATGATGTACCCCATGATCAGCGGGGCCGACGAGATGGCGCGGGCCAACGCCATCCTCGAGGAGTGCCGCTCGGAACTGCGCGCGCGGGGCGTTCCTTTCGACCCCGCGCTCGAGGTCGGCGCGATGATCGAGATCCCGAGCGCCGCCTACACCACGGATCTGATCGCGCGGCAA
>Ga0007787_10000639_pt1 | contig 11104 bp, 12 predicted proteins | sample LauGreFa1BDMLBSN_2_FD_59500 | JGI IMG/M metagenome (GOLD analysis project Ga0007787, IMG submission 59500) | Freshwater lake microbial communities from Lake Michigan, USA - Fa13.BD.MLB.SN | ecosystem: Environmental > Aquatic > Freshwater > Lake | place: Lake Michigan, USA | collected 2013-09-23 | reverse complement strand
TCGGGTGTTCAGGAGCTTTGGGGCTGTCGCCGCCATGGAGTGCGGAGCAGTGTTCACTTCTGGTAAGTCGCTAGCGGGTGCGTGGGTGTGCGGTTTGGGGCGTTATCGCTCGGTGGTTTGCCTGAATTTAATTGCAACCTGTTGATACATTTGAACAAAGAAAATCTATGCGTGTGGTGACGGATCGAGAATTCGCGGTGGTTCAGCCGCAGAATGCCTTGCCGCCCCTAGACGCAAACCAGAAGTCGGTCGCCATTTTATTGGCAACCTATAACGGTGCGCGATTTTTGGCGGAGCAGCTCAATTCGATCGAGCGGCAGACGCACACCAATTGGCGCGTCTTCGCCTCGGACGATGGCTCGAGCGACGGCACGTTGGCGATCTTGGCAACCTACCGCGAGCGGTGGGGCGCTGAGAGGCTCAGGATCAGCCAAGGCCCACAGCGCGGGCACGCTGCAAACTTCTTGTCCCTCGTTCAGGACGCGGCGATTGCGGCAGACTACTACGCCTTCTGCGATCAGGACGATGTGTGGCTTGAGGATAAGCTAGAAAGATCCGTCCGCTCGATAGAGGGTGTGGGTGAGGAACGGCCGGCGCTCTATGGGTCGAGGACGGTACTGGTTGATATCGAAGGTAATAGTATCGGCCTTTCGTCGCTTTTTTCCCGCGAGCCGCACCTTAAGAATGCTCTTGTCCAGAATATTGCGGGTGGCAACACAATGACTTTTAATAATGTAACTCGTGATTGCCTGCGTCTGATCCCTCACCAGCAGGATGTCGTCACACATGATTGGGCGACCTATCTGTTGGTCAGCGCGTGCGGCGGTGTTGTTTTCTATGACCCAAAGCCGTCGATCAATTATCGCCAACATGGAGAAAATATAATTGGCTCAAATAATCATCTTTCTGATCGGATTCTCCGCCTGGTCTGGCTATTGAAGGGTCGCTTTGCGGAGTATTCGGAAAACAACCTCGCCTTGGTTTCGCATGTTTGGTCAAAAATTCCAGACCAGAACGCCCATATGATTTTGCATTTTAAAATGATGCGCGATGAACCCCTGCTATCTCGCATCGCTTCACTGAAAAGAAGTGGCCTCTACCGGCAGACATTAATTGGGACTGTCGGCCTTTGGGCAGCAGTCTTACTCAGGAAAATTTGATCTTGACGGAATGAATTGATGATCCTACCAACTGGCTGCGGCGGCTTTATTTAACGTAATTTACTTTGAGTAAAAAGGTGCGCTACTAATCGCATTTTTCAGTTACGACACGCATATTAGTTGGACACGAATAACTTGCCTCTCTTATTTCAAGCAAAAGCTGTGTTTGATGTTTTTTTGGAACGGTATGATGCCCCCCCCGCTTGTCGAATTTGCATACATATGATTGCTTCTTTGGCGGTTCTGCATTTGGGAAAGCAGCTAGGTGCAAGGTAGTTGATTTGCACGTTTCGGTTTTCTTGCATTTTGATCGAATTTGACAGGTCACAAATTGGTTTTGCGTAGAGAAAATAAATTTACTTCGGACTTGAGTAAGGCTCAGATAGACCTCCTCAGTGGAATGGCAAAATCATCTCTATGGTTTTCGCTTGCGTGGCAGGACATCAAGCAACGCTATCGTCGTTCTGTTCTTGGCCCGTTCTGGATTACTGCGAGTACCGGCGTGATGGTAGCCGGCATGGGACCGCTATATGGCTCATTATTTGGTCAGGATGTTGCGGGATACTTGCAGCATCTGGCTGTCAGCCTGTTCATTTGGACATTCATTTCATCTTCGCTAAACGAGGCCGGCTTGGTCTTTATTCAGTCAGAAGGCTACATCAAGCAAATTCGACTGCCATACACCGGCTATGTTTTTCGGGCGCTTGCCAGAAACTTTCTCATCTTGGCACACAATGCTTTAGTTGTAGTGGTTGTACTGTTATTCCTGCCTCCGACGGAATGGGGCAACATCTGGCTTGTGCCGATTGGAGTTTTTCTTGTTTTTGCCAATCTGTTTTGGCTCTCACTTTTACTTAGCGTAATAAGCGCTCGGTTCCGTGACGTTCCGCAACTAGTTACTAATATTGTTCAAGTTTCTTTTTTTCTGTCCCCTATTCTTTGGAAGGCCGAAATGCTCGATCCTAAAAACCGTCTGATAGCTGATCTGAATCCGATTTATAGTTTAATGGAAGTCATTCGCGCTCCAATACTTGGTGAGCCAATTCAAATAATAAATTGGATAGTAACAACGGGAATGCTTGTGTTTGGAAGTTTAGCTACTTTCCTATTTTTTGCCCGTTTTCGGTCTAGAATTTCTTACTGGCTCTGAGATCATGTCTGTCGTCAAAGCGCACAATCTGGTCGTAGAGTTTCCAATTTATAGTTTTACTGGGAACCGTTCGTTCAAGAAAAACTTCTTGAACCTAGCGACAGGTGGGTTGCTCGCAAAAGATGCTTCCAATCGCGTTATAGTTCGCGCGCTAGATAAAATCAGCTTCGAGTTTCACGAGGGTGATCGCGTCGGACTTATAGGAAGTAACGGTTCCGGTAAATCGACGCTGCTGCAGGTGTTAGCTGGAGTATATGAACCTGTGGAAGGTGAATTAAAAGTGGATGGACGCGTCACCTCGATGCTTGGAATTACACTCGGCATGGATGCTGAAGTGACTGGGCTAGAGAATATATTTTTGCGAGGTCAACTGATGGGACTGTCTCGTCGTCAGATTTATGACTTGGTGGACGACGTAGCTGATTTTGCGGGTATTGGGGACTTCCTTAATTTGCCTATGCGAACTTATTCTAGCGGTATGGCCATGCGACTAGCGTTTTCTGTCGTCACGAGCGTCGATGCAGATATCATTCTGATGGACGAGTGGTTGAGCGTTGGCGATGCAGAGTTTGTACAGAAGGCAAAGACCAGACTTACCCGGATGGTTGGTAAGGCGAGGCTCGTGGTTATAGCCTCGCACGATCACGCAATGATTAAAGATCAATGCAACATCATTCTCACGCTCGAGCACGGCAAGATCGTTTCAATCGAGCACACAGATTACCTTTCTTGAAGCTAACCTTGAGATCATAAAAAATGAAAATGCTTGTAACTGGCGGATGTGGCTACAAAGGCCATGTCCTGATTCCTAAGCTTTTGAAACGTGGATATGAGGTCGTTGCTCTCGACATCATGTGGTTTGGTAACTATCTGGTGCCGCACCCAAGACTAACAGTCATCACGGGCGACGTTAGAGATATTGGTTCAATCGATCTGGATGGCTTTGACGGGATTATCCATCTCTCTTCGATTGCAAATGACCCCTGTGGAGATCTCGATCCCAAGCTGACCTGGGAAGTCAGCGCGCTAGCTACCATGCAACTAGCCGACAAGGCGCAGAGGAAGGGGGTCAAGCGCTTTATCTATGCATCGTCTGGAAGTGTTTACGGCATCAAGGATGAGCCGCATGTCACCGAAAATCTTGAGCTTAAACCGATCTCTGAATACAACAAAACAAAGATGGTTGCTGAGCGGGCGCTTCTCAGTTTCAGTGACGACATGTGCGTCCAGATCGTTCGGCCGGCAACTGTATGCGGGTATTCCCCGCGCATGCGTCTTGATGTTTCTGTCAACATGCTGACCATGCAAGCTTTGTCAAAAGGACAAATCACTGTTTTTGGAGGTAAACAAACACGTCCGAATATACATATTGACGATATTACTGATGTTTATATCCATCTGATTGACCACCCTGAAGCCACCGGAATCTACAACGCCGGTTTCGAAAACATCTCAATTCTGGATATCGCTGAGCTTGTTACTAAGCATGTGCCGGCGGAAATTGTTGTTACTGCGTCAAACGATCCCCGCTCTTATCGCGTCAATTCCGACAAGCTATTGGCCACCGGTTTTAAGCCGAAAAAGGGGGTAGAAAATGCCATTATCGAGATCATAGAAAAGTATCGTGCAGGCGAGCTAAAGGACGAAGAGCATTTCTACAACCTCAACTGGATGCAAAAGACCGTACTGTCAAATTAACCGAGCGGACGCTTCGGTGCAAAGGAGATAATTTATGGAAGATTTTTTTGCGGACTACGCTGACAGACTGAGCAAATTGCTTTATTCGTCCGACTGGTCCGGCGTTGCTTGTTGTGCAAAGGATATGCAGGCTGCTTGGTCGGGAGGACATCAGGTGTTTTTTTGCGGCAATGGGGGTAGTGCCGGTAATGCAGTACATCTCGCCAACGATTTTATATATGGCGTTGCAAAATGTACCGGCGGGGGCATTCGGGCACTATCCCTGTCAGCCAACACGGCGATCATCACCTGCCTTGCCAACGATGTTGGTTACGACCGTATATATTGCGAGCAGCTTGCCGTTCAGGGTCGTGAAGGCGATCTCCTGATTGTGCTGTCCGGGAGCGGAAATTCCCCCAACATAGTCAGCGTATTGGAACGGGCGCGAACAATGAATATCAAGTCCTATGCGATCCTTGGTTACAGCGGTGGCCGTAGTAAGGAACTTGCTGACGTTGCTATTCATTTCCCGGTGGATGACATGCAGATCGCAGAAGACATGCAACTCATCGTTGGCCACATGTTGATGCAGTGGCTCTCTAGCCAACGCAATCAAAAATAAAAAACCATGGACAGTGTTCTCATCGTCGGCAGTAACTCATTTTCCGGCGCTAGCTTCGCCGATTTTGCCTTGAACCAGGGCGCACGCGTTATCGGTATTAGCCGCTCGGTTGAGCCGATTTCTGCCTTCCTTCCCTATAAATGGCGTGATCATTCTAACTTCGAGTTCAGGCAACTCGATTTGAACAAGGACCTTACTGCCATTACCGCGTTGCTCTACGAAGTGAAGCCTGCATACGTCGTTAATTTTGCCGCGCAGAGCATGGTCGCCGAGAGTTGGGCAAACCCTGGCGACTGGTTCATGACTAATGCGGTCTCCACCATCAAGTTTCATGATGAGCTAAGGAAGTGTAATTTCCTTGAGCGCTACGTCCATGTCTCAACACCTGAGGTTTATGGTAGCTGCTCCGGCTTTGTAAAAGAGGATTTTCCATTCAATCCAAGCACACCCTATGCAGTTTCTCGGGCTGCGGCTGATATGAGCCTGCGCACTTTCCATGCCGCCTATAATTTCCCAGTGGTAAGTACCCGGGCGGCTAACGTATATGGTCCGGGGCAGCAACTGTATCGTATTATTCCGCGCACCATTTTATTTATTCTTCTGGGCCGCAAATTGCAACTGCATGGTGGTGGTGTTTCGACCCGCTCTTTTATTCATGTTCGGGAAGTTTCCGATGCCACTTGGCGCATCATGCAAAGCGGCAATAACGGCGACACCTATCACATCTCTTCCGATCACGTAATTTCAATCAGAGAACTGGTAGAGCTTATCTGCACTAAACTGGGTGTGTGTTTTGAAGATCACGCTGAAGTTGTCGGCGAGCGAATGGGCAAGGACTCAGCCTATCATTTAGATAGTACTAAGATCCGATCCGAATTGGCTTGGCAGGATCGTATCTCCCTCGATCAGGGACTTGAGGAGTGCATCTCTTGGGTGCGAGAGAACTTTGAGGAGCTTAAAGCAGAATCTTATGACTATATTCACAAAATATGACCGAATGAGAGTGACTGATATTCACTTATTGGAAACAACGGCCCGCAATATTCGCGCCAGTATTATCGAGACGTCGTCAAAGGCCGAAATCCCGCATTTGGGCTCTTGTCTTTCCTGTGTAGATATACTCACGGCTTTATATTTCTCCATTTTGAGAATCAACCCTGCTAACCCGCATGACTCAACGCGGGATCGTTTTATCCTCAGCAAGGGCCATGGTGCCCCCGCTCTTTTTCAGGTACTAGCAAAGAGAGGCTTTTATCCGGAGTCGATGCTCGATACCTATGGTCAAGATGGCAGCGTGTTTGCCGAGCATCCACCAACGCCCGATCATCTTGCCGGTATCGAGGCTGCCACTGGCTCACTTGGACATGGCCTGCCGATCGGCTTAGGCATGGCACTTGCCGGGCGTATTCAAGACCGGAACTACAACGTTTATGCGATGCTGGGCGATGGCGAGTGCAACGAGGGATCAGTATGGGAGGCTGCCATGCTTGCCGCTGCGCAGCGTGTTTCGAATCTTTGCGTCATCATCGATTTCAATAAGTGGCAGGCAACGGACCGCAGTTGTGAGGTAATGGCGCTTGACCCCCTCGCTGACAAATGGCGTGCGTTCGGCTGGAACGCAATTGAAGTGGATGGCCACGACATGGCAGCGTTGCTAAACGCCTTACATCAACATCCCAACGATAAAGGAAGACCTACATCAATCATCGCACATACTGTCAAAGGCAAGGGTGTATCATTCATGGAAGATGATAACAATTGGCATTACCGTATCCCGACGGTGAGTGAAGTGGTCAATTCAAAGCGAGAATTGGGCGTGACGGTATGAGAAACGCATTTGCTGATGAATTAACTAAGCTTGCTCAACAGGACAGTCGGATAGTCCTCTTATCCGGCGACATAGGCAATAAACTATTTGACAATTTCAAGGGGGTGGATGAGCGTCGATTTTACAACTGCGGTATTGCTGAAGCGAATATGATGGGTGTTGCTGCGGGCATGGCTCTATCAGGGCTACGTCCTGTAGTTTATACTATTACTCCCTTTACCACCGCTCGTTGCTTCGAGCAGATTCGTGTTGATGTCTGCTACCACAAGGTTCCTGTTGTGATTGTAGGCACGGGATCCGGCCTGTCTTACGCTGAGCTAGGTCCGACACATCATTCGCTAGAAGACATTGCTATTTTGCGAACACTGCCGGGCATGAGCGTCATGGCACCCTGTGATGCGGTAGAGCTTCGTTTAGCTCTTCAGGCTGCAATGCTTGAAGATAGTCCTGCTTACATCCGCATAGGCAAGAAGGGCGAGCCAGTTATTCATATTCAAAGGCCAGATTTCAAAATTGGCCGGGCGATCGTTGTTCGTGAAGGTCACGATGTCGCACTACTCAGCACCGGCACCATCATGCCCGAAGTGCTCAAGGCTGCTGAAATACTTCAAGATCAGGGTATATCGGTCGAGGTGGTCAGTTTTCATACGATCAAGCCGTTGGATACAGACTATCTCGCCGTTGCATCAAGTAGGTTCAAACTTGTCGCGACTATCGAAGAACACGGGCTCATTGGTGGTCTAGGAAGCGCAGTAGCCGAGTGGCGTGCAATGGACAATATTGCTGCTCCACTTCTGCGCTTCGGGACCCCCGACGAGTTCATGCATGAAGTAGGCAGCCAAGATTATGGGAGGGCAAAGTATGGTTTGACCTCGGGTGACATCTCGGCGCGAATAGTTGCCGCGTTGGGCAGGGCATAATTACACACATGCGCATAGGTCTCGACTTCGATAACACCATCGTCAATTATGATGCCCTGTTCCATAAAGTCGCCCGCGAGCAGGAAGTTGTTCCTCCCGAGACCCCGGTTAACAAGGTCTCCGTGCGCAACTATTTACGGTACATTGGGCGAGAAGAGCTCTGGACCGAAATGCAGGGGTATGTTTACGGTGCCCGCATGGACGAAGCATTGGCCTACCCTGGTGTGATAGATTTTCTCCGATGGGCAGGCCAAATAAATCACGAAATTTCTATCGTTAGCCATAAAACGAAACATCCATTTCTCGGGCCGCAATACGATCTTCATCTCGCCGCCCGAACTTGGGCTGATCAGCATTTATGCGAAAACGGAAAACCCTTGATTCAAATGGATCAAGTATTCTTCGAATTGACCAAGGAAGAAAAACTTGCCCGCATCGCCATCATTGGTTGCGACGTGTTTCTCGATGACCTACCGGAAATGCTCTTGTCCGATGAATTCCCGATTGGCACGCGCCGCATCCTATTCGACCCCGACAGGCATCATGTGGCGGCGATGCCGCCCGATATTGATGTGGTTCAATCCTGGGAAGGCTTTGCTATGTGTTTACGTCAATGAATATGCCCATGGACCTGCTTGCTCAATGTGCTGCTCTGCTGGCTGACGCTGACATTAAGGCCACCGTTCAATCATTGATGATTGGCAATGTTGGTGGGAACAATCGCATCTACCGCCTCGAAACAACAGCTGGAACCTTTGTGGTCAAACAGTATTTCCGGCATGAAGGCGACACCCGTGACCGTCTTGCTGCTGAGTTTGCCTTTCTCTCTTATGCATCCCAAGCAGCCCCCGGAATGGTCCCAGTTCCCCTAGCTTTAGATGCATCGAGTGGTTTGGCTCTTCACGAGTTTATCGAAGGTGATCAATATAAAGCAGGGCAGATAACATTGGCACAAGTAGATCATGCAGCCAGATTTTTCGCTGCGCTAAACAATCCCGCCGTTAGGAGGAATGCAGCTACTTTACCGACAGCCTCGGAAGCCTGCTTCTCTATTACAGACCACCTGAAACTGATCGCAGCCAGGCTCGATCGTCTGCGGTCTATTGACGTTGCGGATGACGAAGATCGCACAGCTCAGGCACTGATTGATAAGATCTATACTTTCTGGCTTGTACTGCGAGATCATTTGATCACCGCTTACATACGTTCAGGGGCCGATCCGACTGCTCATCTCGAACCCGCTCAACGATGCGTCTCACCGTCCGATTTCGGCTTTCATAACGCCCTTGCTCAGCCCAATGGGGTCCCTCGCTTCCTCGATTTCGAATACGCTGGTTGGGACGATCCTGCCAAAATGACGGGCGACTTCTTTGCTCAACTTGCGGTACCCGTGCCAGGCAATCTGTTCGACCGTTTTGTGCAAAAGACGATTGCAATATTACCTCGACCCGAAGAGTTGCTCGAGCGTGCCCGTTTGCTGCGCCCTTTGTATCAGCTAAAATGGTGCTGCATCGCACTCAACGTTTTCCTTCCGGTCAGTCTGGCCCGCCGCAAGTTTGCCAATCCGTCCTTAGACGAGAATAATCTCAAACAGGTTCAACTAGCCAAGGCTGAAACTCTCTTTCAATCGGTTCAAAGGATTAATGATGGCATACATTGATTTCTTATCAACGATCCACAAAAGTACACAACGCGATTATCTTGGACGCGTTAACGACCCAGAATATTCGAAAGCCAAGGCCGCCCGGCTGTGCAATGATTGGGGTTTTGACTATTGGGATGGTGACAGACGTATATGCTACGGGGGCTACCGCTATATGCCGGGTCGTTGGGCTCCAGTAGGTCAGGCCATGGTTGAACATTACGGAATAAAGCCGGGTGACAAGATACTCGATATAGGCTGTGGCAAGGGCTACCAGCTCTATGATCTGACAAAGATTTGTCCTGGCGTTGAAGTTCACGGGGTTGATATCTCAAGCTATGCAATCGAGAATGGGATGGAGGAAATCAAGGATCGGTTGCAGGTTTGCAATGCCAATAGCCTGCCCTTCCCTGATAAACATTTTGACTTTGTATTGTCGTTGAATACCCTCCACAATCTGCCTAACTACGATCTGGATAAAGCACTACGCGAAATTGAGCGGGTTGGAAAAAAGAACAAGTATCTGTGTGTTGAGTCGTTCCGCAACGAAGAAGAAAAAGTTAATCTACTTTACTGGCAAGTAACGTGCAGAGCATTCTGCTCACCAGAAGAATGGGACTGGTGGTTTGAGCAAAGCGGTTATAGTGGCGACCATTCGTTCGTTTATTTCGAGTGAGGATGCAATGCTTATTCCAAAAACGATGAAAGCTGCCATCCTTGTTGAACAGCGTAAGCCGCTGGTCATCGACGAAATTGAATTGCCAAAGGCTCTTGAAATAGGCCAAGTATTGGTCAAGATCCATTACAGTGGTATCTGTGGATCGCAGCTTGGTGAGATTGATGGAGCCAAGGGCGAAGACAAATTTCTACCTCATCTTCTTGGCCACGAAGCCTCCGGGACGGTAATGGAGATCGGCGTAGGAGTACGACACGTCAAGCGGGGCGACGTTGTTGTATTGCACTGGAGGAAGGGGCTTGGCATCGAGGGGGCGCCGCCGAACTATCGTTGGCGCAATGCCAGGGTCAACGCAGGCTGGATTACTACGTTCAATGAATACGCCATTGTAGCGGAAAATCGTGTAACGGCTATTCCCGCAGATAGCGACTTGGAAGTGGCGGCATTGTTTGGTTGTGCCGTTACCACTGGCTTTGGGGTCGTTGAGAATAATGCCAAGGTTCGCATTGGGGAGTCGGTGGTGGTGTTTGGCGCGGGGGGGGTGGGTCTCAATATCGTGCAAGCAGCAGCACTGGTTGGTGCTTACCCAGTTATCGCTGTAGATCTTTTCGATAATCGGTTGGCGATGGCTAAGGACGTGGGTGCTACGCACCTGATCAACGCCGAATCGCAGAATGCCAGGGCTGAAATTGAGAAGATTAATGGAACTGAAGGTGTTGATTGTTTCATCGACAATACTGGGCAGCCTGCCATCATTGAGATGGGATATGCGATCACCAAGCCCCAAGGTAACGTAACACTAGTTGGGGTACCACGAACGGGGAACAACATCAACATCTATTCACTGCCGCTTCACTTTGGCAAAAGAGTTTCAGGCTCTCATGGGGGAGCGGCCATCCCTAACATAGATATTCCGCGCTACCAGAATCTGTTCCGTGCCAACCGCATTAAACTGCGTGAGTTACTTACCGATCGCCTTCCACTGGAGGAGATAAATATTGCCATCGAAAACATGCGTTCAGGTAAGACCAGTGGGCGGTGCCTTATTCGTATGGACCCAAAGTGGGAGAAAGGAACTATGCAATAACAGCAGGAGAACCTATCGATTGTATTTTAATGAAGGATCTGACATAGATAGCAGAAAAAGGCTATTTATGTCAGATGGTTAGGAAAAAACGAAAAAGCAGACTTCTTCCAAGTATGCAAAACAAGTTACTTGAGCAGTTTGTGGGTAGTGTTTCTGCGCGAACGGCTGCTGAGTTGACGGGTGTAAATCGGAAGACAACAATTCTGTTTTTTCACAAAATGCGTGAGATCATCGCAGAAAAGATGGCTGTAGAGGCTCATTTCCTTGCAGATGAGATCGAAATCGATGAGAGCTACTTCGGCGGCGTTCGAAAAGGCAAGAGAGGGAGAGGGGCAGCCGGTA
>Ga0007787_10000636_pt1 | contig 11127 bp, 7 predicted proteins | sample LauGreFa1BDMLBSN_2_FD_59500 | JGI IMG/M metagenome (GOLD analysis project Ga0007787, IMG submission 59500) | Freshwater lake microbial communities from Lake Michigan, USA - Fa13.BD.MLB.SN | ecosystem: Environmental > Aquatic > Freshwater > Lake | place: Lake Michigan, USA | collected 2013-09-23 | reverse complement strand
AGTTGGTGGTAGACCGCTTTCGCAATCGCTTGTGGGAGCACTACCAACAACCGGCAGCATCTCTGTATGAGTCTTCATCATTATCTTGGCTTGAAGCATGAGTTTGGCGCTGATCCAAAAGATGGAAAGGGTGCTGACTGTTTACTCCTGTGCTTCACCTTGCTTGATGAGGCTGGCGTTTATAGGCCGAAGTTCAATCCAGTCTGGTTGAAAATGGCCGAAGCAGGACTTTGGCAGTCGCTGGAGACAATCTGGAATAACCTCACCTCCCCTGTCAAGGCTGTTGAAGCTGGTTGCGTAGCACTTCACTGGAACCGGCCGACCCGCAGCCACCCCAGGCTTGGTATCTCCACGGTTGTTGAAGATAACGGCAATCTTGGTGTCGTTATGATTCACGCAAGAAAGGGTGTTGTCTGGCTTCCGCTTACAACTCCTGGACTTCCACAGTTCAACTTCCGTCGATTTCATCAATGAAGCCCCATCTCCTGCCGATGCACTACCGGCTGGGTCGCATCCTGGGGATCCGGCCGGAGGAGGTGAAGCGCTTCTATGCGGAGGCCAGCAGGAGGGCCGCAGAGGGGCCTCAGCCGGCCGTTGTGGCGGGCATCGAAGTGGCGACCCTGGCCACCATCTCCCTGATTGCCTCGGCGATCTCGGTGGGGCTGACGATCATCGCCCAGTTCTTCAGGCCTGGTGAGGTCAACCCGGCGAGGATCCAGAGCAGCGAGAAGCTCGGGCGAACGATCAGTGATGTACGGCGCTATGCACCTCGCGATGGATTCGATTCCTTGCAGGAGCCTGCATCTATTGGCCAGCCGATGCCAATGGTTTTTGCACTGAAAGAGGAAATTGACGGCGAAACGTATGGCGGGATTCGCGTCAACTGTCCACTGCTGTGGAGCAGGCTGCAAACTGTCAACGGCCAGCAGCTGCTGAAGGCTATTTTCCTTGTTGGGGATGGTGGGATCCAAGAGCTTGATCCTAATGGCTTCGCCCTTGGTAACAACCTTCTCAACGCTTACAATCTTGGCGCTGGCACGGAGCTTGGATCCTCTTATTCCGTCTATGTCAGGCCTGATGGTGGGCGCATCAAATCAGAAGATCGGGTAGCGGGAAGACTCGCCAATCTTGACCCCGGAAATTCTGAAAACTTTGGCGGTGATGATGTTTTCGCTGTCAGATCCATTGACAGGGAGTGGGCTGGTGACTTCTGCTCTGTTACACGGCCCAGCTCAAATGCCGCTTTCGGTGTTTACTCGCCCATTGGCAATAACCTTGCCTATCGAATCAATCCGATCATTCGTGCGCAGTATCAGGCGCAGCTGATCCCCAGGGGTGATGATGGCGATGCGAAGGTTGTCTGTCAGATTGACGACGTTGCAGCCGCTCAAAGAGACAAGACTAGGGCGGTTTTCTCAACACGTTCAGGTTTCATCTCTGGCGATGCCAGCGCTATTGGCAATACGCTGACCTATGTTCTCGACAAAAGTAGTGATGTAGAAACCGACTTTAGCAAGGCCTTCAATTCTCAGGCATGGGACGTTGATGTTGAAGTTGAGCGAGTTGGCGGCAGTGGAACGACTGTCAATGAATATGGATCCACCTCGTCAACAACCGGCTTTTCGTCATCCGGCTTCTCTGGTAGCACGCAGGCGAGCGCACTGATTGACGGAATTCAGTGGCTTGATGCTAACGATCAGGTGACTGGCAGTCCAGTTGTGCTGATCACGGAAACGTCTGGAACACAGGTCAAGCTGAGCACTAAGCTGCAATACGACGCTTCCTCGCTGAACAATGATCAGAAGAAGGCGCTGCTGTATTCCAGGTTCAAGCTTAACTTCGTCAATGGTGCCGTTGATGAAGACGAGGAGCCATCGGCTTACTATCGCGTCAAGGTTGAGCAGAAAACTGACGTTCAAGCCAACTACAACGCCGACTTCACTAATCAGACATTTTCGGCGGACTATGATCCGCCAAGTGTCACATATATCGTTGAATCCGTTCAGGACTCTCGCAGAACCGTTGAGGCAAACCTGAACAAAGGTGAGCTTTATAGCGAACCTGCTGCCGATATTGCTTCAGCCATTGCAGGGAAGCAGGAGCAGTGGGACGATGCGATCAGGCTTGGCGCTCTTTACAAGTTCGGCACTGCACTGGTCGTCTGCACTGGACGCAGCCCGGAAGGGGAGGTGTTCACCAGTGAGGCCGGCTTCACGAACCCCAGCTCTCAGGATCCCCGCCCAGGCCAGAGCATCACGGCAACGTTCACTGTCGTCAGGCCCGGTGAGATCGAGCTGACGACGCTGAATGATCTTCGCCGTAGCGCCAATGAACAGACCGAGCGCTACACCGCGACAAACTTTCCACATCTGCTCAGGCTTTCGATTGCAACGATTACAACCACCAGACCAACACGCCTGATCGAGATCCTTGTCAGAAGTAATCTTGGCACCAGAATCAACAATCTGTGCAACTTCAGGGACACCATTTCGTATGGAGCGGCGGATAACAAGGCCTGCTTGGACTACAGGGGTGACACGATCTCCAAGGGCTCAACCCTCAAGCAATTCAACTACACGTCTGGAACGATCACGACCGCGCAGATGCGGTACTCGTTCTTCAAGATTCGCGTCAGAGAAAGTGGCAGCGAAGATGAATGGATTGAGTTTCCTGAGTGCTATTGTGTTCGTGGTATCAACCAGCAGAATCAGTTCAACACGATTCGATTGCAGTTCCCGACCGTAGCTCAGTGGGAGGTTGAGTTTGAGCCCTTGTCCGGCTGGGAGATCAGGTCTGGCAACGCTTCTGGCACCTACGTTCTGATTGACGACAAAAGGCGATCACCGGATACCCAGATCACGAAGACCCATCAATCGGTTGTTCTATTTGTCAATGGTAAAGAGGGCGACGGCAGTGATATTGGCGTCGTCAACGACGATGACGATCCCTTCAGACTTCCCGCCGTCCACAAGGATCAAAACCAAGGCTACGGGAACCTGGGATATGGCTACACCGATGGCGTTCAGTTTGTTGATGAATTCGGAGCACTGGCCGAAACCTTTGTCTTCTCGGAAGTCAGCTCAACAGCAGAAAGCGGACCCGAGCACGAGATCGTGTCAATTACGGAAATCGTCCAGAATGAAACGCTGCCGCTGTATGACAATCTTGGGATCAGTGGCCTGAACCTGCTTCCCGGCAATACCTTCCAGCAGCTGGGCCAGTTTTCCGCCTACGCCAATGCAGGCTGTCCCGAGCCTCGCAGGTTGCGAAATGACATGACCCGTGGCGCTACGCACCTACTCCCTGACATTGCACTTGAGCTGCTGACCAATCCGGTGTATGGGACCGGTGATCAGGTCAGTGATGATCAGATTGACATTGATTCCTTCCGTGAAGCAGCTGAATGGTGCTACGCCAATCGGTATTTCACTGATCTGGTTTACCTGCCAACAAACATCAAGGAATGGATTGCGCAAAAGGCTGAGGAGCACCTGCTGTACTTCATGGAAATTGATGGCAGATATGTGCTACGACCGATGTTCCCGTATGTTGACGGTGACCCGACCAACTGGGACGCACCGGTTGAGATCAAGGGGGTATTTGGCCTACTGCAAATGCGGTCCTTCTCGTTTTCGGCAGTTGATGAGGAGTCGCGCCGTCCGGTCAAGGTTTCAGGTCGCTGGCGTGAAGAAAGAAAGGCCAGCAACATCACCAATCCAGGCATCTTTCCTGTTGAGCGCGAGATTCTGCTTCGCGAAGCTGGTGCGTTGTCGTCGGAGGATGATCCGATTCAGTCCTTCGACCTGTCAGATTTTGCCACGAACGAGAAGCACCTGATTGACTACCTGAAGATGAAGGCTCGCGTTCGCAGGCTTTCAACTCATGGCGTGACGATGGAACTGACGCAAGATTCGCTGCTTGCTCCGATCAAGCCTGGCGACTACGTGCAGGTTCCAGTTGAAGTCACGTTCTACAATGAATACAAGACCGGAATCATCAAGGATGATGGCTTAGTGATCTCCACTGTTGACCTTGAGCCTGGCACCTATCAAGCGGTCGTGTGGGATGGCATCCTTGAAAGCGAAATTACTGAGGTTGAATTGACGGTTGAGGAGGATGGCACTGCTTCCCCTACCGGCGTGATCTTTATGATCAAGGAATCTGGCTCTGACTACAAGACTTACAGGATCCTTGACATTGACCCAGCTGAAAACAGCGGCTTCACAGTAAATGCCATTGAGACGCCAACCAATGAAAACGGAAGGCTTCTCCTGTCCCAGAATTGGGGAGGGCTGGCCACTAACGGAAACTGGGTGATCAACAAATGAGCTTCGTCGAGTTTCCTGACATCATCCCCTCGTCAATGGATTTTGTGGCCCCACGCTTTTCGGTGGGGTCCGATACAAGTCTTGGTGGCGTCTCAACGAGAAGGAAGTTTGGCAACCGCCAATATGACGGCAGGTTGACCGTTGAGTTCAGGAACCTGTCAAATGATATGTGTGCGCAGATCTACCTGCTGCACTATCAGTCCAACGGCCTTTCACCGATCCAGTTCAAGCAGGCCTTCTTCCGTGGCGCGGGAGACGACCTACAGCTTTTCCTTGACTGCTCGGCATATCCTGGCCTGCTCTGGTACTTCATTGAAGATGCACCGCCAAGGCTAAACAGGGTTGAAGGTGGGGCAAGTGTATCAAACCTATCTGTTGAGTTCGCTGCAAGACTTCTGCCGAACTCCACCGGCTCATCGGTTGCCCCGATCCTGCCGGATCCGCTGCCTTCCACCGGAGGCGGCACTGCGCAGCCTCCACAGCGCGTCTCCAGCGTCAGCGCCCTGCTGCCACTCAGCTCCACCGGAGGCACCGATCCGGTCCTCAGCATCGCCCTGGCGACGCCCAGCTCGGATGGCTCGATGTCGGCGACCGACAAGGCCAAGCTCGATGGCATCCAGGCCGGAGCCCAGCAGGCGCCACCGACCAACCTGTCTTATACGGCGCTGACGCGGCTACTTGAAAGCAGCACCGGCACACCGGTAACACTTCCGCTGTTTTCAGCTTCTGCGGCGGGTCTGACGCCCACCTCCCCAGGTGGAACCGTCAGCTTTCTTCGTGCTGATGGAACATGGGCCGCCCCACCAGTATCAGCAACAAATCTTTCCTACACGCCTTCGACGCGCCTGCTGGAAAGCAGCACGGGAACGGATGTAACACTACCACTTGTTTCCAGTAGCGATGCTGGACTGGCTCCAGCTTCAGGTGGCGGAACTGCAAACTTCCTGAGGGCTGATGGTACGTGGACGGCGCCGCCAAAACCGGCCTCTACCACTGTTTCCCGCACGACCGCCACTCTTGCAGCTGCGGCAAGTGAAGACTTCATAATCTCGGCCGGCAAGGTTTTCAATCTGCTGTCATTTGTATCTTCCACGCCATCTTGGATTCGTATTTACGGTTCAGCGGCTGCCAGGGCCGCAGATACTAGGACTCAGCCAGGTGGAACGCTGCCGCTGGCTGGATCTGAATATTACGCGGAGCTTGTTACAACAACGGCACCGCAGACGATCACGATGTCTCCAGTTGCGATTGTCCAGGGCACGGCAGGCATTGCGTATGCTAGGGTTGTCAACATGGATACCGTTAGTCGATCCATACAGCTTAACCTGAAGGTTCTCACCCTGGAGGAATGACGAATGGTCTGCACTAAGCAAACTTATACGGCTAATGCTACCTGGACTGCGGTTCAGCTTGCAGATATGTTCAGAAGCGCTTTTATTGATGCTGGTCTAATGGCAGACTGGTACGATTCATTCTTGGGAAGCACCTATGAAAATAGGATCCTCAGGATTCAGTACGATGCCACCAAGACATACGGCACTACCTATTATTGGTTTGCGTTTAAGACTGATGGTGCGCTTATGCATGTTACAACCGGATGGGACCCGGTTGCGCACGTACCAACAGGGACGCAGTATCTTGATTACTTTGCCACAACACCTGCGTCCCATCTAAATTTTGGAGTTCAGCCTATCTCCAGCTCAACTGCTATATCCCTCGTTCGCTATACGTCCGGGGTTGACACAAATCAGAGCTGGTTTGTCTTGAGGCAGGGCACACTAAGAAAAGTATTTACAATCTTCAAGGGGTCAAACCCAGTCCAGGTATGGATTGACTTGAATAAGGGGTTTATCAGTGGGTTCCATGTTCCAATCCCACAGACAAATGGAGTCATGGGTCTGATGTCATTCGGAAGCGGTCCACTTCTAAGAAGAGAGATCACGAAAGGCTGTGCGCTGAATGGTGTAACCAACAGCAGCTACTACATTAGCCTGGACGAAAGATCAATCGGATATGCCGCAATAGGAATTGGGTCAAACAACCTTGGTAATTATACTTATGGCCGTCCATTTATTCATCTACCGATTGGAGTAACCGCTGCGAATCCAGCCTACACATCGAATACGGCTCCTATTTTCCATAGTCTTCCTATATCCAGCTACTTTCAAACACCTCTGCCATCTGATATTGGAATATCCTTTCACTATGCCACAAATGTATTCCTCACGGGTGACACGCTTGTTGTCACAAGTGGGTCGGAGGAATGGGAGATTCTCGATTTCTCTGCCAACGGAACAGCTGTAACAGGTGCGAGTCCTCTTCTTGTCGCCAGGACAGTCTGATGGCAATTATCAATCAAGTTCCAGCCAGCCAGACAAGCATTGCCGTCTTCGGTATCAACATTGTCAGTCTTGGCAGCACCGGCAATCCTACTCGCCAGGGGCAGACAGCTTACTTTGCGGCAACATCGCCAAGTGTGGCCATTGGATTTGGTAGTAGCGGTTCGGGTGGCGGCGAACCCGCGCCACCGACAATCGGCCAGGTCTACCCACGCGGCTACAACTAAAGCCTTGGCAGCGGACAGCGAAAGCAAGGCCTCACTACAATGAGGCAAAGCTTCTTGGTCCGATGGGCATTGCAACCGGCGCTGACGCCTACGTTTACTGGAATGGTCAGCACGTTGGCAGCTTTACATCGGCCGAGCAGCCGACCGAGAAGCCTGCACTTGAAACTACATCGCTTGGCGCCAACGATCGAACATACGTCAGCAGCAAGCTGAGAAACAACACCTTCTCTGGCTCCCTCTTCTATGATCCGAATGATTCCGTCGCCAACTCGTTGATCAACGCGATTGACCTCAATAATACAACGGACGGAACGCTGAAAATCGAGTGGATCAAGAATACCGGTAATGGCTCCCGTGAAGGTACGGCAATTGTCACCTCACGCGGCTCGTCTGTATCTGTTGGTGATCTACTCAGGATCAACATTTCGATCCAGTTCAGCGGTCAAATTAGCGGTTCCTTCTGATGTCTGTCATTCTTGGCTATGGCGGCACTGTGCAGCTCAGCCGAGAGTGGCCTGAGCCGACCGTTTTCCCGCAGTCCAGCAGGGCTGGAACAAATGCAATTTTCTGTCAGAACAAGGCTTTCTGGACCGGCCAGCATGTCCTGATCTATTCATACGTTGGCCTGCCGTTAAAGGCTGACGGAGCCGTGTACGCACCAGCACCAGAGGGTCATAGATTCTGGGGTGGCAGCAACCTTGCGCAAGGACCGAATACAGCCCATCGCAGCACTGGCAATACCTTCTTCTGGAAGCAGACAGGTGGCGATCCACTGATCTACAGCCCTGGTACACCTAGCAGCCCTGCCGTCAACTTCAATGTTGCGGGCACCGTTCAGAATCCCGCCACCAATTTCAATGTCTACGAAGTTTCGTCTGGCTTCTGGGAAAGTGAGCTGACGACCGGCTTCGATCAAGTTCTTTCCGCCTACGTCAATCGCGATCAACTTGATCGCATCACCTTCTACGAATCAGAAGGCGGCGCAATCAACAGGAATCCAGAGGAGCTGATCACATTCTCCAATGTTGAATACAGGAATCTACTCATTGCTCCGTATAGCGCTTCCGCTGACTACCAGATCGCGTTTGAAGCACTGGGCCAGTTCCTTTACGACGAGGCACCGGAGCGCGAGCAGGGGGCCTCGGCCTTCGTGGACCTGCCGGAGGACATGCTGTCGATCGCGGAGGATCCCGAGCAGCGGGGCTGGTCGATCCTGGTGGGCTGCCGGGAGTGGACACTGCAGACCGACCCGACCGTTCTTGACACCACTGCCATTGGCGAGGACTTTGGCGACAGCGTGAAAGATGTGGTCAGGGGCTCCGGCAGCTTCAATGGCTTCATCCCTGTCAGCAACCCAGATTCCGCATCCTTTGATGCAAGGGGTTTCATCCGGTTGATGCTGATGAGTGAAACAGGCTCAAAAGCAAGAGTTCGGCTGCGCGTGCAAGATCAGCGATCGGTTGGCTGCGAAAAGGAAGATGCCGTCTGGATTGAATGCGACATCCTGCTCGGCCCTGGCGAAATCAGCGCATCAGTTGATGATGCTGTTAGATATTCATCTCAGTTTGTCGTTGTCAAGGATAAGGATGGCATGGGTATCAAGCCAATGCTTGGCCCCTTCGCCTAACCTGTCAAACCCGTCAATCACAGCGCATCTAAACTGAGCGTATTGACGCCCGCGTGTTGTGACCAAGATTGTCCGTAGTGGCCAAACCGGCTCGTTCGACAACATCGGCAGCTCGCAAAGTACCGTTCGGGCTCAGGTTGCAGCGATCACCGATGCGGTTCGTCAGCTTGGTGGCGGTGCTGAGATCGGGCCTGGGGCGCTCATCAATGATCCACTATCAGCTCCGTATGTATTGTATGTAAACCCGTACATCGGCAGTGATAAGTTCGTAAGCGGTAGCTACTCAACAGCCGGCTCTGCGGTTGAGCGTATTGAGCTGCAACGCCTGGAGTGTGGATATTCTCCTGCCCGTCCGTTCAAGACAATCAACAGAGCGCTGATTGAAGTAGGCATCATCACCGCCAAATCCTACTACGAAAATCCGCTTGCAAATACGGATCTCGTCAGCATCATGCTGTCGCCTGGCGTCTCCCTGGCCCTGAACGGCAACGGGACCAGCTCCGTGAGCGAGTGGCAGGACGGGAAGGAGCCGACCGATGCCGAGCTGGAGGCCTTCAACCCATCGACCACTGGGGGCGTCCTGGGGATCCGTGGCGCGAGCATCCTGAACATCGACCTGCGCAAGACGATCATCCGGCCCAGCTCGGTGCCAGCAGCGGCTGATGAGCTTCCGGGTGCGACCAACCGCCGCGCAATCTTCAAGGTGACGGGTGCCGGGTACTACTTCGGCATGACCTTCATGGATCAGGTCGGGAACAATACCTCGCATCACCTGCTCGACTGCTTCCAGTTTGCGAGCAAGGCAGAGCTTGATGAGTTCTACGGCAAGATCGTACAAGCTTTTGGTGGAGCGGGGAATACCGGCAACCTTGACAACTCTCTTGCGGTAGCCCGTAACGCCGAGTACGAAATCACCGGTCCGAGGCCTGCATCCGGCGCCCAGACGATCAATACCGATACAACTCTCTCCGCCTCACCGTATATTTTCAACTGCTCTGTCCGCAGTAACTACGGCATCTGCGGCATCTTTGCTGATGGCGCTAAGCCGTCTGGCTTCAAGAGCATGGTGACGGCTCAGTTTACAGGTGTCAGCCTGCAGCGTGACCTGAGCTGCTGGCAAAAGTATGACCCTACCGAAACCAATCAGTGGGGTCCGTACTTCGACAACTACAACGATTTCATCAGCTCCGATCCTGACGACGTTCGGATGCACCCAGATCGCCGCAGCTTCCACATTCGTTGCGTCAACGATGCGATCATCCAAGAGGTTTCCGTTTTCGCGATCGGCCAGGGCATCCACCACTGGGTTCAATCCGGTGGTGAAATTACTGTTACAAACAGCAACAGCAACTTTGGTGGTTGCGCTGCACTTGCCGAAGGTTACAAGAGCGTTGCTTTTGTCAGTGACTCGAACTGGAACGTTGGCTCACTTCGCGTTGCCACTGATCTTACGGAAAAGCGCAACAATGTCCGCAAGGTTTACCTTGGCATCGTTGATGCAACAGTTTCCAATGCCGCAACGGCAATCAAGCTCACCGTCCCATTGTCTGATAGTATCACCAAGCCGGGGACACCATCGACACTCGCCAGGGACGGATACTCGTTCAAGACGAATTCCTACATCTGGATCGAAAACGCAAGGGGCCTTGACTACAGGGCAAGGCTGACAAGCAGTGCATGGAATCCGGCAACACCTGATGTTATTAACGTCACCGCAGTTTTTGAAGACGAAAATGGTATCAACCCTGGCGATGCGATCCTGAATTCGCAGAGCCTTCCCACTGGCCAAAACTGGCCTGATCTTGCCGGCGCAAGAATCTATATTCGCCGCCTGCAAGATACCCGCTCGGTCGATGAGCGTCGCTACTCGATCCGCGCCAACAACACGAATGTCATGTCTCGCACTCCGACGCGGGATTACATTCTTCAGACCAGCCCCGGAAGCAATGGCATTGTCGGTTCGATTCCTGATAGCGCAACACTGACAGTCGCTGTCGCAAGCTCGGTTGCGCCAGAGCAGAACGGCGTGATCAGATCGGCTTCTGTTGAACTTCGCCGTAGCAATCCAGCTCGCAGCTGGGCAAGCAATCAGCTCTACAGGGCCGGCGATTGCGTCTCCTATCAAGGCAAGAAGTGGAGCTGCAAGGTCGAAAACACCGATTCCTCCTTCTCACCCGAGAAGTGGGAGCAAGCCTATGTCCACATGGAGGCTGGCTACAACCCGGAAGATTACTGGAAAAATAGTCAGCCAAGCGTCATCTTCGACAATGACACGGATGGCAATGATGCCACCACCAGTTGCGGCTACAACCTTGCAACGGCCTGGAGCAGTGATCCGCTGATTCAGGCTCAATATCGTTCAGCCACTGACTACCTTGGCCTGCATTCGTTCCTGACAAGCCTTGGCTTCAGCGCCGCCAATGCGCATACGATTTTGCTGCCAAGAGTTGCTACTGGACGTGAACGCAATCCAGGTGCCGCTCTCGATGGAATCGGCTCACCGGCTGGAGCTGCGACCAGCTGGAACAACTGGCCGATTGAGTTCCGCCGTCCGTCCAACATTCGCCTGTTTGGCCATGCCTGGGAATGGGCCGGCACACTGAATT
>Ga0007787_10000629_pt1 | contig 11185 bp, 9 predicted proteins | sample LauGreFa1BDMLBSN_2_FD_59500 | JGI IMG/M metagenome (GOLD analysis project Ga0007787, IMG submission 59500) | Freshwater lake microbial communities from Lake Michigan, USA - Fa13.BD.MLB.SN | ecosystem: Environmental > Aquatic > Freshwater > Lake | place: Lake Michigan, USA | collected 2013-09-23 | reverse complement strand
TTTTTAACATCCGATATATAAGATTTATTTTAATTATAATAATTAAAAATGATAGTAGGAGGCATTCTAATTACAACTGCTTTAATGACTTATTACATTTTCAGAAAAGATACTATTAATAAATATAGTTTGAAATATTATAAAATAAAATGGGGAAGATATCTATAATAAATATTCGATTATTTTATTGGCTTTTTGTTGTCCAATATTATCAATCTTCATAAGTAGTTTTAATGGTTCAGGAGAGGTTTCTAAGGCTTTTAATAATAAAATCATAGTTGGATAAATATCTTTAATATTCTTTGCGATTTGTTTTGAAATTCCTGGGATTTGAGATAATTGCAATAAATAGCAAGTATCTTTATCAATATTATCACATTTCTTTGTTTTTATTTTGCAATTATCAATATAATCAGTTGATAATTGTTGTTTTTCTTTTATGAAATTTTCAGGCTTTTTAATTATCTTTGTTGCCAATAATAAAATAAATGTGGTAGTATCATTAACATTTTTAGTGAAGAAAATATTGATATTATCTCTATAAATTGAATTATAATAAATACTTGTCAATAATTCTTGATTATGATTATTATTTGATGAAATAATATCAGAACCTTCAATAATATAATTGATATTATTAAAACTTTGATCTGATAATAATCTTAATTTCTGTTCTTTATATCGCCCATCTTTAATAGAACTTATTAAATCATTCATCGTTTTTCTTTCATAAACATAGATATTATCATTAAAAATAATATGAATATCTCCAATTTCTAATTGTTTTTTTGTGATTTTGATTTCATATTTATCCAAATCTCTTTCAATCATATTATTAAATAATAATGTTTCGCGATTATCAATAATAATTTCTAAATTCATCTCAAAAGTATATTTATATATTTATATTTAAATAGAATTATATGGCGAATGAAATAATACCCAAAGAATGGATTTTACCTAATCGGATTGGATATAATGAAAATGTTTATAAAAATTTCAAACCTGAATATTATTCAGCTGAAGTTTCTAAAGCTAAATGCAAATGTGAGGAAGATGTTTGCGAAATGGTAGAAGATAGCAAAATAAAATTATTTCCTCAGCAAAGATTTATAAGAGATTATATACAATTTGATAGTCCATATCGAGGTGCATTATTATATCACGAATTGGGGTCAGGTAAGTCTGGTGCATCTATTGCGGCGGCTGAAGGTTATATCAATAAAAAGAAGATATTTGTTTTAAGTCCTGCTTCATTGGCTGTTAATTATGAAAATGAGATTTTAAAGATAAGTTCGATTGGTTTAAATTTAAAAAAAGATTGGACACAAATAAAAATTTCAAAAACAAATAAAAAAAGTTTAGAAATCTTACAATCTAAATATTTTATTAATTCTTCTATTATAAAAAAAGATGGCATTGTTTGGGTTCCATTATATGAAAATGATGTTCCTGAAGCGATTGTCATAAAAACTACAGCTGATGCAGAGGACCGTCTTTTAATAACATCTACTACATCTCATATTATTAAAAATAGATATACTTTCATTAGCTATAATGGTTTATCTCCAAATCTTATAAAACAATTGGGACCATCTCCATTTGATAATTCTTTTATTATTATTGATGAAGTCCATAATTTTATTAGTCGAGTTGTAAATGGAAGTAAATTAGCACGAACTATTTATTCCTATCTTATGGATGCGAAAGATACAAAAATAATTTTATTATCTGGAACTCCAATGATTAATAATCCATATGAAATTGCAACATTAATAAATTTAATAAGAGGTTATATGACTGTTTATGAATTATCATATTCAAAGGCATCAAAAACAATAACAACAGAAGAATTTATAAATAATCAGAAATATAATAATATAATTGATGAAGCTGTTGTTGATAATGAAAAAAGAAAAATAATGATATCATTGTTGCCAAAAGGTTTTAAAAGAAATGAGAATGATTTGATTTATAAAGAACAATGGAAAGGGACACCATTAAAAATGATTGAAAATATTATTGATGATTTAAATTTAATGAGTGGTGTCAAAATTAATATTAAATTTGGCACTTCTAATTATAGTGCGTTGCCAAATAATAAAGATGATTTCAATAAATATTTCCTTGATATGGCAGATGAAGAAAATCCGACAGTTATTAATGATGATTTATTTATGCGAAGAATTTTAGGTTGTGTAAGTTATTATAGTATTAGTGGAAGTGATCTATTTCCTACAGTCCTTCCTCCAGTAAAAAGGGAGATGTTTATGACTGATAGTCAATTTAAAGCTTATGTTGAACAACGAAATTATGAATTAAAACAAGATTTGAATAAAAAAAGAGGAAAAGGTCTTTTTGCAGAAAATACATCAGTTTATCGAGCATTTACAAGGGCTGTTTGTAATTTTGCATTTCCAGAGGATATAAAGAGAATATATCCGAAGGACATAAAGAAATATTTAATGCAGGGTGAAGATGATAGCGATGATGAATATTATGGCGGAGCAGTTGGAAAAGCTGAAATAAAGAAAATGAAAGATGAATTGAAAAAAGCAAGAGAAGTTTCAAAGAAATCAAAAGAACAATTAAAAATAGCAAAAGAAGAAGTTAAGAAAGCAAAGGAAGATAAAAAGCTAAAACCTAAAGAAATTAAGGTTCTTGCTGATAAAGTTAAGGAATTAAATCAGAAATCGAAAGATGATGCGGAGAAAGTGAAAGAATTGAATTTAAAAATTAAAATTGCCGAAGGAAAGAAAGTTAATAAGGATGATGAAAAGGAAGATGAGAAGGAAGAAAAGGAAGATAAAAAAATTGTAATTAGAAGAGATGAACCAATTAATATAGCAGATGAATATAATCTTCAAATGAAGACAATGATGGATAAGTTATTAAAAAGCAATGCATTAGATTTGATGAATTTGAAAAAATTTTATAGTCCAAAATTTGCACAGATAGTTGAAGATATTGAAGGTTCGCCAGGATCTGTTTTAATATATTCATCATTTCGAACATTAGAAGGATTAGGAATATTATCAGAAGTTTTAAATAAACAAGGCTACAAACAAATATTATTAAAGAAAGTTGATAACAATTATTTATTTTCAGATAATGATATTTTTGATCCAAAATATGATAATAAGAGATATATTATTTTTGATAGCGACAAAGAAAAAACGCGATTATTAATGAATTTATTTAATAATGATTTTAGAAATATTACAAATGAGATGAAGAAAGCATTGCCACCAAATCCAGAACAATTATACGGAAAGTTAGCAAAAATCTTTTGTATCACTCAAAGTGGAGCTGAGGGAATATCTCTTAAAAATGTAAGACGAGTTTTATTAGTTGAACCATTCTGGAATAATGTTAGAATTGAACAGGTTATTGGTCGTGCTATTCGTTCGTGTTCTCACGAGGCATTACCTAAGAAAGATAGGAATGTTCAGGTTTTTAGTTATATTATGAAACTAACACAAAAACAGGTTCAAAGCGATTTCAATATTGAAAGAAATGATAAAGGATTATCAACAGACGAGCATATATTAATGACAGCAGATAAAAAGAAATTTATTATTAATAAATTCTTGAATATGTTAAAGTCAGCATCATTTGATTGTATAATCCATTCTAAACAAAATAAACCATTATTAGGAGATTTCAAATGTTATACATGGGCATTAGGAGTAAATGGCAATGATTATTCATATACATCAGATATATCAAATGATTATAAGATAATGAAACATCGAAATATGCAAATGAAAAAGAAAAATAAAGGAAAGGTAATAATGAAAAAAGGAGTTAAATTTGTAGAACTCGAAAATAAATATTATGATTATTTTAGTTATGTTAATGCTGGTGTTTTAGTTCCTGAAAAGATTTAAGGATATCTTTTTATTATCTTTAAATGGTTTTTATGAGAAAGAAATTAATTTAATGATTATATTATTTATATTATATAAATGAATTTATGTATTTATAGAAAGCCAGATACTTGCGATTGTTGTAATATTCTGTTAGAGCCTAGCATTACTTATTGTCGTATGCATCAAAATAATCAAAATAGATTATATGATATTATTAATAATGCTATTGGAAGAAATCCAATTGATGATTATCAAATTTATAAATTATTTAAATATATTTATGATAATGATTTAATTTATACAAAAGAATTTATATTTAAGGGATGTATGAAAATTTTGTTTATTCGTAAGAAAAATAATTTTAATTTAAATTTGAATACTTATAATATTGAAAAATATCATTATAAAAAATATGAGATAATTCGGCGTTTCTTTATGAATAATATCATAAAGAAATATAGATATAATCCAGAAATCAAACTTCACAATATCGAAGATCCATTTACTATGGATAATATAGACGATATTGAAAATAAAAATAAACTTTTTGTTTTTGATAATTATTTCTTTATTGCTACTGAATTAAAATATTATATTGATACGAATGGATTATGGAACCCATATAATAAAAAAGAATTTGAACCATATTTAATAAAACATCTAAATTATTTTATTATGAAATATAAATTGGAAAAAAAGAAATCTATTAATAAATATGAATGGTTTTCAATTCAACAGGCTTTTACTGATGTTTCCCAAATTATAGAAAAGGTTGGATTTTATAATGATCCAAGGTGGTTATTAAAATTAACCTCAAGACAAATTAAAGGAATTATTAAGACTTTTAAATTAGCATCTAGAGATAATACAGGAAATGATTATTTTAATAATATTACTGATAATAATATCTTTTATGATTTTGCAAGAGAAATAATTTTATTATTTGAAAATGGAAATGATAATTTTATGTTATGTTGCAATTTTATAAAATCGATTGCTCTTTATAGTGATGATTTTTATAATAATATTCCTGAATGGATGGCAGATATCGAAATGCCAATTCCAACAACTGTAATTACAATTCCTCTTAGTGCTGCCAACAATACAATTTTTAATTCAGCCGAAATATTATATTTACTAATGAATAATGACTATTAATAATAAAAAACAAAAATTGCCAGAGTTTGAATATAAAATGAAATTAAAAGCAGCAATTATCGGATTTGTCTTCTATCTCCTATTATCAACTCCAACTGCTTTTAAAATTATGGGAATAATATTTAATAATTCTTTACAATTATTAAATGACAAAAATGAACCATCCATATTAGCAAAAATAATTATGGCTAGTATAATTGCTTTTTTTATATTTTTCTTTTGAACAGAAATTTATTTTTTTGTAATCGCTTTTCTTCCTCTTGAGGAAGTTTTTTGCGGTTCTTCTTGCGGCTGATCTTCTTGAGGTTGTTCTTCCTGTTCATCATCGTCAGTAATCTTAGTATCTGCTAAATCTGCAGTTGTTGCTTCGATTTCTTCCTCTTGTTCTTCTTCCTCATCATCAACCTTTTCAGTATCACTATCTTCAATAAACTTCGGCTTATTATTTTGAGATAATTGAAACTTACCAGAAATAATTTTCCAAGTGCAACCAAACTTGCCTCCAGCCATCCAGATCCCTGTTAGTTCGATAATTAGCTGTGTTCTGCCTCCCTTGAGCTTTGACATAATTGTTGTAAAATCAATTTCATTACTTTCCATATCAAAGGCATCGAAATTAAACTTATCATTCACTCCATCATAAGGAATTTTAGCACGAAAAGTAGGAGGATATTTTCCAACAACTTTTCCTGTCTTCGGATCTTTATCAACTTTAATCATCGGTGAAAACATACGAGAGACGAAAGCTTTATTTCCATCATAATCATCTTTAAACCATGGCTCACGGTTCTCAAATGCCTTATCAATGATTTCAGCTTCAATCTCCTTCATCTTATTAAGAAATGTATCGATCTTCACATTCTCATCAAATCCCTTAAAAGAGATCGTCAAATCATATTTCTTATCTGCATTCTTCTTAACTTCCGGATTTTTAATTGTCTTATCCTCATATCCTTCTCCAATGCCATAAGGCATAAACATTACAGGAGTTTGAATTCTTAGTTTTTGGGTTCCATAATTAACATAAATACTCTTCGAACCTGATGCCAATGTTCTGATATCAGAATACTTAAGCTTCGATACATCAACATTCTTCGGCAAAATTGGGCAACTCATTGTTATATTTATTTCTTTATGAAATCTTTAAATAAAAATTTAATCATTTTTTATTTTTTACTGTATATAAAAAATGATTATTTTTAATAATTATCTTTTCATAAAAATGGCAAATACTTCTAATGCTTCTAATAAACACGAAATCAGAAATAAATATAGGGAAATGCTTATAAATGATATTGAACTCACAGAACTAGAAGCAGCCGATTTAGAAATCGGAGTTTTTAATGCTACTATTGATTATTCCAATTCTCTCAAAATTCCTTTATCTTGGTCAAGTGATCTTTTTATTGATAGTTATCTTAATATTGCTCGTTCTATTTATTCTAATCTTGATAAAAATTCTTATATTGGCAATATTGATCTTATTGAAAAACTCAAATCTCGTCAAATCCTTCCCAATAAACTCCCATATATGAGTTGCGAAGATATGTTTCCTGAAAAATGGGTTGATATCAAAGAAAAACAGAAATTGAAGTTTAAAGCAGCTTATGAAATTAAGCAGGTATCAATGACTGATACTATCAAATGTGGGAAATGCAAAAATAATAAGATTTCATATTATGAATTACAAACAAGAAGCGGCGACGAGGCAATCACTCAATTTTATAATTGCATTAGTTGCTGTCATAAATGGAAAAATTAATAATCTAATTATTATAATGGAAGGTTTAGCAAATCTTGGTGCAACTTGTGCAATAAATAGTTTAATTCAAATGTTATATAGAAATGAAAGATTTAAACAATTAATTTTATCATCAACTGTTGCAGAAAATACAATAACTTTCGAATTAAAAGATTTATTCAATGCTCTGAATACTTATAAAAATACTATTACTCCAAATCGTTTTATTGCTCATTTTTATAATGTCTTCAATGGTATTTTCAGAAGAAATGAAGAAATTGATATATGCGAATTATTTTTATTTTTAATTCAAAAGATACACGAAGATATGGCATTTAATATTAATGTTAAAAAAGAATTTTTGAATATTTATGATGAACATAATTATAATATTGCTGTTCATAATAATTTCAAATATAGCAATATTTATAAATTATTTCAAGGTTCTCACATGCATTCAATTCAATGTATGTCTTGTTTTCATATCACAAAAACATTTGAACCTTTTATAATGATCTCTTTAGATATTCAGCCAAATGCATCTATATCAGAATTATTAGATAATTATTATACTACTGAAATAAGAAGCAAAGATCATTGGGTTTGTGAGAAATGCAATTTAAATTGTAATTATAATAAAACAACTTCTATCTGGAAATTTCCAGAAATCTTATTTATATCTCTCAATCGTTTTAAAGATATGACTACAAAAAATATTGAATTGGTTGATGTAAATACTGCAATAAGTTTAAATAAAGTTTATAATCTTCATAGCATCGGATTTCACCACGGCATTTTAAATGCTGGTCATTATAATTCAATCTGTAGAAATGAAACAAATAATTTTATTTTATATGATGATAATAATACTGCTCTTATCAATAATTTAGAACCATTATTAAAAACATCAAATTCATATCTATTATGTTATGATTAGGGATAATGATAATAATAATGATTATTTTATTAGATAAGGAATATCATTTATAATAGTATCATTTGGTTTTGTTGTTAATAATTGTTCTGGGAATTTTTCAGATAATAATTGAAATAATTTTGAATATAATCTTTTTTGAGTTATATTTATTGGCTCTTCTATTTTCTTTTTGTTAAATAAATAATCAAATAAAGATGGTTTATTTATATTTGCTTCTGATATTAATAATTGTTTAATATTATTAAATTTAATATTTTCCAAACAATCAATAAATCTGATAATATCAGTTAGCAAATTATCAGCAGTTAAATCTTCAACAAGACCAAAATCATTAATCATCATCAAATAACCCAAATTTTTTAAATAATAATCTTTACCATAAATATTATAGTGAAAATAACCACCTGATTTAGTTTTAAAATAGATGAAGTTTTTATAATGTGCATCATCATGATACAAATTAAGATATTTATTAAAAAAGATTATTGATATCAAACATTGAATAGAACAATTATATAAAATATTTATTGTTTTTGCTGTGGTATTTTCCAGAATATCATAAAATATTCCGTCTGCCAATTCTACAATAGTTATTAAATATTCATTTTCTGATAATATCGCTAAATTTTTATGTTTTTCAATATCTAAATTTAAAGGTTTTGATTTTCTATTTAAAGAAGATAATGAACCAGAATAATTTATATCTTCTATAAGTTTCGATTTGTCGCATAATAAAACTCCAAATGATATTGGAAAATGTGGAAATTTATATTTAATTACAAATGATGTTAGTTTCTTAAAAACTTCTGCTTCTCTATCATTTCTATCTGTATAATCTGAAATTTTAATTGCAACTTTTAATGCCTTTCCATAATTCTTATTTTTAATATTAGGTCTAAAATAACCATCAAAAACAATTCCATATTCGCCTTCCCCTAAAGTTTTATTAACAATTATTCTTTTTCCAATTATAAATAATTGTCTATCTTTATTATCTTTATTATCTTTTTTATAATATCTTAAACAATTATTTTTTGAAGCTGTCGTATATTTCTTAATATATTTATGAATGACATTATAATATCTAATTCGATTGTTGATATCTCCTGAATATTTATATAATAAAGGTTTGAAAAGATTTGTTATCTTTTTTGCAGCTGCATTCTCATCAATTTTAGGTTTTTTATTCTTATCATTCTTATGATTAATTTTCATTATTTCATTACATTCTTTTTCTATCTTATTATAAGTTGCTCTTTTTGTTTGTATTTTTCTTTTTGTTAATGGATTGATATTTTTATTTTTGAGCCATTTATTGCAATCATTAATATTCATTGTGATCTAATAAAAATAAATATTATTTTAACTTAAATTGAATAAGGAATTTTATTTATAATTGTATCATTTGGTTTTGTTGTTAATAATTGGTCTGGATATATTCTTGAAAGTTCCTTAAATATTAATGGATATATTTTGTCTTGAAGCTTTTTTAATAATAATTTTGGTGATTTTTTAGCAATAGCTAAAAGATTTAAATATCTTTTTCTAGTATTAATTATTTCAACTATAACATTATAAAGAAAATTATTTATTGTTAGTATATGATTAATACCTGATAATAAAAATGTAAAATCTTTTTCAATATTATTAAAAGTCAAATTAGCAATTAAACCAAAATCATTTAAAATTATAATTACCCCTAAATTTTTTAGATAATAATCAACACCATAAATATTATAATGAAAATAGCCACCTGGTTTTATTCTATGAAATAAATAATTATTTAAATGTGCATCTTCGTGAGAATAATTCGTCAATTTATGAAAAAATACAATTGACAGCAAACATTGAATTATACAATTAAATTTAATATTTGCTTTCATTATTTTAATAGCTGTGTAATTATCAATAGTATCTGCTAATTTAAAATTTTTATTAATAAACTCATTGAGATTTTTAGATAATAAGAAATCATATAATGTTCCGTCTGCTAATTCTGTTAATGTTAAATAATAATTTTCTTCTCTAAAAAAATCATAATTATAATAATCTTTTTTATTAATATTTAATGGTTTGTTAGAATTACTAGTTATTAATGAACTTGTTTCAGTTTCATTTGATACACTTAAATCATTACATAATAAAAAGCCATAGAAAATAGAAAAATGAGGGCATTTATTTTGAATGACATAATTTGAAATCTGTTTATATATTTCAGCTTCTATTTCATTTTTTTCAGTAAATTCAGATAATTTAACTGCAAGTTTTAATGCCTTTCCATATTGCTTATTTTTGATATTAGGTCTAAAATAGCCATTAAAAACAATTCCATACGCACCTTCACCTAAAGTTTTATTTATAATTATTCTTTTTCCAATTCTAAATAACTGTTTCTTATTTTCTATTTTATAATTTTTTAAACAATTATTGCCAGAAATTGATTTATATTCTTTCAAATATTTAATCATTATTTTATAATAATTAATTCTATCTTGAATATTTCCTGAATGTTTATGCAATAAAGGTTTAAAAAAATTTGCAATCTTTTTTGCAGCTATATTCTTATTATCATTATCATTATTATTTTTATTTTTCATTTTCATAATCTCATTGCATTCTTTTTCTATCTTATTATAAGTTGCTTTTTTTGTTTGTATTTTTCTTTTTGTCAATGGATTAATATTCTTATTTTTTAACCATTTATTGCATTGATCAATATTCATTATCTAATTATATATGGGGTTTTATTTATAACATTCAATGGTTTTTTGTCATTACTATAAAAAAATTGTTCTTTAAATCCATCTGTTTTAGATAATAATTCAAATAATAATGAATATAATATTTTTTGTTTATTAATTAGATCCATTTTAATTATAGATGATTTAAACATTTGATAATACAAATGATTTGCAATTTTATTAATTTTATTATTTTGTAATTTTTTTGCAAAATAAATAATATCTTTTATTAAATTATTTTGATTTAAGGGAGTTACTAAACCAAAATCATTAATTGCAATAAGATAACCTAAATTTTTTAAATAATAATCTACACCATAAATATTATAATGAAAATATCCACCTGGATTTATATAACTGTATAAGAAATTATCAAGATGCGTATCGTCATGACAATATGAAGTTAATGTATTAAAAAAAATCATAGATATCAAACATTGAATTGTGCAATTATCAATAATTTCTTGTTTTAATTCACTAGTTGCAATATCATAAAACACTCCTTCAGCCAATTCTGTTAATGTAATATAATATTCCTTATTTGATAAAAATGTTGCATTCTTATATTTAGTTATATTTAATGAGTGTTTATCTGGATGATGTCCATATTGATTACATATTAATATAGCATAAAATATTATGAAATGAGGACACATATTATTAATTACATATTTTGTTAATTCTTCATTTAATTTTGCCTCTAATTTATTTTCTTTTGTATATTCTGAAATTTTAA
>Ga0007787_10000617_pt1 | contig 11251 bp, 9 predicted proteins | sample LauGreFa1BDMLBSN_2_FD_59500 | JGI IMG/M metagenome (GOLD analysis project Ga0007787, IMG submission 59500) | Freshwater lake microbial communities from Lake Michigan, USA - Fa13.BD.MLB.SN | ecosystem: Environmental > Aquatic > Freshwater > Lake | place: Lake Michigan, USA | collected 2013-09-23 | reverse complement strand
ACAAGATATACAAGTGAGAATTGCACGAAAGCTACTAAATTATACAAAGAATTAGCCGAAGCAAATAATTTGACACTTGCTCAAATGGCAATAGCATTTGTGAATCAGCAAAATGTAGTATCTTCAACGATTATTGGAGCCACCTCAATGGAGCAATTGAAAGAGAATATTGAGGCTTTTGAGGTCGTTTTATCGCCTGAAATCCTTTCTGAAATTAATAAAATACAAGAATTAATTCCGAATCCTGCTCCGTAATTATTCAATTTTTTTTATTCAATCATCAATTTTTTTGAATAACTAACTCCATTTTCGGTTTCGACGGAAACCATATAAATGCCTTTAGTTAGTGATGCTATTGAAATTGTGTTTTCCGGATTATTTTCTAATTTTTGAGATAAAAGTAATTTGCCAGTTAAATCGAAAATCGCAATTTTTGTTGCTAGATTATCGTTAGATAATTTAATTGAAATAGAATTTTTGGCAGGGTTTGGGAATAATGAAAATTCATTTATTTCATAATCCAAAGTTCCAAAAGAAGCATCTTGAATCTTAAAAATAATTCCAGAGGTAATTCCAGCTACATACAATTCGCCCGAAACATCTTCACCAAAAGTGGCAAAATTATTTCCTGAGAAAGCAGAAGTTGTAGTAATTGTCCCGGCACTATTTATCATTCTAATTTTGTCGTCACAATAGTCGGTAAAGAAGTATTTATTTTGAAAATTGGGATATAAAGTACCAGTATAAACATAACCTCCAGTAACCGAACAGGCCCCTCCAGATCGAGAATATTGAACAAAAGGGAATGTCATGGTGCTAGAAGGAGCACATCCCGTTGTATTGTAGTTTGAATTTCCTTCATAACAACGCCATCCAAAATTTATCCCTGAATTAGGTAACGGACTTGAAATTTTATTAACTTCCTCAATGGCATTCTGTCCAACATCAGCTATCCATAAATCACCATTCAATCTGTTAAAAGAAAATTTCCAAGGATTTCTTAGGCCAATTGCCCAAATTTCATCGTTTCCAGCTATACCAATATATGGATTTGTGGCAGGATTTGTATAAAATGGTGCTGCCGATGAATTTACATCTATACGCAGCATTTTCCCTAGATTATCCAATATATTTTGAGATCGATTTCCTGGGTCACCTCCACTTCCTCCATCACCCATGCCAATATATAAATAGCCATCAGCCCCAAATTTTATAGTGCCACCATTATGATTTGAAAAAGGTTGCGCTATGGTCATTAATATTGTTCCTGTTGTATTCGCAACATTTGGATTTGCACTAACACTATATCTTGCAATAACCGTATTTCCTGCTGTATTGGTATAATTTACAAAGAAATAACCATTAGATGCATAGTTTGGGTGAAATGCCAAACCCAATAATCCGCGTTCGCCACCCGTACTAATTATCGATGATAAATTTAAAAAGGGAGTTGCATTTGTTGTTCCATTAGCATTTAATATTTTAATTAACCCTCCTTGTTGTACCACAAATAATCTTGAGTCACCTGCATGAGTAATTTCTACTGGATTTGAAAAACCAGTTGCAAATTGTGTCAAGGATATGATTTGAGAATTGCCAAAAAAAGACATTATTATCATACCTATAAGTAAAATATTTTTCATAGTTATTTGATTTAGTATTTGTAAAATTATTAAAAGTAATTATAAATTATTAATCAATAACGACTTAATTAAAATATAAAAATAAAATTAGTGTTATCAACCAAATAAATGCTCGGCTACTTCTTCTATTTTTGAAACCAATACAATTTTGATGATTGCATTTTTGATTGAAATTTTATTGTATTTGGATACAAATATAGTAGCAAAACCAAGTTTTTCGGCTTCCTGAATGCGTTGTTCCACTCGGTTTACCGGACGAATTTCCCCCGAAAGACCAATTTCTCCTGCAAAACAAAAGTCTTTTCCAACGGCTATATCTTCATTAGAAGATAAGATGGCAGCTACAACGGCTAAGTCAATTGCAGGGTCATCTACCGATATTCCACCGGTAACATTTAAGAACACATCTTTAGTTCCTAATCGAAATCCGGCACGTTTTTCTAAAACCGCTAAAAGCATGTTCAATCTTTTAGCATTATATCCAGTGGTACTTCGTTGTGGTGTGCCATAAACAGCTGTTGATACTAAAGCTTGAATTTCAATCATCAACGGGCGCATGCCTTCTAAAGTTGAGGCTATGGCGGTTCCCGAAAGTTCTTCTTCGCGGTGCGAAAGTAATATTTCGGATGGATTAGAAACTTCTCTTAATCCAGAGCCTAACATTTCATAAATCCCCAATTCTGCAGTAGACCCAAATCGGTTTTTTAAACTGCGAAGAATTCGATACACATGATTTCGATCGCCTTCAAATTGCAAAACGGTATCTACCATATGCTCTAAAATCTTTGGTCCCGCAATGGTTCCATCTTTAGTAATGTGTCCAATTAATATAACAGGAACATTTGTTTCTTTGGCAAATTTGATTAACTCGGCTGTACATTCTCTAATTTGAGAAATGCTTCCAGCAGTCGATTCAATGTAATCCGTATGCAGCGTTTGAATGGAATCTATAATTACAATTTCAGGATTAATTTCTTGAATCTGCTGAAAAATATTTTGTGTTTTGGTTTCGGTTAAAATGTAGCAATTATCGCCATTTGGGGTAATTCTTTCGGCGCGCATTTTTATTTGCTTCTGACTTTCTTCTCCCGAAACGTATAAAGTTTTGTAAGGTAATTTTAAAGAAATTTGAAGTAATAAAGTACTTTTTCCTATTCCGGGCTCACCGCCAAGTAGAGTTAAAGATCCTGGTACAATTCCGCCTCCAAGCACTCGGTTTAATTCTGAGTCAAGTGTGTTTAAACGCACTTCTTGTGAAGAATCTATTTCTTTAATTTTTAAAGGTTTGGCTGCTTTTCTAACTTCTGTTGTTGGCTTCCATCCACTTTTTTCTTCTTTCTGAATTATTTCTTCCACAATGGTGTTCCACTCCTTGCAAGCATTGCATTGTCCTTGCCATTTAGCAAATTGGGTGCCACAATTTTGGCAGAAAAATGAAGTTTTCAGTTTTGCCATTATTTTTTTAATTGTGCTTTAAGTTCTGTAGCTTTATCTAGCATCATGTCTTTGGTCAAACTACCAACTGGTTGTAACTGAAAAGCATTTAGGTAATAACGAGCAGCATTTTTTAAATCTCCTGTATTCTCATAAAATAAGGCCATTTGGTAATCACCAAGCATTGTTTTTGGATACATTTTACGAGAAAGTTGAGCTAATTGTTCCAGTTCTGGATATGCTTTATTCTTTAATATTGCTGCTTCAATAGCTTTAAAATCGTTGATTCGTATATTTAATTTAATACTTAATGTTTTTTCCAATATGTCATATTTATTTTTTAAATAGTTTACATATCCCGATTCTAATTTTACAATTTTTTCTTGAAATTCGGTTGTAGAAATAGGTTGGTAAGTAGAAAAAAAATGATATAATGCACTAGGTATAGAATACAAAACAAGCGAATAATGCGATGCTTCTTTGAAGTCATCATATTTATAATTCAAACTCGGATTTACAACTGCTTTAATATTGGTATCCAAAGTCGTAATTTTCTCTTTCATTTTTTTGATATCGCCATCTGAAGACGATTGATAGTAAAAAATATTTTGCTTAAAACCTGCTAATCGTTCTGCGATTCTAGTTTCCATTTCTAGCCCAAGTTCTGGACTCAATGAAATGTAAGCATTAAATAATGGGGCATCTTTATATAAATATAAATTAAGAAAGCTAGCCGTAACATCGTGACCTGCTATAATTTTAAATGGTGAGATTCTATATTTTTTTTGAAGATACGGAATTAATTCCCCGCCAATGAATTCAAAAAAATCTGCTCCTGATCCTTCTGGCAATCCAGATGCTTCATCTAATGCGCAATCGGCATCTCGTTCTTTATCTTGAGATAAACCAACAATGATTAACTCAGGTAAATCATCCCAATAGTAACCATATTTTATAGCTCCTTCAAATGGATCAAATAAGTAATCACCATCCAGTAAAAACAATAACGGATAAGTCCTTTTTGGATCTATTTTATATGATGGAGGTATAGATACGGTAAGTTCTCTGTATAAATTTTGGGATTTAACAAAAACACTATCACTTATTTTTTGCGAGTATCCAAAAGACCCAAAAATAAACAGTAATATAATTAAGACTTTTTTCATGTAAATATTAAATTAGTAATTCAAAAAAACAAACCCATTTAAAAACAAGCAAGATAAGAATTATTTTCTATTTACAACAGGGAGCATAATAAAGGAAAGTACTCCTAAAAATATGATCAAAAGCATTTGTGAAGTCCAAATAATCCAACCAAAAGCAGTACCTGCTGGTTCTGCAATGGTATAGAACAATAATATTTTAGAAGTTAGGAAAGGGTAGGCTCCAAAGCCGCTATTGGTAAAAGCAATGGCTATACTTCCTACAACAAACGAAGTGATTATTGCGCCTACACTTAGTGTAGAAGTTTCAGGAATTACCTTAGTGGCAATAAAATAAGTTACCATGTAAGAAACCCAAATTAGAATGGTTTGAAAAAAGTAGGCCCCTTTTTTTTCCATGTGAAATGCACTCAACAGCCCTTCTTTTAAGCCCGATATTTTTTCTTTAAAAACCAATACCATTTTGATTTTTGAATATTTGTAAATCAAGAATAAGGCAATTAATGATAGTGTTCCAGCTATAAATAAAATTGCTAAAAGTTGCATTGGAATTTTATCTATGATGAAAGATTTTACTACATCATATTGCAAAACAACCGCAAGTAGCATAAAAAACAACAAGAAGAAAATATCAATAATTCTTTCGGCAACAATAGTCCCAAATCCTTTGTCAAATGGTATTTCGTTGTATTTTTTTACAATTACTGCTCTTGAAATCTCCCCCGATTTAGGAACGGTTAAATTCAATAAGTAACCAATATTTACCGCCATGAAATTATTGGCAAAAGTAGATTCATAACCAAGATGATCCAACATGTACTTCCATCGGTAGGCTCTTAGAGTGTTTCCTATAAATCCAACAATAACCGATAGAAAAACATAGAAATAATTAGCGTTTTTGAAATAGCCAACAATCTCCTGAATTTGGGCTTCGGTAAATTTATTATATTGGTATATAATGATGAGCATTCCTAAGAAAATAGGAACTGTAATTGATAACCATTTACTTAGCTGGGCTTTCAAGGTTTATTTCAAGGAATTATCGTTTTCATTAGGAAAAACGAGCCAAGGTTTGAAAGTTTTTGCCTCTTCAAAGTCTAAAGTGGCATAAGAAATAATGATGATGATGTCACCCGCATGTACCTTTCTAGCGGCTGGTCCATTAAGGGTAATCTCGCCTGAATTTCTTGCTCCTTTTATAGCATACGTTTCAAAACGCTCTCCATTATTAATATTTACAATAGCTACTTTTTCACCTTCAATTAGGTTGGAAGCTTCCATTAATACTTCGTCGATAGTGATACTACCTATATAGTTTAAATCAGCGCCAGTAACTTTAACGCGATGAATTTTTGATTTTACAACTTGAATTTGCATGGGGCAAAGTTAAATTATTTTAATGAAATAGTATCAATCAATCTTATTTTATTGACAAAAACGGCAATAAATGCGCGATAATTTTTATGGGATTCTTTCGAAACGCAAGAAATTAAAGTTTCTTCATCGGCAATTTCAAAATATTCTAGTTCAAAATTGGGAATTTTCTCAAATTCTTTAGAAACAAATTCTCTAACCGATTGGCAATTTTCTGTTGAAAAAAGCGCTTTTGCTTCGTTAAGAATTTTATAAATAACTGAAGCCTTTTCTCTTTCTTCTTGGGTAAGGCGCTCATTTCTCGAACTCATGGCTAAGCCATTCGATTCTCTATAAATTGGACATTCAATAATAGTTACAGGGAACTTCTCTTTTTCTACTAATTTTTTTATGATTTGCAGCTGCTGAAAATCTTTTTCTCCAAAATAGGCATTATTTGGTTTTACAATTTCGAACAACCGTTTAACAACTGTGCCAACACCGTCAAAATGACCAGCTCTAAATTTACCTTCCATTTGGTGTTCTAGTCCATCAAAATCAAATTGTTGAGAGGTGGTGTTTCCTTCATAAATATCATCAACTGATGGTGCATACACTATGATTTCCGAAGAAATTGATTTTATTTTTTCGATATCTTTCTCCAGCGTTCGCGGATATTTTTCAAGATCTTCTGGGTTGTTAAATTGAGTTGGATTGACAAAAATACTAATTACAGTATGGTTGTTATTATTAATTGAAATTTCTAATAAAGACAAATGGCCCATGTGTAATGCGCCCATAGTAGGGACAAAACCAATTCTTGAATTGGCAGTAGAAATTCTCTGCAAGTGTTGAGTCAATTCTACTTTGTTATTAAAAATGAGCATGTCTAATAGATTAAAAAAGGTTACAAACTTAGTAATTTAGTGATTATCTGCATAAATTTTTGTATTTTTGCCTGTTTTTTATTGCCAATAAGTAAATAATAGTTTTTATGAAGGACAAGAGAATATTGTATGTTTCATCTGAGGTAGTGCCTTATTTGGCTGAGAATGAAGTTTCTCTAATGTCTTATGACGTGCCAAAAATGATAAATGATCAAGAGGGGCAAATTAGAATTTTTATGCCAAGGTATGGAAATATAAATGAAAGAAGACACCAATTGCATGAGGTTATTCGTTTGTCGGGAATGAATTTAGTGGTGAATGATGTAGATATGCCTTTAATAATCAAAGTGGCTTCCATTCCAAAAGAGAGAATACAGGTTTATTTTATTGATAATGACGAGTATTTTAAAAGAAAAGCAACTTTTTCAGATGAAGATGGTGTTTTATATCCTGATAATGATGAGCGTGCTATTTTCTTTGCAAAGGGAGTAGTTGAAACCGTAAAAAAATTAAATTGGGTTCCCGATATTATTCATGTTCACGGTTGGATGGCATCGATGCTTCCGGTTTACATGAAACATTTTTACAAAGACGAAGCGTTATTTTCAGAAACAAAAATTGTTACTTCAGTATATGGGCAATCTTTTGATGAAAGCTTAGACGCAGAAATGGTTAATAAAATCAAATTTGATCAAATTCCATCTGAGGCTATTTCTTATTTGGAATTACCAAATTATGAAAACCTTATTAAAACTTCTATAGCACATTCTGATGCGGTGATTATTGCTTCAGAAAATCTTTCTCCAAGTTTAACAAAATTTATAGAATCTTCGAAAAAACCTTTTTTACCTTTCGCTCCGAAAGATAAATTTGCAGAAGCATATACTAGTTTTTATAAAAAGATGTTATAATATTATTACAACAAAAACATGAAATTTAATTTCTTATTTAAATCATTATTTTCCTTATTTTTAATTCTTTCATTAATTTCTTGTGACAAAGACATCAATGAAATTGGTTCTGGAATTCTTGGAGACGAACACTATGGTATGGATGTAGCGAATTATAATGTAACGGCATACAATCAAATTCTTGGTCCAGTTCAAACTAATAATTTAAACGTTAACCAATTTGGTTTTTATAATAGTCCAATATTTGGAAAAACAACTGCAAGCTTTGTTAGTCAAGTAACTATGGCAGTTGAAAATCCAACTTTTTATACTCCAGTAATTGACTCTGTTTACTTGTATGTACCTTATTTTAGTAAATTTGTAAGCACAGATGATTCAGGAAATAGTACATACACTTTAGATTCTCTTAAAGGGTCTGGTAAAATAAAGTTAAGCGTTTATGAGTCAACAAAATTTTTAGAAAGTTTAGATCCAAATACAGGATTTCAACAAGTTCAAAAATATTACTCTAATCAACAAGCCGATTTTGATGCTAATAATGGCGGAGTATTATTAAATAATGATAATAAAAGTGTTTTTGATCATACGGTTATTGACAATAGTCAAAACGAAAAATTTGTATTTAGTGAAAAACAAATAAAATTTTATAAAAAAAATCCAGATGGCACCCCAGGATATACAAATGTAGCAGAAAGAAAAGCGCCGGGGATGTTATTAAATTTAGACAAAGCTTTTTTTACATCTAAAATTTTACAAGCTCCTGCCGGGAAATTATACAATAACAATACTTTTAAAACTTATTTTAAAGGATTGTATTTTAAAGTAGAGAATGCCGCAGAATCACCCAACCAAGGAACTCTTGCAATGATGAATTTTACCGCAGGTGTAATTACCATTGTATATCGTGATAAAGTTTCCCCTACAGATACAGCAGCTCCGGTTAGAAAAATAATGAATTTGAATCTTGCTGGAAATTGCGTGAATTTATTAAATAATGAAAATTCTTTTCCAGGTTTTGTAACTCCTAATCCTGTTAATGGTGATAGAAATCTCTTCCTTAAAGGTGGTGATGGTTCAATGGCCATTATTGATTTATTTGATAAAACCGATAATATTAGTTACGATAAAACAGATGGGCATTTAATTAATTCACCAAATGGTGTTTCTGATGAATTAGATAATCTAAGAAATCCAGCAGGCGGTAGAAAAAAATGGTTAATAAATGATGCAAATTTAACCTTCTTCATTAATAAAAATGCTATGACAAATGCTATCGAACCAAATAGAATTTTTCTATATGATTTAACTAACAAAAGACCATTAATTGACTTTTTTTCAGATTTTACAACTTCTTTTATTAATTCTAAATACAGTAAACTAATTTATGGTGGTATATTGTCAACTGAAAAAGGTAAAATCGTAAATGCAAAATCGAATGAAAGAGGGACATTTTACAAAGTAAATATTACAAATCATATTAGGAATTTAATTAAATACGGAGGAGTTGGTGTTACTAAAGATTCTACCAATGTGCGTTTAGGATTAGTAGTAACAGAAAATATTAATGTTGCCAGCAACTTTTTTTTAAAAAATCCTTTTTCAAGTGGAACAGGAAGTAATTTATTTCAAAGCAAATACATTCCGGCAATGTCTATTGTAAATCCTTTAGGAACCGTTTTATATGGTAGTAATATTCCTCCAGGAGACTCTGACTATGATAAAAGAATAAAATTACAAATCTATTATACAAAACCAGAATAATATATAAATCTTTATGTGTGGAATTGTTGGATATATTGGACATCGTGAAGCATACCCTATTGTAATTAAAGGGTTAAAACGCCTTGAATATAGAGGTTATGACAGTGCTGGCTTAATGCTTTATGACGGAGAAAATTTAAAGATCTCCAAAACTAAAGGGAAGGTATCTGATCTTGAGGATAAATCAAGTTTAGATATTACAATAAACGGCACCATTGGAATTGGCCATACAAGATGGGCAACTCATGGTATTCCTAATAATGTTAATTCACATCCACATGTATCTAATTCTGGTGATATTTGTATTGTTCACAATGGAATTATTGAAAATTATGAGCCACTAAAAAAAGAACTAATTAAGAGAGGTTATGTTTTTTCTTCTGATACAGATACCGAAGTATTGGTAAATCTTATAGAAGAGGTTCAGAAAAAAGAAAATATTAAACTGGGTAAAGCAGTTCAAATTGCGTTAAACCAAGTTGTGGGAGCTTATGCAATATGTGTATTCGACAAGAAAAAACCTGATGAAATTGTAGTCGCACGCCTTGGAAGTCCTTTGGCAATTGGTGTTGGAGAAAATGAATTTTTCATTGCTTCTGATGCTACTCCATTTATAGAATACACTACAAATGCAATTTATTTGGAAGATGAAGAAATGGCAATCGTAAGATTAACTAAGCCATTAAAAATTCGAAGAATCAAAGATGATGCTTTAGTAGATCCTTATATACAAGAGTTGCAAATGAATTTGGAACAAATTGAAAAAGGGGGTTACGATCATTTTATGCTTAAGGAAATTTATGAGCAACCCAATGTAATTAAAGACACTTATAGAGGTAGACTTCATTCTAATTCTGGGATAATTCAAATGTCGGGTGTTGAAGATAATTTGGATAAATTTATAAACGCAGATAGAATAATAATAATTGCATGTGGCACTTCATGGCATGCCGGATTGGTTGCAGAATATGTAATTGAAGAGTTTACAAGAATACCTGTAGAGGTTGAATACGCATCTGAATTTAGATATAGAAACCCAATTATTACCTCCAAAGATATAGTAATTGCTATATCTCAATCAGGTGAAACTGCCGATACTTTAGCAGCAATAAAATTGGCTAAAGAAAAAGGTGCTTTTGTTTTTGGAGTTTGTAATGTGGTAGGTTCTTCTATCTCTCGAGAAACTCATGCAGGCGCATATACACATGCTGGTCCAGAAATTGGAGTGGCTTCAACAAAAGCATTCACTACACAAATTACAGTGCTTACCATGATGGCTTTGCGTTTGGCTAAAGCAAAAGGAACATTAACTACATCGGATTATTTTAGATACCTACAAGAATTAGAATTAATTCCAGAAAAAGTTACGGAAACATTAGAAATTAATGATATTGCTAAACAAATAGCTACAATATATAAAGATGCTACCAATTGTTTGTATTTAGGTAGAGGTTATAATTTCCCTGTAGCTTTAGAAGGAGCCTTAAAATTAAAAGAAATATCCTATATTCATGCAGAAGGGTATCCAGCTGCCGAAATGAAACACGGTCCTATTGCTCTTATTGATGAGAAAATGCCAGTAATTGTTATTGCACCTAAACAAGGACATTATGACAAAGTTGTAAGTAATATTCAGGAAATTAAATCGCGAAGCGGGAAAATAATTGCCGTAGTTACTAAAGGGGATAGCCAAGTAAAAGAATTGGCAGATCATGTAATTGAAATTCCAGAAACTTCAGATGCTTTATCTCCATTATTAACCACAATTCCATTACAATTATTGTCCTATCACATTGCTGTAATGCGAGGTTGTAATGTAGACCAGCCAAGAAATTTAGCAAAATCAGTTACAGTAGAATAAAAATATACTTTGTTAACAAAAAAAGCGAAACAGAAATGTTTCGCTTTTTTTGTTTTCATTGATAATTTTAAAAATAATTATATCATTTTTTATTAATTTAAAAAAAATTTGTACTTTGGCTACTTAAACCAACTAAAATTAAACCTAATGAAGATTTATTATTTTATTTTGACATTGTTTTTTTGCAGCATATCTTTTGCTCAAAACACAATTTCAGGTTCAGTAAAAGACGCTAAAA
>Ga0007787_10000615_pt1 | contig 11256 bp, 11 predicted proteins | sample LauGreFa1BDMLBSN_2_FD_59500 | JGI IMG/M metagenome (GOLD analysis project Ga0007787, IMG submission 59500) | Freshwater lake microbial communities from Lake Michigan, USA - Fa13.BD.MLB.SN | ecosystem: Environmental > Aquatic > Freshwater > Lake | place: Lake Michigan, USA | collected 2013-09-23 | reverse complement strand
AGTTCTACTGGGGTAGCCGTGATGCCTGGCTGTCGAACCCCCGAATACATAGCAATGCCGCCGGCTTAGTTATTCCAAATTGGCGGGCGGTGGACATAGACACCCCGGAAGACTGGGAGCGGGCTGAGATTCTATATCGCACGTATTTTATACATCACAACAATACTGAGAGTCAGCTTTGAACGAACAACTATGCCCTAAAATACATCCGTAAGAATAGCGAGCTTGACCAGCGCCGTAGGATCGAAGCTTGGAAAACTATGCTAGCGCGCACCGATTTAATTTCCTCAATACTTGAGTGTGGGTGCAACATTGGTAGAAACCTTCGATTCCTCAATGAAGCTGAACTGCTATCAATTTAGGCCTAAATTGATAGCAGTTCAATATTGAAATTGCAGCAACTCACTTCAGCGTATTTCAAGCCCAGTTCTATATTAAGTGATTATCAGATGTATTGAATGATTATGCATGTAGCCCATACGGCATTCGCATGAAAAAGCGAAAAAATTTTTCGACCGCCTGAGAAGCAAAAATATCTTCTGTCTGGGGCATTGCATTCCGGTGCCTACTTCTTTAAAATATGATAAGTAACTGGGCTTGAAGAAAAGCGGGTTACTTCAAGACTAACATTACTGTCTTAGATACTAAATCCTGCTCGAGTACCATATCGAAACTACCGATTAATAATATTTCGTAATCAATAATATTGATGAACTCTACCATAGCAAAGATTTACGAACTCTCTGCACCGCGTAACCTTTATTTAAAGGAGCAGGTACTGCCTGACCCGAGGGCAAATGAAATAATGGCAGAAACCGTTGTATCGGCGCTCTCACCCGGAACCGAAGTGGCGGCTTATCGCGGAGCCAACCCGCTGAAGCCCGGCATACAGTACCCGCGAGTACAAGGCTATTGTAATGTGGCAGTAGTGACTAAAACTGGCAGTGGAGTTGCTAGGTTGAAACCGGGTGACCATATCCTAACCTTCCAGTCGCACCGCACCGCCTTTAATTGCTTGGAAAGCGATTTCATCATCCGATTGCCTGAAGGGATCAACCTGCATCATGCTGCAACTGCCTACCTCTACCACCTTGGTCTGCATGGCATGATTACGGCCGATGTCCGATGGGGGCATCAGGTAGCCGTGATTGGTGTGGGTACTTTGGGCTACACCGCTTGTGTGATGAGTCACCTGAGCGGGGCCAACACCTTTGCCATCACAAACCAACAAGGCTCTATCGATAAGCTCACTAAACTTGGTGTGCGCTGTTTTATAAAAAATCTGGAAAACTCACCCCTACTGCTAGAGCAAACACATGGCATCGGAATAGACATTGTTATCAACACCTCTAACCAATGGGATGACTGGAAACTGGCCTTACAACTTGTTAACAAAGGCGGCACAATTGTGAATATCGGATTTCCCGGACGAGATGTGCCCGTACCTGATTTCAACCCGCTGGATTCGAACTACGCCTACGTAAAAAACCTGACAATAAAATCTCTGTGCCACTTGAGTGAGGCCAATGTGCCCCCACATGAATTTCGGTTCACCATGAAACGTAACCTGCTTCACATCCTAGACTTAATGCAAGATGGGAGACTAAACCCAGATGATATTATCTCGGCCACTGTTCCTTACACTAGCTTAAGCGCACAATATGAAAACTATCTGAACCGTATCAACACACTTTTCACCGCTATACTTACTTGGAAATGATACGAACACTCCGCGCGGCTGTTATTGGTCTGGGTCGCATCGGCGCCCAGCAATCTAAACGTTTTGAGGGCAAAATTCCCAACGGTTGGTTTCCGCTCAGCCATGCCGAAGCTTTTCGCAATACAGATGGTATCGAACTGGTAGCATTATGCGATCAAAACTTAGAGCGACTAGCTCAGTTTAGTCATCTATACAAGATTAAATCTGCCTACACCGATTATAAAAAAATGATTACGGAGGTAAAGCCCGACCTTATCTCTGTGGCGACACGTACCGATGTACGTTGTGAAATTATCCAGTACGCTGCTGAACATGGGGTACGTGGTTTCTACGCTGAAAAGCCTCTCAGTCGCAGTGTCCGGGAATGTCGTGACGTGCTGAACACCATTGCCACTAACAATGGCAAGATTGTTTATGGCGCCACACGTAGGGCAATGGACATTTACCGCAAAGCGAAAGAACTAGTGTGGTCAGATGAATTGGGTGAAATCAAACAAATTCATATTGACTTTGGCAAAGCAGCCATACTGTGGTCGCACTCCCACTCCGTTGACCTGATCACCTACTTCGCCAACTCAAACGAGTTTACACACGTGCAAGGCTGGTGCCAAATTGAAGAAGGCGCAATCAAAAGCCCTATTTTTATTGACCATGACCCGGTAGTGGAGCATGCGTACTTTAAGTTTGCCAACGGCATTACCGCTACAATCACCCAATCACCTGGCTTTAACATTCGCATAGCTTGCAGCAAGGGGCTGGTCACGATACACGGCGACGGCTATAGTATTGAAGTAAACCGAATAAAAAACATGGATTCCTACTTCCATGGCATCGAAGAAATATTGATTGAGCCCAAACAAAGCGGCACCAACTACCTAATGGAAGACCTACGTGATGCAGTAATTAATAACATGGCTGTGAAATATATTACCCTGGAAGAACTCATTACTGGCCATGAAATGATGCTGGGTGTAGTGTATTCATCCATGATGGGCGGTAAAATGATTACCCGCAGTGAAATTCCGACCGATTTACTCATCAGTGGACGTACAGGTCAATTATATGCATAAGCAATTATTTTCGATTGAAATTAAAACGTTTGAAAAGTTTGTAAATAACAGTGGAGGATACAGACCACACTGACTAGAATTTCGTCAATGTGACGCATAGTATGAGATCTTTAGGTGTTAATGATTGATGATTAATCTAACATCTCAAAAGATACGGGATCACCAAAACTAACATCATGCTTTGTTCGTCTCCCAATAATCTCATCAAAATACTTAGGCGGCAATCCAAATCCAGGACGTATACGTCTGATATCACTATTTGTGATGATTTGTCCGGCCTTTAAGTTTCGAACAAAATAAATTGATCGTCTAAAAACAAGACTGGAATTCTCAGTAGTAGGCCTAGAAAAATCTTCATTGCCAAGAGATAACCACGCTTCCTTAGCTCCTTTAACAAGCGCAGTTAACTCTGATGGTTCAATGGAAAAATCACTGTCAGGCCCTTTTTCACTGCGGCTCAAAGTAAAGTGTTTTTCAATAGCACAGGCCCCTAGTGCAACAGAAGCGATAGCCGCAGTTATGCCTAATGAATGATCTGATAGTCCGACATCAACATCAAATCTTTTTCTTAAATTAACAATTTTTCTGAGGTTTGATTGATCAATAGGGGCAGGATAGCTGCTTATACAGTGAAATAATAAAATGGAATTAGATCCTGCGTTTTGCGCTGTGTGAATAGCTTCGGAAATTTCTTTTTCCGTTGCCATACCAGTCGACATTAATAGTGGCTTACCAGAGCTTGCTACAAGTTTAATTAACGGGAGATCCGTTAGCTCAAATGACGCAATTTTGTATGCTGGCGCATCTAATTCCTCTAGCAACTCAAAGGCACTCTCATCAAAGGGAGTAGAGAAACAATCAATTCCAATTTCTGTGGAAAAGGAGAATAATTCTTTATGCCATTCAAAGGGCGTTGAGGCTTTGCCGTAAAGATCATATAACTTATACCCATCCCATAAACCTCCTTTTATTAGGAAGTCGGGTTTATCGCAATCAATAGTCATGGTATCAGCAGAATATGTTTGAAGCTTAACTGCGTGAGCACCTGAATCTTTGGCTGCCTTTATGGAAAGCTTAGCCCTTTCAAGCAAACCATTATGATTGGCTGAAAGTTCAGCAATCACGTACGGTTCATAATCAATACCAATTTTTGTGTTGTTGATCTTGAACATTGAGCACTACCTTTATTTATGCTTAAGTTGGAGTAAGAATGAATGTTGACTGAATTAACTGGGCATTTAATTTGGTAAGTTGATATTTAACTTCTTTATTGTTTGGTGCTATGTTTATATAGAAAAAAGGTGGCCTTACGGATTTAATTTCTTTCAAAGGCTTGTGCTTTTCCAAAATCAATTGAACTACGTAAGGAAATACGTCAACATTAGAAATAAGATTTATACCAACACAGTTGCTCTTCATCAGATACGCTGTACCAATATAATTTAGATTCATCTTTATCAGATACCAAGCTCTGTATGGATGATTTCGAACAAATCTGATATGCTCATTAAGAAGTGGGTTGACTTTGTTGCTTATGTTGTGGGTCCTTGTTTTTAGAATATCAAAAAGCATTCTAATTTGAGCCTCTGTTCCAATAACTTTTTCAAGTTTTATCTCTCTCTCGATTAGGGGCATATCAAACACTCAATTTCGGCTTAGGCGATAAAAAAGTTCGTCCTCACACACTTTCCAAAAATTACTTTTTAAAAAAATTTTGAGGCTAGCACCATTCTCTTTTTTTACTGATGCTACTAGGGTAGTTTCTTCGTGCTGTCGATATAGATTTATTGACTGAGAAAGTAAAGTGAAACCATATCCTTTTCCACGTAATTTAGGATTCAAATTTATTGATACTTCGGATTGATTGGTATTTATATTAAGATCAAATCGCACGACGCCAACTTTTGAGTCTTCGGAGACTCCGATATAAATCTTTCTGAGAGGATTTTTAAGGCTACGCTGATACCAATCAATGTGGTCCTTTAAGGTAACTGATCCAGTGCTAACAAACATAGACTGACTGAAGGGATCGTTCCTCCATTCAAATATGTCGCCAACATCAGACAAATAAGCATTTCTAATCAACATTTTTATAAATCCTGATTTTTGCGAGCAATTCGTTATTCACTACCCGTGAGTCTGAAAACTCAATTTTATAATCACCAAATTTCATATATGCCTTCTGATAATCTTCACCGTCCACCATTCGAATTCGATCATATAGCTCTTTAATGGAGTGGCTTTCTAAGAGTTCATTATCTGCATATGAAAGTCTTCGAAAAGATAAGATATTACCTTTTTGAGGTAATGGTAAGGGATTTGATTTACAAATTTTTATTATTAATTTCTCAACACAGCTAGCAATTTTTGAAAAAATTTCATTAATATTTCCATCTAATGTTGTTTCTAAACTATCGTAAATCGGACCACCGTCTAGAACATCCGTCACCTTAATAGCGCAAACAGGTGATCTATCGATGCCTCTAATAATTAAGTTTTGAATTGGACTACCCCCTCTACCATAAGGAAGAGGGGCTGTATGGAAAACTATACATTCGAAATTTTCGTAAATTTTAGAACTAATCCTCCAATTCCAATGAGGAAAGAAAATATACTTTGGATTTATTCGTTTAATATTTTCAAAACTTAGGTCATCTTTTTTAGAAATCTCAATAAGATCAAGGCTTCTAAACTCATCAGATTTAGGATGATCCCTAAACCAATCCTTGGAATAAGCAATTATAGATTTACTCACTATCGCTCCACTTTTCTAATGATTTCAAAGGCTTCAGCGTATAGCAAGCCAACTTGATTTCCTCGGTACTTAGCCAGATTTTCAAGTCCTTCGAAGGATCGTGTGTGAGGGGGCTGTCTCATTTCCATCCTATATTCTCTAAGTGCTGCTAATTTGATTTGCCAAGTTTCTGTGATGTCTATATACAAGTTCGGATTAAATTCCTTTGTTATAGATTTGTGACCATAATCTGTAGCTGACGCAATTTCGAATGTTCGAATTTCTTCCCACACTTCGTTCGGCTGTGGACGAAAAGCAATTAATGTGGCATGACTTACTATGCGATGATCAATATTCAAGTCTGCGGAGCTATGTGTGTACACGATTATGGGCTTAATCTTTGACTTTGCTTGCTCTATTACTTTGGCAACTTCTAATAGCGCAACGGTATCCATCGCATTATCCGGAAAGGAGCCTCCTTCAACCCATTCCATACCTAGGATTTTGCTAGCATTAGTCGCCGCTTGAGCACGTCTTTTTATTTCGTCATTATTTTCTGTTCCTCGGGAGCCTACTCCATTGGTCATCGATACTCCAAATACCTTATCACCATTTCTTATGTGTCTGGCTATTGTCCCAGCGCAGCCCAAAGCTTCGTCATCCGCGTGTGCCACCACGACCAAAACTGCTACCGATTTATTTTTACTCATTACTTCTCCTTTAGATCGTTCAATGTGGCTTGATGTCTTTTTGGCTGAGCTTCCAACTCCTAAATTAGTTTATGAGTGATGTTTTTTTGGGTCAAGTATTTGTATATGGATCTAAAACCTTACGCAAAAGTATGTGGCGATGCGTGTGACTAATTATCTAATGGATTGAAAGAGAACGTGCTCTTGAATTGCTATAGTTAAGTTGTACCATTTTTTTGAACAAAACTTACATGTGCAATTTTTGGAATAGAAGTCATTGAAAATAAACAACTTTTGTATTATGCTGTATAAGGATGGGAGCAATAGTGATGTATAAATTAATTTGTCATATCTGTTCACGAAGGGAGTGGTCTCTCAAATATTTTGATAACATTGTCAACAAGCATTTAAAAATGACAGTGAAACACGGCGCTGCGACCGAGTAGAATCAATTGAAGAACAGATCGAGGACTAGGCTCTGAACGCAATTATTGTCGGGTTGGGGCAGATAGGCATGGGTTATGACCTAGCGCTCTCGCCAAGCCACTTTGTCTATTCGCACGCAAGAGCCTTGAGCTCTCATCCCGAATTTAGGTTAGTAGGCGCGGTCGAGGTAGGCTTTAGTCAGCGAGAGGCTTTTAAGCGGGCTTATAAAGTGCCTGCGTATGGAAGTCTTGAACAAGCGCTAGCTTTTCAGACTGTAGATCTTGCAATTTTGGCAACGCCGACGCAGACGCATCATAGACTCTTATGCGAGCTACTGAATCTCACCTCTCTAAAGGCAATACTTTGCGAAAAGCCGCTTTCATATAATCTCGACGAGTCCCGTGAAATGTTGAAATTATGCGCAAAAAAAAATGTGGATTTATATGTTAACTATATGCGCCATTCGGAGCCAGGCTCGATAGAGGTCAAGCGTCGAATAGACAGTGGTGAAATAGCCGGTCCTCTGAAGGGTGTCATTTGGTATTCTAAAGGTTTTTTACATAATGGATCGCACTTCTTTAACTTGCTTGAGTACTGGTTGGGAGGCATGCAGGGCTTCAAATTGCTCAATGCTGGACGAAGCCTTTTATGCGGGGATGCTGAGCCGGATGTCCATGTTACCTTTCAAAAAGGTGAGGCTGTTTTTCTAGGTGCGAAGGACGAGAATTTTTCGCATAACACTATAGAACTGGTTGCGAAAAACGGTCGACTTCGCTATGAGAACGGTGGCAGATACATCGAGTGGACGGCTGTCGATCGTGACAAAGATCTAAAGGACTATACTTTTCTCACCCGAGGTTCGGAAGAGATTCCCTCAGAATTAAATCGATGCCAGTATTTTGTCGTTGAGCAATTGTCTGTCGCTCTTAAGGGTAATACTGCGCGTCTCTGTTCAGGCGCCCAGGCTCTTGGATCATTGGAAGCCATGTATTCCATACTAGAAAGCAGAGGATGAACAAAGATAAATTAGCGATTTTTGGCGGCGAAAAAACTATTACAGTGCCCTTTGGGCGATATAACCCAATTGGTATCGAGGAAGTGGAGGCGGCGAAGGGTGTTATCGAAAGTGGTGTGCTGTCGCAGTTCTTGGGCGCTTGGCACCCAGATTTCTTTGGCGGACCCAAGGTGCAAGAATTTGAACGCATGTGCGAGACTTATTTTGGCGTTAAGCACGCGGTCACAGTTAATTCATGGACCTCCGGTTTGGTTGCCGCCGTTGGAGCTGTAGGCATTGAACCTGGCGATGAGGTGATCGTGACGCCATGGACTATGTGCGCCAGTGCAACAGCGATTCTTCAGTGGAATGCTATTCCGGTATTCGCTGATATTGAACCGAAAACTTTCTGTCTTGACCCGAGTTCTGTTGAAGCGAATATCACGCCATATACGAAGGCCATAATAGCAGTCGATATTCTTGGACACCCTGCGAATATAGACGCTTTGATGGCAATTGCAAATAAACATGGATTGAAGGTGATTTCGGATACAGCTCAAGCTCCCGGGACTTTTTATAACGGCAGGATGACTGGCACGCTGGCCGATGTTGGCGGCTATAGCCTCAACTATCACAAGCATATTCATACCGGTGAAGGCGGTATTCTCGTCACTAATGATGACAAAATTGCTGAAAAGCTCAGGTTAATCAGGAACCATGGTGAGGCTGTTGTTGGCCCCAAAGGAGAGAGCTGTCTTGCTAACATGATCGGTAACAACTTCCGCTTGGGCGAAATCGAGTGCGCTATTGGTATCGAGCAGCTTAAAAAACTCAAGGGCTTCGTCGCAAGCCGGCAACGTGCAGCGGAACGTTTGAGCGTCGGCCTCAAAGGTCTGCCAGGCCTGCGCACGCCAATCGTGGAGCCGGACTGTACACATGCCTTCTACATGTATCCCTTAGTGCTCGATGTTGAATATCTCGGCGTTTCGAGAGCAGCTATCATTAAAGCTCTCGAATGCGAAGGCATCATTGGATTAGTGGCAGGCTATGCTAATATCCATATGTTGCCGATGTATCAGATGAAAATCGCATATGGTTCCAATGGCTTTCCCTGGACCTCTAGCATCTGCCACCGTGAGGTGAGTTACGCTAAGGGCATCTGCCCGGTAGCGGAAGAGTTACACGATAAAACCTATATTGGCTTTGCAATGTGTATGCATGAACTTAATGACAGCGAAGTAGATTTGATGGTTCGGGCATTTGTCAAAGTCTGGGACAATCTGGACCAGTTACGACTCTGACCAATGGACACGCAAGCGTTTAATAACTTGCAGGAACAATTTTTACCTCTGATCGGAGAAAAATTAGTTCTGAGCCAATTTCAGATGACTGATATTACCAGTGACTATATATGCTGGCTCAATGACCCCGTGATTATGCAGTTCAGTAACCAGCGCTTCTTCACACATACTCCCTTAAGCTGTGGATGTTATCTCGACAGTTTCGCCAATAGTGGAAACCTGTTTTTGAAAATCGAGCGCAAACGAGACAGTGCCGTGATTGGCACTATGACGGCCTACCATTCCCCCCAACATAGGATCGTGGACGTAGGCATCATGGTTGGGCTTCGTTCGGAGTGGGGGCAAGGATATGGTCAGGATGCATGGAACACCCTGCTAACTTGGCTTTTGGACCGCGATTGCGTGCGCAAGGTCACCGCCGGCACAATGCGCTGTAATCTCGCGATGGTTCGTTTGATGGAACGGTCGGGCATGTCGCTTGAAGCGGTTAGGCCGCAGCAGGAGCTCCTTGACGGAGTTCCCCAAGACTTGTTGTATTTTGGAAGATTCAGTGGGCATTGAAATCATTCCGCCAATCGGTGTAGTTTGTTATGATGCTGGTGGTGCCAATCAGATACTAGCGATGTTAGGTGAGCCTAGATTCTTGCGGGTCTGTGGCTATTTCGAAGGCCCTGCTCGCGAGCTTTGGCGCCATATGGGGCGACCGTGCAAACTTACCGATAGCCTCTTAGAACTCTTAGGCAAGGTTAATACTTTGGTAACCGGTACCGGTTGGGCCGACCGGCTTGAACACGATGCTCGCGACTTAGCACGGCGAAGCGGCATTCGTTCTATTGCGGTACTAGATCACTGGACAAACTATCGCGAGCGCTTTGTGTGCGATGGCAGTTTAGTTCTTCCTGACGAACTCTGGGTGGTTGATGACTTTGCACTGCAGATTGCACGTCATGTCTTCCCTGAAGTGCCTATCACGTTGCAGCCTGATCGCTATGCGGAGCAACAGTCCGATCTCATAATGGGGCTGAATCGTAAAACCGCAAATGAGTTAATCTACCTCTTAGAACCTGCCCGCTCAGATTGGGGGAGGTCCGAAGCCGGTGAATTTCAGGCACTGCGCTACTTTCGTGACATAGTTCCACGGCTAGGATTACCTAAGAACACCACGATCTGTTTGCGGCCACATCCGTCCGATACCGTCGGTAAGTACAATGCTTTCTTGGGCGAATGGCACGGTCATCAAGTTGTGCTAGACAGCGGCGATCTGGCTGGAGCAATTTCCCGAGCCCGCTGGGTTGCAGGTTGTCAGACCTATGCATTGACGCTGGCGCTGCGCGCGGAAAGAACGGTATTCTGCACGCTGCCGCCGTGGGCGCCACCATGCCAGCTTCCACATGCCGGTCTGATACACCTGCGACGATTGGGGATTTTGTGAAGTACTGTATTAGGTGCCTACAACCTGATACCCGACCGGGCATCCGGTTCGATGAGGGGGGCGTATGCCCAGCCTGCAACTATCACGCTAGCCTTTCAGAGGTTGACTGGGATGAGCGCCGGCAAGAACTTGAAGAGATTGTAGCTTTTGGTAGGATGCATAGCCACTCCGGTTACGATTGCATCATTGGGGTTAGTGGTGGTAAGGACAGTACGCGACAGGCGTTGTTCGTGAAGGACGTTCTAAAGATGAACCCATTGTTAGTCAATCTTAGTTATCCCCCTCAACAGGTAACAAAGCGAGGGGTAGATAACGTCGCCAATATGATTAGCCACGGCTTCGACTGCATTAGTATTAATCCCGCCCCCGGTATCTGGCGGACATTGATGCGTAAAGGATTTTTTGAGCATACCAACTGGTGCAAGTCAACCGAATTTGCGCTTTATAGTAGTGTCCCAAGGTTGGCAATCGCATATCAAATACCTCTTATTTGGTGGGGCGAGAATACAGCCTTACAGCTAGGAGATTTGAACGTCTTGGGTAAGACAGGTGCAGATGGTAATAATCTACGGAAAATGAATACCCTTGGTGGTGGTGAGATAACCTGGTTACTTGACGATGTAATAAAAACGAATAAAGTGCTTCAATATGCCTATCCTTCAAAGGATGAAATGGAACAGGCGGATCTTCGTATCACCTTTCTAGGTTATTTTTGGAAGGATTGGTCATTAGTTGATAACGGTAATTACTCGGCATTGAGAGGGTTAGATGTCCGTAGAGATCCCCCTTGGGAAATAGGTGACTCTGTCGGTGTCACCGCCTTAGATGAGGACTGGGTGACATTGAACCAAATGATTAAATACTTAAAGTTTGGTTTTGGCCGGGTGACC
>Ga0007787_10000609_pt1 | contig 11286 bp, 10 predicted proteins | sample LauGreFa1BDMLBSN_2_FD_59500 | JGI IMG/M metagenome (GOLD analysis project Ga0007787, IMG submission 59500) | Freshwater lake microbial communities from Lake Michigan, USA - Fa13.BD.MLB.SN | ecosystem: Environmental > Aquatic > Freshwater > Lake | place: Lake Michigan, USA | collected 2013-09-23 | reverse complement strand
ACAGGTGGCTTCGCCCTCGATGTCATTGCCCAGCGCCAAGACGACTTCGGTGACGGGTTCGTCCCGTAGACGCTGCTCCAAGGTCGTGAGGTTGAGGTCTTCCGGACCGATGCCGTTGATCGGCGAGAGACGTCCATGCAGGACATGGTAAGTGCCACGGTGAGCCAAGGAACGCTCCAGGGCCATCAGGTCGGGAACCTGCTCGACGATGCAAAGGGAGCCCGGATCGCGCTTGGGATCGCTACAGACCTCGCAGAGCGGGGCCTCGGCCAAACTACCGCAACGGTCGCAACGTCGGACGCATCCGGCGGCCGCCTCCAAAGAGGCCAGCAGCGGCGCGAGCTTGGCCGGTTTCTCGACCAGGAGGTGCAAGGCAATCCGCTCGGCGGAACGATGCCCCAGGCCGGGCAGTTGGCGAAGGAGCTGGCGAACTTTCTCGAAAGACGGCGTCACGGGCTGGATCAGAGCCCGGGCAGGGAGAAGCCCGCCGTGGCCTTGGACATCTCCGCATCGTAGATTTCCTTGGCCTTGGTCGAGGCTTCTTGCAAGGCGGCCACCAGAGCCGTCTCCACGATCGCCTTGTCCTCCTTGAGGAACTCGGGGTCGATGGCCAAGCCGACGACCAAGCCATGGCCGTTGACGGTGACCTTGATGGCGCCGCCGCCATGGGAGACCTCCAGGCGTTGCTCGCCCAGACGTTGTTGGACCTCGGCGATGCCGCGTTGCATCTTCTGGGCCTGTTTGAGGAGTTTGCCTACGCCTGCCATAGTGCCGACACATTCGACCAGCCTCGGCGATGAGTCAAGGGCGACCCACCGACGTCCCGGCTTGCGAGCGGGGCGGAAAGCCGTCAGACCTTGCGCCATGGCTTCCCCCCGGGACATCCAGTTGGTCGGTGCATTTGTGGCGGTGACCTGGGAAGACGGCCAAGAGCACTTTCTCACGGGGGAGTTCCTCCGCGAACGTTCCCCCAGCGCCGAGAACATGGGCGAGGTCGACATCCTGGGCCAGCGCTGGGGCGGGGACGGGCCGCGGCAGTTCCCTGGCGTCACCGTCCTCGGAATGCAACGCGTCGGTAACTATGCCGTGACCTTCGAGTTCAGCGACGGGCATCGGACCGGGATCTATAGTTGGGATTACCTCCGGTCCATCGCGGCCGACGCGAAATAAAGTTTTTTACGGATTGCGACCATGGCCAAAAAGAAGACACTTACTTTCGTGAAGAAAACCTACGTGTTGGATACGAACGTTTTGATTCATGACCCCGAATCGCTGTTCAAGTTCGACGAACACACCGTGGCAGTGCCGGTGGAAGTGCTGTCGGAACTCGATCGCCTGAAGACCCAACCGGGTCAGCTCGGCGCCAGTGCGCGGCGCGTCAACCGCTCGATCCGGGCGCTCTTCGAGAACCGCGCCCTGAAGGAAATCGCGGAAGGCGATCCCGCCAAGCCCGGCGCCCTGCACGCCAAGCTGCGCGACGGCGGCGAGCTGCGCGTCGTGATCAACGACTCGCTCATCCGCGAGCACTTCAACGGCGAGCGCTCCGAGCGTCTGCGGGCGGTCTTCATGCAGGTCGATGCCCCGGATCACCGCATCATCGCGTCCGCCCTCTACCTGCGCGACACCACCAAGGGGCCGGTCATCCTCGTCACCAAGGACGCCTGCATGGCCTTGAAGGCCCAAGCGCTTGGCCTCGAAGTCCAGGACTACCGCAACGACCGCATCGAAACCAGCGACGTCGGCGACTACAAGACCGTCGCCGTCACGGCCGCCGCGATGCGCGATTTCAAGGAACTCGCCCAGGTCGAGGTGAAACTCAAGGGGGAGGCCATTCCCGCCATCAATGAATACGTGATGCTGACCTCCAGCGATTGGAGCGAACCGGCCCGGCACGTGGGTGAAAATGTTTTCGTCCCGCTGGGGCTCTACCGCGAATTCCTCTCGACGGACAGCGGCGCCCGGAAAGGACTGCAGATGCCCCGCGGCATGCGCGTCATCCCCAAGAACTTCGAACAGTGGATCTTCCTGGATGCGCTGCTCAACCCGGACATCAAACTGGTGACCTGCTTCGGTCGGGCCGGCACCGGCAAGACCTTCCTGTCCATCGCCGCCGCGCTTTCGCAAGTCCTCAGCGACTTCTCGCCCTACAAGAAGCTCTACGTGTCCCGCCCCGTCGTCCAGATCGGCAAGGACATCGGCGCCTTACCCGGCACCAAGGAGGAGAAACTTTCGCCCTACATCCAGCCGTACTTCGATAACCTCGAAGTGCTCTTTTCCCGCAATGGCGCCCCGGCGGCTCCGCAGGTGGCACCCTCGAGCAAGGCCCTGGTGGCCACGGACTCGCAACGGAAGCAGAAGAAGGCCCAGGCCATGAAGGCGGCGCAGCCCATCTTCGGTTCCCAATTCCAGCAGGTCGGTCAGCCCCGCAAGCCCTACCAGTGGTTGATCGACTCCGGCCTGATTGAGATCGAGGCGATGACGTTCATCCGCGGGCGCTCCATCGGGCACGCGTTCATGATCGTCGACGAAGCGCAGAACATGACACCCCACGAGGCCAAGACGGTCATCACGCGCATCGGCGAAGGCTCCAAGCTCGTCCTCATCGGCGACTTGGATCAGGTCGACACCCCTTACCTGGACGGCAAGTCCAACGGCCTCATCCACACGCACGAACGCATGAAAGGCCACGCCATCACGGCCAATGTCCGGCTGTTGCATGGCGTCCGCAGCGTCTTGTCCGAACTGGCTTCCCAGCTGATGTGAGCAACTTCCTTGGGGCAACCCCCTGAGGAACGCAGTCCGTCCTTGCCGACCTCCTCCGAGGGCTTTCGCTTCTCATCGTGGCCCAGGAGACCCCCATGCAGCGTCAGTACCGCGAGTTCCGAGAGAAACTCGCGAGCGGGACCATCCTGCTTTTTCGGTTAGGGGATTTCTACGAAGTCTTTGGCGAGGATGCCGAAATCGCCTCCAAGGTCTTGGGCCTGACGCTCACGAAGCGCCATGAGACCCCCATGGCCGGACTGCCTTACCATGCGGCCCCCGCCTACGTTAACCGCCTCCTCGCCGCCGGCTGGAAGGTCGCCATCTGCGATCAACTGGAGGCGCCGGTCACGGGCAAGCTGGTCCGTCGCGGCCTCACCCGCATCCTGACGCCGGGAACGGCCTTGGAAGACTCGCAACTGGATTCACGCCGCGGAAACTACCTGGCGGCGCTGTCTTGGGATAAGCACGGTTGGCATGCCGCTTGGCTCGACGTATCGACGGCGGACTTTCGCCTCGCCACCGACCTGACCCCGCAACGCCTTTTGCCTCTGTTGCATTCGGTCGGTCCGCGCGAAGTCATCCTACCGGAAGGGCTGGAACCACCTGCCGAATTCCGTGAAGCCTTCGAGGTCTTCATGCAGGGTAGGGCGGTCTCGCGCCTGCCGGGCTGGAACTTCGAAGGGCCCGCGGGAGCACGCCTGGTCGCCCAGACGCTCGCCGTGCATGGCTTGGCCGGCTTTGGCCTGACCGATGAACATCCCGCGCTGGGCACCGCGGGCGCCGTGCTGGGCTACGTCACCGACTCGCTCTGCGACCGCCCCAAGAACCTCTTCCGCCTGATCGAGGCCAAACTGGGCGCCGCCGTCCTGCTGGACGCCGCGTCCTCGCGCAACCTCGAGCTGTTCGCCGCGACCAACGGCTCGCGGGAGACTTCGTTGCTGGAAGCCATCGACAAGACCTCGACCCCGGCCGGTGCGCGCCAATTGGCGATGTGGCTCGCCGAGCCCTCGACCGACCTGGCCGTGATCCATGGCCGCCAAGCCGCCGTCGGCGAATTCTTCAAGCATGCGGGGGCTTCGTCGCGGATCGGCGAATCCTTGAAGAACGTCCGCGACGTGCCCCGCATCCTCGCGCGTCTCCAGAACCGCCTCCGCAACCCGCGCGAACTCGGCGGGATCAAGGATACCCTGCATGCTTTGCCATTGCTGAAGGAAGAACTCACGGCCTTGCCCGGCGGCGCCCTGCAGGCCTGTGCGGGACGCATCTCCCTGGAATCGCCCCTGCTCGGCAAACTCACGGCCGCCTTGGCCGAGGAGCTCCCGGTGGACCTCACCGAAGGCGGGGCGCTCCGCGTCGGGTACGATGCCGAACTCGACCGACTCCGGTCGTTGGCGACCGACAGCAAAACCTGGATCGCCGATTTCGAGCGGCAGGAGCAGGCGCGGACCGGCATCAAATCCCTGAAGGTTCGTTATAACGGTGCCTTCGGGTACGCCATTGAGATCACCAAGGCCAATTTGGCGGCCGTCCCCGCCGACTATATCCGCAAGCAGACCATGGTGAACGCGGAGCGTTTCACCACGGAGGAACTTCGCGCGAAGGAACGTGAAGTCCTGCGGGCCGATGAACAGGCCTTGGCCCGCGAGACCGAGCTCTTCCAGGCGCTGCTCGCCGAAGTCCTCACCGCCACCGAATCGCTGCTCGCGACGGCCAATGCGATCGCCGAAGTCGACATCCTGCGTGGCTGGGCGGAACTCGCCCGCGAAGCCCACTGGGTCCGCCCAACCGTCGACGACTCCGCTGTCCTCGAGATCACCCAAGGCCGCCACCCCGTCGTCGAGCGCATGCTGCAGGCCCGCCCGGGCGCGGGTTCCTTCGTGCCGAACGACACCCGCCTCAGCAGCGGCGGCGAACAGATCGCCTTGCTGACGGGCCCGAACATGGCCGGCAAGTCGACGTACATCCGCCAGGTCGCCTTGATCGCCTTGTTGGCCCACCTCGGCTGTTGGGTCCCGGCGCAGGCCGCGCACATCGGCTTGGTCGATCGCATCTTCTGTCGCGTCGGCGCCTCCGATGAACTCGCCCGCGGCAACTCGACCTTCATGGTCGAGATGAACGAAACCTCCAACATCCTCAACAACGCCACGGTACGCTCGTTGGTCGTCCTCGATGAAATCGGCCGCGGCACCAGCACCTACGACGGCATCAGCATCGCGTGGGCCGTGGCCGAGCATCTCCATGGGACGGGTCCGGCGGGACCGCGCACGCTCTTCGCCACCCATTACCACGAGTTGACCCAATTGACCGGGCTCTTGCCGCGGCTGCGCAATTGGTCGGTCGCGGTCAAGGAATGGCAGGATGAGATCGTCTTCGTCCGTCGCGTCGTGCCCGGCGCCGCCGATCGTTCCTACGGCATCCAAGTGGCCCGCCTCGCCGGCATGCCGCCCACCGTGGTGTCGCGGGCTCGCCACATCTTATCCGGCTTGGAAACCGGCGCAGGTCTGCCCGTGCAGAAATCGGTCGAAATCGCCCAAGTCACGCTGACTCCGCAGGAAGCGGCCCCCACCAAGAAGCCGGTCGCCACGCCGAAGACGCCGAAACCCACGCCGAAGAAAGACGCGGCGGGTCCTGAGCTCGACCTCTTCGGTTGAGTCAGATGCGCTGATTCCAGTCCGTGGAATTGAACTGCGCCCACGTTTCCTCGTGGTCGTGCTGATCGTAGATCGGTTCCGTGACGGCGACGGGGGGGCTTTGCAGCACCTTGCCCAAGGCCACGGGGAAATCCTTCTCGAAGCGGTTCCAGTCGCAGCCCGGCAGGAAGGGCCGCCAGACATAACCTTCCAAGAGCAAGCCGTGCCGCGTGCGTTTTTGGGCGGCGCCGGCGACTTTCCGGCCGTCATCCGACCGGACCAGGTCATTGGGCTCAGCCCGTTGGGCGCAGTTGTCCGGCGACTGGAAGGGACGTGAACCCGCGGGCAGGGGCGCCAGCTTGACGGGCTGAGCTTGGGCCAAGAGCGCTTCGGCCAAGGCTTGGTGCACGGCCGCGTAGCTTGCCATGGCATCGGCTTCGCACAGCGGGTGACCAGTCGGCAGCACCACCGCAAACGTCCAATCCTCCAGGTGCGAGACCAACCCGCCGCCCGTGGCTCGACGCACCAGTTGGGCGTTGGCGGGCACGAGCGCCCGGTAGGTCGCCCACTTCTGCGAGATACCAAACGTGAAGGCTGGCACGGACCACGCGAACGGCCGGTAACGGACGCGCTCGGGGTGCGGATACTTTTCCAGCAAGAGCAGGTCCGCGGCCATGTTCGCGACGGCATCGGCGGCTTGGCGGGGAAGAACGTCCATCTCAGAAGTCTATGCCTTTTTCCAACAAACGCACGACCTTTCGGCCCGTGGCCTGTTCGTACCATGTTTCGGCGCCACGGGGGATGCGCAGTTCGTTCAACTGGTCCGCAAAGGGCTGGGCGGGGGTGCGCAGCTTGCCCGCGAGCGGGTGCAGCTGCAGACTTAAATCACGCGGGCGCGGGCCGAGTTGCGGCACGTCGCACCGTTGCGCGGGGCGGATGAGTTTCTCCGGATCGAGCCCGAAGTGTTCGGCCACCTTCACCCCCATCTCGAAACGACTGAGCGGTTCGAGGCCGGCCCAGTGATAGACCCCCGAGAGGTTGGGGCGCTCACACAGCTCCACCGCCGCATCGGCCAAATTGCTCAAGCTGACCGGCTGGCGAATCTCATCCGTGAACAGCGGCGTCTGTTTGCCGGCGGCCCAATCCTTGAAAAGCCGTTCGTGGAGCCCGCGATCGCCCGTGCCGGAATTGCCGTTGAGCAAAGTGGTCCGAATCACCGCCGCGTGCTCGCGACCGTACTTGAGGACTTCGACTTCGCCGGCCGCCTTGGTGCGACCGTAGAGATGCAACGGAGCGGGCGCCGCCGTATTGCCGTACCGTCCGGTCTCGCCGTCGAACACCATGTCGGTCGAAAGGTGGATGAATTTGGCGCCGACGTGAAAGGAAAGCTGCGCCAAGCGGCGGGGGAGGTCGACGTTCAACGCTTCCGCCTTTTCCGGCTCGCGGTCGCAGCCATCGATGGTCGCGAGGGCGGCGCAGTTGATCACGGCCTGCGGAAACTCCTCGAGCATGAGGGACTGCACGGCCGCGACATCGCGGAGGTCCATCGTGATCGACCGCTGGAGGTCGGGTACGACCGCCGCCTTGGAACCGCCGATGGCTAGGACCTCATGCCCACGGCGCAACGCCGCCAAAACGACCTCGCGGCCGGCAAAACCATTGGCGCCTGTGACGATCATCCGCATCGCATCAAAAGTAGCGTTTACGGGCTCGGAGGCAAGCGGGGAGGGTGTGGCTCACGCTTGCCAAAGCGGTCAGGAGCAGCCTTGATGGTCTCTTCCATGCCGACTTATTCCGAATTGGCCAATCGGCCCGTCCTGTCTCAGCCCGTCTATGAGGCTGGCCGTCCCATCGAGGTCGTAGCCCGCGAGTTCGGTTTGGACCCGGCATCGGTCATCAAGCTGGCTTCCAACGAGAACCCCCTGGGGCCATCGCCGAAAGGCTTGGACGCCGCCCAGAAGGCCTTGCAGGTCTGCCATCTCTACCCCGACGGTGGTTGCACGTTCCTCCGCGAGAAGTTGGCGTCGCACTGGGCGATGAAGCCCGAGAATTTCGTCGTCGGCAATGGCTCGAATGAAGTGATGATTTTGCTCGCCCAGGCCTTCCTTCGCGCGGGCGACGAAGTCGTCTTCGGTTCGCAAGCCTTCATCGTCTACAAACTCGCGACGATGCTCTTCGGCGCCACGCCGGTGGAAGTGCCGATGCCGGGCTATCGTCACGACCTCAAGGCCCTCCGGGCCGCCGTCACCGAGCGGACCCGCCTCGTCTTCCTCGCCAGCCCCAACAACCCCACCGGTGGCACGGATGACCCCAAGGAAATCATCGCCCTGGCGGAATCCTTGCCGGAACACGTCATCTTCTGCCTCGATGAAGCTTACGCCGAATACCTCGATGCCTCGGCTGACCTTCGGCCCCTCATCGCATCCGGCCGCAAGGTGGTGGTCTCGCGAACCTTCTCCAAAGCCTATGGCTTGGCTGGCTTGCGCGTCGGCTACATGATGGGTTCCGCCGAAGTCATCGGCCTGCTCAACCGCGTCCGCCAACCGTTCAACGTCAACCTACCGGCCTTGGCCGCCGCCGAAGCCGCCCTCGACGACACCGAGTTCGTCCAGCGCACCCGCCAGGTGAACGCCGCCGGTTTGGCGCAGTTGGCCGCGGGTCTCAACGCCTTGGGTTACGAGTACATCGACGGGAAAGCGAACTTCCTGGCGGCCAAGATACCCGACGCCGACGCCGTCTTCACCCGCCTCCAAAAGGCCGGCGTCATCGTCCGACCGCTCCGTGGCTACGGCATGGTCGGCTGGCTGCGGCTCACCGTGGGGACCACCGCCCAAAACGCCCGCCTGCTGGCGGAGCTGGCCCAACGCTGAGATGGATTTCGAAGACGCCATCCGGCAAGTCCGCGAAAAAGATCAGCGTTACAGCCCGCAAGCCTACGACGTGGTCCGCCTCAGCCTCGACCACGCCCAGAAGATCGTCCACGGCGAACCCAAGAAAGGGAAGCCCTTGGTCAATCGGCATGTCACGGGACCGCAATTACTCGAAGGGTTCCGTCAGCACGTCCTCGAGACCTATGGCCCCATGTCCTACCAGTTGCTCAGCAATTGGGGGCTCAAGAAGACGGACGACGTCGGCAACATCGTCTTCAACATCATCAGCACCGGCCTGTTCGGTCGCTCCGAAGAGGACAACCTCGAAGACTTCGGCGGCGTCTACGACTTCAAGGAAACCTTCCTGAAACCGTTCGACCCCAAGACGAAGGCTTGATCAGGCGTTCACGAAGGCGAGGGCTTTGACCTCCGTGCAGCCGGGCAATTCGCGGATCTTGGCCAAGAGGGAACGTTCGTGGAAGCGGAGCTCCGACTTGATGACCGCGTTCTCGCATTGGATCACGAGCCGGCCGCCCTCGACCATCTTCAGAGGCGCCGTGCGTCGCGCCAGCTTCATCGGCAGCAACTCGCTCCAGTGGGCGATGATGACATCCTCCGGGACCGGCTTATCGAGCCGCATCTTCTTGAAGGCCTCGCCCATCGCTTCATCCAGCGTCTTCAATTCGCGGTCCGTGGAACGACCGCGGTCCTCCGGGACCCCGCGAAGGTTCGCGAGCAGGTTGACGACATGGCGCGAGAACTTCCCCTTGGTCTTGCCTTCGGTCAGCAGCGCTTGGATCAGTTTCGGGACTTCCGCCAGCCGTTCCGCCCGGAGGCATTTTTCGGGCGCATGGCGACCGCCGACGATCACGCCAACCGCGCCGGCATTACGTGGGCCTTCGCCGTCCTCGACGGGACTATCCCCGACATGCACCAGCGCCGTCAACGCCACGCCAAGACTCCGGGCCGCATGGGCGTAAGCGCGGGCGTCAGGCTTCGCGCAACCGATCTCCTCCGAGAGGTAGATGCCGTCGAAATGGCGGGCGAGGTCCTTTTGTTCCAGCACCTGACGCATGCGGACATCGGCATTCGACAGCACGGCCACCTTGATGCCGAGGAATTTCAGGGCCCCCAGCACGCTGACCATCCCCATGGCGACGCGCCAAGCCTTGGCGTCGGCGAAGGCGTGCCAACATTCCTTGAAAACCGCGTCGGCCCGGGAGGCGGGCAAGTGGGAGCCAAAGGTCCGTTCGACCACCTCGCGCCAAAAGGCTTCCGCTTTCGCTTGCTTATTGGCCGAGCGTAAAGCCGAAGCAAACGCACCCTCCAATTCCGCAGCCGCGACTTCAATGCCATGCTTCCGCGCGCAGGCGGAATACACCGCCCCCACCGAGGGATGGGGAAAGAGGACCGTCCCGGCCAAATCGAAGGTGATGGCCTTTACGCTAGCCATGACAGCGGGATGCGCACCGAACGGCGGTCGGAGGTAGGAGTGGCAGGACGGGAATTCATCGAAATTGCAGGAAAGACGGCGTTGGGGGAGACCCCCCAGGTACCACCATCATGTCCCTGCTTGTCTAATCGCCAACCCAAGTCATAAACAAGTTATGCACCTACCCCGCCTAGCCCTGCTGACCATTCTCGGACTCTCCGCCCTCGCCACCATTGGCTGTAATACCGCCACCCCCGCGGCCCGCGGCCCGGTCTCCAAGGTCTTCGTCCGCGACGTCGCCGCCTCTTCCTTGCACGCCACCGACATCCTCGCCAACGCGGTCCATGACGCCGGTGTGCGCTCCTTGTCGGCCCAAGGGTTCACCGTCGTCGCGACGGAAGGCGAAGCGGATGCCGTGCTCCGCAGCAGCTGGCAAACCCAGAAGAGCACCGACAACCGCTCGGACATCCCCAAAGTCAGCCTCTCGCTGTCGCTTTTCGATAAGTCCAATCGCCGTTTGTTTGACGGTAATTCCGGACCTGCGGTGGCCGCCAATTTCTGGAACGAGAGCCGCGCCACAGCCGAGGTGACCACGATCCTCAAGGGCCTCCCGGCTCCTGCGAAGAAGTAATCAACGGGCCCTGAGCAGCGCTTCGATCTCCTGCTTGAGCAGCGCGAGTTCGGGCATTTGGGCGCCTGCGGCCAATCCGCGTCGGAGCGGCTCCGCCCAGATGCCGCTCACTTCGACTTCACGCCCTTCGAGGTAATCGATGAGGCTGGAAGGGCGGTAGGGCCCCATGCCCTCCGTGACGTCGAACTGCGCCTGCAGGTGCTTTTCGGTGACGACATGCCCCCGCAAGGCCGCCGCGACACGCACCTCTTCCATGAGGCGGCGGGCCCGGGCCTTCAGCACCGGATCGGCCAGGATCAGGTCCGTCGTGATGCCGCCCGCCGCGATGGCCAAACCATTGAAAGGGATATTCCAGCAGAGCTTCTTCCAGAGGACGGCTTCCAAGGAGTCCTCCGCCCGACAGTCCACGCCCGCGGCCTTGAACGCCTCGACGCACTGGGTGACCGCCGGGTTGATGGGGCCTTCGGCGGCGGCCATTCGGACATAGCCCGCATGGGTATTGGAAACGACCCCTGGCTCGACGCGGTTGATGCATACGAAACACAAGCCCGCGACCACCCGAGCGAGCGGCACGACCGACTGGAAGGCTTCGACGTTACCCATGCCGTTCTGCAACGTGAGCAAGACGGTGCGTGGACCGACCAACGGTCGCACCAAGTCCGGTAAGACCGCGTTGGCCGTCGCCTTCGCCGCCACGACGATGAGGTCGCACGGCCCAAGACCCGCGCCGCTCGGCGAAGCCGACGCGAAGCGCACCGTCCGTTCGCCGTCCCGGCCCCGCATGACCAAACCGTGCCGCGAGAGTACTGCGTGATCGCTGCGGCTGAGCGCGTGCACCGCGTGGCCCGCCAAGGCCAAAAGACCTCCATACCAACCGCCCACCGCGCCCGCGCCGACGATCGCAACCTTCATGGCCGGCTCTGCGGACGGCGGACGGAAGTATGACGGGCCTCCGGCCGT
>Ga0007787_10000599_pt1 | contig 11393 bp, 9 predicted proteins | sample LauGreFa1BDMLBSN_2_FD_59500 | JGI IMG/M metagenome (GOLD analysis project Ga0007787, IMG submission 59500) | Freshwater lake microbial communities from Lake Michigan, USA - Fa13.BD.MLB.SN | ecosystem: Environmental > Aquatic > Freshwater > Lake | place: Lake Michigan, USA | collected 2013-09-23 | reverse complement strand
CACGGCGGGTGAGAGCACCCGGCCTACGAGTCAGTTCCGTCTCCTGAAGCCTGCGCCCCCGCACTGTCCTGTAGGCCGCGTGCCCCCACGCGGCGGTTGGCAATCCACGGCGGGTGAGAGCACCCGGCCGATAAGCGAGGACTCCGGATCGGGCAACCGGAAAGTTCCCCCTTGGCTACGGAGTGGGAGGCGGGTAAGCGCCGGATTCCTTGATGGCGGCGGCGATGTGCGGAGGGAGCAGGTGGTCGACGGGGCGGCCTGTCCGGATGCGGTCTCGGATCTCGGACGACGAGACGGCGAGCGGCCAACCGCGGAGCGGGCGGACTCGAAAAGGTTCGGGTGCCGGCACCGGCGGGTTCCCCGGGCGGGGGATCATGATGAACTCAACCGTCCGGGCGAGCGTGTCGGCCTCGCGCCATTGGTTCAGGGTGGGAACGTGATCGGCACCGATCAGCCAGCAGAGTTCGGCGCCGGGATGCCTGGCTGCGAACTCGCGGACGGTGTCGATGGTGTAGCTGGTTCCGCCGCGGCGGAGTTCCAGGTCGTCGACGGCGAAGTCGGAGCGACCCGCCAATGCCATGCGGAGCCAGCGGAGGCGGAGGGTATCGGGGGCCGGGGCGGTGCCGGGTTTGAAGGGGGAACGGGCCGCTGGAATGAAGACGATGCGATCCAGGTTCATCTCCTCGCAGGCGGCCTCGGCCACGAGGAGGTGGCCGAGGTGCACGGGATCGAACGAGCCGCCGTAGAGACCGATGCGCATGGCGGGTTCAGCAGCAGCGGTTGATGCCGTCGAATCGCTTCTCGGCGGCCGCGACGTAGGCCTGGGCGCGGGCATCATCGGAGACGGCCTCGCGGACTTCGGGCAGATCGATCAGCACGCGTGGTCCACAGGCGGGTGCAGCGGTCGAGACTGCGGTGGCGGCGGCCTGGTCGATCGTATCCTGGTCAGTGAGGTGCCGGGCGAGTCCGACGGCGATGGCGACGGCACCGAGGGCGGAGGCTGGGACGTGGGGATCGAGCGGACGGAGGACGGTTTCCGATTCGCGGAGGTCCGGTTTGCGGGAGCCGCGGACCAGTCGGGTCCACTCATAGAGGGCGACGAGGATCACGATTCCGGCGAGGGACAGGAAGGATCCGGTGACGACGAGGTCGATGAGGTTGTTGGAGCGGAGGGCGCGATTGACGGTGACGGCTTTGGCGGCGGCCTTGGCGGCGGGGGAATCGGGTGCGCCGGCCTGGGCTAGTGTCTGTTGGAGGGCGGGGAGCTTGGCGTCGAAGTCCCGGACGGCGGCGAGGAAGCCGATGCGCGGTGTCTCATGGAACATCTTCTGGTAGCCGGCGGTGAAGGTGACCGTCAGCAGCCAGCACAAGGGAAGCAGAGTAACGAGGGCGAGGGCCGGGGACCGTTTCCGCGCGAGGGCCATCTTGAGGATGAGCGTCGTCGCTAGGATCAGCGCGATGGAGGCCAGCAGTTGGTTCGCGATGCCGAACAGCGGCCAGAGCGAGTTGATCCCGCCGAGGGGATCGCGCACGCCCTGGATCAGGAACCAACCCCACGCGCTGACGACGAGGACGGACGCGAGGAGGTTGGGGCCGAGGGCACGGGTGTTGCCGAGGGACGGGTGAACGTGACCGAGGAAATCCTGGAGGAGGTAGCGTCCGACCCGGGTGCCGGCGTCGAGGGTGGTCAGGATGAACAGGGCCTCGAACATGACGGCGAAGTGGTACCAGAGCCCGAGGCCGCGTCCGCCGGTGATCTGCTTGAAAATCTGGGCCATCCCGACAGCGAGGGTGGCGGCGCCGCCGGTGCGGCCGTAGAGGGACTTTTCTTCGACCTCGGTGGCGAGGACTTCCATGACGCCCGGTTCAAGGTGGAATCCGGTGGCGTTGACGCGTTGGAGGATGTCGGCGACCTGGGCGGCTTCGGTGGCGCCAGCGCCCTTGACGTTCATGGCGAGGTACACGCCGGGCTCGAGCGTGCAGGCCGCGACGAGCGCCATGATCGCCACGAGCGATTCCAGCAGCATTGCACCGTAACCGACCGGCCGGGCGAAGCGTTCCCGCGTGATGATCTTCGGGGTGATTCCCGACGAGATCAGCGAGTGGAATCCGCTGATGGCACCGCAGGCGATGGTGATGAAGCAGAAGGGGAAGAGCTTGCCGCCCACGACGAGTCCCTTGCCGGCGACGGCGAAGTCGACGAGGGCCGGCATCTTGAGTTGGGGCAGCATGGCGACAACGCCGGCGGCCAGCGCGCCGATGGTGCCGAGCTTCATGAAGGTGGAGAGGTAGTCGCGCGGAGCGAGCAGGAGCCACACGGGCAGGACAGACGCGGCGAGTCCGTACGCGATCAGCGTCCACGCGAGCGGTTCGGCCTTCATCGTGAAGGCCTTCGCCAGATCGTCGTGGGAGTGGACGTACTGCCCACCCCAGACGGCCAACAGCAGCAGGATCACGCCGCCGATCGAGGCCTCGAGCGTCCGGCCGTGCCGCAGGAACCGGAGGTATCCGCCCATGATCATGGCAATCGGGATCGTGGCTCCGACCGTGAACACGCCCCATGGACTCTCGGCGAGGACCTGGACGACCACGAGACCCAGCACGGCGAGCAGGATGATCATGATCGCGAGGATGGCCACGAGGGCGACCGCTCCCGCGAATCCGTTGAGCTCGTCCTTCACCATCTGGCCGAGGGATTTTCCGTTCCGGCGCATCGAACCAAAGAGGATCACGAAATCCTGCACCGCGCCGCCGAGCACAACGCCGATCAGGATCCAGAGCGTCCCGGGAAGGTATCCAAACTGTGCGGCGAGGACGGGACCGACGAGGGGCCCTGGTCCGCTGATGGCGGCGAAGTGATGGCCGAAGACGATCCAGGGGTTCGTCTTCACGAAGTCCTGTCCATCCTCGTGGACTTCGCAGGGCGTGGAGCGGCGGTCGTCGAGCGCCAGAACCCGTGCGGCAATCCATTTCGAGTAGAAGCGATATCCGATGGCGTACGTGCAAAGGGCGGCGACGACGACGTATCCCGAGTTGAGGGTTTCGCCGCGGTTGCGGGCAATCGCGGAATAGCACCAGGCACCGGTCCCGGCGACGAGCAACCAGATGAGGATGGCCAACGGCTTCGGCATGAGAACGCGAGTGTCACGGAGCCCGTGGTGAGTTTGAAGTTTGAAGATGGGGGTGGGCGGGAACGAATCGGGCTGGGTTCCGGGGTGCAGGAACCCGGAGACTTGGGTGTAACTGTTATTGGTTAAAATGCGGTTCAAACCGTCGAAGCTTGAGTAGTAACAGGGTTTGTAAGGTAAAACCCTACCATGAATTCCAGCCGTTGGCTGACGCACCTGACCCTTCTCTGGGTCGCGGCGATGCCGACCCTCTGCCGTGCACTGGACCCTCTTCCGGTGCCCGCCCCTGACGAAAATGATCGGATCCAGATCGTCCTTCCCCGACCTGGATGGGGAGGGAAGGTGGACCTGTCGTGGGAGGGTGCGCCGTTGGCCGCCGTGCACGTGGAAGGCGAGCCGAAGCGTTACGTGCGATCGTGGCTTCCGGGAGGTGGGACGCGTCCTACGCGGCTCCGATTGGCGAATGTGCGGGGCTGGGAATTCCCTGCGATGGCGACGTTTGAGGTCCTTCGGGCGACGAAGCAATACGGGGATGGACGTTGGGTCTTCCGGCTCGAAGATGCGGTGGCCAGTCCGGCTGGGCCGACCGGAGTCGAGTTGTACACGTGGCGATTCGATGCGACCCGCGGTGGCAATTACACCGTTGAGGTGATCGGTGGGGCTTGGCGGGAACAGACGGAAGCGGTCGAGGTGGAGTGTTCCGGAAAGCTTCGTACGGGACAGTTGGATTTCACCGGGACCCGGGCGGTGGTGAACAAGTCGATCGGTCGGTTGCGGATCGCGGGTGCGGGGCCGCAGACCCTGCGATTGACGGTGGGCGAAGCGAATCGGCCGCGCCTGGGCCGGGCGGTGGGGGTGATCCTGAGACCGGCGCCGGAAGGGCCGCGGAACCGGCCGGGGCCTGCGGGCAATTACGAGTTGGCGGCCGCCGCTGCCGCCGTCGAGGGAATGCACCTGAGGCTTGAGGAGAGGAATGGGATCCGACGGGTAACGGGTTGGCCGGACGGGCCCGGGGCCTTGGCGTGGGAGATCGATGACGTGCGATCGGGTCGGTATGGGGTGTTGGTCGGAGTGCGATGCGGTCCGGAAACGCCCGAGCGGATCGAGGTTGAGGTGGCGGGCAACGGGGTGTCAGTGCTGCCCGTGGATACGGCGGGTGCGGTCCGGTGGTTGGAGGCCGGCGAGGTGGACATCCGCCGGATGGCCGATCATCCAGTCCGGCTGCGGGCGAAGGGGAAGATCCCGGAGACGGGCTGGGACGTGGAAGGCGTGCGGCTTGTACCGCGGGAACCTGGGGCAGGGAATCAGTCCGCGTCCCCGGACTCTTCGAGTTCGCGGATGTAGTCCCAGATGGGGCGGAGGTCAGGGTCGGAGAGCGCGTGCTGGATGACGCCCTTGCGCAGGCCGATCTGCATGGCGGATTCGAGCCAGTGGACGGCTTGGGCGGCATCGCCAAGCTTCATCCAGTAGCAGGCGAGGTTGTAGGGCAGGGCGGCGATCTTTGGATGCTGCGGCAGGATGTCCATGACCGAGTCGATGGCTTCCTGAGGGCGGTTGAGCCAGAACAGGGCGTTGGCCTGATTCATGTGGCCGCGGAAGTCGGTGGGAAAGTCGGCGACGTGCTGTTTGGCGATGGCGAGGCCTTCGGTGTAGGACTGGCGACGGGCGAGGACCTGGAAGCGGATCTCGAGGACATCCGGGCAACCGAAGTACTGGGGACGGATGTTGCCCAGCTCTGTCTCGGCTTCCTGGATGTTGCCGAGCTCCAGCCAGCCACGGGCGAACTGGAGATGCACGCTGTCCGGATGTGGAGGGACACTCTCGATCACAGGAGAAAGGAGGTTTGTTGGCGGGCCAACTTTCAAGAGGCAAGTTTTGGGCGTTGGGAGGGAGGGGGAGACGCAGAGCGGCTCGACAGAGTCTCGCCCCACCTCTTGGGTTGGTTGCATGGGTGGTGGGGCGAGTGTCCTCACGAGCCGGTTGGAAATCGCGCTTTCGCCGTGGCCGCCTTCCAATCATGTTCGGCGCCCCATGTCCGATGTCCCGCTATTGTCCCTCGAACTGCCTGGAATCCCGAAGCTGAAGTCCGGGAAGGTTCGGGAGGTGTTTGATCTGGGTGACCGGTTGTTGTTCGTGGCGACCGACCGTATTTCCGCGTTCGACTGCATCATGCCGAATGGGATTCCGCAAAAGGGCGAGGTGCTCACGCAGATTTCGCACTTTTGGTTCGACCGGACGGAGTCCTGGTTGCCGAACCATCGGTTGGCGCGGGCAGGCGACGCCCTGCCGCCGGAGTTGAAGCCGTTCGAGGCCCAGCTCAAGGGCCGGAGCATGATCGTGTGCAAGGCGGCTCCGTTGCCGATCGAATGCGTGGTGCGCGGCTACCTGGCGGGCTCCGGATGGAAGGAATACCGCAGTCACGGGACCGTGTGCGGAATCCGCCTGCCTGCCGGGTTGAAGGAATCGGATGCCCTGCCGGAACCGATCTTCACGCCGGCAACGAAGGCAGAGACGGGGCACGACGAGAACATCCCGTTCGAGAAGGCGGTGGAATTGACGGGGGCGGATCTGGCGGCGCAGGCGCGGGATCTGAGCCTGAAGCTTTATTCGTTCGCGCGGGATTACGCCCGGAGTCGCGGGATCATCATCGCCGATACCAAGTTTGAGTTCGGCGTTTTCGAGGGGCGATTGGTCCTGATTGATGAGGTGCTGACGCCGGATTCCTCGCGGTTCTGGCCGGCGGACCAGTACGCTCCCGGCCGCAGCCAGCCGAGCTACGACAAGCAGTACGTCCGCGACTACCTGGAGACCCTGACGTGGTCGAAGACGCCGCCGGCACCTGCGCTGCCCCCGGAGGTGGTGGCCCGGACGCAGGCCAAGTATCTGGAGGCCTTCGCCCGTTTGACGGGAAGGCCGCTTTGATTTCCGCCTGCCCGTCTCCGGGGTGGGGGAATTGAGGAGAGAACCCCGATAACGTCGGGTATCGGGGTTCATTCTGTGGATTGGGTGCGCGGCGAAGGTCTGGTGGACCTCGACCCGTTGGGCGGCGATCGAGCAGTTCCCAAGGAGCCGCTCCACCCCGGGAATCCGGCTTCACGCCACAAGTTTACGGTTATCTGGCGGTAGATTTTGCCTGATCTGAGGACGTTCGGCGGGTATTTTTTGCCGGCCGACCAAAAAGATCCCCGAAAATCCGATGAAACCGATCCCTATTCGGCAAGCCTTTCTGGCCTTGGTGGCCATCTTCGCCAGTCTGTCGTGTCTCGAAGCGGCTCTACCCGCCACCGGCAGTCCCGTCGCAGTCTGGAATGAGCAGGCCCTCGACGCGATCCGGGCTACGTCAACGCCTCCCCCAAAGGCCTCGCGCGGCCTAGCCATCCTGCATGCGTCGATCCATGACGCGTATAACGGCATCGGTCGGGATTATCGCCAGTATCTGGTCACGGAAGGTCGGCCAAACCGGAACTCGTCGAAGGAGGCCGCACTGGCAGTCGCAGCCCATGACGTGCTGGTGACGTTGTTCCCTTCGCGTACCGCCCAGTTTGATGCCGAGCAGGCCGCCCAGTTGGCCCCGATTGCCATCGGTCCCGCGCGGACCCGGGGAATGGCATGGGGACAGACCGTGGCGGCTGCAATTCTTGCTGCCCGTGCCAACGACGGTTCCTCCAGCGTGGTCACCTACACCCCGGGAGTCGGGCCCGGCTATTGGCGACCGACGCCACCCGCCTACGCACCCGCGCTGCTGCCGCAATGGGGCGACCTGGTTCCGTTCGGTCCGAGGCCGATTGCCAGCTTCGTGCCGATGGCTCCGCCGGCCCTGACCACCAGCAGGTACGCTGAGGAGGTGGCGCAGGTACAGGAACTCGGCTCCGCCAACAGCACGGTCCGCAGCGCCGACCAAACCCAGATCGCGCGCTTCTGGGCCAATGGTGGGGGTACGGCCACGCCGCCGGGGCACTGGAACCAGATCGCCCGCATCGTGATTGCCCAGCAGGGCCTGGATGTGGGGGAAGAGGCTCGATTGATGGCGCTCCTCAACCTCGCCATGGCCGATGCCGCGATCGTTTCGTGGAACACCAAGTACGAGTACAATCTCTGGCGTCCGGTGGCCGCCATCCGGGAAGCTGACACCGACGGCAACCCCCTTACGATTGCGGATCCGACCTGGACTCCGCTCGTCGTGACGCCCCCATTCCCGGAATACACTTCGGGGCATTCGACGTTCAGCGGGGCTGCTGCGGCTGTTCTGGCCCGGGTGTTTGGGAGGGATACGATTGCGTTCGTGGCGGAGTCGGATGATGTGCCGGGCATCGTTCGGAGCTATCCCAGCTTTTCCGCGGCGGCAGCCGAAAGTGGCATGAGCCGGATCTACGGCGGTATCCACTTCATGAGCGCGAACCGTTACGGGCTCTCGTCTGGGCGGAAGGTGGGTGACTCGATCGCCAAGCGGCTTCTCAAGAGCCGGGACGAGGACAGCGACGAAGGGGATGACGAAGACGAGGACGAGTCGGGCGACTGAGCTTGTCCGGAGTTTCGCCTCAAGCCCGATCGGTCAGGAAAGTCGCCCCACCTTGGCAACCGGTGGGGCGATTCCGTACTTGGTCGGAGTTGGACGGGTCCGTTCTGGCCAGTTTGTGCACCCGGAAGTTAGGCTTGGCCCATGGAGTTGGCATACCGGCAGTTTGAACTGGCACTCCGCCACCACTGGGCCATCGCAACCGACCTGGGGCGTGGAGGTGGAAAGAGCGTCTACCCGGTCGTCTTCGTCGAGTTGAAGGACGGGCAGGGGCGCGCCGGTCTGGGCGAGGCCTCACCGTCGAGTCAGTACGGGGAGAACCACGCGACCGTGACCGAGTTCCTCGCGAGGGTGGACCCGAAGCAGTTGAGCTTCGATGATATCGCGGGGAGCATGGCCTACATTGAGGGGTTGGTCCCCGGCCGGTATCCGGCCAAGTGCGCGTTGAACATCGCGCTGGTGGACGGAGCCTCGAAGGCGGCCGGGAAGCCCCTGTGCGAGTTTCTGGGTCTTGGGCCGTTTCGCGAGGGGGCGCATGTCTCTTCGTTTACCATCGGCATCGATACTCCGGAAGCCATGGCCTCGAAGACCGTCGAAGCCGCCCGGTATCCGATCCTCAAGATGAAGCTCGGCAGCCCGAAGGATCGGGAGAATTTCACGGCGGTCCGGGGAGCCGCTCCGGGCAAGTGGATCCGGGTGGACGCGAATGCGGGATGGAAGACACGCGAGGAGGCTCTGGAACGGATCGAATGGCTGGCTGCGGACGGTCGCGTGGAGTTCGTGGAGCAGCCGATGCCGCCCGAGTTGCCGACCGCAGACTGGGCGTGGCTGAAGGCGCGCTCACCGCTGCCATTGATCGGCGACGAGCTTTATCAGAGTGCCACGGACGCGACGCGCTGTGCCGAGTGCGTGCACGGAATCAACGTGAAGCTGGTGAAGACGGGAGGCGTGATCCGGGGCAAGGAAGCGCTGGAGGCGGCCCGATCGCTGGGCCTGAAGACCATGCTTGGCTGCATGATTGAGTCGTCCGTCCTGATCTCCGCAGGCGCCCATCTGGCCGCCCTGACCGACTACCTCGACCTCGATGGCAACGTCCTGATCACCAACGATCCCTACCGGGGCGTGCTCAACCTCGATGGACGGATGAGTTTCGAGGGCGTGGAGGCCCAGTCCGGCTTGCGGGTCCGTTAGAGGCCCGTGCGGTGTCGGATAATGAAAAACCCCCGGTGCCTTTCGGCACCCGGGGGTGAATTTCCAGCAATCCGATTCGCTGACAGGTCAGCGGACCGCGCGGGAGTTGAACGACGTACGGTCCAGCAGCCAGCCCCAGTCCGCGTCCCGGACGGGTACGGCCGGGGGTGCGTAGGTGAAGTTGGGCTTCTCAAGGCGGACCGTGGTGCGCCAGGACTTGATCTCAGAGTGCCCATCGACAAACGACAGACCACCCGCGCCGTTGTGGTAGTTGGCCGGCATGTCGATCCAGCGACGCTCGGTCTGCGAGTTGAAGAAGGCGCCGTCGTTGATCGAGTCCGGGTTCTCATCCAGGAACATCCAGAGTTCGGACGGCGACGGGCGATCGACGTCGGTCATCTTGATGAACAGCTTCTCGCAGCTCAGGAGGCCGTCGCCAGCGCTCTTGTTGCCCTTGCCGATGGCGCCGTTGGCGGAGATGGAACGGACACGTTCAGACCAGCCCCTGCGTTTCTGGTTCGGATTCACCAGCGTATCGGCCGGGCACTTGTAGATCTTGGCGCTGTTGGCAGAATACTTGGCGAGCACCGCGTAGCGGGAATCCGTCAGGTAAACCCGGTTGGTGTTGTGCGGGCTCGTGTCCCACGTCAGCCAACCCATCACCCAAGGGCGTTCGCTGCCGCTGGACGCCTCGTTGATGATCGCACCGCTCTGCGCCGAGCCGCCGTGCGTGACCATCGGGAACTCTTCGCGGTTGTCACCGGCGTAGAGGTTCACGGCGAGCATGAGTTGCTTGGTGTTGCTCATGCAGAGGACGCCTTGGGCCTTGGTCTTCGCCTTGGCCAGCGCCGGCAGGAGCATTCCGGCCAGGATCGCGATGATGGCGATCACGACCAGCAACTCGATCAATGTAAACCCTGAGCAACGTCGCTGCGCTCGGGGCATGGGAGAACGCATAGGTGTACTGTTCATACAAATCTTCCGCGGGGTAACGCTTCGGAAATATGGTCCACGCGGTTGACGATTGGCAAGGGGGATTCCCCCTGCTCGCGGACCTTTGGGGCGGTATTTCAGTCCTGACATCCTTCAGGCGGCGGTGGGCCCGCCTCTGGCAGTCTGCAGGCGCCGCCTTCGCCACCACTGGTTGAGTTGGTCGAGAAGGACGGCCGCCACCACCACCGCACCGATGAGGATCTGGGAATAGCTCTGGTCGATTCCCAGGATCACGATGCCGCTAGTGATCATCTGGATGATCAGGGCCCCGAGGAGCGCTCCCGCAGCGCTGCCCCGGCCACCCGTCAGGGAAGCACCCCCAACGACTGCCGCGGCGATGACGTTCAGTTCGTAGCCCTGTCCGTCTCCGGACGAGGCAGCCCCGTAGTATCCGAGTTGCAGAAGCGCCGCGATCGCAGCCGTGACGCCCGAGAGGATGAAGACCCCCATCTTTACCGGCCCAACCCGGATCCCGCTGAACCGGCTGGCCTGCTCGTTTCCTCCGACCGCATAGATTCGCCGGCCTGGCGCCGTGCGCGTCAGGTAGACTGCTGCAACGGCGGTGACCCCGAGGGTCACGATCAATGGGGTCAGGCTCAAGTCGCCGCCGGCTTGCCAACTCACGACATCCCGCAAGGGGGCCGGGAACTGGCCGATGCTCTGTCCCTGGGTGACCACGAAGGCGATCCCCCGGAAGATGGCCATGGTGCCCAGTGTGATGATGAAGGGGTGGACGCGAAGCCAGGTGACCATGGTGCCGTTGAGCAGGCCACAGAGGGCGCCGATCGAGAGGCAAATGCTGATTCCGAGCAGGGAACCGACGATGGGCGAACCGGAGTGAAAGCCTTCGGGGCCGTACCGCCGCAGGAGAAGTCCCGTGAGAACGCTGCACAGGGCGTAGACCGAGCCGACGGAGAGGTCCATCTGACCCGCAATGATGACGAGGGTCATGCCCACGGCCATGATGGCGATGAACGAGGTGTCCTTCGTCAGTTGGGCCAGATTTTGTGGGTTGAGGAATTTGTTCACCCGCTCCGTTGCGGGAACTTCCTCGCCCGTTGCGTTCGTCACCCGCACGCGTTGGCGGGTTCCATCCGGCATCCGTTCGAACTTTGGCCTCTCCACGGTGCCTCCGCCCAGGGCGAGGATCGCGCCGAGCACCAGGACGACCACGACGAGGCCCAGTTCCTGGACGCGGGGGTGTTTGAAGGCGGGTCTGGAGGTGATCGGCAACATTCGTGAAGATCGAGCGTAACGGTCGTCGCGGGTCGATGTCCAATCACCTGAACCCCCGTTTCAGGTTGATGCCGAGAGTCGATGGAGCGGGAATTCCCTCAAGCCACACCGCTTTGTGAATCGCAGCATCCAGAACCACCGCCCGACTGCGCACGCGACCATCATGGTCGTTGCGGGATCGCCTGCAGTCCGGCAGGGTGCGGTCCTGGTTCATGCGTATCGTACTGTTCGACATCGATGGGACGTTGATCCGGACCGGGGGCGCTGGAATCAAGGCCTTCGCCCGCACGTCCGAGTCGGTATTTGGCCTTCCCGGCGGAACGGCCCAC
>Ga0007787_10000590_pt1 | contig 11452 bp, 9 predicted proteins | sample LauGreFa1BDMLBSN_2_FD_59500 | JGI IMG/M metagenome (GOLD analysis project Ga0007787, IMG submission 59500) | Freshwater lake microbial communities from Lake Michigan, USA - Fa13.BD.MLB.SN | ecosystem: Environmental > Aquatic > Freshwater > Lake | place: Lake Michigan, USA | collected 2013-09-23 | reverse complement strand
GCTCTCTCGCAGTGGATTTGAAGCCGAGTCGCTGGAAGATTTCAAAGGCCTCAATCAGCGTAGCCCTTGGTTCGCGGCTGTCATGATGGTGCTGCTGATGTCCTTTGCGGGCGTTCCTCCGATGGTGGGATTTTTTGCAAAGCTCTCGGTGCTGGAGGCAGCGCTCGCTGCGGGTCATTTGTGGCTCGTGATTGTCGCAGTGCTGCTGTCGCTGGTCGCTGCCTACTATTACCTGCGTATCGTGAAGCTGATGTATTTTGATGCGCCAACCGACATGTCCCCCATTGTTGCGGATCGGGGTATGCAGATCACCTTGTCTGTCAACGGCATTGCCGTAGTCTTGCTGGGCATTTTACCTGGGACACTCATGACAGCCTGTCTGCAGGCTGTATCACAGGCACTTGTTCGCTGAACGGATCAATCCATTGAATAACTCTACAGCCGGCTGGATTATCATTTTTCTGATGGCAGTCGCAGCCAACTTTCCTTTCTTGACCGAGTCGCTACTCGGTGTATGGCGCTTGAAACACGCGGACAAGCCGTTTTATATCAGGCTGCTTGAACTGATACTGCTGTACTTCGTCGTGCTGGGTATTGCACGACTCCTTGAATCAAATGCAGGCAATGCTTTCAGTCAGGGCTGGCAATTCTATGCCGTGACAGTCTGCTTGTTCCTGGTGTTGGCCTTCCCAGGGTTTATTTTTCGTTATTTGCGCCGTCGAACTGCCTGACGGGGGGCTTGTCGGACGTCGCACTTGCCTGACTATTGCGTATGGATGACAAACACCTGAGAGAAACACCTGTCAGCAGCGAGGTCGTGTATGACGGCTCGTTTCTGCAAGTGCGTCGCGATTTGGTAAAGCTGCCCGATAACAGCGAGACGCATCGCGAATACTTCCGACATCCGGGTGCCGTCGTGATACTGCCTCTGTTTGAAAACGGCGATGTTTTACTCGAGCGTCAGTTTCGTTATCCCAATGCGCAAGTCTTTGTTGAATTCCCGGCCGGGAAGCTCGAGCCTGGCGAGGATCCTTTGCTGTGCGCCCAGCGAGAGTTGCGGGAAGAGACGGGCTACACTGCGAAGCACTGGCAGTTTCTGTGCACGATACACAATGCCATTGCATACTCGGACGAACATCTGGATATCTATCTCGCAGAGGGACTGACAGCTGGTGAGCGTCAGCTGGATGCGGGCGAATTTCTGGATTTGTTTACGTTGCCATTGGATGAACTGCTGGAATGGATCAGGGTCGGTAAGATCACGGATGTCAAAACACTGATTGCAGCATTTTGGTTGGACAAGCGGCGACGCGGAGACTGGCCGGGGTTGTCAATGAAGGCTTAAGGAGTCCGTATCCTTCAATATTCCGTCCTTCGACAACGTGGGGATACTACATGGGATATCATCGGTGCATACCAAGAGCAGAAAATTCATGCGAAATCTAGAATTGTCCCAGCTAAAATTAGAGATGTAGCTTGGAGAAAAAGCAAGTCGGGTTGTTCGATGGAGGCATTACAAATCTAGTATGCGCCAAGCGCATCAAAAACGCCTCGATGCGGTCTCAAGATGTTGTGGCTGGCAAATCAAGAATTAAAAATATAATGGCTACCATTTACTATACATAAAAATACCATTGATTTTATAGTCGGAAAATTTCGGCTATTTAAATTGCCTTGCGTAATTTAAATTGTCACCCAGTACAAACAGACCAGCCTCAAATTCCCGCAACGTCGTAATCGCGTTTGATCCCCTTTGAAATTTTGTCTGCTCTTGTAGCACCAGATTCAATAACCAATTTGCTCGAATGTTCCAAAGTAAATGCTTTTGGTGATCTCTGATGTGGGAAATGGAAATAGTCGAAAATATTTTTTTATTAGCATTCCTCAAAGGTTTGTTATTTGAAGATGTTCTTGCTTGTAAAGCTACGAATTTAAGCGATTCGGGTACCTCGCACCCCTCATCTTCCGCCCAAGATGAGACAAGCCAAGTAAGTGCCGCTGCAACCCTGCTATCGTAGATAGCAAAATCGTCCAGAGCTAGCGAGTACACTTTTGTTAAGCCTGCATTGGACCGAAGATTTTTGATTTCCAATCTGATGCTGTCATCATTAATTACTGCTAATTTTTTGAGGCATTCCGAAAAATAATCTCTAAGATCGCCCTTTGATCGCCTTTCTTCAAGCCAGCCTTTATTGCCTGTCCCCGAAGCAGGTGCAGTGAATACGCCGCCCCAGCGCAGAGTAGATTCAATCCAAGCCGCCAATTGCTGATCATCTGCGTTATTAAGCGAATTCTGCAATCCCCTCTTGATTTCATCAAGAATTTTTTGGTTTTCGCGAAATGAAGATTTGGCTACGATCTTTACTTCTCTTTCGGGAGTAAAAAATCTGCAAGCCTTAGGTGGCCATTGGTATCTATTTTTGGCCGCACTGATTGTTGAGTAAGAACTCTCCATGGAATATTGAAAATCTAAACCGTTATTGTTTACTCGCGGCGACAGCCAGTTAACAAAACTTTTTGTCTCTGATAGTGCGAGAAATTCACTTTTTTCCATATTAATAATAAATTTTTAGTAACTAAATTCGATGATGTTATCGACGGTGCTCCGGATCGGCTTTGCCATTCGTGTCCCCGAGCGTCGCAAATATCTACCAAATAAAAAATCCTTAGCAGCGGGAGCGTTGATTGGCTCCTGATTGGTTGCCTTGAGGCTGCATTTTCTATTGTGAGTCATCTTGCCCGAGTAGGCATGTTGGTGTTGTAACTGGCTCTAAATACATCAAAAAATTAACGCGGGTCAAAGCAGGCGTCAACGACAGTCAATATCAAGAATCGAGATCGCCAAAATTAAGATTTTCTTTGAGTTTTCTAATGTTTTCGCAAAGTAATTCGGGACCTTTCATTTTAAGCGAAGATGGCATATAGAATCATCGCCCAAAGAAATAGTCCTACACCAACTGTAAAAGTATCTCATAAAAATTTAAAAAATCCTCCACCTGAGCTCTCATATGTATATCCACCTGACTTATTTTTTGTTGCTTCATAATTTTTTCAATGTGCTTGTAATCTGGGTATTTAAATCCTATAAATGATTGCTATGTACTTCCATACTCAAGGAAAATTGACATTTTTTGCTATAAGCAATGATTCGGATTAGCACCTAAGAATTAATTATTTTTAAATAACAAATATATTTTTATCAAATTAAATTCACTAATCTAATGCTTGAAAATGTAAAAAGGAATGATTTGTATTAGAACAGTTCTCAATTTTTTTAATTCATGGTCATTGATCCCGAAAATATGAAAAGATCCGTCGTCTTCAGAATTTTGTTTTATGCAAAATCCTTTTTTAATGCCAATGAACTCTTGATTTGAATAGGAGCTTTCTGAGGATTTCGAGCAAAAGCTATTTATTGACTGAGATAATCCTTTTTTTATATGTCCAGTAAAATCTGAAAAATCATGTTTTTCGCCTGAATTAGTGGTGCATCCTGATAAGCTAAAAAATAATAGAAAAACTTTAAAACCTTTAATAATGAATCTGTAGAAATCATTCATTGAAAATATTTAGTTTTTTCTTGAATTACATTTTTATTTTGTCTTTAGACCTAGAAAATCTCGGTCATATTTGAGATTTTCTAGGTCGTTTCGATAAAAAATTTATCTGATCACCATTTCGTGCTTCCGAGAAAATGTCCGGTCGGGCTATAGAATTTTTCTTGATTTCCTTTTATGGTGCTGGAACCTAGAAGATGTCCAGTCGTATCATAATATTTGTAGGTGGTTGCTGATGCGCTTGATGTCAACGCCGCCATAAAAATAGCCAGAGGAAGTAAAGCTGTCATTTTCATATGATTCTCCTTAATGAAATTTAATGGTAAATAAAGTGCTACACGGATATTGACGTTCTTTTCTAAAGAACGTCAGGACTTACTTCGATAATGGTCGAGTTTCCGCCAACTAATGGCGATCCTAATGGGTGTATTTTTTTGTCGTAATATTTTTCTTGTGCTGAAGTTGATGATATTAGTGCGAAAAGAATTATCGGCAGAGAAATATACTTAATACGTTTCATACGATGAATCCTTAAAATATATTGTTCAAGTAAATATTGCTTTGAATATTGACGTAAATGTTTTTGGTTTGTCAGGATGGCTGCGACTTTCATTTTTATCGGTGATTTCTGATCTCGTCTTGTTGTCTTCTGTTCTGGAATTTTTTGGTTTGTACGAGCTTAGTTTTGATTCCAAATAATAAAAATTATTTGGATACGATGCGATCCAATCGTCTTTGAATGCATTTATAGGAACTAGTAAAGGCATTGAAATTGCTATCGGCATGTCTTTCAAGTTGTTCATTTGATTTCTCCCTCGCGGTTAAATTATCTTCAGAAGTCTTTTTGTTGAAATTGACGGTTCGAATCTAAAATGGTCAGGATGTGTCGGTTCATTGTTTTGTCGCCCCGTTTGTTTTGGAGTCTTTCAATTATTTTTTATTGTGACTCCGTGGTCGATAGGCAATGCCGCCTCCAACTAAAATGATTGAGCCAAAATGAAAAGCTAAACCGTCCATGGCAACTGCAAAATGCTGTCCGATTTCGATGGGTGTCATGGACCGCTCCTTTGCTATTACCTCGGTTAATGAATGGGGCCTGCTACCCAAACGGTTCGCGCTCGCGAAAGTCAGGCCTTTGAATCTAATGGCGTCCAGTCATTGGGATAAACGCTACTGAATTGGTTAGGTCAGGCGGCTGTCGAATTCATATTGAGTTTTTGTACTCATTTGCGAGGTCTAACACCTTTGATGTTTCGGGATTTCTCTCAATAGAATTTATATGTTTGCAATAACCGCTCACGCGGAATTTTCTGATGACTTGACTAAACAGGTACGGTCCCTGGATAAGTTACGTCGGTGGTATGCGGCTTGATATTTTTTTGTTAAGCCGAGACGCGGATTATTTCTATATCGGCAATTTGCGGCCAGGTGGCTACTTAATAGGTATTCGCCCCTGACCAATCGGCCGGTTTTTCGTTAATTGGTTATAGATTCTTGGCATTTACAAACTGATTTGATAGTCTCGGTGCATGAAAGCTGAGGACATCATTGAGCACATCCGACAAGGGCGCAAGGAAGCGGGCGGTCGGGGCCTCATGGATACATTTAAGCGCCCAATGACCCGATTTTTTTGCGGGCAAGGTATATCTGCTGAGGATGCTGAGGAGGTGTTCTGGGATACGGCGATGACTATCGTCTTTAAAATCGACCAATATAAACATGAAGGTAAGGCCGAGGCTTGGTTCTGGCAGATTGCTCGAAACAAGCTGATTGATTTTCAGCGCAAGATTAGACGACAGGAGCGTTTGCGTGACCGCCCCAGCTCCCGGGAATCTAATGATAAGGAACAGTCAGACGAGTGGAAATGGATTGAGGAAAACATTCCAGCACCTGCGCAATTGATACAGGAAGAAAGAGTAGATCACTGTGTCGAGCAGGGTTTTATCCAGTTTCAACTTGTGGAGCCAGAGCGTGCCAAGGTCCTTTATTTGCAGCTTGAAGGCCATTCAATTGAGAAAATTGCTGCTGAAATCGGCCGATCGGTGGGCGCGTCCAAGGAATATCTATCTCAATGTCGAAAAAAATTGGCGCCTTATATACAGCAATGTACCGAATTATTGAGTGATTAATGGAATCTTCTCCAGATAAACAAGATGAGCAATGGTTGTCGGCAATTGCTGGCCACCCGGATCCCGATGCAGATGCGTTGTTGAATCAACAGGCAACTTCCTTGCGTCGCGTACTTCTGCTGCGGAAAGCGGAAGCAGAAGGAAAAATTTCGATCCCGGATGAGCGTGGCTATCAAAGGATCCTCCATCAATTGCAGCAAAAACCGTCCATGGTTCATGCAGCACCGCACCGTCCTTCCAGCCTATGGGTGTCTTTTTTGCGATGGCTTGGTTTTTCGGAAGGCAATCCAGTGCCTGGCGTACTGACTAAAAATGCAGAAAGCAGTGGCTACTTCTTCCAACCGAGAGTTTTAGCCCTAGCGGCTTCTGTGGTTCTGGCAGTCATAGTCGTGTTGCAAGGTGGCCTTTTGACCGGTCCTAGTGAAGATGAATCTACGGTGATCCGGGGTGGTGAGTTGGATATCGTACAAGTAGTTGATGACCCAAAGTTTCGATTTGAAGAATTGAGAAAAGATTTAGAAGACCTAGGAGTCAAGCTACGAGTGGCTGATGAAGGTGCAGAGGCCAAAAACACCAGAATCATGATTGAGATTCCTAATACACCTCAAGTCATTACCTATTTACAAGATCAGGGATTTAGTCCTGACCCCAACCGAAAAACATTCATGATCGTGCTTAAAAAAACTCCAGCAACGACAAAAAAATGAAGGTCTCTGGTGGCGAATTTAGTTCGCCGCCAAAGTGTAAAAATAACTATTTCTCTCCGCTGAAGAGAGGTAGAGCGCACATCTGGACAAACAAATGAAAAATTTAGTCATTGGTATTTTGGTATTGTTAGCTTTTGGAGTGAATGCAACAGATTTTTCGACTCAGGCTCAAAGTAGTGGGCGAGCTCAGAAAATAACATCAATGCCTAGCGCCGAAGCCTTACTTCAAGCGCAGCAGAAACTAAAGATATTTGATATTGCGTTGAATTTCCCATTCAAATTTGAAGAAAGTTTATCAACGCGAGGTTCATCCGATGCGGCTTTATTTAAAAAAATTTCTCCAGCTGTTGTATTGGTTGCAACGAAAGATAGCGTTGGATCGGGCGCTGTCATTTCCAGAGATGGCCTTATCATCACAAATTTTCATGTCGTAGCAGGAAATAAAAAAGTAGGTGTCCTTTTTAGACCGACTCAGGAAAGAAAAAAATTTTCTTCAGATGATTACGTCACTGCGAAAGTTATCCGAGTCAATGAGAAGACTGATCTTGCGCTACTCAAAATTGAAAATCCCCCGTCCCACGTTATCCCATTTCAGCTTGCAAGTAAGTCAGAGATTGCAATTGGTCTTGATGTGCACGCGATTGGTCACCCAGAGGGAGGGGAAGACTGGACTTATACGAAAGGAATCATAGGTCAGTACAATGAAAATTACTCTTGGGGGGCGGAGGGTGAAATAAAACATAAAGCTGCTGTCATCCAAACGCAAACCCCGATCAATCCTGGAAACTCTGGTGGCCCACTATTTTTAGATACTGGAAAATTAATTGGAATCAATAGCTTTAAAACAGCAGGGGCTGATGGTCTGAATTATGCGATCGCAGTACAAGAAATAGAAAAGTTGATTAAATTAAAAAAAGACGTTGTTGTTAGGGATATTTCGAAAAAGAAATGTACTGCGAAAAAATTATTTGAGGGGAGAAATAAGGCTAATGATGCAGATATCTCGCAGTTCGATACTGATTGTAACGGCAAATTAGACACGGTCTATGTCATGCCTGATAACAAAGAAGAGCCGCTGAAGATGTATTTGTTGAACAAATCCGATAAAGCGCCCAATGCGATTATTTATTCATTCAAACGTGATCCTAAATTTTGGGATTTATCTTACTGGGACAATGATTTAGAAGGTACTTGGGCCATTGTGGGCTTACACAGAGCCGGCGACTCGGTACCTTATAAATTTGTCGCTAGGCAAGATTATGAACTACTAACGGGAAAGTAAGGGGACGTTTTCAAATTAGCCACCGTTGATTTAATTGCTTTGCACTCATAGATGAAACTGAAAATATTGAAATGCTGGCGATAAAAGAACTACGCTGAGAACATTAAAAAAATAGGAAGCAGATGTTCGCACTTTGTTCGTCATCCACTGGCTAAACCTTTGTATTTTAATAGTTACTTCCAATTAAATTAATTGGAGGCCTTGACAGCGCTCTGCAAAATGAGATTGCCATGCTGCGGTTTTTTTGGTTGATATTTTCGATAACTCTTGCTGTAAATATCGCTTTCGCTGAGCCCAGCGCTACCGACCCAAATTTCGAGAAAGAAATGGCTTCGCTAAAAGATGCGATAGTCGAAGCAAAAGAAGGCAAAGATTCAGAGCAACTTGTCCACTTGTATGAGCAATTGATTCAACTAACCGAAATTGCATTTGGTCCGGAGAGTATTGAAGTAGCTGCAGAGCTAAAATCGCTTGGTGATGTTTTCTATAAATCAGGCCGTTACGATCAAGCGCTGCCCATCTACCAGCGAGCATTAGCGATTAACGAAAAATCGCTTCGCTCCGAGCATCTGAACGTGGCGAAGATTTTGAATAATCTCGCCAATACTTACGATAATCTCGCGCAATACGACCAAGCGCTTCTCCTTTATGAGCGCGCATTAGCGATTCGAGAAAATACACTTGGTACCGAACATCTGGATGTGGCGAGGACTTTGAATAATCTCGCCGGTACCTACGATAATCTCGCGCAATACGACCAAGCGCTTCTCCTTTATGAGCGCGCGTTGGCGATTTACGAAAAAGTACTTGGCGCCGAACATCCGGATGTGGCGATGGTATTGCGGAATCTTGCCATCACTTACGATCATTTCATGCAACATGATCGGGCCGTACCTCTCTATCAGCGCGCATTAGCGATTCGGGAAAAAGCCTTGGGTCCTGAGCATCCGGAAGTGGCATTCACTTTGAGCGATCTCGCCAGTGCCTACAGCAATCTTGCGCAATACGCCCAAGCGCTTCCACTTTATGAGCGCGCATTAGCGATTCGAGAAAAAGCCCTGGGCCCTGTGCATCCGGATGTGGTAGATCTGTTAAACAATATCGCCGAATCCTACACGATCCTCGGCCAATACGCTCAAGCACTACCACTCCATCAACGCGAATTAGCGATTCGAGAAAAATCCTTGGGTTCTGAGCATCTGGATGTTGCAAGCACATTAAACTGTCTCGCAATTGTCTATGGACACCTTGCTCAATACGACCAAGCTTTACCACTGGTTCAACGCGCCTTAGCGATTCAAGAAAAAGCGCTGGGCCCCGAGCATCGGGACGTCGCAATGACCTTGAATAATCTCGCCATAATCTACCGTAAGCTCGCCCAATACGACCAAGCCCTTCTGGTAGAACACCGCGCCTTATCGATTATAGAAAAAGCACTAGATTCTCAGTCTCCGGATATGGCATACATATTAAACGGTCTTGGCAATTCCTACTATTTACTTGCCCAATTTGACCGAGGACTGCAGCTTTATCAGCGCGCATTAGCGATTCGAGAAAAATCACTGAGCCCTGAGCATCCGGGCCTGGCAATGACTTTGAATAATCTCGCCAATTCCTACTTCGCCCTCGCCCAATACGACCAAGCGCTGCCGCTATATCAACGCGCATTAGCGATTCGAGAAAAAGTCTTGGGCCCCGAGCATCCGGAAGTGGCCAGTATATTAAACGGTCTTGCACTTATCTATGATCGTTATGCTCAATATGATCGTACCCTGCCGCTATATCAACGCGCATTAGCGATTCTAGAAAAAGCACTTGGCGCTGAACATCCGGATGTGGCGGAGCTAGTAAAAAATATCGCCATTACTTACGATCAGCTCGCCCAATACGACCAAGCGCTGCCGCTATATCAACGCGCATTATCGATTTACGAAAAAACCCTTGGTCCTGACCACACTTATACAGGCAATGTGTATTACCTCCTGGGCCGCTTTTACCATGAGCAGGAATTGTCGGATCTGGCGATCACGTTTTACAAGTTAGCAGTGAATGTGGGGCAGTCGACCCGAGAGCGAGTGCGTCGGATTGGCATAGCTGATTTTGAAATTTATACCCGGTCAGTGGAGACGGTCTATCAAGATCTAGCAGCGATTTTGACCGAGCAGGGGCGACTCGCTGAGGCGCAAGAGGTCTTGGAACTCTTGAAAGAAGACGAGCTGTTTGAGTTTGTCCGTCGTAGTGAGACCAAGGATTGGATTCGTCACAAGATCCAGCCTACGCCGGCGGAGCAGCGCTGGATTACCCAGTACCGCGCCATTGCCGATCGGCTGTTTGCTTTGGGTCAGGAAGAGAAAACCCTGGAAAAAATCTCGGCAGCTGAATTGACCGCAGCACAACGGCAGCGCTTGGCGCAGATAAAGGCTGATCTGTCGGTGGCCAATCAGGCGTTTACCCACTTCATGGGTGAGTTAAAAAATGAGGCCTTGGCGAGTAAGACTGAGCGCTCGGCCGATGTGGAACAACTCAGTCAGACAGGACAAAGCGAGACACGCGAGATCCTGCAAGTATTGGGGGATGAGGTAGCACTGGTGCAGTATTTCGTGACCGATACCGAGCTAGGGATGCTGGTGACGACGGCACGCCTACAGAAGTCATACAAAACCAAGATAGCCGCTACCGAGCTCAATCTCAAAATTGGATCGTTTCTCGGTTTTTTGAAAGAGCGTAAAAGTCAGTTTCCTCAGAAATTGGCTGAGGAGTTGTACCAGTTGTTGTTTGCACCAATGGCTGCAGATCTGGCGCAGGCGGGTATCCGAGTGGTGATGATTTCAGGGGATGGCGCCTTGCGCTATGTGCCGTTTGCAGCCTTACATGATGGCAAGGATTACTTGATTGCCCGCTACGCCTTGCCGACCTATACGTCGGTGATGCGGCACAAACTCAGGGAACCATCGCAGTCGGTGTGGACGGGGGCGGGTCTGGGGGTGACGCAAGCGCATGGGGATTTAAAGGCATTGCCAGCGGTGCGCGACGAGCTCTACAGCATCATGGGTCCAGCGATACCGGGCGAGATCTATCTGGATCAGGCCTTCACGGCCAAGCGCTTGCAGGAGGTGGGTCGGCAGCGCCTGCCGGTCGTGCATATTGCGAGCCACTTTCAGTTCAGTCCAGGAACGGAGTTGAATTCCTTTCTGTTGCTAGGCGATGGTGAGACGCTCAGTTTGGGTAGCTTTCGTACCGGGGATTATCAACTGAGCGGGGTAGATCTTTTAACACTCTCGGCCTGCGAGACGGGGCTGGGCTTTGGCCGGGATAAAAAGGGACGTGAGATTGAAGGGTTTGGCGTAATTGCGCAGCAAAAAGGGGCCAAGGCAGTGATTGCCACGTTGTGGCCGGTCGAGGACACAAGTACCTCAATGCTGATGGCTGCGGTTTATCGCAATCGACAGACTCAGGGGCTGACTAAGATCGAGGCTTTAAGGCAGGCGCAACTAAGTCTAAAGAAGCAGGCCAAGTATGCTCATCCTTACTACTGGGCGCCGTTTATCCTGATGGGGAATTGGAAATAGGCACTCATGAGGCTTGGTTAAATGTGATGCGCCACCAAGTTGTTTTAATGCCAGAAATTTCTGTATGCGCAAAAAATAAGCCCCACGCTATCAGTGGGGCTTCTAATCCTCTCTCCGAGACCGAGAGAGGATTAGCTCAGCATCAAAACCAGCAAAAGATCCTGAATCAGCGCTGCGTTTCCACCTGAACCAATGGCTCGTTAGAAAC
>Ga0007787_10000589_pt1 | contig 11453 bp, 8 predicted proteins | sample LauGreFa1BDMLBSN_2_FD_59500 | JGI IMG/M metagenome (GOLD analysis project Ga0007787, IMG submission 59500) | Freshwater lake microbial communities from Lake Michigan, USA - Fa13.BD.MLB.SN | ecosystem: Environmental > Aquatic > Freshwater > Lake | place: Lake Michigan, USA | collected 2013-09-23 | reverse complement strand
CTATATTTGCACTCGTTAAAAATGGTGGTTGTAGCTCAGCTGGTTAGAGTATTGGTTTGTGGTGCCGAGGGTCGCCGGTTCGAACCCGGTCAGCCACCCAGAAATGCAAAAGCTTCGAAGTAATTCGGAGCTTTTTTTGTATCCAATATCAATCTATAGCATAATTTTGAATAATATAATTTACCTATTTTTGTAAATATAAAATGATAATTTGAGAACCTCGATAAGCAAAGAAATTTCTGATTATAAGTTGTTTAAATCGCAACTATTAACTTGGGCACAACAGTTCCGAGAAGTAGTTTTTTTAGATAGCAACGACTATCCTCAGAAATATTCAAATTACGATTGTATACTCGCCGTTGATGCTTTTACTTCAATTACAACAGATTATCACAACGCTTTTGAAGACTTAAAGCAATACCAACAAACCTCAAAAGATTGGATTTTTGGCTATTTATCCTACGATTTGAAAAACGATACCGAAGAATTGGAATCTTCAAATTTTGATGGATTGCAATTTCCTGATTTGTTTTTCTTTCAGCCGAAGAAATTGTTTTTGATTAAAAACAATCAACTGGAGATTCAATATTTAAATATGTGTGATGATGAAGTAGAAGAGGATATGTATTTAATTCTAAAAACTACTATTTCTACATCAAAAAAATTAAATCCAATTGAAATTCATCAACGTATTTCTAAAGATTTATATCAGGAAAAAGTAGAAAGAATGCTTGAGTACATCAATAAAGGCGATATATACGAAGCTAATTTCTGTATGGAATTTTATGTGGAAACAATGATTAATCCACTCGAAAAGTTCTTTTTATTGAATGATATTTCTAAACCTCCTTTCGCGGCATATTTAAAGAATAATAACAATTTTTTATTGTCAGCTACGCCGGAACGGTATTTGAATAAAGAAAATAATAAAATTATTTCTCAACCAATTAAAGGTACATCAAAGCGTTTTGCTGATTTTGAAAAAGATGAAATTTCGAAAAACAATCTCGCTTTAGATCCCAAAGAGCGCTCAGAGAATATTATGATTACCGATTTGGTAAGAAATGATTTATCTCGAACAGCTAAAAAAGGGTCTGTTGAAGTAGAAGAATTGTGCGGTATATATTCCTTTCTACAGGTGCATCAAATGATATCAACTATAACTTCAATTATTGATGATCAATATTTTGAATTAGATGTAATTAAAAATTCTTTTCCAATGGGAAGTATGACTGGGGCACCTAAAATTTCGGCTATGAAAATCATAGAAGAATTGGAAGATACTAAACGAGGATTGTATAGTGGAAGCGTCGGTTATTTTACCCCAAATGGTGATTTTGATTTCAATGTGGTTATCCGAAGTATATTATATAATAGTAAAAATAATTATGTTTCTTTTTCTGTAGGTAGCGCCATAACAGCCTTGTCTATTCCAGAATTAGAATATGAAGAGTGCCTTTTAAAAGCCGATGCAATGATTAAGGTATTGAATAGCAATTAGTTTCCGTTTTACTTTATTCCTCAATTTAAAATAACTATTTTTGAATATGATTGATAAATTCCAATCCCATCTTTCCAATAATTTTCCATTTTTAATCGGAAAAAAATTATTATTGGCTACCAGTGGTGGAATGGATAGTATGGTGATGACTCACTTGTTTAACTCATTGAACTTTGAATTTGCCTTAGCACATTGTAATTTTCAATTGCGTGGTAAAGAAAGTCTGGAAGATCAATTATTTGTTCAAAAATATGCGGATGAAAACGCCATTCCTGTTTTTATTACTCAATTTGACACGCAATCTTTTGCGACTGATTATAAACTTTCTACACAAGTTGCAGCTCGTGAATTACGTTACAACTGGTTTTATGAATTGCTCGATAATCATAATTTCGACTACATACTAACCGCACATCACGCCGATGATACTATCGAAACATTTCTAATTCATCTTATTCGAGGCTCCGGATTGGATGGATTTACAGGAATTCCATCTCAAAATAAATCGGTTATCCGTCCATTATTGGCATTTAGTCGCGAAGATATAGCGAATTATGCTGCTGCAAATGCAATTCAGTGGCGCGAAGACAGCAGTAATGCTTCGCATAACTATTTACGCAATAAAGTTCGTCACGATATTGTTCCTCTACTGAAAGAATTAAATACTAGTTTTTTAACTTCTTTTCAAAACACACAAAAATATTTGTACGAAGCGCAAGCAATGGTTGAAGATGCGACAATTATGATTTATCAACAAGTGGCAACCGAGAAGAATGATGAGATTCATTTCAATATCAACAAACTCAAAATATTACCAAATTATCGATCTTATTTATTCAAATGGTTAAGAGAATACGGTTTTTCAGCTTGGGAAGACATTTATGAATTAGTTGATTCTCAGTCAGGTAAACAAGTATTTTCCTCTGAATTCCGATTAATTAAAGATAGAAATACTTTGATTTTAGCACCTATTAACAAAATGGAATCTTCAGAAGTTTATTTCATAAATGAAGATCAATCAGAAATTAATGATCCCATTAAGCTTACTATTTCAAATCAAAATTTCCATTCAAATACTGATAATTCCATTATATTTGTAGACGCTGACAAATTAAAATTTCCATTAGTTTTAAAAAGATTTGAAGAAGGGGCTGTTTTTTGTCCTTTCGGAATGAATGGAAAGACAAAAAAAGTGAGCAAACTTTTCAAAGATGAGAAATTGTCGCTTTTGCAAAAGGAGAATACCTGGATTTTATATTCAAATGAAGCTATTGTTTGGGTAATAGGAATTCGCCAAGATGATAGATTTAAAATCGATAGTAATACAAAAAACAGCTTACAAATAGTATTAAAATAATGAAGAAACTACTTTTTACACTTATTGCTTTATTGGTTTTTACCAATGGATTTTCACAAATTTTAGATCCCGTAAAGTGGAAATCAAGAACTGAAAAAATTTCTGAAAATGAATTTAATTTAGTACTTGAAGGAAAAATTGATGCTGGATGGCACTTATATTCTCAATTCACTCCAGAAGGTGGACCGATCCCACTTGAAATTCAGTATACTGAAAGTTCAAGTAATTATGAGTTGGTTGGAAAAACTAAAGAAAGCAAAACCAAAAAAGAATTTAATCCTGTTTTTGAAGTTGATGAAATTTTCTTCGAAAACAAAGTTGTCCTAACTCAAAAAATAAAGATTTTAAACTCAAAAGTTTCGTCTATTAAAGTAGTTATTGATTATCAAACTTGCAAAGAGGTTTGCATTAACCAAAATAAGAAATTCGTTTTTGAAATACCTAAAATTATTGAAACTACTGTCATCGAAGAAGTAAAAGACACGGTAATTGTTGCTACTAATTCCAATGCTGCTTCTTCAAATACTGAAATTATAACTCAAAGAACTACTCCAATAGAGCCAATTAAGAAAGACGAAAAAGACTTATTCTCAATTTTCTTGATTGCCTTTTTATCCGGATTCGCAGCGCTTTTGACGCCTTGTGTATTTCCAATGATACCAATGACAGTTAGCTTTTTTACGAAGCAAAGTAAAAACAAAGTGCAAGGAATTAGAAACGCCATTATTTATGGAATTTCAATTATATTAATTTATGTTATTTTAGGATTGTTAGTCACCTGGATTTTTGGAGCCGATGCTTTAAATGCGTTATCTACCAATGTTTGGTTTAACATTTTATTCTTTGGATTGCTAGTATTTTTCGCAGCTTCATTTTTAGGAGCATTTGAAATTATGTTGCCTAATTCATGGGCTAACAAAGTCGATCAACAAGCGGATAGAGGAGGAATAGTTGGAATATTATTTATGGCATTGGCTTTAGCTATTGTTTCTTTTTCTTGCACTGGCCCAATTGTCGGTACTTTATTAGTAGACGCCGCTTCAAAAGGCGGAATTGCTCCGGTAATAGGAATGTTCGGATTTTCATTGGCTTTAGCTTTGCCCTTTATGCTTTTTGCAATGTTCCCAGGATGGTTGAATTCTTTACCAAAATCTGGAGGATGGTTGAATACCGTTAAAGTGGTTTTAGGCTTTTTAGAATTGGCTTTGGCGTTTAAATTTTTATCTAATGCCGATTTGGTTTTACAATTACATTTGCTAGAACGCGAGGTATTTATTGCCATTTGGATCGCTATATTTGGAACGTTAGCACTTTATTTATTCGGCAAAATCACATTACCACATGATAGTCCATTACCGTATATTTCCGTTGGAAGACTGTCTTTGGGATTATTGGTATTATCATTTACAGTTTATTTGATCCCAGGACTTTGGGGTGCCCCTTTAAAATTGATAAATGCATTTCCGCCCCCAATGGAATACAGCGAAAGTCCATTCGGAATAGGTCAAAATGCTGTTGCTGAAACCAAAGAAGCTTTACCAGAAGGTGCTAAATATGGGCCTCACAGAATTATAGTTTTTGATGATTATGACAAAGGATTGGCTTATGCCAAATTAGTAAACAAACCAATAATGCTCGATTTTACGGGTTTTGCATGTGTGAATTGTAGAAAAATGGAGAATACCGTTTGGGGTGAAGAGCCAATTTTACCTCTACTGAAAAACGAAGTAGTTTTAATTTCATTGTATGTAGATGACAAAAGAGAATTACCTAAAGACCAACAACTTATGTCAACTACAGGGGAGATGATAGAGACAATTGGTGATAAATGGACTGATTTAATGATTTCTAAATACAAAACGAATACGCAACCTTTGTATGTAATTACTGATTTACAAGGAAACAATTTAAATTCAACAATCCCAACAATTAGTTACACACCAGACGTGGTTACTTACGGCGCTTGGTTGAAAGAAGGTATTTCTAATTTCAAAAATTGATTCCGAATTAAAATTGATTAGTAAATTAATATTAATCAGTTTCTTCTAAAGTAAATATTTCATTGACTGTTTTTTCAAAAAACCTTGCTAGTTTCAATGCTAATATTGTTGAAGGAGCATATTTACCTTTTTCCATTGCATTAATAGTTTGTCTACTGACCTCAATTTCTTTTGCTAAATCTTCTTGAGAAATATTTTTTATAGCACGTAATACTTTTAAATTATTCTTCATCGTTACTTGATTTATTTAATTTGTAAATCATAAAATGAAATCGGATAATAAAGAAAAGTAGCATTGCAAAAACATTTGCTAGTAAAACATTAAAATATTCAAAACCATAAATTACCAATGTTGCAATTATCATTAAAATGAAGTTTAAATAAGTTGCCCAAACTAAACTCTCATATCGAATTTTCGAAATAAATTCGTCTTCATTTTTTGTTTTTGAAAAGCTTATTAAAATCGCGCCAACCATTATTAAAACTATTAGAATTTCATCTAAAACTCCATTTTCTATCACTGTAAAAAATTTTGATTCTGACAAAAATTGATCACTGTAAAAAGCAAAAACTTTCATTTTAAAATATTTGCCAAAATCAATTCCTGAAATAAATAGTATTGAACCTAATAATAAACTTGGTACAAACAAAATCCAACCAATTTTTTTGCATTTGTTTGGAAATAAAAAATGTGTTTTCATAATATGAAGTTTTAAATTATTTTCAAAAGTAATACTATTTTTACAAAATGTAAAGTTTATTTTACTAATAGTTTAGTTTGCCTAACAAAATAAATATTTACAGGTATTATTTCGCTATTCCAATAAGATTTTGGTACTTTAGACAAATATAAAGTATACGCCATGTTAGTAAAAGTATTTGGAAGTGCCGTTTTCGGTGTGGAAGCCACGACAATAACTGTAGAAGTCAATATCGACAAAGGAATTGGATACCACCTTGTAGGTTTACCTGATAATGCCATTAAAGAAAGTAGCTACCGAATTGCAGCTGCCCTTAAAAATAATGGTTACGCCATGCCCGGCAAAAAAATTACCATAAATATGGCACCTGCCGATTTACGCAAAGAAGGATCTGCCTATGATTTAACTTTGGCTATTGGAATTCTAGTCGCTTCCTCACAAATTCAAGCTACCGAATCCGATAAATACATAATCATGGGAGAACTTTCTCTTGATGGAAGTTTGCAACCCATTCGTGGTGCTTTACCTATTGCTATTAAAGCCAAAGAAGAAGGATTTAAAGGTTTTTTTCTCCCAATTCAAAATGTAAAAGAAGCGGCAATTGTATCTGGATTGGATGTTTATGGTGTGGAAAATCTTCAAGAAGTAATTGATTTCTTGGAAGGTAAGGCAACCTTGCAGCCAACAATCATAGATACTCGTGCCGAATTCAATAAATCACTAGACTTTCCTGAATTCGATTTCAGTGATGTTCGTGGTCAGGAAAGTATAAAGCGATGCATGGAAATTGCAGCTGCCGGCGGTCATAATATTATTTTAATTGGCCCACCAGGTGCAGGAAAAACAATGCTTGCCAAAAGATTACCCAGTATTTTGCCACCTATGACATTGCGAGAAGCATTGGAAACCACCAAAATTCATAGTGTGGCAGGTAAATTAAAAGAAGTGGGGTTAATGAACCAACGACCATTTAGAAGTCCCCATCATACGATCTCAAACGTTGCCCTCGTTGGCGGCGGTAGTTATCCCCAGCCCGGAGAAATTTCTATGGCGCACAATGGCGTTTTATTTTTGGATGAATTACCTGAATTTAAAAGAGATGTTTTGGAAGTAATGCGCCAACCCTTAGAAGATCGGGAAGTGACTATTTCTAGAGCAAAGTTCACCGTTACTTACCCTTCGTCGTTTATGCTAGTCGCAAGTATGAACCCAAGTCCGAGTGGTTTCTTCAATGATCCGGATTCTCCACAAACTTCTTCGCCACATGAAATGCAACGCTATTTGAGTAAAATTTCAGGTCCTCTGTTAGATCGAATCGACATACACATAGAAGTAACCCCCGTGCCATTTGAAAAATTATCTGACGATAGAAAATCCGAATGTAGCATTGATATTAGAAAAAGAGTTACCGCAGCTCGCGAAATTCAAACTACCCGATTCGAATTAATGGAAAAAGTACATTATAATGCTCAAATGAGTTCCAAGCAAATTAGAGAATTTTGCGCCTTGGATGAAGTTTCTAAACAATTATTAAAAACGGCTATGGAACGATTGAATCTTTCTGCAAGAGCCTACGACAGAATTTTAAAAGTAGCACGAACTATTGCCGACTTAGAAGCCGCCGAAACGGTAGTTTCCTCACACATTGCGGAGGCTATTCAATACCGAAGTTTGGATCGAGATGGTTGGTTGGGATAAAAAAACCGCTATAATTAGCGGCTTTTGAAATTTATTCTAATACAAACTCGGAAATTTTGAAGGATTATCTTCGTGCATCATTTCGTATATTTTTTCATAAATATCTTCAGTGGAAGGTTTTGAAAAATAATCTCCATCAGTTCCGTAAGATGGACGGTGTTCTTGTGATGTAAGTGTTTTCGGTTGACTGTCCAATTGGAAATAACCTTTTTGAACTTCTAATATCTGCTGTAATATATACGCAGAAGCACCTCCCGGAACATCTTCATCGATCACTAATAAACGATTTGTTTTTGAAATACTTTTGAGAATATCGTGATTTATATCAAATGGTAATAACGATTGAACATCAATAATTTCAACGTCAATACCAACTTCCATCAACTCTTTAGCTGCCTGTTCCACTAATCTCAATGTAGAACCATAAGATACTACAGTTATGTCTTTTCCGGTTTTTATGGTTTCCACCACACCAATAGGTGTCTTAAATTCACCCAAATTCAAAGGCATTTTTTCCTTCAATCGGTAACCATTTAAACATTCTATTACCAATGCTGGCTCGTCTGTAGTTAGTAAAGTATTGTAAAATCCAGCTGCTTTAGACATGTTTCGAGGAACCAAAACGTGAATTCCACGTATGGCATTTATTATCATTCCCATTGGGGATCCAGCATGCCAAATTCCTTCTAAACGGTGGCCGCGTGTTCTAATAATTAAAGGTGCCTTTTGACGTCCGGCCGTTCTATAATGCAACGTAGCCAAATCATCACTCATAATTTGAATTCCATATAAAAGGTAATCTAAATATTGAATTTCAGCAATTGGGCGCAACCCACGCATTGCCATTCCAATTCCTTGTCCAATTATGGTAGCTTCGCGAATTCCAACATCGGCAACTCGCAATTCTCCATATTTCTCTTGCATACCTTCCAATCCCTGATTTACATCACCAATATTTCCTGCATCTTCACCAAAAACTAATACCTCTGGGAATTTTGTAAATAAAGCATCAAAATTGTCTCTTAATATCAAACGTGCATCCACTTCGGCAGCGTTTTCATCTACCTCAGGCAAAACTTGGTTAGCAGAATGAATATTAGTATCTGAAACAGAAAACAAGTGAGAACTAAATTTAGGTTGGATGGTTGCCGTAGCGTTTTTAATCCATTTTGATAAAGTGTTTTTCTCTGTTTCGGAGCTTAACTTTCTAAGTATTTTTCTTGCAGTTGAAAGAAGGTCTTTTCGAATAGGTTCTTTAATTGTAGCCAATTCATTTGCCAATTGGTCAATATAACTGCTATTCTGAGATGATTTTGCAATTTCTTTTAACAGTGAAACCAATTCGGTTTGTTCTGCTTTTAACGGAGAAATAAATGCATTCCATGCTGCTTTTTTACCTTCTAGCACCTCATTTTTTGCTTGATTGGAAAGAACTTCAAGTTCTTCTTCAGTAGAAAAACCGTTTTCAATTAACCAATTTGTCATTTGCTTTAAGCAATCAAATTCAGCTTCCCAAGCCAATCGCTCTTCATTTTTATATCGTTCGTGAGAACCAGAAGTGGAGTGTCCTTGGGGTTGAGTTAATTCTGTTACGTGAATTAAAACGGGTACATGTTCTTCTCTAGCAATTTCGGCTGCTTGTTTATAAACGCTAACTAAACTAGCATAATCCCAACCTTTTACCGTAATGATTTCATAACCGTTATGATTCTCATCACGTTGAAAACCTTTTAAAATTTCAGAAATATTTTCTTTCGTAGTTTGGTGTTTTGCATGAACAGAAATTCCGTATTCATCATCCCAAACACTCATAACCATTGGAACTTGTAGTACTCCAGCGGCATTTATGGTCTCAAAAAATAAACCTTCAGAAGTGGATGCATTTCCAATAGTTCCCCATGCAACTTCATTTCCTTTATTTGAAAAAGTAGTCTTTTTTTCTAATTCCTCTACGTTTCTATATATTTTTGATGCTTGTGCTAATCCAAGAAGTCTCGGCATTTGCCCAGCAGTTGGGGAGATATCCGCACTTGAATTTTTTATTTTTGTAAGATCATTCCAATTCCCATTTTTATCCAAAGAATGCGTTGCAAAGTGACCACCCATTTGACGTCCGGCACTCATTGGATCGTGCTCAATGTCAGTGTGACCATACAATCCAGCAAAAAATTGTTGAATGGATAATTGACCAATAGCCATCATAAATGTTTGATCGCGATAATATCCAGATCTAAAGTCACCTTCGCGAAACGCTTTCGCCATTGCTAATTGTGGAACTTCTTTACCATCACCAAAAATACCAAACTTGGCTTTCCCAGTTAGTACTTCGCGTCTCCCTAATAAACTGCATTCTCGACTAATACAGGCAATTTTATAATCGTTTAAGACCTCGATTTTAAAATCTTCAAAAGTCATCGCTACAGTTTCTGATTGCTTCATATTTTATTTCTTTAAATTGAAATCGTAACAAAAATATACAAAAAGGATTGATTTACATAATTCTTCGAATAAAATACAATTAAATTATCTCTAATGATATCTTAATATCAACACCAATAATTATTAATTCTTTAATTAATAAGAGTGTTTACTAAACAAAACCCAATTAAATTGTAAGTTTCTATCAATTTAATTGGGTGTTTAATCTAATTTAGTAATCTATATTAATCTAAAAATTCGGTGATAAATTGTATTTTTTATAGAAATTATCTAATACTTCAATCACTTCATCTTCAGTATCTACAATTTTTATCAAATTTAAATCCTCTGGACTTACATTCTTGTATTGCTCAATTAATACCGTTTTTATCCATTCCATAAGTCCTTCCCAAAATGAGCGTCCAACTAAAATAATTGGGAATTTTCCTATTTTTTTAGTTTGAATTAAGGTAATCGCTTCAAACATTTCGTCCAAAGTTCCAAATCCTCCTGGCATAATAACAAAGCCTTGGGAGTATTTTACGAACATCACTTTTCTAACAAAGAAGTAATCAAAATTTAAGTTTTTATCTCGATCGATATAAGGATTAAAATGCTGCTCAAATGGCAAATCGATATTCAATCCCACAGAAGCACCGCCTCCTAAACTCGCGCCTTTATTACCCGCTTCCATAATTCCAGGCCCACCTCCAGTTATTACGCCGTAACCTGCTTTACCAATTTTGAAAGCAATTTTCTCAGCCAATAAATAAAAAGGATCGTCAGTTTTAGTTCTCGCAGATCCAAATATGGTAACGCAAGGCCCAATTCTGCTCATTATTTCATACCCATTTACAAACTCCGACATGATCTTGAAAATCGCCCAAGAATCATTGGCACGAATTTCATTCCACGTCTTTTGCTTCAGTTTGTCCTGAATTACTTTGTCCTCATCATTATTAAAATCTTCTAATTTCATATCATTTTTTTTGAGCTATTCCCGCTGTTCGTTGAAATCCACTCTAAAAAGAGTGGGATTTTCACTGCCATCGGGGCTAGGGGATTAGTTATTTTACTCGTTTATTATTTAAAAATACGAATTTTTCAAAAAAAATCAGCTTACTAAAGTAACTCTTTTTTTAAAAATTGAGCAGTGTAGCTTTTTTTATTTTTTACAATTTCCTCTGGAGTTCCTTTGGCAACAACTTCTCCGCCGCCTTTTCCACCTTCTGGACCAATATCAATAATGTAATCAGCCAATTTAATTACGTCCATATTGTGTTCAATAATTAAAATGGTATTTCCTTTATCAACTAATTTATTTATGACTTCCATCAACACACGAATGTCTTCAAAATGAAGTCCAGTGGTAGGTTCGTCTAGAATGTAAAAAGTATTTCCAGTATCCTTTTTTGATAATTCGCCAGCCAATTTAATTCGCTGTGCTTCCCCACCAGAAAGGGTGGTACTTTGTTGACCTAGAGTAATATAGCCTAATCCAACATCCTGAATGGTTTTAATTTTTCGATGAATTTTTGGTATCATTTCAAAAAACGGAACTGCTTCATCAACAGTCATATTCAAAACATCCGATATTGATTTTCCTTTGTATCGAATCTCTAGCGTTTCTCTATTAAATCTTTTTCCCTGACACGTTTCACATTCTACATAAACATCCGGTAAAAAGTTCATTTCAATAGTTCTAACTCCAGAACCTTCACAAGTTTCGCATCTTCCTCCAGCTACATTAAAACTAAATCTTCCCGCTTTATAACCTC
>Ga0007787_10000588_pt1 | contig 11455 bp, 7 predicted proteins | sample LauGreFa1BDMLBSN_2_FD_59500 | JGI IMG/M metagenome (GOLD analysis project Ga0007787, IMG submission 59500) | Freshwater lake microbial communities from Lake Michigan, USA - Fa13.BD.MLB.SN | ecosystem: Environmental > Aquatic > Freshwater > Lake | place: Lake Michigan, USA | collected 2013-09-23 | reverse complement strand
TTGATCGCCGGATCGATCGGTGTGACAGGCGTGGTCACCGGCGGAGCGGCCGGAGTCGACGGGGCGACATTGACGGTCGGCGGGGTAACGGTGGCGCCGGAACCCTGGCTCGCACCCGTGGCGGCGCCGCTGGCCGCAGAGTTCGCGATCGCATTGGCGTTCACGTTCGAAGAGCCGCCGGACGTGGCGCCGGAGGTGGCGCCCTGCGCCGCGCCCGTGGCGGCACCACTCGCGACGGACTGAGCGGCGGACTGAGCGGCAGCTTGGCCCTGGGACTGCGCGACCGCGGTCGTGGCACCCGAGGCGGCAGCACTCGCGCTCTGTTGGGCGATGGCGGCCGCCTGCTGCGGCGCGGACTGCGCGGCGACCTGGGAGGCGCCCTGGGCCGCACCCTGGGCCGCGGCCTGCGCGGAGGCGGCGGAGCCGCCCGCACCCGCGGTTGCACCCTGCGCCGCGGCAGAGGCCATGGCCGAGGCCGCCTGCGTCGCGTTCGCGCCGGCGCTGGTGGCAACTTGGGTGGCAGCGGCGGCCGCACCGGAAGCGGCGCCTTGGGCGGCAGCCTGCGAGACCTGGGCGGCCGCGGACGGCATCGATTGCTGCACCGCCTGCGCGGCGGCCTGCGAGACCTGCTGCGCGACCTGCTGGGCGGCGGTGGCGGCGGCCTGCGTCGCGGCCTGCGCGTTACCGGCCCCCGCGGCGGCTTGCGCGGCCACAGACTGGGCGGCTCCCTGCGCGGCGGCCTGCGTCACCGTCTGCGCGACCTGGGTGACGGTCTGCGCGTTGCCCGAGGAGGCCGCGGCCTGGACCGCGGCGGTCACGACGGCGGCAGCCTGTGTGGGCGCGGCGCTCGCCGCGCTGGCGGCGGCCTGGGCCACGGCCGTCGGCACCGCATTCACGACGGTGGCGACCGTGGCGGAGAGTTCCGCGACCGCGGTGGCGGAAGTCGCCGGGCCGAAGCTTTCCGGGCTCGCGGCCACGACCGCGACCGCGGCGACGGCCACCGCCGCGGCCTGGTTGACCGCGGCCATGACCTCGGGATTCGACTGGGCGATCGCGGTGGCGGACATCGCGGCGCCGTCGTTGACGGTGGAAACGGAGACCGCGCCGGCGCCGAGAGTGACCGCGGGCAGATTGGGCGCCGAGATCGTGACCGTGCCGGAGGCGGTGACCACCGTGTAGGTGGTACCCTGCACATTCACGGTGTAAACCGTACCGCGGGCCGCGGCCACCCCGCGCGGCGTCTTCACGCCGTACGTGCGGCCGGCCAGCTTCGCCCGGTCGACCTGCGAAACGAGACTGCCGCCCTTGAGCTCCAGCGTAGGGGCGTTGCCGGTGAGCGTCGTCACCAGGACCTCGCTGTCGCGCTTGATCGTCGCGATGGCTCCCGACACCGCCTCGAGGTAAACCTCCGCGGCGCCCGAACGGATGGAAGCCGTCTCCGGGACCTTGAGCCCGGCGGCGGCGTCCACGGTGCGGCCGTCGGGCAGGACCACGACGGCGCCTTGGCCGACGATCTTAAGGATGGTGGCCTCCTGCTGGGCTGAAGCGGCGGAAGCCAGAAACAGGAAGGACAGGAAGCAGGCGAGCAGAGGGCGGACGCGCGGAGTGATCATGGGAGTGGAGCGGGGTGAAACGTCGCCACGGTGTCCGGCGGGATCAGCGACGCAATGCCGGAACAGCCCGGCCGGGCGTCGTTCATTTCTCCGTCATCACATGCGTGCCGTCCCACCCCGCGGGAGGCGGCTCGCGCCGGAAGCGTTCCACCAGTTCCAGGTGAACGAGCGAGGGGTTGGTCTGCACGCCCGGCGTGCGCCCCGGCGACCTCGGCTCGAGCGCGGCGCTCGCGCTGAAAGCCCGCCGGGCACCGTCCCAATCGCGCGCGGCGAACAGCGAAAGCCCGCGGGTGAAGTTCTCGACGCACCCCGCGTCATCCGGCGTCAAGACTCCAGCCTCGGCGAGGACCTCGTGGAAGAGAACCGGCTCGGCGCGTCCCTTGACCACGATGCGTCCGAGCGGACGAAAGACGACCCGGCCCGGGGCATGCCGTTCGCTCGCCGCCCGCGTGGACTCGGTGCACATGACGGCGGCGCCCCAGTGCTTCGCGCCCGACTCCATGCGCGCGGCGAGGTTCACCGCGTCGCCCATCATGGTGTAATTGAACCGCACCCGGCTGCCCATGTTGCCCACCACCGCCAGCCCGGTGTTGAGGCCGATGCGGGACTGCATCGCGGTCACCGCTTCCGGCCAGGAACCGACGTCCCGCCAGACCTGGCGGAGTTCCTCCAGCCGGGCCTGCGAACGTAGCGCCGCCACGCACGCGTGGTGCGCGTGCCCGGGCAGGGTGACCGGGGCGCCGAACATCGCCACGACCGCGTCACCGATGTATTTGTCCAGCGTGCCGCCCTCCGCCTGGATGACATCGGTGCAGGCGGAGAGGTAGTCATTGAGAAGTTCGACGAGGCGCTCGGGCGGCAACTGCTCGGAGAAAGTGGAAAAACCCTGGATGTCGCTGAAGTAGGCGGTGATCTCCTCGGAGGCTCCGCCGAGCCGCGGCATCTCGCGCGCCCGCACCATGCGCTCGACGACCTCGGGCGAGACGTAGGTGCCGAACATGCCCTTGATGCGCTCCTTCGCCCGCTGCTCGGCGAGCACCCGGCGCGAGATGGCGAAGACCTGCAACGCGCCGAAGCCGAGCAGCGGTCCCGTCAGCGGGATGACGATGCTGCCCTCGACCCAGGCCAGCGTGGCGCCGAGCAGGAACACCACGGGCACCCCGGCCGCGATCAAGGCGTGCTCCCGCAGCTCGCGCTCGGCGAAGCGCCACACGCAGAGCCCGCCGACCAGGCCGAGTCCGAGCCAGATCCATCCGGCCGGCACCCGGCGCAGATAGTCCCCGCTGAGGAAGTTCTCGAGCGCGTTGGCGTGCACCAGCACCAGCGGGGTCTGGGCCGCAAGCGGCGTGGGCGCGAGGTCGGTCAACCCCGCCGCGGTCTGCCCGACCAGCACGATGCGACCCGTGAGCTGGGGAACCCGGCCTGGCTTCCGCTCATGGCGGTCGGCCAACTGGGCCAGCGCCTGGCTGTAACCGTAGGTCGCAAGATCCTCGACGCCGTGGCGGAAATTCACGCGGTAACGTCCGGCCGCGTCGATCGGGATACGGGCGGATCCCAGCCGCCCGCGCACCTCGACCCCCTCGCCGAGCCGCACGGTGACATCCCCCGGCTCCGCCCGCCAATGGGCCATCAGCGCGCGCAGACTCAGCGAGGGCAGCACATCATCACCCACGCGCACCATGAGGGGCACCATGCGGCGCGTCCCGTCGCGGTCCGGCGGGGTATCCACGAACCCGATGTCGGCCCGCTTGGCCACCTCACCGGCCGGCAGCAGCGCGGCCCCGGCTCCCAGGATCCGGGAACGGTCGCCCTCGACGCGCGTCAACGCTCCGGGCCGCACGCCCGCCATCTCGGGTGAGTCGGGCGCCGATCCTTCACCAAGGTCGGCGCCCATCGCCCCCAAGACCACCGCACCGCCGGCCCCCGCCACCCCGCGCGCCAAATGCGCGTCATCCTCGGCCTCAGCCGAGGGCTCGGTGAAAAGGATGTCCCACGCCGTGACGCTCGGACGCCGGAGACCCGCCAGCAGCAGGAAGTCGCCGTGAAGCCGCCGGGGCCATGGCCACCGGCCGAAGTCCCGCAGGCTGGCCTCGTCGATCCCGATCAGCGCGATGGCATCGGATGGGTTGCGCGGCTGCAGTTCCGCCCGCAGCCGCACAAGACCGTCCCAAGCCACATGCTCGACCGATTCGAGCACCGGCAGCCGGGAAAGACCGAACGCGGCCGCCCCGCTGAGCAGGACCGGGAGCAGCACGGCGCGCCAGAGATCCGGGGCGGGAGGCTTAGCCACAGGCCGCACGATGCCGGCGGCGCGAGCGTCACCAAGCCAATTCCCATCCACCGCGGCCGCCGCTTAATTGCGCGCAGGCGGCCGCAGCTGCAGGAGCACATTGGCCGCGGTGATCAGGCCCCCGCCCGCCACCAGGGTCCAGGTCGCGGTCTCGTTCAGATAGCTGATGCCGGCCCAGGCCGACAGCAGCGCGGGCAGGAACAACGCCAGCGCCGAGGCGAAGATCGGCTCGACGCAGTAGATGAGGCCGGCCTCGGTGGCGGTGATCCGCGGTTGCCACGCGACCATGATCGAGAAGGCCCCGATGGTGCAGACCAGTGTGAGCGCGACCGTGAAGACCACCCAGGCGCCGTTCCGCCAAGGCGCGGCGAGCGTCGCGACGTCGGGTGCGAACGCCAGCGCGAGCACGGAAAAGACGACGGCCTGCGTGGAGAACATCACGAAGGTCACGCGGTCGGGCCGGTTGCCGGCGAATTCCGGACGCTCGAGGGTGAGGATCTGGCCCATGAAGAACACGGAGCAAAGCAGCGTCTCCCACTCCCCGCGCCCGAGCCGCATTTCGCGCCAGTCGAAGCCGCCGAGCACCGCGACGCCGGCCAGCACCAGCGCGCAGGACAGCCAGACGCGGCCGCCCGGGTTGGTGCGGGCGCGGATCGCCAGCCACACCGGGATCATGATCGCGTAGAATTGGGTGAGGAACGCGGAGGTGCTCGCGGAGGTGAACTGCAGCGCGTCGTTCTGCAGCAGCATGCCCGCGGCGGTGAAGAAGCCGAGCCGGATGCCCTGCCGGAGCTCACCACCCGTCGCCCGCCAGATCTCCGAGGGACGCAGCGCGAGCAGCAATCCCACCGCCAGCAGGAAGCGGGGCGCCACGGTGTAAATCGCCGAGAACCACGTGCCGGCGGCCGGCACCAGTTCGGCGTGCAGAAGATTGATCGCCTTGATCAGCGGGAAGCTCAGACCCCAGAAAAGATTCGCCAGCAGCAGCATCAGCACGGCGCGCAGGCGGAGATCGGTCGGCCGGGAATTCATCCGATGGAAAGGCGCGCGAGCCTGCGGCCCGGCCCCGGGCGGGCGACACAATTCACCGGCCACCGCCAGCCACGCCTCAACGGCGCGCAGCCTGGAAGCGGAACAGCATTTCCTCGATGCCGCGCAGGTTGACCGGCTTGGTGAGGTATTCGTCGATTCCCGCCTCGCTTGCCGCCGCGCGCTGTTCGGGACGGACATCCGCCGACAGGGCGACCACCCACATGTCGCGGCCGACCGCCCCGGCCTCACCCGAACGGAGCGCGCGGAGCACTTCCAGGCCGTCGAGCTCCGGCATGTGCATGTCGAGCAGCACCAGATCGGGCGCTCGCGGCGCGCCGGCCAGCGCCGCGAGCACGGCCCGGCCGTTATCGACCATGGAAACGGTGCACCCGAAATTCTCCAGCATGAGCCGGATGAGCCGCTGGTTCACCACGTTGTCCTCCGCGACCAGCACCGCGAAGCCGAACTGCGTACGCGCCGCCGGGGCGGGCCGGCTCCGGGTCTGGCCGGAGACCAGCGGGAAAAGCGTCTTCGCGCGCACCGGCTTGGTCACCAGTCCCCGGAACCTCTCGCGCAACGCGGCCTGCGGCCCGGATCCCAGCGAAAGCGGGACGAGCGCGATCGTGCTGCCCTCCGCTTCGCTCGCGATCTTTTCCTCACCCGCCAGCCGGAGCGCCTCGGCCTCACCCAGATCCCGCACGAGGGCGGTCCATTGGCCCGCCGGTAAGGTCTCCAGGGAGTCGGCCTCGACCACCTCCACCCTCCAGGAGCTCAGGAGGGCGGCGAGGGCCTCGCGTGGGCGACCTCGGGCAGCCACCAGCGCGACCCGCGAACCGGCGGCGCTCGGGGGCCTTGCGGGCTGATCGACCCGGGCCCGGATGGAAAAAGAGAAAACGGCTCCGGCGCCGGGCCGGCTTTCCACGCCGATCTGGCCACCGAGCATCTCCACCAGGTTCCGGCTGATGGCGAGCCCGAGCCCCGCCCCCCCATGTTTGCGCAGCGTCGAGGAATCCAACTGCGTGAACGGCCGGAAGAGCCGGGCCTGATCCTCGACGGTGATGCCGGGTCCTGTGTCACGAACGGCGAACTCGAGCCTGATGCCAGCCGCGTTGCCCTCTTCCCGGGGCACGGTCACTAGCACCTCGACCTCGCCGCTTGCGGTGAACTTGACCGCGTTACCCACGAGGTTGACCAACACCTGCCGCAGCCGGCCGCGGTCCGTGATGATCGAGGCGGGGACGTCGGGCGCGACCCGGTGGAAGAGCTCCAACCCCTTCTCCGCCGCGGCCGCGGCGTGCTGGTCGATCGCTTCCTCGAGGCACTCGCGCGGATCGCAGGGGGCAAATTCAATCCGCGTGCTACCCGACTCGATGCGGGCGATATCGAGAATGTCCTCGGTGAGATGCATCAGGGAGTCGGCGCTCGCCCGGATCGCCAGCAGTTGCTCGCGCTGCGACTCGGTCAACGAAGTCTCGAGCAGCAGGCCAGTGAACCCCACGATGCCGTTGAGCGGGGTGCGCACCTCATGGCTCATGGTGGCGAGGAATTTGCCCTTGGTACGGTCGCCCTCCCGCGCCCGCTGGGTTGCCTCCCGGAGTTCGTTCTCGCGCAGGCGCAACTCGGTGACGTCGTCGAAGACGACGACGAACGAGACGACCTGATGGTCCCGGCGGCGGACGGGCGAGAAGCCCCCGCGTACCGGAAAGGAAGCCCCGTCGGAGCGCCGGCAGGTCCAGTCCCCCTGCCATGCCACTCCGGCCGCCATGCTGCCAACGATCTCGGGCGCCGCCACGCCGGCCGCCCCGGCGTCCAGAAACTCCCGCCAGTTTCTCCCGATCAAACCGTGGCGGGAAACCCCGAGATACCGCGAGCCGACGGCGTTGCTGTAATCGATGCGTCCGGAGGGATCGAGGATGAGGATCGCGGAATAAGCCTGCTCGACCGCTTCGGACAAGTTGCGGATCACGTTGGACTGGACCCGCTGGCGGCCGCCGAGAAGCAGCATGGCCAGCGGAATGCCGACCAAGCCACAGGTCCCGATTCCGACGAGTAAACTACCCCAAAGCACGTTCCGGCGCCACTCGAGCGCGTCGGCCTCGAGGTGCACCACATGACGCACATTCTTCGGACCATTCCGGTCGAAATCGGGAAGAAAGGCGTAAGCAATCCGAAGGTGAGATTCACCCAACTCGAGCGGCTCGGAAACCACCGCCCCGCCGTCGCGGCGGAGCCGATCAAGATCGCCAGAGTCGAGTCGGGACACGAAGGGGTCGCCCGGCCGGGCTTCCTCGCCAAAAGTCGGGTCCCGGAAATCCGCGACGTAGACCGCCGGGCCGCCCTCCGCCGAGACCCTGAGCAGGCTGATGCAGCGTAGCATGGGGATCAGCTCACGGAGCCGCCGCGCCTTTTCACGAAGCTGGAGGTACGCGGGCTTGCCGAGGTCCGCCGGCGTGGCTGAGAGCGCAAAGGGATCCAAGTCCGTCGTCAGCACCATCCCGGCGACCGGCGGGCGCAGGAGCATGTCGTTACGGATGCGGCTATCGATCAATTCACCCGCCAGCCATCCCGCTGCCGCTCCCGTCGCGAGTGTCACCAATGCCGCAACCGCGATGTTAAGGCGCTGCATTATTTGGACGCGGAAGGATTCCTGCACAACAGTAGGGCTAAATCCCTAACACCCTCCTGCTCGGCTGACAACCCCTATGCTCACCGCCGCGCCCAGGGCGCAAAAAAGCCGCCGCGGGCGAACCCGCGGCGGCAGGAAAAAATCGAGCAGTCTTATTGGAGGTTCTTCGAGACGAGCTTGGTCATCTCGAACATGGAGACCTTGGACTTGCCGCCGAAGACGACCTTCAGGTTGTCGTCAGCGTTGATCTGGGTCTTCACCTTCTTGTCCTGCAGGCCGTTCTTCTTGATGTAGACCCACAGCTTCTTGGTGAGCTCCGTGCGGGGGAGCGGGGCGGCGCCAACGACCTTCGCGAGGTGAGCGTTGGGCGTGACCGGTTTCATGAACGCAGCATTCGGTTTACGGGCAGCTTTTTTAGCCATGATTTTGTTTGGGTTTTACGAGGCGATTTCCTCTAGCGACCGCCGTTCTAGAGGGAAGGCTCCGCGTTTGCCTAGGAAAATCTTCTGCTTTTCAGAGGGAAAAGCGCTTCGGCCTCAAAGTCCGACCAACGATCCGTTGCGGCGAATCCAGCGTTCCGCCTCCCGCCAGCCGGGGCAGACCTCCTCGACGCGCGCCCAGAAGCGGGCCGAGTGATTCATTTCCCGCAGGTGCATCAGCTCGTGCTGGATCACGTAGTCGCGGACGTGGTCGGGCGTCTGCACGAGGCGCCAGTTGAGCGAGATCGTTCCGTTGGCGGAGCACGAGCCCCAGCGCGAGCGCTGGTTGCGCACCGTGACCGCGCGCACGTCCACTCCCGCCAGCGCGGCCAGCTCCCAGGCGCGCGCAGGCAGCTCCACCCGCGCACGCCGCGCGAAATGCGCCTCAAGCGTCGGCCGCAGGTCGCCGTCAAGCCGCGGCACCCGGAAAACATCCGCTGCCAGGCAGACCTGCGGACGCTCCCCCTGCGCCGCGACCCGCACCTCCGTCATCTCCCCGCGCCAGAGCACATGCGTCCCCGGCACCCAGATCTCCGCGCCGCGCGGGCGGCGGCGCTGGCGCTCCCGCGCGCGCTCCAGCCAGCCGCGATGCTGCTCCACGAAACGCAGGGCCTCGCGCTCCGTCCCGCCGGCCGGGATCGTCGCCACCGCGGTGCCGTCGCGCCGCAAGGTGAGCCGGTAGTGCCGCGCGCGCGCGCTCCGCTCCAGCACCACGCCGTCGCCGCCGGGAACGGCCGGCGCCGCCGGCCGCGGGCGCGGCGGCGGCGCGGTGGGCACGCCGGGCGGCGGCGTAAACAAACCGGGAAGTTCCTGCTGCGCGGTGATCAAACCGGCCGCGAGTGAACGCAACGGCGTCCGCGGCGCGAGCGCGTTATGCGAAAGGCCCTCAGCCGCCCTCCGCACGCGCCCGGCGCCGCCGCAGCGCGTGCCACACCGTCGGCATCTCGCCCCCGTGATCCGGCAACACCAGCGCGATCGCGATCTCCTCCAACCCGGCCAGCACCAGCCAGACGATCGCCGCGTGGAAAGGCGCCGCCGTACCTCCCGACAACAGCGGCACAAGCGTCAGCGGACATGCCACCGCCCCGGCCTTGGAGGCCCACGTGTGGTAGCAGGGCGCGCGGCCCAGCCGCACGAATCCGTGGACGATCACCGCGAGGAACGCCGCGAGGCCGGTCACCACCCAGGGCAACTCCCGCCGCATCACGTCGGGCCACAGGAGCGCGATGCCCCAGACCCCGGCCACGAGCGTCACGTAGTCCGCGGCGCTGTCGAGTTTGCGCCCGAACTCCGAGAAGGCCTTGAGCCGGCGCGCCAGGAAACCGTCCAGCGCGTCCGTCGCCAGCGCCGCCGCGATCAGCGCCGTGAACCACCACCGCGAACCCGCCAAGGCGGCGGCCAGCACGGCCGGCATCAGCGCGATGCGGGTCGCCGTGAGGAGATTGGGCCAGAACCGGGGGTCGATGCGCATGGCGACGCGGGCACGGAACCGTTCACAGTCGCTCCGGCAGCCAGCCGGCCGGGTGGCCGTTCTCGAGGTGAAGCCACGCGAACGCCGCGGGCGCGCCGCGATTGGGGCGCGTGATGCAGCCCGGATTCAACCAGCGCACCCCCAGCGGGTCGGTCTCGTCCCGCGGCACATGCGTGTGACCGTGCAACACGAGTTCGGCGCCGGGCGGAGGGCGACGCGGCGGGATATGCACGAGGTGCACGCGGCGCCCCGCGCGACGCAGGTCGAGCGCCAGGGGCCAGGGATGGGCGTCGCAGTTGCCGCGCACCACGAGGAGCGGCGCGCCCGACTCCGCCAGCGCGTCGAGCGTGTCCGGCGCGCACACGTCGCCCAGGTGCCAGATCTCATCGGCGCCGCGCAGCCGCGCGGGCAGGTCGGCGGGCAGTCGGTCGTGGGTGTCGGCGATCACGGCGATCCGCATCGTCTCCAATCTGACGCAGGTTTGCGCCTTTGGACAGGGCGAAACGCGGAATTACCGCCGCCCGGCACGGCGCTCTTGCCCCGCCGGGAACCGCGGTCCTTTGATGAAAAGGCCCCGCGCGACGTGTCGCGCCCCGCCCCGTCCACCCCATGCCCACCCTCCGTCTCCTCCTGCCCTGCGCCCTCCTCACCGCCGCGCTCCCGGCCGCGCCGGCGCCGCGACCCCTCTTCGACGGCCGCACCCTGGACGGATGGGAAGGTGACGCGCGCAGCTGGCGCGTGGAGGCAGGCGCCATCACCGGTGAGATCGCCGCGGGCGCGACGCTGGCACGGAACGAGTTCCTGTACTGGCGCGGCGAAGTCGCCGACTTCGAGCTCACCGCCGAGTTCCGGATCAGCGGGGATGCCAGCGCGAACTCCGGCCTCCAGTTCCGCTCGCGGCGCGAACCCGACGGACACGCCGCCGGCTACCAGGCCGACCTGGATCTGGGGCGGACCTGGCTCGGACGGCTTTACGAAGAGCACGGGCGCAAGCTGCTCGTCGAACGCGGCGACCGCGTCTCGATCGCTCCGGACGGCCGGCGCTGGAGCGAGAAATTCGGCGAGCCGGCCGATTACGCCGCGCTCCTCCGGCCCGCGCCCGCCTGGAACACCTACCGCGTCACCGCACGCGGACCGCACATCGAACTGTGGCTCAACGGCACGCGCGTCGCCGTGCTCGATGACCACCAGACGGGGGCCGCGGCACACCGCGGGCTACTCGCGTTCCAGCTGCACAGCGGCCCCGGGCCGGTGAAGGTGCAGTTCCGCGATATCCACCTCACCGATCTCGGAGCCACCGAGGCGCCGCCCGCGCGTCCCGCCGCGCAGGCCGCGGCGAAGGCGCCCGCGATCGACCCCAACATCGGAGCGGTGCGCAAGAACGGCGACCCTCCCCTGCGCCGCAACGCCGGCGTCGATGACCTAACCCGGCTCCACGCCAGTCCCGTGCTCTGGCACCTCCGCGATAATCCCGCGAAGCCGTCCGCGGTCGCGAATCCCGCCGCGCAGAAACTCGTCGCGGGACTGAAGCTCGTGCACGGCTTCCAGGCCGAGCTTGTCGCCGCCGAGCCCGGCATCCGCCAGCCGGTCGCGTTCGCCTTCGACGACCGCGGGCGCATCTGGGTCGCCGAGGCGCACGGTTATCCCAACCGCCAGCCCGAGGGACAGGGTCGCGACCGCATCATCATCCTGGAGGACAGCGATGGCGACGGTGAGTTCGAGACGCGCAAGGTTTTCGCCGAGAACCTCAACCTCGTGAGCGGTCTCGAGGTCGGATTCGGCGGCGTGTGGGTCGGCGCCGCGCCCCACCTGTTGTTCATCCCTGACCACGATGGCGACGACCGGCCCGACGGCCCGGCGCGGGTCCTGCTCGACGGCTGGGGATTCCAGGACACGCACGAGACGCTCAACAGCTTCACCTGGGGCGTCGACGGCTGGCTCTAC
>Ga0007787_10000587_pt1 | contig 11469 bp, 8 predicted proteins | sample LauGreFa1BDMLBSN_2_FD_59500 | JGI IMG/M metagenome (GOLD analysis project Ga0007787, IMG submission 59500) | Freshwater lake microbial communities from Lake Michigan, USA - Fa13.BD.MLB.SN | ecosystem: Environmental > Aquatic > Freshwater > Lake | place: Lake Michigan, USA | collected 2013-09-23 | reverse complement strand
AAGAAAAGGAAAAGGAAAAGGAAAAGGAAAAGGAAAAGGAAAAGGAAAAGGAAAAGGAAAGCGGCAACAAAAAAAATTATAAAAGTAACAAAAAACTTAAAATGATTGAGGACAGTGTTATTCGAAAATTTTGTATATATTTATATAACAAATTTAACTTAAAAGAGTTACAAGAAAGTATATTCTATCGTCATGTACATGACACATTTATTTTTTTAGTCTCTTTTATAGCAATGTTTAGCATGAATTTGACACATCTAACTGTTCTTTTTATAATTGTTTCATTGGATGCTTTTGCTGTTGTTGTTAGACACGGATGCCCATTAACTGCACTAGAAAGAAAATATATTAAACGTTCATCCTGTGATGATCGCGATGAGTTGTTGGATGCCCTTGGTATATCATATAACTGCAACCATGAGTATGAAAAACAGGTAGAACTGCTTATTAATGTTTGGTTACTTGTAGCGGGTAAGTGTATGTGTATTATAGTAATGAAAATGTTTAATATAAAACTATTTAACTATAACAACATATATTCAAATGATTAATAATTAATAATTAATGATTGATGATAATCAAATATGAACAATAATATATTTAAGAATATAGTTAAAAATATTAAAATATTACATATTAAGTATTAAAATAATAAATATTAAAATAGTAGATACTAATGGATTTTATTTCAGATAAAGTAAATAATATTATTATTAGGTCCTTAGGTGATTTACATAAATTTTTGAATATATTTTTTAGGCCAAATTTATCAGAAAATATAACTGTTATAAATAATTTAAAAAAAAATGTACCATCATGGTTATTAATATTATCTACTATTTCTATTATTTCGTACCCAAATATTTTCTTAGGTATATTTACTTTTATAGCATTTATATTTATTGCTTATTTTTATCATGTGGTAGCACATGTTCACAAAAATATTTTTTCAATAGTCCATCATTATCATCATGAAAATGATAATTTCTTTTCGCACTTTATTCAGATAGTTCTTGAGTTATCAATACCATATCCATTTGTAATGTTATCGTATTTTTTTGGAATAAATATATTTGATCCTTGGATAATTATTTACTTTATGTTGTTTTATTGTTCTGTTCATAATATTAACTATTCTATTTTTAAAGTAAATGGTGTACATAGGTTACATCATACTGAGGTTAACTTGAATTTTGGACCCGATGTATGCGACGTAATGTTTGGTACAAAGCATAGTAGCGAAGACTGTGTAGAAAATACAAATCACTACATTCCAAACATAATAGTTATTACATTCGTGGTAATGATAATAAAGTACTTATGTAAAACAGAGTGGGTAAAAGATAGTTTACTAGTGGGACTAGTAACAATACTATCATCAGGTATTATATTACTATTTTTTTCATCCATTATTTTATGGTATTTAGAGTCAAAAAAGTATAATAATAAAATAGAAAACAGGTTATGTGGCGAAGGAATCATAGAGCCAGTAAAAAAGGATATACCGAATATACCGGATATACAAGAAGAGGGTAAATCATAAAAATATAAAAATATAAAATTATAAAAATTCTTTATTTTTATAATTAATCTAATTAATATATAATATAAGATAAAATATAAATATGAGTAAAATAAATGCTGATTTAGATAAAAGATTAAAACAAACAGAAGCATGTTATAATTTTGAAAAACTAAGTTATGATTCCGGATTATTAGATGCACGTGTAGATGTTACATATATTATCCATTTAGAGAATAATAATCGTTACGATAATATTCTTAAGCAACTTGAAAAATATAAACCAACGAAAACAATTTATATACTACTGAATAAGGGTTTTAGTAAATGTAATAAACCAGAAATTACATCTTCTCCTGCTGATTTAACGGACAGTTACTTACAAATATTTAAACATGCTAAGAATCAAAATTTTGGTAATATTTTGATTTTAGAAGATGACTTTATTTTCAGCAATAAAATAAAGGAAAAAGAACACATTGCGAACATTAATAACTTTCTTGAAAAAAAATCAGGCGATAACTTTATTTATTTTTTAGGTGCTATTCCGTGGTTATTAGTACCTTATGACTCTTATAATTATAGATGTATGCTTTCAACAGGAACACACTGTGTCATTTATAGTAAGTCGCATCGCGATGACTTTTTAGAAAATTTTAATAAAAAAATGCTCGTAACAGATTGGGATGTTAACTATCATATTAATTTTACAAGTAGATTCATTTATTATAAGCCTCTATGCTATCAGTTATTTGAAGATACTGAAAATTCTAAAGCATCGCGGTTCCAAAATAAATATGTGTCTTTTGCTTCCGATGTATTTATGTATTTTAATTATAACATTATTTTTAGAATACTAGGTATAAATAAAAATCCTGAACCTGGATACTCTATTTTATATTTTTATTCCAAATTTATATTTTATATTGGTTTGATACTACTAATATATTTACCGTTTCTTATAGCGTACTGTATAAAAAATTTTTACACGATAAAACAATACTGCATTTATATAATAAATACAGTTAGAGGCCAAACAACCTCTTAGTCCGTTCTACTCCATTCTACTTCCTATTTAATACATACACATATATATTATATATTTATAATATATATCATAATTTTAAGATGTCAAAAAATAGAAAATATACTAATATAGCTTATATAATTGTACCAATTATTATTGTTGTAATATTATTTTATTATGTTAAAAATAATTACTTATATGTAAAATCTAATAAAACGAATATAACAATATTTGGATCAAGTAAAATCAATATAAATAAAAAATACTTTGAAAAATCTAGAGAACTTATAACCAAATTAAACGAACATAAAAATACAATAAATGTTGTTTATGGTGGCGGTAGTCAAGGATTGATGGGAGAAATGGCGTTATTTAAAGGTAATTTAATATCTTCAAATCTAACAAAATTTACCGAACATAGTATTGAAGATGAATATGTGTTTGATAATATACATGACAGACAGAGAAAACTAACTGAATTAGGAGATATATATATTATATTACCTGGTGGATATGGTACAATTTATGAACTAATGGAAGTTTTAACATTAAATGATATCAAAGAAATAAAAAAACCTATATTAATATATAACATAGATAACTTTTTTGATGGTTTTATAAATTATTTTGACGAGTTATCGAAAAAAGGATTCTTGTCTCATAAATTAAATGAGTTAAATGTTCGGATTTTGAATAATCCCATTGAAGTAATAAACTTTATTACAAACATTAAACGTTAAAAACTAAAAATACTAAAAATACTAAAAAACTATATGCTCGTCTATCCATTTTTTAATTCTATTATTTGTTGGTTCTAGTAGTTTGTTTAGACCATCAATATAAATATCATAACCTGTGTCATTTTTTAACATTATGTTTAAGGTATTGTATATAATGTTGTATATTTCTTGGGTGTATATATCTGTTATACGAATGAAAACGTCCTCTATATTTTTTATTTCAGGAGAAGAAAAATCTTCATTATGTGTACTATTTTCAGGTTCTTTTTCTGGAGAATCATCACGCAATACTTGTTGAACAACCTTTGTCTTCTTATCTTTGTCTTTGTCTTTGTCTTTGTCTTTGTCTTTTTCATGTTTTGAAGACCCACCGCCACTAGGTAAAGCGGACATTTGATGAGATTGAAAACTATGAGGTGCAACAGAACCGTGAGAATTGGTTAAATTCGTTAAGTCATAATTCTCGAATCGTTTTTGATACAATAATTCGTTACTTTTTTGTCCTTTACTATCACTTTCTAAAATAGTTTTATACATTTGAAGAGTATGTAAAATGTGTATTTTATCTGTTTGACTATATGTTCTAATTAAATTTCCTATTCCTATTTTAGCTAACTCGATAAGAAGGTCATATAATTTTTTATTTTCAGGATTACTCTTTGAGTCATTCAAAAAATGATAAAATTTTTTGAATCTATAAAAAATATTAAATAAATAAAATAGGTCTTCTTGTGTATCATTATTATACCATCTTATTACTGGTTGAGAGTAGTTAGGAATTTGTATTTGTAAAATATTATTGTGTACTGTGAGTTTTGTCCCGATGGGTGCAAAAGATAGATAACCGATTTGTAGTATTGCTTGAAGTGGTTCTAGTATAGTCTCAAATCTCTCTTTTTTTCTTTTTGTTCTTATTGTACTGTAAATAAAGTTTATCGTCGATTGCATATTTTGTTTTACTTTATTTTATTGGGTTTTAAATACTATATAGTAAATAGTACATATATTTAAATATAAGTATTGATAAATAGTTATAAATAATATATAACATAATATAAAATATATTATAAAAATGAGTAAAGAAGAAGTGAGTAATAGTAACGACACGGTTTCTTCGTCTAAAAAAAATGTAGATGGTATTATATTAGTATTATCTTGTCACAAACATAAAAACACACGACTTAAAGAATTTTCTTTACGTAAAACTAGTTATAATAACTGGGAAGTAATATATGTAATAGGTGATTTATTTTTAAAAGAAAACTATATTTTAGAAGGGAACATTTTATATTTAAGATGCGAAGATTCATACTTACATTTATTAAAAAAATTAGTTCTAGCAATCAAGTCAGTAAAAGAAATTTTTAATGTTAAAGATGGTATTTTAAGATGTGGAGATGATTTAATTTTTAATGAGGATAATTTAGTTAAATTTATTAAATCTAAAAAGTTTGACTACTTGGGACAATCGTGTTTTAAAAAAGACTATATATGTGTTGATAAAAACAGTTTAAAAAATGTGATGAATGATTATTTTATTTTAAATTATTATAAAAATCATAAAGATGATTTTTTAAATCCTCGGCATGGTATGATGAATATGAGTTTGGTAACTCTTTTAAAATATATACGTCGCCCGAATATTTATGGAGCAGCTGGTGTCATTTTTTATTTATCAAATAAAGCGTGTGATATTATTGTTGATCATATGGAAAAAATAAACTTTGACGTACTTAGTTATGATAAGTTTACTAAAAGTTATCCATATACTATCGAAGACTGTGGTGTATCATTTATAATGTATTATAATGACATTATGTTCAAAGATGCACAATTTTTTTATGATACACCATATGAAAATACTATTGCTAAACACACAAATAAATATAAGTGAAAAATATAAGTAAAAAAATAATTATACAATTTTTAATTTCTAAACTGTATAATTAAAGTAACATATTTCATTGGTCAGATGTATCGCAATTGTTATTTTCGCGTATAGTGGTGTCCGCATTCTCTACCTTCTCTACCTTCTCTTCGACCTCGGTAATCTCATTATTCTCACAATCTTGAACTAAAACTATTTCATTTGTTAAAGTTTCCGTTTGTAATACTGTCTCTAGTAAAGTTGCGGATGATTTACCTTTATTACCACACTGTCCGCCAGTAGTGTATACATTATTTATAAAGTTAGAACTTTTGCCTTTCAAAAAAGCATTACTATTATTTTTTAAAAATGAAATAGGCGTACCATCATCGTATATATTTGATAAAAAAATGTTACTTGAAGAATAAAGTTTAACACATGAAATATCGTGTTTTTCACACCAACATATAGACTTTTGTATATGTAGTTTTTTCATAGAGTCTATTTTATCATAATTGTTTCTACTTGTTATCATGTTTAATGTCGTAATTATATTCTCTAATTGACGTTGACCAAGTACAACATTTATTTCCTCTATTTTATTTAAAAAGTAATAATCATGACTAAGTTTTAATATACTATGAATCTCTTCTGGTGTATCTAGTTTCGAAAATTCATTATAAAATGCTTCATATAGAAGAGACGAGTCTTCTAATAAAAAATTCTTACACACAATATATTTCTCAGAGTTTGCTAACCTACTTGTATGCGGTTTTGTTATATAAACTTCACTATATAAACATGATAGTAAGTAAAGCATATCTACTGTAAGTTTTGAAAAAATGTCAAATATCTTTAAAATAAAATGTCCACTCTTTTTTTGCATAGTTATAGCATATATAACTTCTGCAACTAATAATTTACTTACTAGTTTTTCTTGTTTATTAAAATCATTTGAAACATCTATTCCTCCGTCGGCAGTAATAATATCCATAGAGTTCATGAAATTATCCTTACAATATTTATAATTTTCTATTTTTAAAATATCACCTGTACCATCCTGACCATTTACAATTTTAACATTTGGATTATTTTCTAAAAACGTATTACTCTTTTTCCAACCAGGGCATCCAGGATCATCATTTATTAGTGTCATACCATAGTAAATATCATTCGGATTTTTACGCATATATGATGTTGCTTCAATAAATCCACCAGGTCCTTCAGCAAGGTGAAACGTTCTGATAGATGGTAATGAAGTTGTCTTGGGCGGAGAAGAAGGGTTAAAATTTTTTATATCTCCTATTTTAAACATCTTCCATAATTCTATCATTTTATAAAAAGACCGCGACAATGGTTTTAATTTACTTATTGATAATTTATTACCAGGTATTAGTGTATGAATAAATTCATATGGATTCGTATATTTTTTAATATTATCCCAAGCATCTGATGAAACCTCGATTTGTTTTTTAAATTTTGACAAATAGTGACACAGTGAGTATGATATATAACATGATGGTACATTCGATACTGGTGCGAACTTAGATAAAAACTCTTGTGTATCGTTAGAAAAAAATATAGAATTATGTATTTCAGGATTTTTGATTGATATTAAATTATAATATGACATAAAGATAGTTATATGTATTTAAAAAATAATATTTAGGTTGTTTAGATATTATTATTAATATTATTATTGCCGTTAATAATAATATTTAAGTTTTTATTAGTAATATCGTTTATTATATTTATAACCATATATCATACGTTATTTTCCATCTGTTTTTAGATTACCGGTTAATGCAGCAATTGATCCAGGACTCAAATTAATCGATCCTAACTTTGCTGATGATTTTTTTTTATCTTTAGGTTTATCCGCTTCTCCTTTACTTGCGCTCGCTGCTGCTGCTGCTGCTGTAGCAAATAATGCTTCTTGTTTGTCTTCTTTAGCCGACTTTGCCTTTTCTGCAGAAAGTTTTGACGATGACTCTTTCATTCCTAATTTTGATTTTTCTATTATTGATGCAGCAGCTCCTGGTTCGGCAACAACAGTAGCAGTGCTTGGTAATTTAACTGCTGAAAGTGCGGACTTATTTTTTAATGTAATACCACTTGATTTATCCAATTTTTCTATATCTTTATCACTGTATCCTTTTACATCCGTTAAAACTGCTTCGGCACCCGTACTTTTAACCTTAGACTTAGCTGTTTTATCTTTTGATTTTGAACCAAATAACTTAGATAGTTTTGTATCAGCTCCCTCTAATTCAGATGCGGATAGTCCTAAACTGGTACCTTTATCTCCCAATAATTTCAGATCAGATTCTTTTGTCGGTCTATATGATGCTGTACCTTTACCTTCCCCTTCTTCGAGCATCATCTGTGATGCAACCATTTGTGCAGTTAAAGTATCTTTGCGATTCATTTTATCTTGGAACGCACGAACGCCTGTAACACTTTGGAAAACGTCCTCAACATCAACACTTGCAATTTTTTTAAATACAAAGTAACGATTATAAAATGAAATCTGTTTTTCTTTGGGTGTCATAAGTAATGCTGAACCATATCTAGATTTTTGCTTAGGATCTTTTTGTACTTCGCTCTCCATGAAAGTGAATAGTTCAGAGAACATACCGGTGCTATTTGGAATTCCTAACTTAACTGCTTCATCGCGTTTTAATAACTCAAATCCGTAGTTTTTCATAAGTTCTGTAAAATATGTAAAGTTAACCAAATATTCTTTGATTGTTTTGTTAATTGAGTCTTGATAAACGTCGATCGCATATCCTACGCAACTAATATCGGCATCATATGTTGTTTGGCTATATTCTTTAGTAACCTCCCAAATTTTATCATCATCCATCATTAAACCAATAGACTTCCCCCGTTCTAAAGAACGAAGAGCATGAAACATTGTCGCACCGTCATAGCAACAACCAATAAAGTATCCATCTACTTTAGTACACTGGCTTATATTTTTAAGAAACTGGTTTAGTTTTTCTATGTTTTCAAAGAAGTAGTGTAATGCAAACTGACAAGAAGATACATTGAATCCATCGGCTGCTTTTCCGTATTGTCGGTAAACACCCTTTCCCAAAATACTCTCATCTTTTGGTCCATCGTTAAATAAAGCACGCACAATTTCCTTACCTTTTTCAGTAAACATTGCATCACCGGATTTAATATTTACCCCACTATTTCCATTTACAAAGAGTGCATAAGGCATCGAATAAAACTTCTTCCTATAGTTTAAGAACCTTGCACATGCACCGTCTAGACGATTTTCAATATTATCTTTCGACAAATCTATACCAAATACGAATGCTAACTTTGCCTCAATCCATTTAGGGAAATCTCCTGCCTTACCTACTGCATAGTCAATAAGCGTATTTCCTTTTGCGGCTGTTTTCGTAATAAGCATTTTTTTAACAAATAGATTATGAAAATCGCGCATTGAACGCGTCTTATTGTCTCCACTAGAACGGTTATAATAAACATCGTCATCCGCAAGTTCATCCGGGATATTTTCACCGGTTGTTATCATTCCCAGGGTAACGGGGTTGTGAATAGAGTACCAGTTACTATTGGCCACATGGTAAGCATTGCCGTAGTTTTTAATACCACGTTTATATTCGGCAGTTTTGTCGTAACGAACACGTTCAGCAACCCATCTCCAGTGTTTGGGACGACTGGCGTCATAACTAAATTCTACGATTGTTTCATCATCAAATATTTCATCTTGACTTGTGAACATTTGTAAAACGCCATTTTGGTCTTCGCGTAATGGAATATTACATATACAAGCATCTGGATCATACGGATTGGTAGGATAAAATGGTACAGGTTTATAGCCTTCCCCAGTATCAATATCACCTGCATGAGGGAGCTTATCATCAATAACTGCGGCACAAGGGTTCATGTAACCATGCTTACGTTCATCATAACCAACACGCAAAATAATCGTTTTATATTGTTGCAACTGTTCGCTTTTCATGTTGTCAATACCATTTTCAAATATGTTTCCAACGGCGTCAGTACTATTTTTATTTTTTTTCGTTGTAATTAAGAAGTCTATAGTATTTTGATTAAGTGGTTTCCATTTAAATGACATATCCCATGTTACTTTATGAAGCGGTCCAGCGACACCCGGTTTATTACTAGCAACGCCGGTGTTGCAAGGTGTAAATATAAGACCATCTGTTTCGTATTCATAAGTGCCTGCTTTTTGAGCAGATATAATAGAGTTAGCACATGCAAATATATTTTTATCTGGTGACGCGATTTGAAATTTTTTTACACTTATTTTAATAGGAATACTATCGCCAGATATGACGGGGTGAATATCCATTCCCTGAATAACTTGTTTAAGTAGTATGAGCCTAGATTCTTCATTACCTTTTCTAGCTCCGCGTGGTAACTCTTCTTCGCGAAGTTCCATATTTTTTTTGCGAGAAGATCTTGCCCGTGCTCCCTCTCCAATGTCTGCTTCTGACTCAAATTCTTCTTCACCTTCACCTGCACCTTCGCCTAATGTTTCATCAACGGCTTCGCTTCCTCTAATTTCCGATAAAGATATAGTTACGAAATCGCTTCGTCTAACGTCTCTACCGTTTATAAAGTATACGTCAAACGCTGCAAATAGATTAATATACTCTCCTTTTTTATTATGTATAATATGTTCACCATCAATAAGTGTATTATAAATACGCTCTTCTCGTGAGACCGCCCCAGTAAATTCAAAATTCATATTTGTGTTTACTAAATATATACGACCTGTTGGGCAAATATATAACATTTTTCTCATACCATCTGCTTTATCTGTCACTGTATAGTTCTTTCGAATATTAGGTATAGAACAGTCATCATTTACAGGTGCAATATTTAACACTTGTAAAGTATATGAAGAAGGGCCGATAAAATGATTAGGGGTCAAGTTAATAACATCGGGATCCTGCATTTCTAAATCATGTTCAGATCCCCTTGCGCCTTTATCCGATTTTAACTTTAGTTTTTCTCTTTTTATTTCAGGATGCAGTAAATAATAATAGTCTCTTTTTGTTATATTTAGTTCATCATAAGATACGGGAAAGTTAGTACCCTGAATTCCTGCTAATATTATTTTAATACCGGTTCGCAGTGTATCAGCTACTACAACTGCACTATTCATTTTTTTTCCGATACCTACGAGAGAGTTATCCATTTCAATTTCAATCTCATATTTTGGTTCACATTCGGTAGTTTTAGATGCTTGGAAAGAGTATTCGGGTATAATGTGTCCATCGCGGCGGTGAGACTCTTTAACAACAGACATATCTACATGAAACGGGTAGTTATCATGAACCAAGGTTGTGCGATTAATATGACGGAATATTTTTTTTTCTTTTACCCACGTGGATAAGATGGATTGTCCGAGACTGGAGCTTATAGGTATTAACTTTTCCTTTTGATAACTGAGGCGAAAGTTAAAGTCATCAAAGTTTACTGGTCTTATAGTTTCAGAGCCTTCTTTTGCTTGTGTTTTTTGAACAAAGCGGTAGTTTATATCTTCAAGGCGGTCATTTCTACAATATTTTTGTATGTTACTTAAACCGTAGACTTCTGTTCTGATATTTGATAATTTTGTTTTTCCTGTACTAATATCCGTAAACTCCGACTGAATTTTTAGACAGTACTCTTGCGACTTTAGGATTTTGAAACCTGTTGAAATTAATTTTTTTACGACATTATCAAAGTCATCTTTTGTAATTTCTTTCACACCTCTTGTTCCAAATTTTACTTCAAGTTCAGATATACCATCTTCCTTTTTCAAAATGTTGTCTAAATATTTTTGTGTCATAATATTGAACATTTCCTTGGGGTTGGGATTTGATCGAGACATACCTCTATCTGTGTTGTATATATAATCCTACTATTATTTTAAATTGTAATCAATTTTATATTACAATTTAAAAAGTCATAATCATAAATATTTTTAAATAAAATAACTATCAAATAATGATCTTCAAATATTTGTGTCATAACTTTTGTAAGATAGATGAATACAATTCTGCCTTTGTTTTCTTTTTATTCGTTGTTTCACAGTTAATATCAATATCCAGTTTATAACATATATTAACTAGTTCTTGTAGAGAGTACGCAGTTATGGCCCGAAGTGGTTTATCAAGGTTATCAAGTTTCCAATATTTTTCTTTAGTTTTTTCTATACATTCTGAATGTTTTTTTAATGTTTCGGTTGCATTTATATCAACCTGCAAACATAGTGAATAGTTATTTGTTTCTGCGTTATATTTAATAATGTGAATAGGTTTTT
>Ga0007787_10000586_pt1 | contig 11471 bp, 8 predicted proteins | sample LauGreFa1BDMLBSN_2_FD_59500 | JGI IMG/M metagenome (GOLD analysis project Ga0007787, IMG submission 59500) | Freshwater lake microbial communities from Lake Michigan, USA - Fa13.BD.MLB.SN | ecosystem: Environmental > Aquatic > Freshwater > Lake | place: Lake Michigan, USA | collected 2013-09-23 | reverse complement strand
CATTCCTCGTACATTTCCTACAATCCGCGGAGAACAAACCAAGCGCGCCGTTTTCAATACGTTCAAGGATTTGCGCATCGGACACATTGATCGCATCGACACGGTTCACAAGACCGACAAGCATGGCGAACGATTCTGTACCGTCTACGTGCATCTCACGTGGAATACTCGCGACAACCTTGCGCGCGAGACTCGCCAAAAGTTGATTGATGGGCAAGAAATCAAAATCGTCTACGATGAGCCATGGTTCTGGAAGTGCACTGCAAGCACCATCGAAAAACCCGAAAATCGCTACTCTGACACACCGCAGCATCGCAACAGTTCAAGACCTCGCATCGACTTGGGTGATGGAAACCGCGCACTTTCCTACTACACTCGCGAACATGATGAGCGCGACCACCGCCGCGAACAACACGAGGAACACAACCAAGAGCAGCTTTGCAACATGGACCCCGAAGACGATGAAGAGTAAGTGAAGACAATGCGGTGCAAACAACGACCACAGTAAAGGTAAGACAAGCCGAGGTAAGTATTAAGCAAATATAAATTATGTTTTATGTTCTAACACTTTTTTATTTTTATACTGTAATTTTATACTATCATGGAGTTAGAAAATAAAATAAATATTAAATCAGATAAGTTTTCGCATGAAACAACATTAAAAATTGGGAGTACAAAAATTTCTCTTTTAAAGGAAAACTCTTACGTCATTGAATCAAGTAGTTTGCTTTTAGACTCAATAAATGAAAATATGACACATAGTCATGAACATGGTAATCAACATAACCAAACACATAAACACAACGAAAAAATTAACATGTCGGTTATATCAGACGTACCAAGTAAGCCTAACAAAAAAACCAAAAAAGCATTATATGAAAAAATAAAAATGAAATTTAACGCTCGGTCTGTAATGCCCTTGAAAACTTTTATAAATAAAAATAGTAATAAGAAGGGTACGGACTATAATGTAATACTTCATTTTATAGGTAATATAGGAAACCAGTTAACATTTTTACGAAACCAAGGATATTCTATTCCTTTTTTTAGTTTAGAAGATTTTATTGTTATTGACAATACTATTTTTTCTTTCATGAATGACGATAAAATTTTTAAAATAGACAGTGAAACCAACAATATTACAATAGACTACCCAATTCAATATAATAAAAATAATTCTTTCATTCCACCTCATATTGAGATAGGTCTTGATGACCAACCAGATAAAATACCCATCGACATATATTTTTCATCTATATATTATAGTCTCGCACAGTTGTGTGTATATATTTTTTTAAGAAAACAAATCAAAGACGAAGAAGACTATGATAAAGTATCTGGCCCATTTGTTTACACTTCTCTCTACTGGTGCCTTAAACGTTGTTTAGATAAAGATGAAAATAAAAGAATTCTTTTGTATGTCTAATTTATAAGAATGTCAATTGCTACTTTAAAAAGAAAAACGAATTTAGGCGGAAATCCTCGCGCTGACCCTATTTCTGGTATTGGTAATAAAGGTTTCGCTCTAAATGGAACTCTTCGCAATATTGGAGGTGTAGGTCAGTTTAGAATGGTATCCAATGTTACAAGAACCAGATACCGCGGCAACACTCCGACGGGTTCCGGAGGAAGTGGCGGCAGATATCCTGTATTTATTTTTAACTCGGGTGACTGCTGTACGAATGATGAAAATATTATTAAAAAATCCACGAAAAATACTCAGGGTATGTTGGATGAACGTTATAAGGGTATTTTATTTGGAACGTACCCTAACACATGGGTCAAAGATGACGACAATAGTTACAGAATTACGAAAACACAAGGACAGTATGTTGAAAATGTAACACGAAAAGTTGGTTCTTGTAATTTTGAAAATCCAGTTTGTTGCGACATCAACAATAAATGTACTTGCATTCAAGGAAAGTATATATACATTGGTACCAAAAAGAAACTGTTTTATCGCCCTACAACTAAGAATGTTGATAACTTTAGCCCTTACGGTGAAATGATGTCACAGGGTATGTATATTACCACGGGTGGTGTTTCTAAGAAGAATAATCTTCCTACACCAGCATGTATGCAGCACTATCCACCAATGTTGTCACATACAGGGTGCGATACAAATGTTATAACGTGGCAACAAGCAAAGGCTGTTGGTATTGTTCCTCCTGACTACATGAACTGCCCACCATGTGTAGTAACAAATCCTCCATGTGTTACTTGTGTTTAATATAATGGTGATATTAACATGATATCATGATAACATAATAACATATATAACGTCAATGCGCGTGTTATATATGTTTGTTTGCAAATTTTATAGTGCTTATTTATAGTGCTTAAAGTGAAATGAAATAGAACAACATTAAGTTGGTAAAAATCATAAAATATTGCTGAGCCATTATAGTATACTTAGCAAAGTCGCTTTTTGGTGTGACCAACGTATAACCAACACCTGCTTGAACCGTTGTAGCTAAAAATAATGTATCTGGAAATCTGGGTTCTATGTACCGAGACATATCTTCATTTAAATCCATTTCTTTACGTATACTATAATAAATTAAAGCAAATACAAAAATACACAAAAAGTTGTATAAAGCACCGCGAATGACATACTTCATTTTATATGGCTATATTATTTATAAATATTATAAATATTATAAATAATCAATAATAACTTCTCGCTAATCACCTATCGTTTATCATTTTTAACTTACAATATTTTAATACTTTTTACTTTTAATAGAACGTTTTTTTATACTTTTTCTGGTTTTAATTCTAATACTCTTAGTTCTTGTTTTATAGTGTTTCTTATTTTTACCTCCTTCCGCTGGTTCATCGTGTCTTGGTGAATCGCCCCTATCACTAAGTGATGACCTTGGTGTATAAAATCCAACAGTACCACTACTACTAGATGTCAGGTCATGTAACTTTTCTGTGTCTCTATATAGTCCATGCGATGCCGATGCTCCTGATTCAGGTGATTTTTGTCTTAGCGACATATTTTTTAAAAACTTTTTGCGTGCTCTTCTTTGTTTCTTAGTCAACTTTTTATATGCTTTATGTTTTTGTCTCCATAAACTATGTCGCTCATCTTCAGGAACACTTAGTTCACCGTTACTTGTTAAAGATACTGAGGACCTCGTTGACGCTGGAGAAACTAATTCTTGTGGAATCATTTGTGGTAGTTCAAAAAATGGAAGTTTTTCTACATGAAAGTCTGAAATAGGTCCGGTAAATCTCGTTTGCATTCTTTCTTTTGGAGGATGTTCAACTGCTAGTAATCGTTCAGCCAAGTGTTCGTGCATTTGTGCTGCATGATAGCGTTCTCTTTCATTTTGCTGCAATATAACATCATCTAACATTTCGCTTAAAACATCATATGTTTGGGACATAACGGATGAAAACTTTTTAGGTATGATACCATAACTAGCCAATTCGCGGACTTGCATTAAAACGAATCTTTTTTGTAAGTGTTGTTTTTGTACAAGAGGCAACCTACTGCTATCATGTTCAGGTAAATCGACAATAATAGATGCACACAAAAATGCCGACTTTGAAAATTTAAACATCGTTTTTTGTTCAAAATCCGTCAAGTTATCTAAAAAACATCTTGCCGAAGCACAGTCCATCTCCCGAACATCTAGCTCTGCTTCTCCTGCTTCTCCTGCTTTATCCCCCCTTTTTTGGGCCATCAACTCCTTTTTCTTAGAACGTTCAAATAATCTGCTTAACACTTTTCCACTCATAGGTCCTTCTCTACTATCACTAACAATCGCACGAACGCCACCTTTCGCAACAAATTCGCGACACTGTCTCACGTTTTTATAAATAATATATACGTATTCCATCAAAGCTATATGCACATCCAAGTAAAAAAATGTAAGCCCTCCTCGAATTGTATAAGCGCGAACACGACTATAAAGTTTATCAATTTCTTCATCATATGTAGAGTATGTTATATCTACTAACTTTACTTTTTTTCTGGGTACTTCAGTATCTCCCAAAACAACTTTCACATTTTTAGATTCCAAATCTGTACCACATACCCCTGGTCCTCTCATAACAACATCGACGCAGCTGTATGTAAGTCTTTCACATCCCTTTTTAACAACTTCTCTATTTCCGGCAGGCGCTCGTTCCGCAGTTTCTAGAGACTTTTCTCGCTTTAAATCAAGACACGATTTAATAAATGCTCCAACTTGTTGTGCAAATACTTTCCTCGTAACATCATCTTGGTCACTATGTTTTGCTAATATGACGAGGTCAATATCATCCGTTGTATGGTGTTCTAAGTCGCCTAAAACGCTATATATATCAGCGCATAAATATAGCCCCGTCTTACCTTTTAACATTACTTTGCATTTATGCTGTAGTATTCTAGTTACTCTACCAACTGCAATAAAACACATTCCCATATCATAGTTACTTTGCGGATTTTCAAGACTTTGTCTTTTGCATAAACTGGTGGTTAGTGGTATTTTATCTACTAGACCACCTTGCATCATATTCCCAAACATAAAGTTGCGATAGTCTTCGTAAACGCTTTCTATTGTTTCTTGAAAATTTCGAACATTCATTGCAGCCCAGAAGTTTTCATCTACTTCAACCGGAATAGGAGCGGTACTCTCTAACATTAAGTCAGGAGGAGGTTCTTCATCGACATACATGGGATGATAAAATTGCGGATGCGGATGCTGTCCTTGAAATACAGGCCATTGCGCCACCATAGGCATTCCCATATGCATAGGCCAGTTTCCTTGAACAGGTGGCTCATTATAACCAGCCATAGCAACTGCTCCATGTTGCGGATGATGTCGCCTTCTATCACGATGCGTAGGACATCTACTTCGTTTGTGTCCATATTTATGACATATTTCGCAGTATTCTTCTGCTTTTTTCATCCATATATATTAATATATTATTTTAAACTGTAAAAATAATATAAAGTTATCATAATAATACTACTAATACTACTAATACTACTAACCTTACATAAAATGAGCCTAAGCCATTCTACTTCCTTCCAAACACCCCTCCCATCATATATTCTTAAAATGTTTATTATGAAACAGTCTACAGGCGCTTCTGTCCCTACCCCTAAATACGAAGAAATAGTAAAACTGTATGAAGCCAAGGTTGAAGAACATAACAAAAAAATAAACGAGTCACAGTATCCTGACTCAGGTTTTGACTTATTTATTCCTTTCGACTATTCTGAACATGACCTCGGATATACAATCAACCGTATATCATCAGTAACATTTCGCGCACCACTCGGTGTTAAGTGTAGTATGTCACACTTTAATCCAACATACAATAAATCGTCTGCATCTGGATACTATTTATATCCTCGCTCTAGTATTGTAAAAACACCATTTCGCTTATCAAATTCGGTAGGCATTATTGACTCGGGATATAGGGGTGAAATAATGGCGGTGGTAGACAATATTAATGCAGAAAACAATGACACAAAAACGTATCTTGGTCAATATATGCCGCCAATGTCTCGAATGTTTCAGATATGTTCGCCAACATTGGAGCCATTTATGGTACATATTGTAGATAGCGAAGAAAAGCTAGGATTGACTGAACGCGGTAATGGTGGTTTCGGTTCTACGGGTGTATAGACAAAAGCCTCATTGCTTTATAGTAAAAAATTATCGTAGTCGTCATACGGCATCGAACTATCGTTTGCACCTTTAACTTTTACTATTTTACCATCCTCAATATAAATTTTAGTAGGAAATGAGGCCGCATATTCGGCATCATGTGTTACGACAATAAGCGTCGATTTTTTGGCCATCTCGTCAATCATTCGCATTATATACTTTTTGTGTATACTGTCGACTGCGGCAGTAGGTTCGTCCATAATAATAATAGGTTTATTGCTTAAATAGCAGCGCAATAAATATATAATTTGTTTTTGTCCACCACTTAATGTGGAACCATGTAATCCCGCTAATGTTTCTAGTCCTTGTGGTTGATTTTTAAATACACGCATTACGTGTAAATTTTTGATAATTTGTTTTACTTTTTCTTTTGGTATATTATTTCCATAACATATGTTATCAATAATGGAGCGATTGAATAGTACTACTTTTTGATTTATGATTGCAATTTTACCGCGCAAGTATTCACGATTAATATCCAAAACATTCACACCATTGTGTAAAACTTCTCCACTTGAAACATTATAGTAGCCCATAATAAGTTTAATAATTGTCGACTTACCACTACCGTTTGACCCTATAACCGCAACACGGTCTAATGGTTTTATTTTAAAAGAAACATTATCTAGTGACTTATGTTTTTTTTCTAAATTTTGTGTTTTCATATTCGGATCATTGCCGCTATACTCAAACGATACATTTTTAAATTCTATATCACCATTTATGGTAATATTTTTTTTCATTCCATTTCCTGCGGTTTCATTCACTATATTTTTAATATTTTGTTCGCTTTCTTCTAACTTACCATATAGTATAACGAACTGAACAGTTCTATTTATTGTTGTCTTCAAGTAGCGAATAAAAAATAATATGATAATGACAAGCTTTACCGTGTCCTCGCTTGTTATTTTCTTAGCTTTGTAGAAACGAAGAATAATATATACGTATACCACTAGTATAACTGTTACTATAAAAGAAAATAAATACAACCCCTTAGATGAGTACCATAATTGGTCTTCATGTTTTTCATCATATATGTTATGTTTGTTTTCTAGGTATTCTTTTTCATCTTTAATTTTTTTACAAGCGATTACACTTAAAGAGTTGCTCAGTACATCATCAACGTGTGTCGTTAGTACTTTTTCCTCTTTATCTCTTTCGGCAGATTTATTTTTTATTTTTAGTAACACATAGTAGTATGTAAGGCAAAATATAGAAAATAGTACTATCATTATCCCTCCTATTTCTAGATTTATGTATAAAATATAGGCTAATATTGAAAAAACGGTTATACAGAATGTGAACATCCAGTATATAAAATTTTGAGTACAGCTTACAGCTACATTGGGAATCTGTAATAACCTTAAAATTATATTTGATATATTTTCATGGTCATAGTTGACCTCTATGTTTTTAAATATTAAATCAATTAACTTGAACCTAATAAATTTTTCCATCTTAGGGTAACTTACTTTATCATAGTAACTATTTATCATGTATATCACATCTATTATGATATATAAGAAGGCAATCTTCCATAGTATGCTTATAGAGTTACCATAATCTAGTTTATTAATAGAGCTAGTGAAGCTACTAAATAGGTTTGAAAGTACAATCATCTCTAGGGGACTTGTTACGAATAATACAACTATTGTAACGATTACCCATAATATGTTTTGTTTATAAAAGTCGAAAACAAATCCTGTTAAAATATTCTTGTCTTTTATGTCGTCGGCGCCGGCGGCGTTACTTTGCGAATCCATAACTAAGATATATTATACACATACTATATTTTAGTTAATAAAACTGTACTTCTTTATTATTTAATTTATTTTATTTTACTTACCTTCTTATTTTTCTAGTTTTCGTTTTTCTCGACGATATAAATAACTTACGTAATAAGTTTTTAGCTTTTTTTGCTACACTGTAGTAATATGGTGCGCGATGTTTCTGAATGGTTCTATCTCTCGCTCTACGCGTCATCTCGCGAGCTCGGATATATGCTGAAACGAGACCACCTTTGCTTGGCTTACATGTACCGGCGTTACAAATAGGGAATGATTTTTTAGAACCAAGGAAACACTTTTTACCGCATCGTTTCATTTGCAGAGTTCGTTGGTGTCTAGTAGGTTGATTTCGACGCCAACTTTTATATGTTTTAAGAAGCTGCTTTCTTGTTACCATTTTTCTATATATTATATTTTATTTTATTTTAAATTATAGTTCTGTATGAAATATGAAATACTTTGAAGTAAGAATAATAAAGTTATACTAGATGTTTAATAATATTTATATATAGTAATATTATAAGATGGAAACGGTAATAAATATATATATAAAAAAAAAAGATTCTAAGGGTGTACATAAAACAAAATATGGAGTACCATTTCAATGCGTTGAACTAATTAGGAGATTTTTTTCGACTATTAAAAATGTGTCATTTCCTTCAGTAGTAGATGCTGTTGATTTTTTTAACAGAATTGATGTTTTATCAAGTAATGAAAATGATAAAATAGTTAAATTAAAAACGTATGAATATCCATATACAAAAACGTATTCGTACTATTTAAAACCCGGCTCAATTCTATTTTGGAAGTATAAAAAACCAAGTTTTATTTATGGTCATGTTGCATTAATATTAGATAGTAATGATAGTGAAACTATAGTTATACAACAAAATTTAAACCCTCCAGTTAAAATTTATGATACTAAAACATTATTTGATAAAATAAATAATGAAAAAAGTAAATTTTTAGGTATTAAAACTATTCCCAAATCACTTTCTAAAAATATTGATTTGATAAAGTATAATGTTATTTCATTATGAAAGTGTTTGTTTGTTTAATATTTAGAATTTTATTATACTTATAATATAACTATATAGATGGATTTATTCGTAGGTACACCCCGTTTTGTTGATGTAGGATTTCGAGCACTTACACGAATATTTACACCTAACTCGGAACCACAACATCCTTTGCGTGATACCAAAGCACTAGCAGAAGTAAATAATGCTGTAATTGACCAAAGTTTAAAGGGCCATGTTATAGAAAATTTAAATACTCTAGTGCCTGACACTACAGTTAATGCAAACCAGAAAGCAGCCCAAAATGAGACATTCTTAAATAATAATGAAGTGATTAACGATGAAATTGCTACTCAATCTGAATCTTATAAATATGGTCCTGATGGTAAAACATTAGATCCTGATGGTAAAACATTAGAAGAACTATATGAAGCAGAACAAACCATATTTTTTAACCAAAAGTTGGCTGAGTTTATTGCAAAGATGGGAAGTGAAGTCCAATATAAAACAGAATGTAAAGATGGTATAAAGGTTGAATTAAAGGATATGTTAATGGATTGTTTTATTACTAGTAAAGAAGGTGACAAAAAAGGTTTATCTGGTGCATTTTATACAAGTATAGGTCAAATGTTTGAGAAAGATTGTTCTAAGTTTGCTACAGATTATGTTGGTAGAGTTACCGACTCATGGTTACCCGATGTTAGCATTAGTGGTGGTGTTGGTAATGAAACATTTTTTAAACGAACGGCATTGTACTTAGATGCACTTAAAGCGTATAACATATTTAACACGCCTATGTGGAGAGATTATAAGTTAATTGAAGATGAAAGAATCTCACGCTTAAAAACATTAGTTCCATCGCCAGAATTCTGGAATATACAATATGAACGAGAATGGAATGAAGAGTGTGCTAAACAAACCCTGCCATCTCGACGTGATCTTCCTCTACCTTTTGCCTTGAATCCACCTGGAGGACCAGCAAGTCCTGAATATGGTTTTCGAACACATATCGCCCCATATTATTATGTAGTCGGTCCTATTGTAGACTTTGAAAAATTAGAAGGTCGGACATTAATATATGTAAAATGCTATGATGACAATACGCTTACAACGGGTATTTATTTTTGGGTATATCTTTCACAAAGTGAAGGATTATTTCGTGTATATTTTAAACTAAGAGCTAATTCTATTATTGAAAAAGGATTTGATTATACACAGGGAACGCTTGTAGATTTTAGATTACAGAGTATTTTAAGTAGATACTATACTACGCATTATTCTCAGGGGAAACTAGCTCCGATTAAATTAGATTCTTTACAACGTGTTCTTTATTTTGTAGAAAATATGCCTTACTTACAATCTAGTTTTCTTAATAATTTTCCATTACCTTCTATTATACGTCCTGACGGTACTATACGTCCTGACGGTACTATACGTCCTCCCGGTACTAAACGTTCTTATGTAGATATTCCTCAACATTATACTAGAGATGCTCTTGATAGAGTACAAGGTTTAGTTGGACATTATTACCTAGTAGACAAAAAATATAATTCTATTTTTCATCAGGGATTTCCACTTGTGCTTAGTGAAATAATAAATTTTTTTGGAAATGATGTAAATCCTGATAATCGATACTGTCAGTATCTAATAATTAATGGTCATGTAAGTGACGACAGACGGGTCGAAACAAATATATTTAAAGACTTTCTTAGAGGTCCTGTTGGGGCGCAACCTTTTACTATATCAGAACCTTTAATGTGTTGTTTTATGACTTCATGTCCCAAAACTACTCTTGTATCATTTGATGATTTATTAAATGTAATGAACTATACAGCTACGTTTTGGGTCCAGGGTCTTCAAAACTTTACTAAAATATTTAATGGTATGCTTTCACCTGTTCTTTATATAATTATTGGTGCTATGGTAGAAAGACCTGATTTTGAATTATCATCGGTTAGAAGCCAAATGTTAGGTATTAAACTCACAGGAGATGTTGTAAATTATAAAAAAAATTCAGCAGCTTTAATGACATTAGGAACGCAAGATTTTGCACCTGGTGACCCAACTTTATATTTACCTCCACGCCCTCATATTAGGGAATCGGCTAGAAAAGCTTTTGATTTTACGTTTAAAAAACAGCCGGTTGATTTCATGAGTGAAGTACGTGCACAAATACAAGGTGTAACAGGTGAAGCAGAACGAATATTTTCTAAAATACAAACATTTCCTCTACCTACACCAGATTATGATATTAAGAAAGAGTTAATAAATTTTGCCCTTTTAGCTATTAAAGCGGACTGGTTAAAAAGAAAATTTGATGATTCCTATGAGGCGCGTGGTTCAGTATTTCCAGATGAAACTATTCAGGTTCCGGGTGGTACTACCATAAAAAAAATGAAACTATACTGTTTATGTAACGATGATACATTTTTACCGTTAGAAGACTTGAACTGTTTGGACCCAAATACTGTGTTCCTAAAAACATTACCTTCTAAGTTTAATGAAACGCGTATAGACTATGATGTAGACCCTAATAATGAAGTAAATGTCGTTGTAGATACTCTAGCTCAGCAGTATTGTATTAAATTCTCATATTTAAAAACACCGGAGTCGCAAGTAAAGGAAATGTATGTAGTAATTCAACTATCATCTACAATTGTATATACGGTAGTCTCGCCCAACAAAATTGTATATGCGATTGATATGCAAAAAACACCTACTGCATGTCTCCCTGAATATAGACTTAATGAAACACCTATAGAAACTGCTAGACAATACAGACAATACCTGCCTATTATTCAAGCTCAAGCTGGTGGTGCTAAAGGAAAAAAGGGAAAGCCAGAAGCATCACCAGCAGCACCATCAGGAGCAGCAGAAGGACCGTCGGGAGTAGCAGCAGTATCATCGGGAGTGGGAAAGCCAGAAACACCTACTAAACCAGCCGCGAAAAAAGCAGCAGCAGAAGCAGAACGACAACGACAAGCAGCAGCAGC
>Ga0007787_10000575_pt1 | contig 11580 bp, 9 predicted proteins | sample LauGreFa1BDMLBSN_2_FD_59500 | JGI IMG/M metagenome (GOLD analysis project Ga0007787, IMG submission 59500) | Freshwater lake microbial communities from Lake Michigan, USA - Fa13.BD.MLB.SN | ecosystem: Environmental > Aquatic > Freshwater > Lake | place: Lake Michigan, USA | collected 2013-09-23 | reverse complement strand
CGCATGGGAACGCGGTGCTCGGAGGCGAGGGCTTCCACGAACTCGTTGGCCGCCGCGGCTTCGTCGGGAGTGATCGGTCGTCCGAGGGCGCGGAGGAAGAGGGAGGCGATGCGGTGGTCGCGGGGTTGTCCCTCGGCGATCGCGCGTCGCGCCCAGCGGGTTGCCATCTCGACGACGAAGGGATCGTTGAGGAGCGTGAGCGCCTGGGCCGGGACGTTGGTCGCGTCGCGGCGTCCGCGGGTCGACGCGGGCTTGGGGGCATCGAACGCTTCCAGCAGTGGATTGTGGGCGTTGCGTCGGATGCGCTGGTAGACGCTGCGGCGCCGTTGGCCGTCGAGGGGTCCTGATGGTCCGCCGCCTTCGGTCTTGCCGACGTAGTAGACATTCACGCCGGGGCCGAACATCCGCGGATCCAGCTCACCCGAGACGGCGAGGAGGGCGTCGCGGACAGCCTCGGCTTCGAGCCGCCGGATGCGTGCATGGGAAAGCAGGTCGTTGGCGGGGTCCAACGAACGCGCGACGGGTGAGGCCGACGACGACTGCCGAAACGTCTGCGATGTGACCAGGAAGCGCAGGGTGTCCTTGATGGACCAGCCCCGTTCCATGAAACGGACGGCGAGGAAGTCGAGGAGTTCGGGATGCGTTGGCTGGTCGCCGAGGAGGCCAAAGTTGTCGGTCGTCGCCACCAGACCGCGACCGAAGACGTGATGCCAGAGCCGGTTCACGAGGACCCGGGCGGTGAGCGGATTCGATTGGCGGGTGAGGTCCTCGGCGAGTTCGAGTCGGCCGCTTCGGGAATTGCCGGAGTAATCGCGGGCGCCGAACACCTCGAGGAAACGGCGGGGAACGAGCTCGCCGGGTTTGTCTGGCGCGCCGCGCAGGAAGACCGGTTGGTTGAAGGCCAATGCCTCGTGCACGCCGGGTGCCCGGCGCGGAACCGGAATTTCCGATTCGAGGCGGCGATACTCCGCGACGAGGTTCGTGAGTCCGGGCAGTTGCGAGAGCGACGTTGGAACCAGGTCGGACCGCACAAAGGCGTCGAGGAACATGCGTTGGTCCTCATGCAAGGTGCCGTCGGACCAGCGCCGCACGACATCCTGCAACAGGGCTCCGTAGAGCACGGCCAGGGCTCGGGGTGAATCCGGCGCGGGTTGCTGAAGCAGGAATGCGATGGGGACATTCGTCTCCCGCGGGGGCTGGGAACTGTTGTGGAAGGCGACGCCGGAAATGCCGAAATGGGCGCGCCCGTCCGAGTAGGGCCGGCCATCCGAGCGCAGGCCTGGGTTCGGGAAGTCCTCCGAGGTGACGAGTTCGATGTAGGCGGTGGATCCCTTTCGGTAGGCCGTATCGAGCCGGATCCAGCCCATGGCATCCTGGCCCAGCGTGCGGGCCGGGTAGAGCCCCCCGTTGCCGATGGCGTAGTTCTCGACGACGAGGCGCGCCGACGTGTGCTCACCGGATGCGCGAAGGCTGATGCTGTCGGTCTCGACCTGGAACCGTGGCGACGTGAGGACCCCGGGCTGCTTGCGGGTCAATGGATGCGAGTACAGCCCGGCGGGTTGCAGGCCGGTCAGGAGACGGGGACCGGTCGGCTCGACCGAGAAGTCGCCGTGCCGGGCGGTGGTGGGTGGAGCGGAGGAATCCGACTGGAACCAGCGCGCGGCGTCAGGACCCGTCAGGTCCCACGCGAGGGTGTGGTTGGTGGTGTTGAAGGAGTGCCGGGAGCGGAGTTCTGCGGACCACCGGTTCGACAGTTCCAGCCAACCCTCGCGAAAGCGCGGGCCGTCCAGTTCCCCCAGCTTCACCCAGGCCTGCAGCGGCGAGGCTTCGTCCTTCGAAGCCCGGGTCAACGCGGTGGTCCATGGATCGCCATCCGGAATCCGGGCCCGGATCGCGGAGTGCGTGGCCTGCTGTTCCTTCAGTTCGCGTCGCAACCCCGCAAGGCGGATGCGGTCTTCCGCGGTCAACAGTCCCGCCAACTCGTCGTCCGTGGGACTCTCAAAACCAGCTTGGAACGAGGCGAGCACCTCGGCGGGGGTGAGGGCGCGCGCATACAGGCGGGCCTCTTCGACTTCGCCGCGCAACGCGGTGACGCCCGCGCTGAGATGACGCCGGCCCAGGACCACGCGGGCCGATTGCGCTGCAAACGACGTGAGCTTCCCGCGGGTATAGCCTTTCCCGTACGGAAGCCCGTCCCGATACAGGGTGATCGAGTGGTCCTCGCGATAGACGATGGCCAGGTGGATGAGTTGGTCGGGTCGGGCGTCCTCGGCCGTGCCTCCCGCGTCGTCGGTCCGGTTGAAGAAGTCGCTGCCGGCGATCCAGTGGCGGGGTTCGCGTTCACCGAAAACGATCGAATCGAAGATCGCGCTGTCGGGCGACTGGACCGTCAGGGCTCCGCCACCGCGTTGTTCGAGATCGGCGAGCGTGACCCAGGCTTCCAGCGTCTTCTCGCGAAGCTCGATCGGCAGTGGGGCTGTGACGACGTGCGCGTCACCGCCATCCAGCACAAGCCGACCCTTGCGGAGCACGGCACCCGATTCGGCCTTCCCGTGCATGCCGCCCACGGAATCGCGCAGGTCGGATTCAAAGGTCCAGCGTGCCAGCGGGGTCGGGATGCCCGTTGCAATCTGGGGTGTCCGTTGGCGTGCCCACTCCAAACGCGCCCCTCCCTCGATCCGGTTGATGGCGTCGGACGTCTGACGGATCGCCTGATCGAGTTGGGCGAGTTCGGTGGAGCGGCGGGTGTGCGCCTGAAGCCCTTCGGGAAACTCCTGCGCCGCGACCCGCCAGCTGGCCTGGAGGCCTTGGCCGATGCGCTCTTTCAGGTGTGCGAGCTGGTCGAGGTTCCGCATCCGCCGTTCCGGAGCATCGATCACCACCTGCCCCGGCCGGCACGACGCCAGGATTCCGTACAGCGCATAGAAGTCGCGCTGGCTGATCGGGTCGAACTTGTGGTCGTGACAGCGGGCACAGGAAACCGTCAGGCCGAGGAAGGCCTTCGTGACGACATCGATCTGGTTGTCGACGGCCTTGACGCAATCGTCGAGGGCATCGACCGGAATGTACCCGTGTTCGACCATGCGCAGGTGGGCTGGGCCGATGGCGGACTCGTTCAGTCCTTCCGCAGGGTTGAGGCGCGGGTTGGGCAACAGGTCACCCGCGATCTGCTCCCGCACGAGTTGGTCGTACGGGACATCGGTGTTGAAGGCCCGGATCAGGTAATCCCGGTAACGCCACGCCATCGGCAACTCCGGGTCTCCTTGGGAGCCGTGGGATTCGCAATAGCGGACGAGGTCCATCCAGTGACGCGCCCAGCGCTCGCCGAACTGCGGGGAATCGAGTAACCGGTCGACGACGCGTTCGTAGGCGTCGGGCGCCGGATCATTCCCGAAGGCCGCGATCTGATCGGGCGAAGGGGGTAGGCCTGTCAGGACGAAGGTGAGCCGACGCAGAAGAACGGTTCGATCGGCTTCTCCGGACGGTTGGAGACCCGCCTGCTGCAGTCGGGATTGGATGAAGCGGTCGACCGGGTGAGTCGTGTCGGTGACAGTTGCCGCGGCGGGAATCTCTGGCTTCTGAAGCGGTTGGAAGCTCCACCAGGTTGCGCGCTTTTCGAGTGTGGCCTTCCACCCGGCCGCACCCGCATCGCTCTGGGTGGACGGCGCAGCCTGTGCGCTCCCCGTGAGGAGGACACTTGCCACGATGCCGAAGAACGTTCTGGAAACGGTGGGGGAAGTGTTGATCAACGCTGTATTGTACCGGCAACCACGGGTCCCAGCAAGGAGCCCGGCAGTGCACTGTTTACCCAGATGGAGGGAATGCGCCAGCGAGTTCACGGTAGGTACGGGTGTTGGTAGAATGTTCGCCGCGACAGAAGATGGTGCGGCCTTGGGCCAAAGGCTGTCAGCGTTCGGGAAGCCATGGCAAAAATCCTGTTGGTTGAGGACAACGAACTGAACCGGGACATGCTTTCGCGTCGGTTGGAACGGCGCGGTCACCTGGTTTTGCTGGCGATGGATGGTGAGCAGGGCGTGGCCCTTGCCCGATCCAACAGGCCGGACCTGATCCTCATGGACATGAGCCTGCCGGTGATGGACGGGTGGACAGCGACCCGGATCTTGAAGGAAGACCTGGAGACTCGGGCGATCCCCGTCATCGGCCTGACGGCGTATGCGATGGAAGGAGACCGGGAGCGATGCCTGGCGTCGGGCTGTGATGACTATGAGACCAAGCCGGTAGAGTTCGTCCGGTTGATGGGCAAGATTGACGAATTGCTGGTTCGTGCGAAGGGATCTGCCTCCGGGCCGGCATGATCACTCCGGGGACCGGACATCCCTCCCCGCGGTCAGTCTCTCGACGGCAGCCCGCAGGTTGGAGCGGGTGGAGCCTTTCGCGGGGATCTTACGGATGCGTCCGTTCAGCCTTTGATGGTCTTTGGGCGGGAGGGATTGGGCATCGGGCTTCGACTGTATGAAGCGGGGGATTGCCACGGAAAATGTGGAGCCTGCGTCGGGGACGCTGGAGACGCGGAGGTCGCCCCCCATCATCTGACAGAAATGACGGCTGATTGCGAGACCCAGTCCGGTGCCGCCGTACTTGCGGGTGGTGGAGTTGTCGGCCTGTACGAAGGGGCGGAAAAGGTTGCCGAGTTGCTCGGGGGTCATGCCGATGCCGGTGTCGGATACGGCCATCACGAGGTGTTCGACTTCGTTGTGGGTGGTGGAGGTGATGGAGAGGGTGATGGTGCCGTTCTCGGTGAACTTGACAGCGTTGCTGAGGAGGTTGGCCAGGATCTGGCGAAGCCTCATCTCGTCCGACACGATTTGGATCGGCGCCTCCGGGCAGTGGAGGACGAGTTGGTTGCCGCGTTTCTGGAGAAGGGGTTGAACGGTCGTGATGACCGCGTCCACGGTGGGACGAATCATGAATGGCGCCATGACCAGGTTCATCTTGCCGGCCTCGATCTTGGACAGATCGAGCGCGTCATTGATGAGGGCGAGGAGGTGGGTGCCCGAGGCCAGGATCTTGTGGAGGTCTGGAACGAACTCTGCGGGAGTGAGCTCTGCGGACTCCTCGATGAGCATTTCCGAGTACCCGATGATGGCGTTCATGGGTGTGCGCAACTCGTGACTCATATTCGCGAGGAACATGGACTTGGCGCGGTTGGCCTCCACGGCTTCGTCACGGGCGCGGATGAGGTCGATGTTCATCCGCTCAATTTCGTGTTCCGCCCGGAGCCGCTGGAGTGCTACGCCGATCTGGGAGGCGAACGACTGGAGGAGGGGGATCCAGCGGCGGCACCAGCTGGCGTCCCTGCCGGTAGCGATGAGTCGAAGCTGGGCGGTGGGGCGTGTGCCGCCCGGGATGGCCAGAACCAGGGTTCCGTGCAGGCCATCGAGCGGTGGGGGGGTATGTGGAAGGGAAGGAAGCTCGGTCGACAGATCTACTGGCTCGACATGGATGGCGTCCAGCGTCAGGGCGGGCGTCAGTCGGAGTTCCCTGGCGACCTGTTCCAGCAGGAGGACTTCATCGCGCTGTTCCTGGAGCACTGAGTCGAGCCGGCCCTGGAGTTCGAGTTCTTCACCCCGCTCCTTCAGCCGCTGTTCCCGTTCGTGGGACTCCTCGAGTGCAGCAAGCAATTCGGCGGCGTAGGCGTTGGCATTGGCCAGGTCCGCGGCACGGCGTGACAGTTCCAGGTTGGCGGTCCGCAGGGCCAGTACCTCGGCGGCCAATTCGTTCGAGTCGCTGGGATCCATCGGTTTCGGGAAGGTTGTCAGCCGATCAGATGAAGAGGGTGATCTTGGATCGGGAAGCGTCCCCCAGATAGGTTGCCACCCCACCGTAGTCGATGTCCGGCAGCAGTTCCTCCCGCGTGACCCCCATGACCCCCATGGACATCTCGCACGCCACGAGACGGACACCGAGTTCCCGGAGGAGTCCGACCATGTCCGGAAGCGTTTCGACATTCTTCTGCCTCATCAGGTGCTTGAAGAAGATGGGGCCCATTCCGGCCATGTTCATGCGGCTGGTGGGAACGGATGCCGGGCCCGAGGGCAGCATGAACGCAGCCATCATCTGCCCGACAGACTTGCCGGAGTAGGTGGTGGTGCGGCGAAGGGCCGTCAGTCCCCAGAAGGTGAAGAACATCGAGACCTCCATGCCCATCGACGCCGCCCCTGCGGCGATGGTGCAGGCCGCGAACAGCGTGTCCATCTCGCCGCTGAAGACCACGAGGGTTGCACGGTCATCCGGGATGTTCGCGGTGCCCTGGGCAACGGCGCCCTGCAGTTTCGCCAGGGATGCCTGAACCTCGCTGAGGCGTTCGGCGACCCGTTGATCGACGGCCTCGCGGATGAGCTTGTCGAGTTCCTCGCGGGAAGTGGGAAGCGCGGATGCCATGGGTGTCACGGAGTGGGCTTGGAGCGGCACACCACGGCGGTCTGGACTCCGTTTTCGTCGATGAACGATACGATCTGATGGTTCATCTTTCGTGTCCAGGCCTCGATGTCGGCTCCAAAGGAAGGATCTGATGCCATTACGGTCAGCATGTCACCCGGCACGAGTCCCTTCATGGCCCGTGAAATCTTCACGATGGGCATGGGGCAGTTGAGACCGCGACAGTCGAGGGTCAGTTTCATGGGTGCGGGAGTAGGGAAGTCGGAAGGGTTCATGAACCTAAGTACCGGAATCCGTACCTGAAGGCATCGTCCTGTCGATAGCCGGCCAGGCTGGAAGGATTCTTCGACATGCCGAAGAACGTTCTGGAGACGGTAGTGGAAGTGTTGATCAACGATGTCTTGTACCGGCAACCACGGGTCCCAGCAAGGAGCCGGGCTGAGGGAGTTCCCAGTTCTTCCCGGCTCGACTGAGTCTCGCCCCACCCGGTGGGGCGAGTCCTCACGAGCCGTTGGGGAGTTCCGTCGGAGTCCCTGGTTTCAAGCTCGGGCGAACGGAGCGGCAACGTCCTCGTTGTCTTCCGAAGCCATTCCGAGGGCGACGGGGACGTCGCGACCCCGTTCAAACGGAAAACTTGGGACTCTCCCAGCCCCGCCTTGTTGGCTACCCGATTCCGTAGTCCATAAACGGACCGCGGATTGGTCCGTGACCGGACCAAAATCGGCCATTTGTCGGGGAAAAACAGACGTTTTGCAGCTTCTGATGGGAATTCCTCACATGAACATGCGATAGCCAACTCTTGGCACATGTGGTGCACTAGGCGTGTAGCGCAGCGAGGGTTTGTGTTCCAGAGAACCCAAGCCGGGAAGTGTGTCCCGGCGGTTCTCTGGGGAGGGGCACAGGGCCGGACGGTGCTAGCAGAGTTCGCTCAAGTCAGCACACATACACACACAGACCATGAAATCAGACTACTGCCAAGTCGGGCGGATCGCAACGTGGAGCCGGGTCACGATGATCTGCGGGCTCGCCCTCGCCTGGATGGGAGCTCAGGCCGCCATTCCCCTGACCGATAGCCCGGTCGCCCATTGGAATGAACTCGCGCTGGATTCCATCCGGGCGACCTCGACGCCGCCGCCCAAGGCTTCCCGCATCCTGGCGATGCTGCACGTGGCCATCCATGACGCCTACAACGGCGTCCACGAGAACTACGAACAGTATCTCGTCAATTCGGATAAGGTGGACAGTCACACGTCCGGCCGGGCGGCGCTGGCCGAGGCGGCGCATGATATCCTGGTGAACGCGTTCCCGCTCCGGACTGCGGAGTTCGATGCCGAACTGGCGTTTCAGTTGCAGTTCTGCGGCGGTACCCGCGAGCGTCTGGAAGGCATCCGGTGGGGAAATTGGGTGGCACAGACCGTGTTGGCAGCGCGTCAGGCCGATGGGGCCACGGCGAGTGTGCTCTATGTTCCGAACGGATTGGCCGGTGATTGGGCGCCCACGCCGCCGGCTTACGCTCCGGGTTTGCTGCCGCAGTGGGGGAATGTGAAGCCGTTCGGACTGCGTTCTGCGGCGGCATTCCTCCCGGCACCGCCTCCGTCCCTGGACAGCCTGGCCTATGCCGAGGAAGTGGCGTTCGTGCAGGCGATCGGCTCCGCCAACAGCACGGTCCGCACGGCAGACCAGACTGTGGTGGCCCGTTTCTGGTCGAATGGCGCGGGAACCGCGACTCCGCCGGGGCACTGGAACCAGATCGCGCGGACGGTCATCGCCAATCGTGACATGGGGTTGGGTGAAGAAGCCCGGGTGATGGCGCTGCTGAACGTGGCGCTCGCCGATGCGGCCATCGTCTCCTGGAAGGCCAAGTACGAATATCGTCTCTGGCGGCCCATCACGGCGATCCGGGAAGCGGGCAGGGATGGCAACGCCGCGACGGAGGCGGATCCGCTCTGGACCCCATTGCTGGTGACCCCGCCCTTCCCGGAGTGCACCTCTGGCCACTCCACCTTCAGCGGTGCTGCGGCCGCGGTCCTGGCACAGGTGTTCGGGACGGACTCCATCGCGTTCGTCGGAGAGTCGGATGATGCGCCGGGCATCCTGCGTTCGTACTCCGGCTTCTGGGAAGCCGCGGAGGAGAGTGGCATGAGCCGCATCTACGGTGGCATCCACTTCATGAGTGCCAACGTCAGCGGACTGTCTTCGGGCCGGGCGGTGGGTCTGGAGGTTGTCCGGAGCCGGATGCGACCGCGCCTCGAGGATGGCGCTGCCCATGGTGGCTACGGTTTGCACCGCTGATCCGGATTCCCTGGATGGACCAGCGGCTACCGATGGTTAGGCTCGTCGGTAGTTTGTTCCGGAACACGGAACTTCGTTTGTGGATGGCGGGAGCGATGGCACGCTCCCGCTTCTCCTTTTGATGCACATGGAAGGCGTGATTCTGCAAAGGACGGCTTCGGTTCGGGCGAGCCTCCTCGGCCATGGTTTGTACGGCCGACTCAATTCCCTGGAAGACTTCCGGGTATTCCTCGAGCACCACGTCTATGCCGTGTGGGATTTCATGTCGCTGCTCAAGGCCCTGCAGCGCCAGATCACCTGCACCGAGGTGCCCTGGGTGCCCCGTGGGGATGCGCGGGCGCGGGCGTTGATCAACGAGATCGTCCTGGGTGAAGAAAGCGACACGGGCTGCGGCGAGGTTCCCACCAGTCATTTCGAACTGTACCTGCGGGCGATGGAGGAGGCCGGAGCCAACACGGCACCCATCCGCTGCTTCGTCGACCGGATTTCCCGGGGAGGCACGCTGGACGAGGCTAATCAGGAAGCCGATGTACCGGTATGCGCACGTCGGTTCATGGAACATACCTTCCATGTCATCCGGACCCGTCGGGTGCATGAAATCGCGGCGGCGTTCACCTACGGGCGGGAGGGCGTGATCCCAGGAGTGTTCAGCGAGATCGTGGCCCGGCTCGACCGCGAGTCGGCCGGACGTCTCCAGATCTTCCGGCAGTACCTCGAACGGCACATTGTCCTCGATGGGGAGGAACACTTTCAGGCAGGCGAACGTATGGTGTCCGTCCTGTGCGAAGGAGATCCGCGAAAGCTCGATGAAGCCGCCTGCTCAGCCCGTGAGGCGCTGGAGGTCCGACTGGCGTTCTGGGATGCGATTCCGACCGGGGCGCCGGTCACCCAGGCTCGCTCGCTCGGGACGCAAGGTTCGGAAGTGGCGGCCTAGGGTTCGGGGTGGGGAGTTGCCGTTCGTTTCTCCCTGGAGAGCGAATATTAGGTACGTGATTGGTTAGCATCATCATGCGATGGGACAGGGTGGTCCGAAAAGTTCCATACTGGGGTTCTATGCATCCCTACTGCATGAAAAACATCCAATCGCTGCTGTTGGCAGGGCTGGCCTTCGGGCTCGCGTCCTCCACCCAGGCAGCCTCGTTCCTCTTCACCGAGTCCGGTGACGGGGATCTCTCCAACACTCCTGCCAGCCCCACGATCCTCGGAGATCATCCGTTGACGGTGGGCTTCTCGATCGGGAGCAACTTCGTCCGCGGTTCCACCGTCACGGGTGATCCGGACATCTTCAGCTTCACGGTTGGCGTGGGCTACCAGCTGACGGCCATCCAGCTGACCTCCTACACCAGCACCGATGATCGCGGTTTCATCGCGGTGCAGACGGGTTCCGTCTGGAACAACGGCATTGGAGCGGGCAGCAACTTCACCCGGTCGACCCTTCTCGGGTACGCCCATTTCGGCACCGGCACCCAGGCGGCGACGGCCCAGCCGGGTACGGATATCCTCGACAATCTCGGTGCGTCAGGTGGTGCGGCTGGAGCCATCGGCTTCACGGGAGCCCTGGGGCCCGGCACCTACACGTTCCTCGTGCAGCAGACGGCGTTACCGGTCGTGAACTATGAGTTCGACCTGCAGTTGACCCCGGTTCCCGAGCCGGGCGAGTACGCCGTGGTGGCCGGAGCGCTGCTGGGTGGATTCGCCGTCTGGCGTCGGCGTCGGGCTTGAGGAATCGGTCCGACCGAGGTTCCCAGCTTCCAGGACTTGGGACTGGAAGCTGGGGACTCTTCACCCGTGAGGCCCAACGGGGCGACCCAAGGCAGCCCGGGCAACGCCCCGGGGATGCGGGTTGGAATGAAGCAAGAGCCCTGAAAGGGCGGATCAGTAAACCAGCGTGTTGCCCAAGGCTGGCTTGGTGTGCCCCATTGTGGCAGCGGGCGGGTTCCGGGTAATTCGTGTTGGTGGGTTGGATTGAACCTGAAAGAAGCTGTTGCAACCACCGATGGTGGGATGAGGCAGATGGACAGGCACTTGAAGTGAAACGCCCGCGCACCTTCGGGGTGACGCCCAAACCCAGCATGGATTGGGTGGTGCAGCCCCTCCATCTGCGCAATCGACGATATCGCCAGGGAACGCTCTCCGGGGGAGGATTGAGTTTCCGTTGTTTCCGTCGGCTCCGGACGCGCCTGCCCAACGGATGTCGTTGGACGATCTTGAGCGCCTCCGCCCGTCTGCTTGATACCGGGATCTGGGTTGGTCTGGCCTTTGCGAGCCACCCCCAGCACCGCTTGGCCCGAGAGATGTTCGAAGCAGCGGATTCCGAACGGCCCGTCGCTTTTTGCCGGGCCACCCAGAACAGCTTTTTGCGCCTCCTGACGACGCCTGCCATCCAGGCGTTGTATGGCGGTCCGGCCGTGACCAACGCACAGGCGTGGGCCAAGAGTCAGGAGTTGCTGGCGCTGCCGCAGGTAGTCTGGCTCGCCGAACCAGTGGCCCTGGAATCGGAATGGAAGCGATTCCACCCTCGGCTATCCCCGTTCGCCGCGTTGCGGCGAGGGCGTGGGGCGGGCTGTTTCCCGGTTACGCCTGCGGACGGTTGTGCTGCTGGCGTCGGGCGAGGGTGAACAGGCCCAGGGAAAGGACGAGCCCGGCGGGGATCCAGGTGCTGGCTTCGGGAATGGTCAGGGTCCCTGGACCGGAGGTGTAGCTGGTGATCACCAAGGGCCCGAGACTGGTTTGGTAGGTTTGAGTTGCAACTGAGAAGGCACCGAGCAGGGAGGCTGGGCCGGTGGGACTTGGGAAGCTACCCGTGCGGCTCACTAAGAGAGTGAAGCCATCTCCAGACGTGTAGGCCGCTGGATTGTCCATCCATCCGATCGCATAAAGATCAAATCC